>Ga0315282_10000023_pt1 | contig 352057 bp, 351 predicted proteins | sample YL17G07_20_MG_FD_203693 | JGI IMG/M metagenome (GOLD analysis project Ga0315282, IMG submission 203693) | Sediment microbial communities from Yellowstone Lake, YNP, Wyoming, USA - YL17G07_20 | ecosystem: Environmental > Aquatic > Freshwater > Lake > Sediment | place: USA: Wyoming | collected...
GGCCTATCAATCGATGTCGAGGAATTCAAGGCCGAGGGCAGGGCATCGACCATCGTGGCGGCCTCTGGTGTCATCATGGCGTTTATCCTCGGGTTCACGGTGGCCACACTTTATGGTTGGACGGGCATGCAGGCAGCATTCGTGGGCGCTGTTCTGACGGCCACCAGCGTGGGCATCACAGTTAGAACTTTGATAGACATCAACAGACTCCACACCAAGATCGGGATGACCATACTTGGCGCCGCGGTCATCGATGATGTTTTTGGCATCGTGATTTTATCAATACTGTCAGGTCTAGCGTTTGGGACAATTTCAGCTTTGGGAGTTGTAGAGACGGTTGCCCTGATAGTTCTTTTCTTCACAGTGGTCATTTACATTGGTTTCAAAGCAGCCCCCAAATTATTCACGTGGGTCAGCAGACTACCCGCGGAGGAAATAACGCTGGCGGTCGCTCTGGCGTTGGTATTTTTGATAGGTGCGCTCGCCGAACAGGTCAGGATTGCAACGATAACGGGGGCATTTATAGCCGGCCTAATTTTGTCAAAAACTCCCGTGGTTGGGACGCTCAGAGATAAAATCTCAATCATCGGCTACGGGCTCTTCATCCCTCTGTTCTTCGTCGAGATGGGCGTGCGCACAGATGTCTCAGCATTGGCGGGCGCCGGTGTTTTAGCGTTAGCACTGGTGGGGGTGGCGATATTTGACAAAGTAGCCGGATGCGGCATAGGCGCTCTCCTCAGCGGTTTCAGTTTTAGAGATTCGCTGCGCATCGGAGTGGGGATGATGCCACGCGCGGAAGTCGCGCTCGTCGTGGCTGCGATCGGTATAAAGGCGGGCATAGTCACTCCAGCGCTATTTTCGATCACCGTCGCAATAGTGCTCTTTACATCTTTGATCACCCCCATTATGGTCAAGATGGCGTTTAAGGGCGCCCCAGAAGAAAGAAAATGAGGTTCAACTTGCGACGCTTCCTAATCTTGCTCGCCCTAGCAGCGCTCGTGTGCAGCTCGGCGTTAGTTAATGCCAGCGCGGATTCCATAGCCGACCGAGCATATGGGCACGTGGAAAACATCACCAGCTTTGGACCACGTTTTGCGGGCACAGCAGCCGAAGCCATGGCAGCAAGCTACATCGAAAACGAGTTCAAACGCTATGGTCTAGAAGTCTGGGTCGAGAACTTCGCCATCCAGAACTCTTATATGATTGAGGAAAATCTTCTCCGTGTGATGTCACCCGAACAATTTGATCTAGATTTTGTTCCGATCCTTTACTCCCCATCGGCGGAAAATGTGACGGGAAAACTAGCTCGCGTGGTCGAGTTGCCCGCGAATTATGACCAACTACAAAACAAATTCGTGCTCGTAGGGAGAGAAAATCTGGAGGAGTTCATCGGTGGACTGACTGGGGCACCGCCACTAGCCGTCCTGACATATTACGAGAATTGGCCGCCGTACTCTGAGATGTGGACAGCTGAACTCAACTTTCCCGTGTTGTGGGTTTCATGGGAAGACGCGCGACATTTGATCGAGCTTCTAGCGCGGGATAATGTTGAAATCGAGTTGCAGTTTAAGGTAAGAGTTGAAAATTCGATGTCCCAGAATGTTGTGGCACTCATGCGGGGTCAGAAAGACGAAATCATAATTGTGGGCGCCCACCACGATTCCATGCTGACTCCAGGCGCAATCGATGACGCTTCGGGCATCGCGACCGTGCTTGAGATCGCCCACATCCTTTCAGCGGAGAACCTCGCTCGCACGGTCCTCTTCACGAGTTTCGGCGGAGAGGAGCTCGGCCTGTTCGGGAGCGCCGACTTCGCGCGCAGACATGCGGAGAACAACATCGTGGCCGTAATCATCTTTGATGCTATTGCTTCTGGGCCCGAAAATGGGTTGCGCATCGGACTTGAGGGGCCGCGCGAGTATGCGACCACCGAGTGGTTGGACTCGTACGCTCTGGAGCTGGCGGAAAACATGGGTTTCTATGCGAAATCTGAGGACATTTACACCATCGAAGGGTACAGCGACTACGCAAGCTTCACCGGCCTCGATGTGCCAGGGACTTGGATATACTGGGTCAACCCAGAGCACGATGAGGCGATCTGGCCGACCCACACTTTGAGCGACAACCTCGACGCCGTTGATGAGACAAGGCTGGGGCAAACAGTCACGTTTGGGGCCGAACTCGTTCGCAGGCTGGCAGCTGAGGACTTTGAAGCACTTCAGTGGAAGTACGGGTTCCCGATGAGGGCGGCATTTTTCATCGTGATCGTGCTTGGCGTCGCGGCAATCTCGATGGGAGTGAGCTGTTTTCTCTATTACCGGCGTGACTGGCAACCTGCGCATGCTGTTTCAATAGCGATCGCGGCGATATCGATGTCATTGATCATCGGCGGCGCCTTGTTGCTCATTTAGCCGAAGTGTTTTATGCTGAAACATCAAAAATCATTGAGGGGCAAGATGTTCAAAGACATACTTGAGGAGGAGATGGCTCGCAAATCTGTTTTCAAGGATCCGAGCAAGCTTCTCCCAGACTACGTACCGAAGACTTTGGTTCACCGAGATGAAGAATTCAGGCAACTGGCGCGAATTTTCAGGCTAGCACTTGAGAGCAAGGTCGGGCAAAGGGTGCTCATAACAGGCAGCGTCGGCGTTGGCAAGACGGTGCTCGCCATGAAATTTGGTGAAGAACTCAAATCTGCTGCAAAGAAGCGCGATATGAAGCTTGACTACATCCACGTCAACTGCCGCAAGCAGAAGTCGCCGCACATGGTCATGCAAGAACTGGCTAACCACTACTTGAAATTGCCTCCGCGGGGTTTTTCTCCGGAAGAACTCTTGAAAGAGAGCACAAAATGGTTGGAGAAACACGATGCATATCTCACCCTCGCTCTGGACGAAATAGACTTTTTCATCCAGCAAAATGGTCCAGACCTACTCTACGCACTCACCCGCTCAGGGGAGGAGCTCGGCGCCTTGGGGCGCATCAGCATCATCGCGATAGCTCGAGACAAGAACTTCACGCGTTCTTTGGACGCGGGCACTCAGAGCACGTTCATGCACAATGTAATCCACCTCGACAAATACTCCGCAGCGCAACTCGTCGACATAATGAATGCCAGGATAAAGGATGCCTTCAAGGCGGGCGCGGTGGAAGACGATACCGCGGCGCTCGTCGCCGACATCGCCGCTCGTTGGGGCGACGCCAGGCTTGCCCTCGAGCTGCTCTGGCGGGCAGGCATGCTCGCTGACGATGAGGGGAAGAGCCAAGTGACACCTGAGCACGTGCGCCAAGCGAAGGCGGAGATACATCCAGAGATAGAGAAGGAGGCGCTTCGTAATCTACAGTTGCATGAGCAGTTAGTTTTGCTCGCGCTCGCTCGGAGGCTAAAGAAGTCTGGACAAGCGTATGCCATGACGGGCGAGGTCGAGACAGCTTACCGCGTCATCTGCGAGGAGTACGACGAGCGACCACGGGGGCACACACAGCTCTGGGAGTACCTCAAGCATGCGGAGGCGCTAGGATTGGTCGATCTCCAATCCTCCGGCAGGGGACAACGCGGGCAGAGCCGCAGGATAAGCGTGCCAGATGTCCCCGTGAAATCATTGGCTGAAGAACTCGAACGGTTGCTCAAGGCGAGGAAGTAGGCATTTTTACAAAAGTTTACCAGTATAGCGCCACACTATCCTTTCCACAATCCCAAGAAAAGGCCGATCAGAAACGCTACCGACGAATATGGCAAGACATCGATCCATCCACGCCCGGTGTCGTAGAGCTTCGGCAGGAACTCCATCGCCTTATCGTAGAGATCGCTGAAACCTATACTTAGGGTCCCGGTCACGACGAGGACGATGGCGAGTGCGGCGAGCACAAGGACTAGCTTCAGCGCGTGTTTGATCACGAAACCGACGAGCAAACCGATAATGAATGGCACGATGATCGGAATCAGCCAAGCGATTTCCGGCGGGATTGACATGGTTCACTTCCAAACTTAGATGGGAGGCGATGTAAAAAACTTTTTGTGAGACGATGAGCTTGCCATGTTTTTCCTCGCCAGCTGAAGCGATTGTCAGTTTGATTTGTTTGTTACACGTGTAACAAAAAACTCAATGGAATTTGAACCTCAGCAGCGCAGCCACACCACCGATGGAGAGGAGTTGCCTGCCCGCATCGTGCTCCGTGCTGATTACTATGACCTCGCCACGTGTCTTTCTCACCTGTTTCAGCAGATCGTCTAACCTCGCTCTATCTCGTCTCAACAATTCATCCACGATTAACAATTTTTCAACAGCCCCAAGCGAGGCCGCTCGTGCGACATCTTCTTTCCCATACGTCGCTAATTCTTCCTTTGCGATCTTTGCCATGAGTTGCTCCATCAACGAAGTTTCGAAGGAAAGGCGATCCTCGTGCGAAACCTGTTCGACGAGACCCCGCCGCACGATTTCATAGAGCCCAGCACTGCCTCCTGTGCTGACATCGTCACGACGAACCTTGGGAGCAAGCTCTAGATAGCCCTCCCGAAGGAACTTGTGAAATTCCTCCTTCGTAAAGCCCGGCCCTGCGACGATCGCAGCACGCACGCCCTCGCGCTCCATGACGTTGCCCATCGCCGCGGCGAGCTCATGAAAGAATTTCTGCACGCCCGGCTCCTTGGATGCGTAACGCTTGCCCACCCTGGGGTAATGAATGGTCCCTACATGCTCGAGCCCATACTGTCTGACCAGTCCGAGCTCCGCCGATTCGTCGTCGAGGGCCACGAGCAAAACGCGGGGGCGCCTGCTCGCCTTGACTGCCTCCTGCAGCCTTTCGAGGTGCTCAAGCTGCCAGCTCTTCGTCAGCGTCAAGATAAAACCGGGCTCGACGCCGAGCGAGTGGTGCTTGCCAACATCGGGGCCCGCCTCAATTTTTCCGAGCACGCGCAACATGTTCGCGAACTTGTGAAACTCTACGCTTTCGACCCTTATCGAGAGCGTCACTGGTTTTTTTTCAAGCCGCTCAGGCCTGATTTTGTCCGCCTCGGCTTTCTCCCGCCTCCATGTCAAAGCGGTGACGAGGTCTCCCTCCTCAATCAAATATTGCAGGTGCCAGAGGTCGTCGAGTGTTTCAGGAACGAGCTTGATCTTCCCGTGCTTCAGATCTTTGTGGATTATCCGCATATCGCACCCCCAATCACGACAGAATCCCCTTTTTATCCCATAACTTAAAAAGTGAGTTGGGAAGAAAATGGCCGGCAACATCATCAAAGTGAGGAGTGCCAAACCTTACGATATGAGCACCGTTTTAGATATCGAGAAATTTTGTTTTCCCGATCCCTATCCCATGAGTCTGCTGAGCCGCCTCTACATCAACAACCCTGAAGGCTTTCTGGTGGCGGAGGTTGATGGAAAAGTCGTCGGATATCTGATAGGTACACTCAGATGGGGGGCGAGTGGCCACATCATGGCGATAGGCGTCTACCCCAAATATAGAAAAAGAAGTGTGGGCACCGCGCTGATGGTTCAAATCTTAGACACCCTGCGCATGAGAGGCGCGAGGAGCGCAAGGCTCGAGGTGCGAAAGAGCAACGATGCGGCGCAACTTTTTTACCAGAAACTCGGCTTCAAACTTGGGGAGGAAATCCCGCATTATTACGAGGATGGCGAGGCGGCCATCGTCATGTCGCGCGAGCTTTAGCGCTGGCGTCGACGCATATCATCAGGAGTAAGTATTTTTATGTTTGCGGGCGGCGCCCTGTCCAAACGGACGCGCATGCCGACGATATATTTTACATTCTTATCTGCGGCTATGTCAGCGATTTTTTGCGTCACGACCCCATCGAAAACGACCGCGCTGACCCCCTCGGCCCGCGAGAGGCTCTCCACCAGGTTCCTAACCTGCACCTCCTCCTTAGTGTTGAGGCCTGCGTCCAGCAAGCGAGCCCTGAGCGACCCTCGCAGATCGTTTATCGCGGCGTTTAGCTTGGCGAGATTGCTCTCCTCCCTATTCTCCGGTGGGGGCGCGGCTTCCTCGGGCTTTCCTTTTGTCTCGATCACCGCCTGATCGGCTGGCACCTTGTTCCTGAGCGCCTTCACTATTTCCTTTCTCGTCATCTCCTCCACCATCTTCCCCGGCGGGGCCCTGGCGACAAAATCTATCTCTGTCACTTGCATGAGCTCCTTGAGTATCAAGTCGCCGCCGCGGTCTCCATCGAGGAAGGCGGTCGTCGTCTTGTTGCGGCTCAGATCTATTACTGCCTTCGGGACGCTCGTGCCCTCGATCGCTATAGCGTTCCTTATCCCGCAGCGCAGCAAGGTGAGCACGTCGGCGCGTCCCTCCACAATTATAATTGCATCCGAATCCCTCACACCAGGGCCAGCCGGCAGCCCCTCATAATCTGATATCTCATCCACACGGATGTGCTCCTTCACCATCTCTGAGATTTCTTGGCTCTCCGTGGCTACGGCCTCCATCTGCCCTAGAATCTCCTTCGCGCGGTCGACGACGAACTTGCGTTTCGCACCCCTGACATCCTCGATGCGCTCGACCTTGATCGTGGCCTCACATGGGCCCACGCGGTCTATGGTCTCGAGGGCTGCGGCGATTATTGCGGTCTCGACCTTGTCCAAGCTGGATGGGATGATTATCGACCCGCTGGACTTCCCATGAGCCGAGCTTATGTCCACTTTTATACGCGCAATCCTGCTCGACTTTAGCAGCTCGCGCAGGTCGAGTGCATCCCCAAGCAGTCCCTCCGTCTGACCAAAAATCGCGCCCACGACATCCGGACGCTCGACCACGCCGTTCGCTTCAATTTTAGCATGAATAAGATACTTAGTCGTACCAATATCTTCCTTCATAGACAAAGCCTCCCGTTGACCGATTTTCTCGGCAATCAGGTCTTCTATACGTTTTTCTTCTTTACCTTCCATGGGCTCTACGCCCTTCCAAAAGCCAGGTGAATTTGACTTGTGACTGGCTTGATTTGTGATACGATTTGATTTCGTTTCCGAAGGTTAAAAGCTCTGCGGTCGTTATTTTTGTTTGTTACACGTGTAACAAAAAATCTTGCAGCCGTCAAAGTATCTTTATAAGAGTTATGATACCGAGCGTGCCAAAAAGCACCATGATGCCAGCCGCTATGACGCCTGCAGCTATCGCCAACGTCGCGTGCTTCCTATTCATTTTTAACATGTAAGCTATCACCGTACCCGTGAAGGCACCAGTTCCGGGCAACGGGATTGCGACGAACGTTGCCAAGCTCAAGAGTCCTAATCTCCAATCGTAGCTCCTCCTCCTGAACCAAGCGAAAATCGAGCGGATTACCTTTGAACGCCTTATCAGCGGAGGAGCGAGCCAATCCAATCCCTTGAAGACAAGAGGTATCATCAGAACGTTGAGCGCCACACAGATTGAAAAAACCACGATAGGGTTGATGTCAGTAAGCGCAAGAGCGAGCGGTATGCTTCCCCTGAGCTCGAACACCGGGACCATAGAAATTAAAAAAATCACTATCAGTTCTATCATCGCTACCCCACAGCCATTATATCTTCAACGTAAAAACTGATATCGGTGGCACGATGAAGTACAAGCTCGTCGCCTTCGACATGGACGGGACGCTCATAGAGGATGATAGTTGCTGGGGTGTGATCCACCGCCACTTCGGCACGCACGCGCAGGCGACCGCGAACTTAAGAGCTTACGAGCGAGGTGAGATTGACTACGTCGAGTTCATGCGTCGCGATATTTCTCTCTGGCAGCCTCGACCGCACATCTCACAGATAAAAAAAATTTTGAGAGGCCTCAAGCCCACGCCGAGTGCCAGAGATGTCACTTCGGAGATAAAAAGGCGCGGTTATCAGCTCGCCATGATCACGGGCGGCATCGATATTCTAGCGGAGAGAATTGCCCGCCAGCTCGGAATCAAACACGTGCTCGCGAACGGGCTCGCTGTGGACAAGCAAGGTTACCTCACCGGCGAGGGCATCTTCAGGGTTGAGCCGTGCCTGAAACATGAGACACTTGCCAGGCTCGCAGATGAGCTCGGGATGACGCCCGACGAATGTGTCGCCGTTGGAGACAGCAAGTACGATTCAAACTTCTTGAAGCACGCTGGGTTGGCCGTGGCGATCGGGAACGACTCCACCCTCACCGAAGTAGCAGACGTCGTAATCAGCGACATCAAACATTTCCCGCAGCTGCTCGATTACCTCTGACTTCACCTATACCTCAAAATCAATACAACCATCGTCAAGCTCAAACTGCAGGCCACAACACTAGACAAGACAAGGGCAACTCCGTGAGTCAAAATTCCATAGACTGTCCAGAAAAAGGAGCCCATAAATAATACTACCCAAAAAGGTAAGGAGATGTCCCTGACCTGCTTCGCGATGGCTGTTTTAATTATCTGCGGAAGCATGGCCGCGTTCACCAAACAGGCAGCGATGATTCCTAGTATCTCGATTTCAATCGCACCCATACAAAATCCGCTCGCTCCAATGTTTTGTTCAAGAAAGAATTAGCATGACATCAATAAATAGGTGCGACACTTCTATATCCGATGATGAACTTCCAAAAACTTTTTCTAGACAGTAGGTCCCAACCTAAAAAGTTCAGTTAATGACGCGTTTATATTTGTAAAACAATAGATAAAAAAATAAAAAAAAGAAAATGGGCGTTAGAACTACGCCCAAAGGGTCCGGTAAGTGTCGGCCGTGGATGCGTCGGTCACTCTTAGGATCGTTATTTCGCCGCTCAGTATCTTGTTCTCGAGTACCGAGGCGCCTTCCCACACCCAGGCAGGCTGGGCATTCCTCATCGCCGCCACAGTTGCCTTGATATTTTCTGACACTCCCAAGTCGTCGAGCATCTCGAGGGTACTTACACCCGATGCACCTTCCTTCATCCCAAGTACAAGAAGTGCATTGAGATTTTCCACGGTGGCTTTGAATTTATTCTCGCGAACCAACTGGCAGAGGTTCACGACTGCCTGATCGATCCTCTTCATCGCGCTACTTATGACCAAGCCTGGCTTCATCCAATCTTGGTCCGCATCGACTCCCATGATAAATGGCGGTTGCGCTATCGGTATGCTGTGATCATTGTGATACTCTTCAACGGCGTCGAATACTCCCAGTCCAGTTTGACCTGCTACTCCCCAGCAAACAGCCAAATCGTTGGCGAGCTGGGCTTGCGCAGTCGTCTTTCCTAATGCTGGATCGTCGAATGCGCCGGTATAATTGGCAATTATCTTTGGCGAAGTCGTCCCTATCACGGGTGCAGGTGTCCCGAACTTGTTCTCATACCAGCTCAAGCCCCAGTAGAGTCCATACCTGAACCCGATCTCGTAGGCGATTACTGGTGGGATTTCCATGCCTAACACTATGCCGACTTGAGGCTTTGAATACTGAGCCGCTATCAGTGCCGCGATAACTCCTTCAATGGCGCCACTTTGTTCATCATGGAAGCGGACGCCAAGCGCGCCAGTGGTCCCCATGGGCGTATAGTCTGGGTAACCACTATCCGCTTCGAAATCAATGCAGGCAAAGTTCTGCTGGGGGTACTCCTTTGCCACCGTATAGGTGGCTCCTTGCAACAGGTATCCAATAGGTATAATCAGGTCATAATCTCCCGAACTAGCCAATGTTCTCAAATTCGGAAGATAGTCTTCTGCGGTAGTGCTGATGACCTCGGTGACCTTGTCCACAATTCCTTGCTCTAGGGCCAAGTCACACCCTCTGAATCCCATATCGTTGAAAGACATGTCACCCCTTCCACCGATATCAGTGACTATGGCGACCCAAATCTCACCTGGTTGTTTTCCAGCGGGAGGACGAGTCAGGATGTAAGCACCAATTCCGGCAATGATGACAATTGCAATCACTAGAATAGCTACGGTCGACATTAGAATTCCTTTATTTTCCAATTTTTCACCATTTTAGACTAGCTTACTACAATAAAAAGTTTTCCTAGACCTTGATCCGGCCAGTTGCTGATGGGTAACAACACCTTAAAAGGACTCGATAATCATCAATGAATTTCTAGCCTTCAGGGGAGGGCCCTATACTTCTATTTTTCCCATTATCAATTTTCTGAGCTTTTCCTTCGATGTCTTCTCTTTTCTGAAATCCCCTACTTTAACTCCATGATCCAATACAACGAATCTATTCGCAACAGGCCAAATATGGGAGAGATTGTGGGATATAAAAATAACTGAAAGCCCTCGGCTTTTCATCCCCCTTATGCTTTTTAATACTTTTTCCGTTTCTTTAATTGACAAAGCGGCGGTCGGCTCGTCCAGAACAGCGAGTTTGGCACCAAAATATATGCATCTCCCCATGCTTATCGCCTGTTGCTCACCTCCGGACAAAGTTGAAACTTCCTGTTTTTCTGGAGATCTGATTCTAATGCTGAGATCTTTTAAAGTGCTCTTGCATATTTCACTCATCTTTTTCTTATCCAAGATGTTGAAGGGCCCCACGCGTTTGGTAATTTCCTTCCCCAAAAAAAAGTTTTCCATAATGTTCATTGAGCCCACTAATCCCAAACGTTGGTGAACCGTTTCGATCCCTAGATTCCTAGCCTTCGCGGGAGAAGAAAATTTTATTTTCTTTCTCTCAAAATAGATTTCCCCGTTATCTGGGGGATATACCCCCGTTAGAACTTTTATCAATGTTGACTTACCCGCGCCATTATCTCCCACTAACCCCACGATTTCATTGTAGTCAACTCTGAAATCTACGTTCTTTAAGGCCCAAAATTCGCCAAACCTTTTGCTGATCTTTCTCATTTCCACAAGGGGTTTTTTCTTTCCCATGTCATCCCTGTATAACGTTACAACATCTCTTTTTTAAGCTATGGCAAAAATAAAAAGTGAACCCTCTGAAAAAGAATTTCCAGCCCACAATTCGATGGAGAGAAGATACAGCAAAACACGTTTTAATGCTTAAAGATTAGAACAAGAACAGGAGAGTTTATGGATTCGAAACACGACATTCATCCCTCAAAGCTCAAAAGAAACAAGCTGGGGTGGGATTAAATGAGTTCGCTTGGTGAGCGTTTCTCAGAACTCGCCAAGCCTGTGACTCGAAGTCTTTTTGCGATAGTTATAGGGCTTGTAATCGGGGCCTTGTTTCTAATTATCCGGGGTTATGACCCATTAGCTGGATTTTACCACCTATTTAAAGGCGCCTTTTTCACCGAGATAGGACTTGCATCGACGTTGAGTTATGCAACAACCCTCCTGCTGGTTGGAATCACGTTTGGCTTGGGAATGAGGGCTGGACTTTTCAACATCGGGGCCGAGGGCCAGCTGATGATTGGGGCCCTAGCTGCCGTCTTCGCTAGCACTTTCTCCCTCCCTCCGGGCCTTAACCTCTTGGTAGGGATTATTTTTTCAATGTTAGCTGGAGCCCTCTGGGCCCTTCCCGTCGCCATCCTCAAGGTCAAGAAAGGGGTCCATGAAGTTGTGTCGACAATCATGCTAAATTGGATAGCATTTTACCTCTGTTTGTATCTGGTGTTAGGGCCTCTCTTAAATCTAGGGAGATCCGATATATCAGTGCAAATCCAAACGAACTCTCGCTTTCCTCTTTTATTTGGCACTTTGAACGCGGCCATATTTGTAGCCATAGTGTTTGCGATCATCGTCTACTTCATTATGTGGCATACAAGGCTTGGCTGTAAAATAAGGGCGGTTGGCTTTGACCAAGAGTCTGCGCGCTACATGGGGATTAACCCAGGACGCGCCATGATGATCGGCTTTATTATCGGGGGATTGGCGGCTGGATTAGCGGGCGGTGCTTTAATAATGGGTGTGCCTCCGGCCTACGCGGTCTATACAAACCTCTCAAATGTCATTGGTTACGGCTTTGCGGGAATCGCGGTCGCCTTGATTGGTAGGAATCACCCGTTGGGCATGATATTTTCTGCTATATTTTTCGGCGGGTTGTGGTCTGGAAAAAGAACCATGCAGATATTAACAGGTGTTCCGGTGGAGATCGTCGATATTGTGATTGGTATCATCGTGATATGTGCTGCTCTCCCCAAACTGTTAGACATCATCAAGAAAAAGATTAAAAGAGGCACGGGATCCAAGTGACGTTCAAAATTCCTCGATTTCTCACGAAGAAGTCTGTTTTAGTGATCATTCTCTTTGTTGTCGTCATTACAATTTTATATGCAATGCAGTCGGCCGATTTGAAGGTATCTAGCCTTATAATGATCTCGCTGGACGCCATGATTCCGCTTGGATTGGTAGCAATTGGCGAAGTTGTCAACGAGAGAGCTGGCACGACCAACATAGGACTAGAAGGCATAATGTTATTGAGTTCCTTCGCTGCTGTTTTAGGCGCCGAGAAAACGGGAAACTGGGCCATGGGAATCATCGTCGGGATAGTAACAGGTGCGTCAATCGGGCTAATTCATGGTTTCATAAGCATCTATGCAAAGGGTGACCAAATTATCAGCGGAATGGGCATCAACCTCTTCGCCGCCGGACTTGTCGCCTATGGGATTTGGACTATCTGGGCGCCCGGCGCCCACATGCTTTCAACAGGTTTGGGGGTGCCTCGCATATCTACGCCTTGGGGAGGCTTAAGTTGGTTCATCCCCCTCACCATAGTTTTGGCTCTCGTGATTCACTTCATTTTCTACAAAACAAGGTGGGGAGTCTGGCTAAGGGCAGCAGGAGAAAGTCCAGGAGCAGTTGATGCTTCTGGAATTAACGTCTTTCGACTCAGACTTCTCGCATGCATCTTCGGTGCTATATTAGCGGCTCTAGCTGGGGCATTTATGAGCCTCGACTGGGTTCATATGACAACCGATACATTACCAGCGGGACGAGGTTTTATCGCGCTTGCCTGCGTCGTGTTCAGCGGATTGAGGCCCCTTTCAGCCCTTGGAGCCGCCATTATTTTTGGTTTTTTCGGCGGCCTGAGCACATGGATGATGGCTGTTCCCCAGGTTGTGGCCGTCATCCCACCGGGTGTTGATAATTTCGTGAAAATGATCCCTTACATCGTCACTTTGGTAGCAGTCACTGTTGTAATAAGCCGGCGAAGGTTTCCAAAAAGTGTGGGGCGACCCTACCGGCGAGAAGAGATTTAAAAGCGATTTTATAAAAGCGCTAGCTAAATCGGAAAAATGGTTTGAGCTCCCTGAGATTTCATTCCGAAGTTGGTGAAGTGTTGAAGTTGTAAACATGAGCATGTGCGGCATAATAGCTCTTCTTTCTCTGATGTCTTTGTCAGTATTGGTTTAGTGCAAGGTCGCCCCGAACTGCCCCACTACTTTCCCCGCTAGCTTTGCACCAATGTGGCCAGCTTCTTCGACAGTTTTTCCCTTACTGAGGCCAAAGAGGACCCCCGCCGCGTAAAAGTCCCCTGCCCCTGTTGTATCCACGACTTTTACAGAATAGCATGGAATTGAAAATCTCTCGCCATTTGAAAAGATGGTCGAACCTTTCATTCCTCTTTTAAGACAAATTATATCTGTTTCCTCAGCTAGGTCAAGCGCTACTTCATCATCCCTTGAGCCGACGAGCGCCTCCAATTCTTCCTCATTTGCAAACAGTATGTCTGCGCGAGGGATAATCTTGCGCAACTCGTCTCTGTTTTTGTTTATTATTGGCGGGCTTTCTAGCGACAACGAGACGCACACGTTATTCTTTTTTGCAAACTCAATCGCGTCGCGGGCGCTTTTTGCCATCCTTCCCTTTGTGAGAAGCATTATCGATGTAAGGTGAAGAAAATTTGAGTTTTTTATTCCCTTTGAGGGAAGCGCGTCATAATCTCTGCTGTTTCCCAGATCCACCGCGAACGTGCGCTCGTAGTCAGGTGTGATGAAAGCAAGAATTTTTCCTGTGTGGCCCTGCTTTTTTTCTAAAAATGAGTCAATACGCTGGACGCGCAAACTGTCATCAAAGATCTTGCCTGCTCCATCTTCTGCTATATTGCTCGCATACGCAGATTTGCCCCCGAGAAAACACACTCCCTCACATGTGTTGCGCGCGTTGTCTCCAGGGAGGCACGTGAAAATGGAATCCGAAACCCTAGAGTGCAGCTCATCGAGTTTTTCGCGAGGTAGAAAATTAGAGGCGCCCTTTATCAAACCGTTTTTCGCCAGAAAATCTTCATTTGATTTGACAAAATAATCTACAAGCGCAGTTCCTATCCCAAATACATCGTATGCCTTTGTCATACACAAAACAGATGCTATTTGGTAAATAAATCTGTTTTCATCCCGTGCTGGACGAGCGGCTGGCGGCGCATGAAGCCGGCGAGTCCTTGGATATCTTTAACGTCCTTGCGCAACAGCGCCTTCAGTTTTTTACGTATATCAGTAATCGGTTCGACGCCGAGTCTTCTCAAGTGCTCAGCGCAAAATTCCGCGAGTTTGTCCCCAGTCCGATCGAAGTCAGTTAAGATGATGATTTGTCTAAAACCCGCCAAACTCTCTAAGAAATTCAGTAAGGTTTTGCTTCCACTCGATATTCTGAAAATCTTTTCTTTTACATCGAGCTTGCGTAGCGCCCTTTCATCATATGCCCCCTCAACTAGGATAGGCACTCCACTGCTGGAATATTCCCTCAGCTCATCGAGAAGCTCTTCGACCTGTTCAAGCGTTTCTTTCGTGAGCAAGCGACCACCATTTTTGTTTGTTACACATGTAACAAAAAATCTCACAGCTCGCGTTCACCTGGGCCGCGGTCACCAACCCACAGACCACGCCGCAGGCAGCGCGTGCAAACGTTAACATCGCGGGCGAAACAACTCGAGCATACCGTCTCACCGCAGATCCCGCATCTGTAGACCTCTATGGTAACCCGCCCGCATATCGCACATGCCGTCGCTACTTTACCCATGCCATCTCCATAGCAATCTTTTTATGAGCGCCCTTTTGAATTTATTCCCCAGGTGTTTTGGTGGAAATCATCTCGATGGGCTGGCATGAATTTGATAAAGCTGTAAGTTCGCTAGCGAACATCCTGAGACAAAAGTACGACCCAGATATCATCGTTGGGGTCGCGCGAGGTGGCCTTTTTCCAGCGGTGCGGCTCTCGCACCTCATGGGCGACAAGACGCTGCGTATCATTCACGTCAAATACTATAAAGGCGTGAACCTGCGGAGAAAGAAACCCGAGCTACTTGCGGACGTTGGACGGTTAAAAGGTAAGGTGCTCATCGTAGACGACGTCGCAGACACGGGGACGACTTTAGAATTCGTGGTCAAGCACGTCAAGCGAAAAGGCGCGAAAGAGGTCAAAGTCGCGACCATTGCCATGAAGACGCATTCAGCCTTTAAGCCGGATTTCTTCGTATTCGAAACGGACAATTGGATAATTTTCCCATGGGAAGAAATGCCCGTCAAGGAGCAGCGTCAATAGGGCCTGTTTTTGAGCTTAAGCTTGTAGCCTATGAAATTTGTAGCCAGATGTAGCGCCGGGGTTATCAGAAATATCGCAACTATCTCCTGCCAGCTTGGCACTTCGACCGGGCTAGCGAGGAGCAACGCGATGATGACAAAGCCCAGCTGATCCAACCCCGGCAGAACCCCACCCCTTTCGATTCCCAAGCGGCGTTTGATGAAGCTCCCCATCAAATCGCCGAGTAGTGCCCCCAAGGCGAGTAGAAAGCCGAGCGAGAGATAATGCAAGAGTGGGCCTTTGGCAACGCCCTGGAGCACGCCTATTACAATACCAGCCCCTATGCCGGCCACAAACCCGCGTATCGTTTTTCCATCGCCGAAGATGCGACGCCCATCTCCAAGGCACCTCCCGCCGTCCAGAGGTGGCCCCCTGCCTAGCACGACTGGTGTAGCGTTTGCAAAGTAAGCCGGTAGAATAAACCAAAGCGCTGAACCGATTATCTCGATTATCTCGTTCAACCTCTCGCCGCCTTTTTATAAGTTGGGCTTCCCTGTATCAAGAGAAGTTGAATAACTCTTAAGTATTCGCTCCTTTGAATGGTGAATGATTGAAATGGCGGAAAAACTGCTCAAGAAGACAAAAAGTCTCTGTCCTGAATGCATGAAAGTGATAGAGGCGGAAGTGGTCGAGAAGGACGGCAAAGCACTGATCAGGAAGAAGTGTCCAGAGCACGGTAGCTTCGAGGACATCTATTGGTCGGATGCGCGGCTGTATGGAAGGGCCCAGAAATTTGCTAGAGTCGGCAAATGCATCGAAAACCCCCGCACCAAAGAGGAAAAAGGTTGTCCATTTGACTGTGGCATCTGCCCAAACCACAAATCGCACACAATTTTGGGGATAATCGATGTCACCAACAGATGCAACATGCGCTGCCCGATATGTTTCGCGAACGCTGCGGCTGCTGGCTATGTCTACGAGCCCACGTTCGAACAAATTGTCGAGATGATACACAACCTCCGGGCAAATAAGCCGGTGCCTGCACCTGGGTTACAACTTTCGGGCGGCGAACCGACCCTCCGCGATGATCTCCCAGACATAATACGCGCCGCTAAGAAAGCTGGATTCCCACACGTGGAAGTGAACTCCAACGGTCTGCGCCTTGCCCAAGATTTGGATTTCGTGAAGAAGCTTGTAGATGCAGGTGTGAGCACGATCTACCTCCAATTCGATGGGATTACGCCTGAGCCGTACAAGATCACGCGAGGACAAGATGTCTTCAAGTATAAGCTGAAGGCCATCGAAAACTGCCGAAAGGCTGGTATAACAAGCATCGTGCTCGTCGTGACCCTCGTCAAAGGCGTCAACGACCATCAGCTTGGCGATATCATCAAGTTCGCGATTAAAAACATTGACGTCATCAAATGCATCAACGTGCAACCAGTGTCGTTCGCCGGGCGAATCTCCCAGAAGGATCGAGAAAAATGGAGGATAACCATCCCTGACTTTCTGAAAGCCGTAGAGAAGCAGACCGGCGGGCAAATCGCTGCCTCCGATTTCTACCCAGTCCCGTGCGTGGTGCCGGTCTCCAATTTCGTCGAGGCATACGGGGGTAAGAGCTATGTGGAGTTCACGACCCATGAGCACTGCGGTGCTGCGACCTACGTCTTCGCGGACGATGGCGAGATAATTCCTATAACTAGGTTCGTAAACGTCGAGAAGCTGTTCGAACTCTTGGACAAATATGCAGAAGAGCTCAAGCGTGGCGGGTTCGGCGCTAAAACAAAATTGATCGCGAAGGCGCTCAAGGACGTGCCGGGTACCATCGACATGAGAAAAGCGCCCAAAGGCCTCAATCTGCTGAAGATAATACTCAACGTGATTCGAACCGGTGATTATTCAGCCCTCGCGGAGTTCCACGAGAGAGCTTTGATGATAGGATGCATGCATTTCATGGATGCCTATAACTTTGACCTTGAGAGAGTTGAGCGATGTGGTATCCACTACGCCGTGCCGGACGGGCGCCTGATACCATTCTGCACAATGAACTCCATCCACAGACCCATAGTTGAGAAGCAGCTCGGCGTTCCCATAAGTAAAAGAGAGGGTAAAGTAAAACTTAAAAAGCACTCTCCCCTGATATAAGTTAGAAATTTTGCTGATCTTTAAGGAGGGATAATATGGCAAGTCAATTAGGTGGCACGCCGATATTGGTGTTGCCCGAGAGGTTCAGCAGGTACATGGGCCGAGACGCCCAGCGCATGAACATCACTGCGGCGAGAATAATCGCGGAGGCCGTGCGCACGACGCTTGGGCCGCGCGGCATGGACAAGATGCTCGTCGACAATATGGGAGACGTCGTGATAACTAACGACGGTGTCACAATTTTGACGGAGATGGATGTAGAGCACCCCGCTGCGAAAATGATGGTCGAGATAGCGAAGACGCAGGAAGATGAGGTCGGCGATGGGACAACTACCGCTGTCGTGTTGGCTGGCGAACTACTGAAGAAGGCGGAGGATCTTCTCGATCAGGACATCCACGCGACTGTCATCGCGACTGGCTACAGACGGGCTGCAGAGAAGGCTCAAGAAATCTTGGACAAGATGGCGATAAAAGTGAACAAAGATGATGAGAAAGTTCTCAAGCAGATCGCGATGACATCGATGAGCAGCAAGGGCACTGAGGCGAAGGGCGATAAACTCGCCGAGCTTTGTGTCCAAGCCGTCAGACAGATCGTCGAGGAGGAGGACGGCAAAATCGTCGCCGACATAGACAACATCAAAGTCGAGAAGAAGAGCGGTGGAAGCTCCGCTGACTCGCAGCTCATAAAAGGCATCATCCTCGACAAGGAGCGAGTACATTCTGGGATGCCGAAGCGCGTGGAAAAAACAAAGATAGCTCTGTTGAACGTTGCGTTTGAGGTAGAGAAGACTGAGACCGATGCCAAAATCAACATAACCGATCCAGAGCAGCTGAAAGCCTTCCTCGCCGAAGAGGAGCAGATGCTGCGCAAGATGGTCGAACAGATAAGCAAATCCGGTGCGAACGTCGTGTTCTGCCAAAAAGGGATAGACGACATGGCCCAACACTTCCTCGCGAAAGTGGGAATCCTCGCAGCGCGCAGGGTCAAGGAATCTGATATGGACAAGCTGGCCCGCGCCACGGGCGGCAAGATAGTCACAAGTGTCAAGGACTTGACCGCTGGTGACCTCGGTCGCGCGGACCTCGTGGAGGAGCGCAAGGTGGCTGGGGACGAGATGATTTTCGTCGAGGGTTGTAAAGATCCAAAAGCGGTGAGCCTGCTGGTCCGCGGTGGGACCGAGCACGTCGTCGATGAAGTAGAACGCGCTGTGCATGACGGCATCTCCGTGATATCTGCGGCTATTGAAGACGGTAAGATGGTCGCTGGTGGTGGGGCCCCTGAAGTGGAGCTAGCCAAGCAGCTGCGGGAGTACGCTGAAACCGTCGGTGGCCGGGAGTCGCTCGCCATCAATGCTTTTGCGAACGCCGTCGAGATAATACCACGAACATTGGCGGAGAACGCTGGATTAGATCCAATCGATATCCTCGTCCAACTCCGCGCAGCCCACGATAAGGCGAATGGCGAGGTAGTAGGACTAGATGTCTTCAGCGGAAAAATCACCGACACTTCAAAGCTTGGCATCATCGAACCTCTTCGGGTGAAGACCCAAGCGGTCAAATCGGCGAGCGAGGCTGCGGAGATGATCCTGCGCATCGACGACGTCATCGCCGCGGGCAAGCTCGAGAAAGGTCCTCCAGGTCCAGGCGCTGGAGCGGGCATGGAAATGATGTAGGGGGCCCATCCATATTTCCGAGAAAATACACCCGCTTTGAAAAGGCCCGAATAATCGGCGCTAGGGCGCTCCAGATATCCATGGGTGCCCCAGTGCTGATAGAGCTCAAAGAAAACACCACGGATCCGATAGACATCGCACTTTTGGAGTTTGAGAAAGATGCGATCCCGATAACCGTGTTGAGGAAACTGCCGAGCGAGAAGAGTGCGCCTGCGTCTTAACTTCTTTGAGCTGAATTTTGCTGAGAAGATTATAAACTCACATACCCTATACATTTAGAATTGTGGTCGGATGGGCGTCCAACTCGGCGACATAGTGCTAAAAACAAAAATTGAGCTCGAGCAGCTAGGCGGCAAGATAGTAGCGATCGACGCCATGAACTCGCTCTATCAATTTTTAGCTATCATACGGCAACGCGACGGACAGCCTCTCAAAGACTCAAAAGGCAGGGTCACGTCCCATCTGTCAGGGCTTTTTTACAGGACGACCAACCTCGTAGAACTCGGCATCCGCCCCATCTATGTGTTCGACGGCGAGCCGCCGAAGCTGAAGCGGCGCACGGTTAAGGAAAGGATCGAGCTAAGAAAAGAAGCAGCAAAGGAGTGGACGGCCGCGCTCGAGGCCGGCGATGTCGAGGGAGCGCGAAAATACGCACAGCGTGCGGGGCGATTGACTGATGAAATGATATCCGGCTCAAAGAAGCTCTTGGATGGTATGGGGGCACCTTGGGTCCAAGCTCCATGCGAGGGCGAGGCCCAAGCAGCACACATAGTCCAGCGGGGCGATGCGTGGGCTGTTGGGAGCCAAGATTTTGATAGCTTGCTCTTCGGCGCGCCGCTCTTGGTGCGAAACCTCGCGATCACGGGGAGACGAAAACTTCCAGGAAAAGATGTATACGTGGAAGTCTCGCCGGAGTTGGTGGAGCTCCAGACCACGCTGAAGGAGCTTGGCATAACTAGAGAACAACTTGTCGATATCGGCATCCTCGTCGGTACCGACTACAACGAAGGAATAAAAGGAATCGGACCAAAAAAAGCGCTCGAACTAGTGAAGAAACACGGTTCGATGGAAAACATCCTGCGGACCGAGCTAGCCGATAAATTCGAGGCCGACCCACTAGAAGTTAGGGAGATCTTCATGAAGCCGACTGTCATCGGCAGATACAAGGTAAAATGGAGCGAGCCGAACCAAACGAATATCAAGGAATTTCTGTGTGATGAGCACGATTTTTCCGAGTCTCGAGTTCAAGGCGCCATAGACCGCCTGCTGAAAGGAAAAGGCAAGCGCGAGCAGATCAAGCTAGAGCAGTGGTTTAAGCGTTGATTCTATTTTTCTTTCCATCCATATTTGCCGAGGAGCGGAACGAACGAACAACCTCCACATTCGCGAACGTTTATCTCCTTATCGCTGCGCTTATCAGCCACCATCCACGTCTGAAACATGTAATGTTGGCCAACGGGGGCGCCCAGCTTCCCTCCTATCTTCAGTTGCTCGACAAGTGGTCTTGGCAACTCCGGCGCGCAAGCGGTGACAAGAATCCTATCGTACGGCGCTTCTTTTTCATAGCCGCACGTACCATCGCCGACTATTACTTTCACTCGCCCATATCCGGTCTTTTTAAGATTGTTCTTTCCAAATTCCGCTAGCTCCGACACTCGTTCGATCGTGAAAACTTCCCCTTCATCACCAACTATCTCGGCGACTAGTGCCGCATTGTAGCCGGAGCCGGCGCCTATCTCCAAAACTTTTTGCCCTTTCTTTAAATTCAGCGCTTCCAGCATTATGGCGATCATACTAGGCGCGGATATCGTCTGTCCATGCCCGATCGACAACGGCTGGTCAACGTGGGCATAACCTCGAATGTTTTCGGGTATGAATTCGTGGCGAGGAACTTTTTTGAACGCGGCGATGATTTCCCGCTTTGTCAGGTAGCCCCACTTCACTAAACGCTCGACCATCTCTTCGCGTTCTTTCTCGTACATCTCAACCACGTTTATTTTCGTTCAAGAGTTTAAGGAGATATGGGAACATGGGGAAAGTAATCGAGCTGATAACGGCCAGAGGGCACCAGATGATAAAGGCGACGCATCCGACAACGTTGATGATCACCAAAGACCGCGAGGTTGGGCCGCATGGAGATTGCATCGTGGCTGTGGCTGCAGACAAGGCGGTAGCTGATCTCGATCACGCCTTAAAAAAGTCAATCAAAGCTGGGCGTCCAGTGAAAATAACCCTCAAAGTCGGAGATGCGCTCTTCGTAGTCAACGGTTCTGGACACCCTGATCTAGCTCTCAACAACAAGACCGACATCGTGGTGAGAAAAAGCGCATGCACGTGTGGGCGTACATTGGCGATAAGGGCTAACAAAGCGGCTGGAGATTTGCCTCGGGACTTCGTCTCTCGCTTACGCGACCCACTTTCCAAAATACAAGTTTCTATAGAGGTAGGCTAACTAAGCTCATCGGGCAACATACGAGGGATGCCATCAACTATTGGGTAATGTCTACCACATCTCATGCAGACAAGCTCCTCGCCTTTCAGCTCAACCTCTTTTTTGCAGACCGGACAAGCCAGTATTTCGAGCAGCTCTCGGCTGATTTTCTTACCAGTCAAAATCGCACCAGTTCTACCTTTATAAACGGTTAAGTAAAGGTTTCGCCTGCTTTAAATGGGGGGCTTGATATCCCAAACAGAAAACAAAAGGTCAATGTAAAGAGATCACTTGCCATTGTAGTTCTAGTACTAGTGGTTGCTGGCGGGCTTGCGGCAGTCCTGCTGCGGGAAGACCTTGGTGGGATTTATAACACGATAATTTCCGCCGACTTGAAATTGGTGCTTTTAGCAGTTGGGTTATACTTTTTTGAGGTGTTCTTCTGGGCTGACCGTTGGAGGGTGGCCCTTATGGCCGCGGGTTATAAAGTCGGTTTTTGGAACTTGTACGTGATCGCCCACAGCGGAATGTTTTTCTCTAACATCACGCCCATAAGCAAAAGCGGTGGAGAACCGTTCCGCGCGTATTTCATCAAGAAAACTCAAAAAGTGTCGTATTCTACTGGATTTGCCACAATCTTGGCTGAGGCAATTTTAAGCATCCTTCCATTCTTGGGACTGTTGCTGGTTAGCATAGTGCTTTTGATTTACTTACTATCTCCGCCACTTTGGGTGAGCGCGGCAATTCTTGGAACGATAATCTGCTTGCTCGTAGCTTTTGTTCCACTTGCTTATACTCTGGTTAAAAGAAAAGCTGCATCAGGAGGTATTTTCAAGATAGTAAGGTGGATCTACAAACGCCTGGGGCGCGAAACAAGCGATAAAAAGATCATGAGGCCCATAAAAAAGTTCTATGACAGCACACAGATAGTTTTGCATGATAAGAAAAAAGCGGTGACAATCTCGATCATCGCGTTGTTGCTCAACCTCGTAAGCATGGTGAGAATATGGATAATTCTGTTCGCTCTCGGCTGGAATTCCTCTTTGGTCGCCCCATTGCTGGCTGTAACTGTTCCAACCGTAGCCGGGATAATCCCGTTTCTACCCGGCGGACTAGTTTTGGTTGAGGCGAGCATGGTCGGTGTATTCATGGCGTGCGGCATACCACTCACAATAGCAATCTCGGCAACACTTCTGGAGCGAGCCATATCCTATGTCCTAAGCACCATCGTCGGAGCAGCGGCGGTGTCCTACCTTGGAATAAAAGTGTGGAAAAAGAAGTAATTCGCTAGACCTTCGTGGTGTAGCCTTTCTTCCCGTAGCCGTACTCATAGGCCTCTTGGCGTATTTTTCTCACAAGACGATAGTTTCTGGCAAACTCTTTCGTTGCCGAGAAAATCAACCTAAACTTTCTCCTTTTCAGCATTTTTCGAAGGACTCCTTTCCACCCGTCCCTCTTGGACAGATTGGTGCAAAGGTTACACACCTCGGTGAGTTCTTCATGGGAGTACGGGGTCAATCCGGCTTCTGGAGCGGTAACCATGTACTGGTCCCGCTTAATCTTGCCTTCTCTCACCGCCTGATGCCAAATTGCCGAGCCGACGAGGTACGACAGAATATTCCCGTTTATGAGATCCGCCCCGTTTTTGTGCAGGAATTCAATCGAGTGCTCCATGTCCTCTTTCTTTTCCATCGGTGCCCCAAAGATCAAGCTCCCTAGAAAAGCTATCCCATACTCATCACACAACCTGAGCGTATTCTTCACGTAGCTTGGCCATTTCTCAGGGTAGCGAGTTTTGTTATACCACCTGATGACTTCTGGCTTCAAGGACTCCACGCCGTAGCTGAGTCCAATCACCCCCATATCGGCCATGCTTTTGTAGAGGGCCCTGTTTGGGACATCGACCCTAGCCTGGCCGTAAAAGTTGAACTTCAATTTCTCCCTTTTTATCAGCTTGGCCAGCTTGATCACGTTTTTTGGACTGTTGGTGAAATTGTCGTCGGCCAGCCAAACAGAATCAAATCCGGCTTTGTCGATGGCCTTCAGCTCCTCTAAAATGCTTTGGGGCGACCTCGCTCTGAAGCATAGCTTTTTCGGACGGTTGCAATATGTGCAGCCATATTTGCATCCCCTCGTCGTCAGGATTCCTGTCATGTTTTTGCCGAATTTCATGCCGTAAAATGTGCCGTATCGAACGTGCTCGGTGAGACTTCGGTCCGGCAGGGGTATGCCGTCGATGTCTTGAATCTCTTTTGCGTATACGATGCCGCGAGGTTTTTCATTTACTAGCTGCTCGATGATAGTCTCCGCTTCTCCAACGACACAGACGTCTGCCCCAAGTTGTTTGAGAGAGGCTTCGGGAACCACCGATACGTGGGGGCCACCGACGGCGAGATAGGCATCCGTGATTTTTCTGACTTCTTTTACTATCATCTTGCAGGAGTCGAGCGTGAAAGTGAGGCAAGTCATCCCGATGACATCTGGATCGAGCGATTTCACCCGCTCTGCCAGCTGTTTCATTGATAGCCGCTCAGCATCTGCATCGACCACGTGAACATCGTGGCCACTATTTTTGAGGATTGTTCCAAGGTAAAGGGCGCCGAGCGGCGGAGAATATGCTGAGAGAGTGCTTTTTTCCTTAAAGCTGATCGGTGGATAGATGAAAAGTACCGACGACATTTTATCCCTCATTCCATTTTTAGTAAGAATTTTTAGGATTTAAGTTAGGTTGTGACAAATTCTATGAACCGTTAATACGCCGTAAACAATATCCTTTTAGTTGGTGGTATCGTGCGCATAGCGATGGTCACAGATGAATTCATCCCGGACATAGGCGGGGCGCCCCTATATGTAGCTGGCTTGAGCACGGCGCTAGCTAAACTAGGCGCCGAGCCCGTTGTGATAACTCACGCCCACGCTGGCCATCCAGAGGAAGAAATGTTCGGTGATGTCAAAGTCAAGCGTCTAAAGGGGTTTGTTATACCTCAGCTAAACCGCGCCGCATCTATCAGAATTGCCGCCCGCCTCCACAGGTGCATCAAATATGGCGGATTTGACGTTGTTCACGGCCAAGACATATATTCCCCGATGGCGCTTTTATCCATACACTCGGCGCACAAACGCAAGATTCCCTCAGTTCTAACATGCCATTCTATTCACAAATCATCTGGCTTCTGGAAACTCGTTTATCAACCCGTAGTTTTCACGATGAAACGAGCGAACTATATCATAGTGGTTAGTAACATAAGTCAGGAATTCTGCATTAGGCTAGGAGTACCAAATCGTAAGATAATGGTTGCCCCAAATGGCGTCGATCTATCAAAATTTAATCCGGATATCAATGGCTCATCGATGCGGAAACGCTTGGGGCTTGAAAACGAGCCGCTTGTTGTAACGGCCATCAGGTTAGTCAAAAGGAAGGGGCCAGAACACCTCGTGGTAGCGTTTTCAAAAGTTCTAAAAAATGTCCCAGACGCTAAACTTGCGATGGCGGGTAAAGGTCCAGAGATAGATAATTTGCGCGCTCAAATCAAGGGGCTCGGCATTGAAAAATCGGTCTCTATGTTGGGAGCACTACCACATACAAAAGTCGCAGAATTGATGGCGGCGGCGAACGTGTTTGTTCTGCCTTCCATGATGGAATCATTTCCTCTCACCGCGGTAGAGGCCATGGCCGTAGGGGTGCCGATTGTGTGCTCCCAGGTGGGGGGAGTACCTGAAATCGTAACTGAAGAATTTAATGGGTTAATGTTTCCGCCATCGGACGACAACGCTTTGGCAGACGCCATTGTACGTATCCTCAAAGACCAGCCACTTGCGAAGCGCCTTCGCGAGAATGGCTTAAAGATTGCGCGTGAGAAATTCAGCTGGGAAGCTGCAGCAAGGCGAACCCTAGAGATATATGAAATGGCACGTGAAAAACATGCGTAACGTCGCTTTTACGGTCGATGTTGAGCAGGACGCGCCACATCAGTTAAACACGTGGCATGGCATGGAAAGGGGTCTGCCAGCTTTGCTCGATCTTTTATCAAAGCATGATATCCGTGCGACATTTTTTGTAACTGGTGAAACGGCGAAAAAGTTTCCGAGATTGATAAGCAAAATCGTAAAAGAGCACGAAGTGGGCTGCCATGGATACAAACACGAAAGGTTTGATAAACTAAGCGCAAAGGAGCAACTCCCAAGAATTGAGACGGCTACTAAAATTTTAACCAAAATCGTGAAGCAACGAGTACCGGGGTTTAGGGCACCCAATTTTAGACCGAGTATCCACACGTTCGCGGCCCTTGAGCAGTTGGGTTATGTTTATGATGCGTCGAACGCATGCTACAGGATTGGCCCAGATCCGAAGCCTTATGGACTGGTAGAAATACAAAACACCTGGCCCTCGAGTTTACTCCGATTGCCACCGGGATTTTCCACACGCGTGTTGCGTTTGTGCTTGGCGGCGTTGCCCTTGACAGTGTTAGACTACCATCCGTGGGAGTTGGTCAAAATGAGAAACATTAGGTTTGACTGCAGGTTCTCCACAGGCGACATCGCTCTGCAGAGACTTGATAAAATCTTTAAATATTTACTTGAGAGAAAGTGCAAGTTCGTGTTAATGAGGGATGTGGCTAAAGAGAAGCTGGCTAGCCGTGGGCGACCGTGAGTAAGATGTGGGAATGGCTTCAAACGCTGGGGAGCTTTGGGTACATCGGAATTTTCCTGATGAGCTTCATCAGCGCCAGCGCGATTTTTATCCCGATACCGTACACGGTGGCCCTCTTGGCGATAAGCGCTACCGGCCAGTTTAACTTATTTTTACTCGCGCTGGCAACCGGCCTAGGGGCTGCGACCGGAGAACTCGTCGGTTATGGTCTTGGCTATCTCGGTAGAAGATACGTGATCCGAAAGTACGGACGTCGCTTCGATGCAATGGTGAAGTTGCTCAATCATAGATATTACGGCCCCATAGCCGTCTTCGTCTTCGCCCTCACGCCTTTGCCCGATGACCTTCTTTTTATACCGCTTGGCCTACTCCATTTCAACCTCTTGAAAGTTTTCATCCCATGTTTAATTGGGAAGTTCCTCATGAGTTTCATCATCGTCTATGTCGGATCCACTGCGGGACAGCTCTTCGTCGACGGGTCACCAATAATTGCAATAGTCACTGTGATTTTGCTTGTCGTGATGTTAGTTGCGATGTTCAAGATAAATTGGGAAAAAGTCGTTACAAAATATTTACCAAAAGAAACAAAGAAAAGACGGGGCTCTTAATCCACGCTGAACTTCCACTCGATGAACTTTTCGAGGCCCCGCTCCAACGAAAACCTTGGCTTGTAACCCAAGATTTCTTTAGCTTTTGTTATGTCCGCTTGGCTGTGCCTGATGTCACTGGCCCTCGGCGCTACATATTTGGGCCTAACACCGGTGCGGTGCATGAGTCTCATAAAGGTTTGAAAAAGTTGGTTGACGCTCGTCGCCTTGCCAGTGCCAATGTTTAATAATTTTCTAGCTGCTTTTTTACAACCTAGCGCTAAGACAGTAGCTTCGACCACGTCGTCAACGTAGACAAAGTCGCGGGTCTGTTTTCCATCCCCATAAATAATTGGCGGAATTTTGTCTCTCAAGCGGTCAAAAAATCTGGAGATTACACCAGCGTATTGCTCAGCCGTCTGTCTCGGCCCATAGACGTTAAAATACCGCAGGCAAACTGTTTCAAGTTCGTGCTCGTCCCAGAATTTTTGACAATATTTTTCGATGCGCAACTTGGACTCGCCGTATGGAGAAAGTGGCTTAGTCAGCACATTTTCAGATATGGGCATCTTTTTTGCAGCCCCGTACACAGCTGCCGATGACGCAAAGATAAATCGCGCCACATCGTTCTTCACACATGATCTGAGTAAATTCACCGTCGCGGCGACATTCACACTGTACACAAATTTTGGGTTCTTTATTGAGAGGGGCACGCTCGTGATGGCGGCTTGGTGTATAACGGCATCGACCCCCACCGTCGCCAAGTCCACAGTTTTTTTGTCCCTTATGTCACCTCTTATAAAATGAAAATTCGGGTTGTCCGAGCAGCGCTTGAGGTTCTGCAATTTACCGGCATACAAATTATCTAGAACGGCGACGCGGTAGCCATCTGCAAGCAATCTCTCGGCGAGGTGACTGCCTATGAACCCGGCTCCGCCCGTCAACAAAACTTTAAAATCTCGCTTCATACCAACGACCTCTAAAATCGTTCCTGACTTTGCTCTCGCTCGATCAAAGAATATGACATTATGAGCCTCGCGACATCGTGCCAATTATTGTCCGCTGGAATGTTCTCGGCATAGAACGTGAGGCGAAGCCAGTATAGCGCGTTGTCTACGGAATATCGCACATTCCCTGCCGCTGCGAAAGTGTTGTCCAACTCAAGTTTCACCGCATATCTTACGAAAAGTTTGTTTTCCTGATTTTCGTTAATTTTTACGTTATCAAATGTTAAAGTGGAGTAGTTGTCGTAGCGATGCTTGAGGCTCAGGGCCAGCTGTACATTTTCATTTTCTATCGAAAGAAATCTGTATTCAAAAGTTACTTGGTTCTCCCACAACCTCACAGTTTGCATCATTTGATAATTGTCCCATGCGATGTCGTGGATGATGAAACTCGACGCGGCGACGTTTCTAAAAGTATGATCCCATATGCTCCTGGGTGAATTATCATTGTTTTTCTCGATTGTGGATCCCCAGCCATCCACTGCCAAAAGTTCATCACCACCGGACGCAAGTATGGTCGGCTTATTGTCGCCGGAATTCATATGGTACCTGATGATGAAGTTATCGTTTTTTATCTCTCGAGTTTCCTGCCATATGCCTACTTCCACTAGCTTTTCTTGATAAAGTATGCCAGGAACTAGGGCTAGAAGAAGAAATATAAGTAGGATGTAGCTCAAAACGATGATAATCTTGTCGATATGTTTTGAAAGATAGCGAATCGCTACTTTACTTTTTTTCATTTTTCAACCTCTGACGCAGCCCCTCCAAAGATACTACTGGCCGCCCACGTATCAAGGTTATCAGAGCGTTCCATAATGTGAGATGGAATATAACTATTATCGATGCAAGGACGACCCCTTTTAGCATCGGTAACTCAAAAAGATACAAAATTCCCATATCCAACGTATAACCATAGAGAAAACGTGTAAGCGGAACGCCAATTATCGCATATGCAAATGCAAATATCCAAAACAGCCTATATTGCCATTTCTTGTCGAAAGAATATCTCTCGTGCAATTCTAAGATACAGAGCGGAATCAGCATTAGAATATGCGGCTCGTGTAAATTCTTTGAAACAATACAGTACACGATAAAAGTCATCAGCAACTTTTGTCTCAACGAGATGTCTTTTTTTGATAGATATGCGTAAATAAGCGACATGCCTGCAATCAAGAAAAAGGAGCCAACCGCGGGCAATATAACATATTCTAATTGATTTAGTGTCGATACACTCGCACCAAGTTCTCGAGCTATAACGTGAATCGAGAGCGGCGTCAACCCACTTGGCTCCCTAGCGCTTTGATATTCGAAACTAAGCTTGACGCCGTTCCAAAACGGAAATATGAATAGCGCAGCTACTAGGCCAAAAACCAAAGCGTAACGTGCAAAGTTCCAAGATCTTCGGCGGATGAACTCTATACAAAAAATGGGCAACGCGAATATTGGGAATATCTTCGTTAAAAAACCAAATGATAACGCCACCGCGCTAAAATCGTACCTTTTACGCTCAAAAAAATACAGCGCTAGCACAAGGAAGAATGCTGCAATGCCATCAAACATCCAAGCAGCGCTCACAAATATCACAAGCGGGTTGAAAAGATACGAGATCATCGACTTCTCGCTACCTTTTGTCATTTTGTACAAAAGCAAGGCTATACCTATGTCGGCTAAAATTATCGGCAATTTAAACAAAAAATTCAACAAAAGTGGGACTTGAGGATACGGATCAACGTTCGCTATCGAAAAATTAACTTGATCATTTGGATAAAAAACGCCGTAAATTTTGGCAAGTGGATAATATATTGGGATCAACATCGGCGGATATGTGAAGTACATGTAATATTGTGCCCATCCAGCGCCTTGCGTTGCGCGCGCTTCGTAAGTCAGCTTTTCAAGTGTACTGTACGGTGATTGTTCGTGATTTAAATCCACAAACAAACCATGCCATGTCTGCAAATCCAACGGATGGTTGAGGTTGATCAGCGCGAACCTTATCCCGAGCGCCAGCAGGATCAGCAAAACAAGGCGCTTGTTTATCTTCCTCTTTTTATCTTTCAGCACTCTTCCACACCCACGTCGCACTCATGAAGTAGTTCCACAGGGTGGCGCATGCTATGCCGAACAAATTCGATAGCAAGTAGTACAGATGGAAGACCTCGGTAAGCGCCACAAGGACAATGAAATTAATCACAGCTCCGATGACACACGCTAAGTTGAAACTTAAAATCCGCCCAGCAAGGCTGCCTGTCTTGGGCCGGTTTCTGAAAGTCCAAATTTCGTTGAGGGTGAAGTTGGAAAGGATCGATATTTCTATGGCAAAAATCGCGGCGACCCGATAATCAAGGCCAACGAATTTGGTGAGCGCCCATAGGAAGCCCATGTTCACCAAAACTCCGGTCAGGCCTACTACACAAAACTTGAGAAACTGGCCAGCCTCGCCGCTCGCCCGCGCCAGCCGGCTCAAGTGTCTCAGATAATTTAAATTCTCTCTAAAACCGAGGGTGCTTTTGCCCCGCAGGCGCTTCTCAAAAACATACGGCACTTCAGCGACTTTTTTGTATGAACCTTTCACCAAGACTTCAAGCAAAATTTTAAATCCAATGGGTTCAAGTTCAGCTCCTTTTATCACGTCTTTTTTTAGCATAAAAAAGCCAGAAAGGGGGTCGCTCAATCCATGAGAACCTGGGATCGCAAGACGCGCGAGAATTTCTGCTCCCTTGGAAATTATCTTTCTGCTCTTTGCCCATCTCTTTATGCCTCCACCTTTTACATATCTACTGGCGACCGCGATGTCCGCTCCACTCTTTATCTTATCAAACAACTCGGGAATTTTTTCTGGAGGGTGCTGTAGGTCCGCATCGATCACACAGACGACGGGCGCAGAAACGTGTTCGAAACCATCCACAACTGCCGACGCTAGGCCCTTTTTCTTTTTACGATGAATCACTTTTATGTTGCCATATTTTTTTGCCAAGCGTTCGGCAATTTCTCCAGTACCATCGGGTGAATTATCATCGACCACTATGATCTCATGCGTCGTGCGCCCGAGCGCTTTCCTCGTCCTTTCCACGAGAATAGGTAGATTTTCGGATTCATTGTAAGTGGGAACAACTACCGATAGTTCAAGCACCAATGATGATTCACGCTCCCCCGATTTGCTATTTTAGACTTAAGTAGGATGAACTTAAAAGTTAGGCGTAGGATGAGGCAACGAATATGATAGGCATGATATTGTGCGGCGGGCATGGAAAACGCTTCCGCCCGCTTACCGAAAAAGTGCCAAAAGGGTTGCTCGAGATTAAGGATGGTTACACAATTCTAGACAGACAGTTATTTGCATACAAGAGCGCCGGTTTCGATAAAGTCTTGATGCTCACCGGGCACCTAAGCAAAAAAATCGAAAAAAAGTATGGATCCATACACAAGGGGCTGAAAATTGAATATGTAGTGGAGAAAAAGCCGCTGGGCACACTCAATGCTATCCGCCTCGGAATGGAAGCTGCAAATGAAGATGCAATGGTCAGCAATGGTGATGTTATCGCTGACATCAACATCAAGCGCATGGTCCAAGAATTCAAAGCAACTGAATATTTGGCATCGATGTTCGTCATGCGCATGAGGAGCCCATATGGCATCGTCATGCTCGGCGACCGCCACATCGAATCATTCAAAGAAAAGCCTGTATTAGACTACTACATGAACGCTGGATTTTACTGCCTATCCAAAAAAATCCTCGGTTTGCTAGAGGAGTTCAAAGTCGGCGATATCGAAAAAACTGTGTTTCCGCGACTAGCGGAGATGAAAAAGATCGCATATTACAAGGAGGAAATACCGTTCTGGGCATCGATCGACAGCATAAAGGATTGGGAAGAGGTAAAGAAGGAGTACGAAAACCGCACGGACAAACCATGGGGCTACGAGAAGCTTTTGACCCTCACGAAGGAACTAATGGAAAAGGAGCTCTATCTAATGGCGGGGTACAAGACCTCATTTCACTATCACAAACAGAGGGATGAAACCCTCAACATCATCAGCGGCGCTGGCCACGTAGAGTTCGAAGGAAGAAAAGAAGAATTTAGAACTGGCTCAGCTATCCCGATCAAGCGGGGGACACCGCATACTATCGTCGCAATGGAAAACACTTTGATAAAAGAAGTATCAACGCCTCACCCAGAAGATGTCATCAGGATAAAAGATTATTACGAGGTACGATAACTCTTTCACTTAATTTTTTCAAACCTTTTATCTAGACGTTTAGTAACCTGAGGAAGCGTTGTGTATTCAAGCTCCTCTGGCGAGAGCAGGTGCGGCTCGAACGGACCATGGCGACGCATGTACTCCGCTATCCTGACGGCCGTTTTCCGTGCCCCGTCGAACGCCACATCGTCAAATAGATCAGCTGGGCCGATAAGTTCCCCATCGCTCACTTGAAAGCCCAGCGCGATTACGCGGGGCGGCCCATCGAACCTCGTCGGGCGAGCATGGCGCTGCGCTACCGGCGTCAACGGTCCGCGATGAGAACCACGCATCCATCCTGGCACGAGCTGGGGCATCGCGAAGGCCTCGAGCACCTCTCCCGTGGCGGGAAAGCCCGACTGCGTCCTGACGATGCCAACTGGGTCATCCTTGCCAACGTAGTGGCCCGCGATCTGGCTGAGGCGCTCTGTACTTATCACAGCTGCTATTTCGCCACTCTTTTTGAAGACGCGCTTTACGACGTAACGGCTCGAAATTCCTATCAAAGCTAAGAGATCGTACATTTCTTCGGGACAGTTCAAGAAAACGCGCTTTGCCTGCTTGACGTCGTGCACCTCGAATTTGAAGCCATCGTGCAATTTCGGGTCTATCACAAGGCCAGCGGTGTTGAACGCATCGGCATAAATCTTGAACAGCGGAAGGTTGAAGGCTGACGGCGATGTCTTGTCGCACGCAAAAACTACTATCGGCTCGCTTGGCCGTTCCTCGAACTCGAACTCAGCTACACCCGGCCCCATGCCCCTAACATTTCCGGAAAAAGCCTCGACGAGAAGGTCCTGGCCAGCCCCGTAGTAGTGGCGCTTCTTGGCCAAAGTCGCTGCGCTCTTGAAGGTATCCCAAGCCAGCTTGTGAACCTTTGGGCTATCGACGCCATTCGCATGGCTCATTATCAGCTCGATGTCGTCACCACAACTCGTGACATGAAAACTCTTTATCACTCGATTTTTGACGGCCTTTGTGAGCGAACTCTCACAAACTTTTAGGAGTTCTTCAGGCACCTGTACGTGACCGGCTAGGCTACCGACATCAGCTTTTATCACACTCACAGTCGTTCTCATTCGCTCACCATTTCTACTGATGGTTGTAACATTTAAACTATGCGTAGGAAAAAGCCACCGCTGCCACTATCCCAGTGACGATCGATATTGCCATGACTATCAAAAAGTTGAATATCGGCTTCGTCGCGGTTTCAGGCTTCATCGGCTGCCCTCTAAGTCGACGCCACATGTAGACTGTCCGCTGGGTGCCCATATGCGCGCTCCATATACATAGCGGCAAATTCACCGCGAGTATCAGCATCCCGAGCACCAGCATCCAAGCATCGTGCGTCGGGATATTTGGAAATGGCTGTACCATCCTCTCGAGCGCCAAAATGATGGCACTATCGCTCACACCGCGGACGAAGAGGAATATCGCGGCCCCTACGCCGAAGAAGAGCTGTGCGAGCACGAACATCGCAAGGATGGTGAGCGTGAAATATGCCAGCGGCTGCCACCATGAGCTGAATTCCAGCGGACTGGGGACGCTGACCGCCTTGCCTAGCTCCAGGAAAAATCCGCCTCCGCTCGCCCAGCGCCCGTATGCGAAACCGAATGTCCAGCTAGCGACCACGAACACCCAGAAGAATGCCTGCCAATATTCATCGCGCATGCTCCGCACCGGCAGCGCTACTTGCCATGCTCGCGCTCGTAATCGCGTCTGGCGGCATCGATCGCTCGCTCGATGTAGCTCCTTCCCCTGAGGCTAGGCATCGGCTTGGCAGGATTCAATTTGGGAGTTTCTGGTTTAGAAGTAACTGAAGAACGCTCCAAAACGGCCAATCGGCGCTCTAATTCGGCCAATTTTTGAGCTAATGCCCTTAATTGGAGTTCAAAAGACGAAATAACGTCATCTTTTGACTTTTGTTCCACGATTCTCACCTTGTTTTATCTTTAGCTTATGAGTTTAAATGTTTTCCAATTTTTGATGTTTGAAAACGCGTTCCTCCACCTCTCCATTTGGGTTCTTCTCAGCAAAAATCTGCGCCGAAAATTTACTTATGCGCACGCCTTTTTGTAACCAATAGTCAGGCATCAGGCCAGCCTTCATACAAGCGTGCGAAAGGAATTCCTCCGCGCCCCATCCATACTCCGTCGGCACCTGCGGCAGTAGCAAGCCAGCGTAACCAGACCACTCTACGATCAACCCGTCCCTGCCAATGACTATACACTTCGGGTACTCGCGCGGGCTCTTTATCTTTATGACCTCGGGTTCCGAGAGGACGCTCACCTCGATTTTGATATCGCGCATCTCATTCACGCTCACTGCAGGAAAACGTGGATCTCTCGTCGCTGAGCTTATCGCAGCATCTATGGCTGCCTCCACGAGCGTCATCGTGGGCAGAGGGTGGCCTATGCAGCCACGAAGCTCTCCATCTTTTGTCAAAGTGACGAAAACCCCGCGTTTCCCCTGAAGCTTCGCACCTACCTTCGGCGCTTGAGGCTTTTTCCCAGTGCGTAGGTAACCCTCGATGGTCTGCCTAGCTAGCTTCACCAAAAATTTTCCTTCCTCCGACGTGAGCAAGCTACTTCACCATCCAATCATATCTCGACGCCATGTCCAATATTGTTTTCCAATGTTTGCCTCGCCAGTAAATTTTACCACAGCTCGAACATAGCCAAAATTCTCGGTGTGCGTCGAAAACAGTTCCAGGAACTTTTCCTTTGATTTCATTTTTATCAGCAAGTTCAATAGCGCCGTTACACATCGGACATCTAGAATTCTCCGGTCGAATCGTAATTTTGCGGCCACATTGTTTCGAAACTTCAGCCAGTTGTCCAACCACATCATTCTTTTTGATAAAAATACTTTTGACGCCCGTCCTTCTAGCTCGGCGGTGAAGCTCGACATCGCACGTCAGGAGCACTCTTTTCTCACCTTCGGCACGAGATATCAAAACATCGTCCTGTTCATCCGCGGGCACACCGAAGTCGCCAATATAAATTACATCATGCCCAGCCAAACGTAGCCAACGTGTGAGCTTACCAAGCATGCCGTCAGCGATGAACTTCATGCTATCAATTATTATTCAGCAATTAGTCAAAAGTAGTTGTCGCTTTTCGAGCGTCACGCAAATTTCACAATCAAACCTATCGCCGTATCTCAACATTAAAAAGTGCGGATGATGTAAATCCATAGGGTGGCAGTATGCGTCAACGTGTCGAAGTTACCTGCCCAATCTGCGGACGTTCCTTCAGCGTCGACCTAGAGGTAAGCACATATGTCACGGCCGAGGCAACCCTGCCTACGACAGGCAGGCGCGACATCTCTTCCATCCTCCGTAGCCACGAGGCAAAAGTCGACTTCGTACTCCGCGCCATGAGGGCGCTCGCGAGCAGAGAACCTAGCGGCATGGTTGAGATCGAAGATATCGCTGACATCGCAGAAAAGGTTGGCCTAGCCAAAGAAGCCATACAAGAGATTATCAACGGCGAAAAAGAGGCGGGCAGGATATACGAACCAAAGCCAGGGATAGTTTGCTTCGCTGCTCCGCCCGAACGAACGAAATCTTAACCCTCGTCTGAGACCTCGCTACCCTCGAATGTTTCTTCCAGCAACTTGCGTTCCCGCTCCTTATCCTTCTCGCTTCCCTTGCGCTCCTTCTTGCGGCGTTTGAATCGACGCATTTGAGCACCATTTAAAACTGGGCGCGCTGGATTTAAGCTATTGCACCGTAGGACTTATTAGATGATTTTTACTAGAAATTCATGGGTAATCAGATGAAAACCAAACGGCCACTATTTTTTATTTGTATCATGACATTGTCGCTTGTCGCCATTCAAATAACGATGACGGCAGCCCCTGTCGAGGCCCAAGAAAATGAAATTACTGCTATCAGACCCGGCGGGGTCTATACTGTTGTCGTGCAAGTCCACAAACCGAGCTTTATCGCACTACCGGAATCTATAGGGCCAGACGGCTGGGAGATACGGGCATATTTCTACACCGGTACGAACTGCTACAATACTGGGAGTTGGGTACTCTTTCCTGGACAAGAGAATGTATATTCTGGCTGGTGGGAATTTAGTGTTAGATATGGGGCTTGGGCTGGCACGCCCGAAGACAAGACATTCATGATCCCCAATGTTCACGTGGTCGATATCCCGCGACCGAGCGTGGACATCCAAAACGGCATGAGCGATATACCCGTACCCGGATCCGTCTCACTTAGGACACGCTGGTTGGTCAGAAACGTCAAATACAAGATTGACGGGCAATACGTCACCTTCCAAGTTGGCGGTGTCCAGTACCGTTACCCATACAATGTAGATACCTATGGCGATCTGTGGATCACTAACCCGGAGGGCCAAGAAATCGGCCGCATCGACAGGGAGAGTGTATATTTTGTCGTAGATCAAACTACGACCATCGACGTCAGAAGCGATGCCCCAGCCACAGGGACAATTACTATGCCGTCGCCGATAAACATCGCTTTGTCCCAAACAGCAGTAACAGAACCCCCTGCACCGAGCTTTGAAATACCGCTTTTTGTCAGCGTAGTCGCCATTACTCTGGTTCTCGTGGCAATAGTTGTGGCGATCGCTTACATAGTAGTGAGTAGGAGAGCACCCGAAGAAGAATTTGGACTTTGACTGTTAGAGCCCAATTAAGATTAAAGCTTAAATACCCCATTGCTATTATTATGGTGAGGCTAAAAATGAAACGCTGGGTCTATCTAATATCAATCTTGGCGTTAGTGGCAGTTGTTGCAGCGGCAGCGGCTCCTGCCGAGGCTCAAGAACAGGAAGTCACATCTATCAGACCTGGTGGAACTTATCATGTTTATTTCACAGTTAAAAAACCCGCCGGCATGGCGTTGACGGGCAATTGGGAGGTAAGGGTTTACTTTTACAATGGGTTAAATTGCTACAATACCGCTCCTTCGGGCAACGAGGACGGCTGGTGGAACCCAGGAGACGTTTGGCTTTATACGGGCTACTGGGACCACCGCGCATCAACAAGAAATGTGAGTTGGACCTCGCCAGACGAAAAAGAATGGGCCCAGTATGTCCCGATAATTCACTACCCTGCAGAAAATGGAAACCACGAACGCAGATATCCACCACCAGTTGGCGAGAATTACGAAAACAAAATGGGTGAAATCCCTGTCGGGCAGACTGTCAGTATAAGGGCACGCCTTGAATTAAGAAACCTCGCCAACGTCTCGCTTGATACCGCTAATAGTATCGTCACGTACAAGTATGGTGGCAAGACGTACAGTTATGCGTACACTCTATCAACATACGGCGACGTCAGGCTTGACGATATAGGTGCCACTTTAGCCCAATCAGAGGGCACTGGCGAGTGGACTCTCCGCTTCGACCAGAATTCATCGGTTCTCGTCGACGAAAATGCACCAGCGACGGGAAAAATCACGATACCGGGCACTATTGACTTTAGCATGATGGTTCCATCCGGCGGCGCCGGGATTCCGCTCTGGATGATAATAGTCCCCATCGTCATCGTGTTGGTTGTCATCGTCGTTGCAGTAGTAGTGGCGAAGATGAAAGGCGCGGGCGGGATATCGCCATAGCCCTGATCTTCCGCTGTTCCACAAACATCTTGATATCTCGCTCTTTTTTTGTGTAATCAATCTTGGTACTGGGCCTGCGCCATTTATAAAAGCGCCACGAAAGAGATGTTCTCTGCTTATAAAATGCCATCGACCAAAGGGGAGGGGGTAGATGTGGTAGAAAAATATGATGTAGTTATCGCAGGGGGTGGACCAGCTGGCTTGGCTGCCGCGAAAGCTGCGGCAAGCGAGGGCGGAAAAGTCCTCCTGCTAGAGCTGCAAGCACAGATAGGCGGCCAAACCCAATCAGCTGCGTGGGCGCCGAGCGGCACCATCGCTGCTCCGCTTAGAGGATCTATCGTTTCAAAGGTGAAAGAGGTCAGGCTGCACTCGCCGCACAAGCAACTTTCTATCGGCGGGGATTTCGGAGCGATCGTCGACAGGCGCATGTTCGATAAGCTCTTGGCTTCGGAGGTCGTAGCGAGCGGCGCAGAAGTGTGGGTCGGTTGCCCGGTTAAGGAGCTTTTGACGAGCGACGATTTCGTCCGCGGCGTCCACGCAGAGGCCGGCGGATGGTCAGAGCGCATAGATTGCGAAGTTGTGATCGATGCGACCGGCGCCCAAGGAGAGTGGTCCAGCCTGTTGCTGAGAAAGGTATTGAAACAAGATTGGAACCGTGAATCCTTGGCGCTCAGCAATGAATATCTAATGGCGAACACCAGCGCCGACCAAGCGACCGACCTTTTCTTCACCTCATATTTTGCCCCGCTCGGACATGCTTGGATATATCCTTTCGGCAAGCGCTTCGCGATGGTGGGCATACGCGGCGTGCGCATCCACCCAGACGCGGCCCTCGATGAGTTCATAGGGAGGCGGGCGTTGCCGAGGCTGAAACAGGCCGTGCCCATCGCAGCCTATTGGGGCCAAATGCCACTCGATGGGCCTCTCAGCTCAACATGCGCGAACGGCATGATATCCGTCGGCAGCTCAGCAGGTCAAATGTATGCGCTATCTGGGGAAGGGCTGCGATACGCTCTGCGATGCGGAGAAATCGCTGGAAAGGTGGCCATAGACGCAATAACTGAAGGGGACGTCTCGAAGAAGGCGCTCAGCGAATATGATCGACGTTGGCGGGCCGAGCTGGAAGCGGAACTTCGCACGGGGCAAATTCTGCACAGGGCGCTTGCGATATCACAAGATAAAAAAATGGACGCCCTCTTGGAATCGCTCACAGCCAAACCAAAGCTTCAGCACGCATTTATGGACACCCTGATGGGCACCGCTCTGGAGAAATCCACCAAGATACTGCTCGCCGACGAAGATGTCAAACGAATTTTTGATCATGAATCTGCTGAGAAAGTCCTCGCGATGTTCAAGTAGCCTTCTCGGTCGGGGTTGAGGTTTATTATGGAATGCCCCTCATGCGGAAGTTCGGCGGTGCTCCAAGATCACTTCCGCGCAGAGAATATCTGTACACGTTGCGGTTTGATAATAGTTGAAAAAATGCCGGAAACGGGACCCGAGTGGAGATATGAGCCTGGAAAAGATACTGGGCGAGCCGACACTGGCGCTGGCGTCGACATCACTCAGCACGATCTTGGCCTCGGCACTAGACTCGGCACAGGCAGAGACCTATCGCCAAGCTGGCGTGCAAGGCTGCGGAGATTGCAAATGTGGCAGGACCGATCGCGTGCGAGCACATATAGTGAGAAAAGCCTTCGCGAAGCGCTGATAGAACTCGACAAGTTGTGCGAAGATTTTGCCCTTCCGAAGGGGGTAAAGTCCGAAATCAGTTTGCTCTACAGAAAAGTTAAGGCGGGTAAGCTAGCACTTGGCCGAAACACATGGCAGATATTGGCCGCCCTCACGTTCATCACCTGCCGATCGCGCGGCATCCCGCGGACGGAGGACGAGATGGTGCGAGTTTTGATGACGCGTGCCGATATGCAGGAAAAATCTGCTCTCCGAGGTTTGCGCCAGCTCGTCAAATTGTTCATCAACAAAATGAAATTGTCGATGCCACGTCTGACGCCAGATGATCTGCTCGATAAATTTGCTTCAAAAATCAACTTGCCAAGGCAAACGATCACACACGCACAAAAAATTTGTAATATGTTACCTGAAAAACTGAAACATACTAAACCGCCGACCCTGCTCACGGCCGCCATGCTCTACGTCGCTGCGAAAGAAACTGGCATCGATGTAACGATAAGAAAACTTGCTGAAACTTTGGATGTGGGTGTTTCGGGTCTCAGCCAGACAGCTGCTCTCGTACGCAAGTCTTCAACAAACCGCGCGGGATAATGTAAATATGTTTACTTACAAATTCTGGTTCCGCGTGTCAGTATTCTCGCCTCGGTTGTTTGACCCTAATCAAAGGCTTAGCTAGATGGCGACGAGCGCGGGGTGGAACTTCGAAAGCTCCGACCATAACATCGCGCGGTATCTTCAAGATTTTTGCAGCTTTTGGAGGCAACCTAATCTTACACTTTTTGCACGAGTATCCTTTACCCTTCCCCTCCGACTTCATTCGCCTACCACAACGCTTACAAACAGGGTTGACTTTCCTCAAGGTTGGCGCGAGTTTCAATATGGCAATTTTCTCCAAATTTATCGTCAACGGCAACTCGGGCTTCTCCTTTATGCCACCGTATGCTCTCACCTTATCCCCAACGATGAGTTTCTTCACGACTTCTCTGAACTGGTGCGTGGGCTCGTATGCTGCGCAATCGATTTTGCCCGTCCCATCGCAGATTTTAAAAATAACATGCCCTCCTGGGATCACACGTGGCTTCTCGCACACCTCACCATCGACAATAACTGACCAATTTGGCCTCGCTTCAGAAATTCTTGCGCGCCTTAGATGTTCATCCGTGCCTTGATTTGTTTTGTAGATAACTATTCGTTCGATCGGTTCAATTTCTTTGACAAACTTTTGCGCTTTCATGATGACCTCTGCACTTTCGCCTCTGATACCATAGAGGATCGGGCACGGCGTGTGTGGAGTAATCCGAATTTCTCCAGTGGATTGGTCTAGATTGTCAAATGTCTCTGGGAAAGTTTTAGAATTCATCTCGACGACGGATGCTGCGTCTATCCTTCTTTTTGATCCCCAGTTTTTGGGCACGCGATATGCGATCAGCTCAAATGTCCAATCGCTTTCCAAGGTGTTTCCTATAGCCGCCAGCCCCCCGACGATGCCACGCCCAAGTTTAAATTTGTGAACCTCTGCCCCGATGTCGCGAGCGAGGGCATCTGCCTCTTCAATCGTAGTCGTGTCTTGAACGACTTTCTTCGAGAACGCCTTCAACTTAGCCGGGATTTTTTCGCTCTGGTAAAATACTACGCCTGGATTCGTGGTATCGTGGTCGAGTTCAGCGAGTTCCTCAACGGTCTTCAAAACAATATTTTTCACGACTGGTACCTTTTGCCCCTGTACTTCAACATTGAGTGCGACTGCACAGTTTCCCCTTGTCTTCAGCTTCCAGTTAGGGTTGAGCCGGATCAACCGTGGAAAATCAATAATTTTAGCTCCCAATTTTCTCAACCTATCTAAAACTACCGCTCCAATGTAGGTTGTACACATACCATCCTTAGAATCAGTATCATCGATGCCAATCCATAATCTGACCATTTGTACCAACCCTCACCTAATTTGTTATGTGGAAGTTTAAAACAACTAGCCGTTGGATATCGGTCTTAAAATTGTTTGAACTCTTATGTGCTTTGAGATAAAAACCTTCTTGAGCAACACCGAAATATAGGATTTTGATATCAATGAACGCAAACCCTTGGGGTGAATTCAAACGCGATGTGCTCCTCGCCTTAGAAGATGCTCTTTCACAACTCAGTTGGGGGGCGCCAAAAAATCTGGAGCAGACGCTCGAGGAGCCGCCAGACCCGAAGCTCGGAGACTTTGCCAGCACCGTCTGCTTTGAACTCGCCAAAACGCTGCACAAATCACCGACCGAACTCGCCAAAAACTTGGTCGAAGCCATAAAACCCGTTGGGATGGTCGCCCGCGCGGAAGCTGTCGGAGGCTATGTGAATTTTTTTGCCGACATTTCAAAACTAACCGACCTAACGCTCCAGATGATAGAGAAGTCCGACGCCGAGTATGGCCATCTCACGATAGGTCGTGGGCAGAAAATCATCATCGAACACACGAGCGTTAATCCAACAAAGCCGCTCCACATAGGTCACGGAAGGAACGCCGTCATCGGCGACACGGTAGCGAGGATCATGCGGGCGCTCAGTTATGATGTCGAGGTTCAGAACTACATCGACGACCTCGGGCTACAGGTGGCGCAGACCCTTTTCGCTTGGCAAATCATCCCGAAGAAGCCGCGCGGCAAGTTCGACCATGTACTGGGTTCTATCTACGTAGACATCAGTCAGCGCCTCCAGCAGGAGCCTCAACTTGAGCAACAGGTGCGCCAGATCTTGGAACAACTAGAGCTGGGTGAAGGCAAAAATGCGCAGTTGGCGAGGAGACTATCTGAACGCTGCGTCCGCGCGAACCTTGAGACCACCGACCGCCTAAACATCAGCTACAACCTGCTGGCTTGGGAGAGCGATATCGCTCGCTCGGGCATGCTGCACGAGGCGCTCGATCGTCTGCGCGGGACGCCGTATGTTACAAAAGGAACCGGTGAACATGCCGGCACGCTCATTTTGAAGTTATCCAAGTTTGGAGTCGAGGATAAGGTCCTCGTCAGATCAGACGGCACAGCGGTCTACACCGCGCGGGACATAGCCTATCAGCTCTGGAAGTTCGGTAAAACAAAAGCAGGCCTATTGTTCAAATCGCACTCGAAACGTGCGGATGGCACGACAATTTACACAACATCTAAAAAAGGCAAACAAAGCAAAAAGTTTGGGAATGCCGACAAGGTGATCAACGTCGTTGGTGCAGAACAAAAATTTCCGCAGCAGGTTGTATTCCTCGCCCTCAAGGCTCTGGGACTAAAAAAAGAGTACGAGAATTCATATCATTTGGCTTACGAGCACGTCTGGCTGCCGAGCGGTAAATTCTCTGGAAGGCGCGGCACTTGGATCGGGCACTCGGTCGATGATGTAATCGAAGGCTCCGTAGAAAGAGCCCATATGGAGGTAGAGAAGCGCAACCCAAAGGCAAGTGATGCGTTCAAAAGACGTACTGCTGAAATTGTTGGCACCGGCGCGGTCCGATACTCGCTGATTCAAACTTCTCCGGATAAAAAAGTCGTGTTCAAGTGGGAGGACGCGTTGAACTTCGAGAGAAACAGTGCCCCCGCGATTCAATATTCGCATGCGCGCGCCTGTAGCATCCTACGAAGAGCGAAGAAACGCAGCGGCAAACATAGGAACGATATCCTCAAACGACCTGAGGAGCAGACGTTAATCAAGTTGCTCGCCAAGCTGCCGGAAATCGTGCGCGCAGCCGGCGAAAAATTGCAGCCAAACTTACCCGCCCTATACGCGGCCGAACTCGCACTCGGGTTCAACAAATTTTATGAAGTTGCACCGGTCATCGATGCTGAAACCCATGAATTGAAGGTTGCCCGACTGCGCTTGGTGAATTGTATCCGAATTGCGCTGCGCAATGCGCTCGACGTGCTCGGCATAACGGCACCTGAACGAATGTAATCAAGTAAACCCGCGTTTGAATTCGCCCTTTTCAAGCTGGAGATACCATTTTTTATTTATCGGTTCCTGCTCATGAAGCTCTCTACGCCTCGCCTCTAGCAACTGTGGCTCTTGACCAACAAGCTCAGCCGCGGTCAACAATTTATTGCCCGCCTTTTCGGCCACTTGCATGACTGGGCGTAGATACTGAGAATAATCCAGTGAGCGCAACAGATGGTGGTCGACGACGAGCAAAGGCACATGCTTTGCGAGCGCGCCTAAATTTCTCTGTGCTGTCGCGAGGTCTGTGCTTTCGACTTTGAATCCTTCCAAGTAAATTGGCGGACCACCCATCACCACAGCGTCTAATTTTTGGGCGAGCATGAGACGAAGCGTTTCCTCGCACATGGGACCCTGTACATCGGGAGCATGAAGCAAACGGCAGCCTGGCGTCCTCACTTCGAGCATCAACACATACCCAAGCGCGGAGTCTTCAGAGCCGTGATATACCGGCTTTGAAAATTCGAGGGTGGTGTCCCCAAATTTGAATTTCTGCCCATCCGCCACCCTGATTTCTTTCGCCCCATCGACGTTGAGCTTATGAAACATGTAGCCACGTTTTCGCTGACTCGCGTTAATATTTCTGCTGATGTCTTTGGCCAAAATTAGCTTGCCAGAGTAGATCTCCGCCGCGATCTCCGGAGAGCTCCATGTCCATATCCAATCCTCGAAGTTTGGCACATAGTGGTCGAAGTGATAGTGGCTGATGGTGAGCACGTCTGCGCGGCGGGCGGCTTCTATAATCGCCTGTCGTGTTTGGGAAAGCGCTACATACTCATATTCATGTGGATACAAATTGAACCTCTGACCAAGCGCCGACCCCGGGTCTATGACGAGCTTGACATCATCAGTTTCAACAAACATCGCCATACCCCTGACTCCCAAGCTCTCAAACGCCAGAGGTAGTACACGAATTTCGCCATTTCCGATGGCTATGGGTTTCATGCTATCAAATTATCTTGGCCACGAAACTTAAATCCTCAGCGCCATTATACCAATTTATGCCAACACAATTGAACTACTTAAAAAAGCCAAAACTCAAGAAACCCACACTCGTCGCGGGGTTGCCGGGCATAGCACATATCGGCAAACTTGCTGTGGAATATATGATTCACGAGCTTCGGGCTGAAAAGTTTGCGGAGCTTTATTCAGAGTACTTCCCCGAATGGGTGGTTCGTGAGGATGGGCTGATAAAATCATTAAAAGTGAAATTCTATCACTGCAGGCCCGATGGTATGTCTACGGATATTATTTTAGCTACCGCCGACGCCCAAGCCGCCTCCCCGGTCGGGCAATATGCCCTCTCCGATGATATCCTGAACGTCGCCGTACAGCATGATGTTGACACGGTCGCGACGATGGCCGCATATATGCTCTCCGCCCAAGAGTCTCGTTCACCAGTTGTAGGCACGGCAACTGACAGTAAAACTTCAAAACTGCTCCGCGAACACAACATAGAGCTGCTAGAAGACGGCATGATCGTAGGGATGAACGGCCTGCTTGTTGGCCTAGCGGCTGAACGAAACTTGCATGGTTTTTGTCTTCTCGGCGCGACCGAGGGAGGCTTGCTAGACATACGCGCCACCGAAGCTGTCCTTACGGTCCTCGCGGATTTACACGGCTTCAAACTCAACCTAAAAAACCTCCACAAATATACCCTAGCGATATCAAAGCTAAAACAACCGAAGTTCAAGTTGCCGAGCGCTGTAGAAGAAGAAGTCAGCTACATCCGCTAAATCACGCGCTGTCAAGCATTTCATGCCGATGGCTACGGTGACGACGACGTATTATACCAATAGCTGAGGCGACGATCAAAACGATGAGCACGGCCAATGCCACCAACCTGAAGTCAGAGGATGGGTAGCTACTCGGATAAGTGAGCTCGACACCGAGGACTTGGCACCACGCGTTATATGTGTAAGTAGCCGCTAAGTCCACACCCTCTTGTACGATTGCTACATCACGGGTGCTCAACCATCTCTGCCACGTGTCCTGCGCTGACTTGTTGAACTTTATCAGTTCATTATCTAGATCAAAGTTCTCAATGGGGGTCGGCTTCGCTGGCGTGAGGGAAGCTCCTTGACCCTCGAATTCATAGTGAAGATCGGTCCAGCCGATGTTGTGTACAATCGTGACCGAATCGGCGATGAAGTGAGAAGCGATGCCCAAATACAGGCTCGCATTGTCGTAATCGTTCTCTTCATATCGATTCTCTGCCATCAACAACCAAGATTTAGCCTGTATTCTAGATCCAGGTTGAATGTGATCTGGAAAAGTTCTGCCCCAAGGGTCTGGATCGCGACGATACCAGTCCGGCCAGACTGAACCATCAATCAAAAAAGTGTAATTGAGGTGAATCCTAACATTCTCAGGCAGCTCATTGTATGCGGCCTCAGCCACGGCCCGGTGCGTGGACCCCTCCCAAGCTTCTGTCATAGGCACTAGCAGGAGGAGCACTACGACCGCCAAGACCAAGTATTTCTTCTTCATACATACGCCCGATTTTACTGCAGTAGTTTAAACTTATCTTTAACTATAAACGATACAACGCCTTTTAATGCTAAAAAGTTCAATGTTATAAGGAGTTTACAAATATCAACCTATAGAAGGTACCTACATGGCATTTGAACTAAAAGGCGTCAATGCGGCTTTCACGACCCCGTTCAAAGAAGACGAGTCACTCGATGAAGAGGCTTTGCGTAAAGATATCCAATATCTCGTCGAAGCTGGCGTGCATGGGCTTGTTTCATGCTCAACGCCGGGTGAAATGGTGCTCATGACAGACGAGGAGCGAAAGAAAGTCATCCAAATAACTATTGAGGAGTCGAAGGGGGTGCCTGTGATCGCTGAATGCGGCTCCGCCCGAACTAGAGATGCGATCGCGCTTGCGAAATTTGCCGAGGACGTTGGTGCTTCTGCTGCCATGGTGCTTACGCCCTGGTTCTTCCCTCAGCACCCGCGCGGCCTTCGAATGCACTACGAAACGATTGCCGACTCGATAGGCATTCCCGTGATCATCTACAACTTGCCGAAGTACACGGGTGTAAAAATGGATCCAAACTTGGTAGATGTGCTCGCCTTCCACCCAAACATCTGCGGTCTGAAGGATACGAGTGGAGACTTGACCTACTTCCAGAACTTGATCGAGAAAGCTGGAGACCGCATGAATTTTGTCACGGGAGCAGATGAGCTTATTTTGCCTTCACTTGCGGTAGGCGCAACCGGTTGCATCACGGCAATTGCGGCATGTGTCCCGCAGATGGTGCTTGAACTCTACAACTCCTTCCTAAAGAAGGATCTTGAGAACTGCAGGAAAGTCCAGCTCAACATAATCAAGCTGAAAAACGAGTTCCGAAAGATGCCCTACCTCTACGGGCAGAAGCTGGCCCAAGAGGTCATGGGCAGGCCAAGTGGGCAGACGCGCATGCCACTGGGCCCGATTACGGGTGTGGAACGCATCCTGCTGCGCAAGGGAATGAAGAAATCTGGCTTGATCTGAGGCGAACTGATGTACGGCTGGGCTGGCAAAATTATAGAAGTCGACCTATCCAATGAAAAAATAACAGAAACAAAACTTGACGAGAAGCTCGCTCGTGACTTTATCGGCGGCCGCGGGCTGGGCGCCAAAATCCTCTACGACCGAGTCGGCCCAGATATAAAGCCTCTCGATCCAGAGAACTTGTTGATCTTTGCGACTGGGCCATTGACAGGTACGCTTGCTCCAACTTCCGGACGACACTGCGTTGTGACGAAATCGCCCTTAACTGGAACGATCTCGGGTGCTAACTCAGGTGGCTTTTGGGGCGCGGAGCTAAAATTTGCCGGATATGATGCTATTATAGTAAATGGGCAGGCGAAGAAGCCCGTCTATCTGTTAGTAAACGATGGCAAGGCAGAACTGAAAAGCGCAAACGCCCTCTGGGGGAAGGGCACGCATGCAACTACCGATGCTATTTGTAAGGAAGTTGGTGATGATAAGGTGAAGGTCGCCTGCATCGGCCAGGCTGGCGAAAAGCTAGTACGGATTGCAGCTATTATCAACGACAAATATCGCGCGGCTGGCAGAGGAGGCGTCGGTGCGGTGATGGGAAGCAAGCGTTTGAAAGCCGTCGCCGTCCGCGGCAAAGGCAAACCAAAGATAGCAAATGAGTCGGGCTTCAACGTTCATGTGCGCGAGTGCCAAAAACTCATAAAGGAGAACCCAGTCACAGGTACTGGCCTGCCCACCTATGGCACCGCAGTCCTCGTCAACATTATAAACGAGCACGGCGTCCTTCCGACACGAAACTTCCAGACTGGTGTTTTCCCCACGGCCGACAAGACGAGCGGCGAGACGATGGTGGAGACCATCCTCGTCCGAAACAAGGCCTGCTTCGCATGTCCAATTGCCTGCAGCAGGATAACAAGAGTCGAGGGCGCAGAGCACGAGGGGCCAGAATACGAAACGATAGGGATGTTTGGAGCGCAGTGCGGCGTCGACAATCTTGAAGCGATCGTAAAAGCAAACCTCCTATGCAACGACCTTGGGCTCGACACCATCTCGATGGGCAACACCATCGGTTGCGCGATGGAGTTGAGCGAACGCGGCAAGCTCAACGGACCAAAGTTCGGCGATGAAAAAGCCATCGTTGAACTAACTCAAAAAACCGCGATGCGTGATGGGCTCGGAGAAAAGCTTGCGGAGGGAAGCGCAAGGCTCGCAAAGGAGTGCGGCATGCCAGAACTCTCGATGTCCGTCAAGGAAATGGAACTGCCAGCCTACGATCTGAGAGGCATTCAAGGGCAGGGGTTAGCATCCGCGACGAGCAATCGGGGCGGCTGTCACCTGCGCGCCTACATGATCGGGCCAGAAATCTTGGGCGTGCCAAATCTCATGGAGCGATTCTCGACGAGCGGGAAGCCCGAGACGGTGATAATCTTCCAAGATATTGTTTCGGCGATAGATTCCCTAGTGCTTTGCGAGTTCACCGCCTTTGCGCTTGAGACAGTTCAATATGCAAAGCTTCTATCTGCAGCGACGGGCATCGAGTTCACCGATGAGGACATGATGACGATCGGCGAGCGCATCTGGAACCTCGAGCGGCTCTACAACCTGCGGGAAGGCTTCAGCGCTGACGACGATACACTACCAAAGCGCCTACTAGAAGAGCCGATGCCAGAGGGCCCATCAAAGGGTCGCGTGAACATGCTCTCGAAAATGCTGCCGAGCTACTATTCCTTCAGAGGTTGGAACTCAAAAGGTGAGCCCACCAAAGAAAAATTGAAGGAATTGGGGTTGGCTTGAATCAGGGGCACAACATGTTTTCAAGATTCGTAAGCGCCGTGAAGAAAACAGAGAAACAACACAAAAAGGTTAAGGGTGGTGGGCGCTCTGGTGGCGTTCCGATAGTTCTGACTGCCTCGCTGATTGAGATGAGCGACTTTAAGTTGAATCCATTCATCGCGTTCACTGGTGGGTTTCCATCGAAGATAGTCCCGCAAAGACTTTTGAGAAAGTCTTGGTATCCCATAACACCAGACAACGAAAATGGCAACGCTAAATTTGCTCCCTACGGGCTCAGGAAAATAGAAGCTCTACTGGGCGAGGAGTTCGGGGAGTCGAACGTCGCCACATGCACTCCCCAAAACCTTCGCAAATTCGTGGGACCGAATACAAAAGTCGTGGGAATTTCGACTATGGACCCACTAGGCATAGGTTTCGTGAGCCGGACCTATACTTCGCTCGTTGCTATCGGTGGAGAGCCAATCGCTGCTGATGAATTCAGAAGTTTGATGAAGCACCCGGTGTTGAAGAAGAAGCGCGGGTTTAAGGTAATCGTGGGGGGTTCTGGCGCCTGGCAAATCGTTCGGGGGAACATGCAGGATGAATTCAAGATCGACACAGTGGTTATAGGCGAAGGTGACCGCACAGCTCTAGATGTATTTAGAAAAATTATGAAGGGCAAGCAAGTTCCACGGGTTATCAAAACTGAGAAACCAAAGGTTACAGAGATCCCAGAAATAACAAAGCCGGCCCTATTTGGGGTAACGGAAATAACGAGAGGTTGCGGTAAGGGATGCCAGTTTTGCTCGCCGACTATGCGGACGTTTTATTCCTTCCCCCTCGAAAAAATCAAAAAAGAGGCGGAGCTAAACGCTCGCTCTGGTTCTAAAATGGTCGTCCTCCAAACCGACGATCTCTTCCTTTACAAACACCACGAACGTTTCGTGCCGAATAGGGAAGCAATTGCGAAACTCGTGAATACGATTGGCAAGATCGATGGCGTCGAATACCTGCAACCGGCGCACGCCGCACTCCCGCCGGTCGTCTACGACCCGAAGATGATTGAAGAAATCGCACCAATGCTTGTGGAGAAAGGCAGGTGGAAGTGCCACGGAAGAAAAGTGGCCTCTGTCGAAGTTGGGATAGAAACAGGGAGCGTCAGACTGATTGAAAAGCACATGCATGGTAAAGCATTGCCCCTTGAGCCAAAAGATTGGCCCGAAATTGTAACTCAGGCGGTGGGCATCCTCAACGACAACGACATTTGTCCGCTTGCGACCCTCGTCGTCGGTCTGCCAGATGAGCGCGAAGAGGACACGATTGCCACTATGGAGCTCGTCGACGATTTGTGGGGATCTGAAATATTCTATGTCCCGCTCTTCTTCACATCGGAGGAGGAGTGCTTGCTCAGCACGGCAAGGCAGGCCGACCTTCGTCGATTATCAGAAATGCATTGGGAGTTCTTCGCGACATGCTGGAGACACAACATAAACATCTGGGCCCCCGACGTCAGCAGTAAAGTTGCTGTGGCCTCGGCTCTCCTTTATCCCCTCTACTATAGGTGGAAACACGGGGCGAAAATTGGAAAAGCGATAAAGATTTTGGGCGGTTTTGAAAAATCCTCGATAATCGAAGGCGACTAGACTTGAAAATAGAAGTCCGGCTCTTTGCAAACCTTCGCGAATTTGCCAAAACGAAGGCAGCGGTGGAAGATATCAAAAGCGGAACTAGCGTCGGTGATGTTCTAGTGAAAATTTGTGAAAGATTTGGAACGAAATTCCGCGGACAGGTTCTAGACGAGCGCGGACAACCAAATGAGAATATAAAAATTCTCCTCAACGGGCACAATATCGTCTTCTTGCAGGGGGCAGCGACCAAACTCAAGGATGGCGACGTGATTGCTATTTTTCCTCCCGTCGGCGGCGGTTCTTGAAAATACCTTAGATAAGATAACCTCAACGATGAAAACATGGTAATCGCGTATTACAAAGAAAAAGCGTTCGAGGTTGCCAAAAACGTCTACGAGCCAGCCGAGGACACTTTTTTGCTCGCCGATAACCTTGACGCGCGCAAAGGAGAACGAGTTTTAGAGCTTGGGACAGGCTGTGGTCTGCTTGCGATTTTGGCGGCTAAGGTTGGGGTTCAAGTGGTGGCAACTGATATTAACCCGGCCGCGCTCGAATGTGCTCGCGCGAATGCTGTGAAGCATCGAGTTAAAGACCGTATCGACTTCCGCTTGGGCGATCTTTTTGAGCCAGTAGTTGGAGAGCGCTTCGACCTCGTGATTTTCAACCCGCCTTATTTACCTGTCGAACCAGAAGAAGCGCTTTGCGGGCCGCTGGACCGCGCTTGGGAGGCTGGGCCAGACGGACGCAGGATTATTGATAGATTTTTGCGTGAATTGCCGAACCATCTAACGCCAAATGGCTGTGTCTTGTTTGTGCAATCGTTGCTGGCTAATATCTCAAAGACTCTTCGAGTTCTAGAGACAAGTGGTTTTAAAGTAAACACCCTTCACAAAAAGCTACCATTTGAGGAACTCTTTCTACTGCGCTGTTTTATAGCTCCAAAATAAACTTACATCGGTGAAAAATACAGCGAAACGGTGTAAAAATGAATGTAAAAATTTTGTCAGTAATTCTTGCAATCATAGTCGGAGTTGCAATCGCGGGCGGAGTTTTGTTCGTGGTCAAGCGACCTTCGGGGCAACCCGCCGGGCAATCTGAAGATCAACCATTCGAATGGGTCAGCGACATAACTCCCGGCTCTGGTGCAGGAGCGCCACCAGGTGGAACCACTAATGACGGCCCTTGGAACCACCGGGTAATGGGTGCCACCTCTAGCGAAGGTTTAACTTGGGCAAAAGACGAGAAGATCATCGCCGATCAAGCTTCAGTTCCAGACGCTATTCTGGACAACGAAAATAACATACGAATATATTATGTGGATTGGTACAACGGGCACGTGATTTCCGTCGCTTTGTCGCACGATGGCGTCAACTGGATTTACAAAAAAGTTACAATTCAAGGAGAGGTTGCTGGGAGCCAAGGAGGCATCTCACCAGTGGACCCAGATATCGTTCTCTTGCCTGATGGCAGATATCGACTATTTTACATGTACGCTGGGAAAATTTACTCGGCAATCTCGAACTATGGAATAAACTTTGTGAAAGAGGACGGGGTCAGGTATCAGCAGGAGGGAATGGTGTATGACCCGGACGTCATCAAGATGGGTGATGTCTGGAGGATGTTTATTTCGTTAGGCATACGAAATCTGAGCACAGTTTCAAACGACGGGTTAAGCTTCAGCAGGGAGAATGAACTACCATTTGAGGGTTCTGTGAGTTGCACCATACCTGTGGAAAATGGGTATCGCATGTATTACATGAAGCAAGGGGGCATATCCTCATCATTTTCAAGCGATGAAAGGAACTGGGTCTCCGAGGGCTTGAGGTTGGATAACGCGGGTGACCCGACAGTCATCAAGCTACAAAACGGAATCTACAAGATGTTTTACAAGACTTGGATCGAGTAGAACGCCCCCACTTAAAGTAATCAGCAAGATTTTTAGCACACTGTGATGAGTAAAACAAGTTGGTGCGATCATGGGAAAACGTCCTCGCAAGTGGAAAAAGAGAAGGCGCATGCGTTGGAAGTGGGTCCGCAAGCGTATGCGTCGGAAGATGCGCAGGATCAAGCAGAGGACCGGTGCGTAGTAGTTTTATCCAATTTATTATGTAGAATGTGTTGAAAATCGCTGCTGATATCTATTTATATGTTGGATGGATAATCCAACCATAGGGACCATGGTTGGAGCAATGAAAAAGTTTGCGTACAAACTTTTCGGGGGCGAAACGTCGGAGCGGGTGCTGGCCAAGCGAATCAAGATATTCGTGTTGATAGGGATCGTGTTCATTGCTATCAGCAAATTGCTTTACCTGCGTGGGCTTATGCCGTTCCCCAATTTTGAGCTGATAGTCCCGACGCTAGTAGTAATCGGCTCATTCTCGCTCTACTGCGGCGGCACAAAATCATGGCGATATTTGACTCGATATTTTGGAATCATAGCGCTCGTCAGCGTGTTCATCATAGACCTCGTCTTCTGGGGGCTCCAGCCGATTTACGTTTTCACCTGGTCGGGCTTCATCATCTGCTGGTTGATTGGGCTACAGAACAAACTTTCGATGTTCGACCGATTTAAAAAACTGCTCTACCGCACGATGCTTACAGCAGCAATTGCGATCATCATATTCGATATATGGACTGGACTCGTCGGTCACGTGCTAACAACAGGTACATCACTTTGGGTGGCTTTTCTTGGTCAGATCCCCTTTACACTCTACCACCTTGCTTCGCTCATTTTTGTGCCTCCGTTGGTGGGGCTCGGAAAGCTCATGGTGAAAGTCAAAGTGCCAGTTCCAGTTGCTGTGAAAGTCCGAGCCGGAGTTAGAGCCAGTATCAAGTAAATGGAGGTGAGAAAGTTGAACAGAGAACTTGCAGTTCAAGTCGCAGCACTAGTCGCGGTAGTTAGCTTCGTGTGCTTTGCAGGCGGCTATGTGGTGGCGGGTGGAATAACAAAGCAAGTTGAGCAGTACACGTATGGGGAAAATATCTCCATCAACGTGAAAATCGAAAACCTCGGCATCGATAGACAAGTGCAACTTTACAAAGGAATGACGCCATTCGATGCCCTTCTGAAAGTGACAGGCCTAAAGACAGCTTACTATGAAAGTTTTGGTGCCTCGATCGTGACTGAGATAGGCGGGGTACAGCAGAGCTGGACATACCGTGTGAATGGCGTGGAGCCGCCTGTTGGGATGCAGGACTATCAACTTCGAGACGGAGATAACCTAGAGCTAGTCAAGGCCTCGTGGTGAGGGTTCGCGCAGCAGCTTTCGCCCCGGCCTCGGCTTTTGCGACATCTCTGCCAGTGCCGATGATTACGACATCTCCATCGCGAGGCCCAAATGTTTTAATCAATTTCCCAACTTTTTCATCTACTTTGGTGAAGCTATCTGGGAACTGAAGCTTGCCTGCTTTGAAGACGAGCACCGTCGCCCCATCCGCCCCAGCTTTGATTGCCTCGTCTCGCTGCTCGATGCCTCTTTTGACTTTGGCTGCCGCTCCCCTGACAATAGTCACAACATCGACCTCGCCGACAGTCAAATCGCCGGCGTCTATTTGCACAAATTCTAGGGGCTTTCCGAGAGAGCGCCTGCCCTTGGCCGTGAGTGCGTGCCCGCCGCGAGAGGAGGTGATCAAACTTTGTTTCTTCAGCTGGTTGAGGATCGTGCGCATGCTGCCCTCGCCGACACCGAGCCTCTTGGCTAGTTGCTTGCGGCCAATTGTTTTGTGTTCTGCGATGAGTTCGAGGGCTCTTCTAACGTGAACCTCGGCAAAGCGCGGCAATGGACCCACCGCGGACGTCATAAAACAGCACTTACCCCTTGACTATCTCGGTGCCCGTTTTGCCCTCGATGGCATCATGAGCTTTATCAAGCGAAGTTATTATCGCCCGCTTCCCGCCCCACTCGATAAATCGGATCGCCGCGAGCATTTTTGGCCCCATGCTCCCCTTCGCAAACTGGCCCTCTTGCAAATATTTCTTGGCCTCGGCCACGGTGATTTTTCGCAGCCATTTTTCATCCGGCTTCCTGTAGTTTATCGCGGCTCCGTTGACGTCGGTTAATATCAAAAGCACGTCCGCATCGACTGCTTCTGCCACCCGCTCCCCTGCAAGGTCCTTGTCGATGACCGCCTCCACGCCCTTCAGTTTGCCGTTCTCCTCAACGACTGGAATTCCCCCGCCGCCCGAAACAATAGGGACAACGTGAGCGTCTATCATGGCCCTTATCGCCTCCTTCTCGGCGATATCCTTGGGATCCGGCGAAGGAACAACTCGCCTCCATCCTCTGCCAGCATCGCTGATCACCGTCCAATTTTTTTCTTTTGCCAATTTCTTCGCGACCTCCTCTGTATAGAATGGACCAACAGGTTTCGTCGGGTTCTTGAAAGCAGGATCATTTTTTTTCACGATGACCTGAGTCACGACCGTCGCGATAGGGATATCTGACTGCCCACCTTCGACAAAGATTTCATGGAGACTTTGCTGAATCATGTAGCCTATCAACCCCTGGCTCTCGGCGCCACAGACGTCCATCGGCATCGCGGGCACGTTGAATGCAGCTTGCCCCGCGTCATTTTGAAGCAGAATTGCGCCGACCTGCGGGCCGTTTCCGTGAGTTATGATGACTTGATATTTTTTGCTCATTATCATGTTGGCGAGGTGCTTGGCTGTCTTCTTGATGTTCGCCAGCTGCTCCTCGTATGTTCCCTTCTGCCCCGGTTGCAAAATGGCGTTGCCGCCGAGTGCTGCAACTATTCTTATCTTGGTTTTCGCTGCCATTTTTTTCACCTTCTGCCTTTACTTCCAGGTTTTCTTAAAGATTTTTCGACGCTCATCAACAGAACTAGAATTCCCTTTTGGGCGTGCAATCTGTTTTCTGCTTGATCCAATACTACTGAATGAGGCCCATCGATCACAGCATCCGTGACTTCCTCTCCACGGTGTGCTGGCAGACAGTGCATGAAAATAACATCTTTCTTCGCATGTTTCAGCAACTCAACGTTGACTTGATACCCCTGAAAGTCCATCAGCCTCTGCTCCTTTTCTTTTTCCTGACCCATCGAAGTCCACACATCCGTGTATATGACATCCGCACCTGCGACCGCCTTTTTTGAATCGTTTGAGATTTCAACTTTAGCACCCGTCTTTGCTGCATTCTTTTTCGCCTGTGCCACGATGTCTGCAGGCGGCTCATAGCCCCGCGGGCATGCGGCGGAGACGCTCATGCCGACCAATGTACACCCGAGCAACAATGAATTGCAGACGTTATTTCCATCTCCTACCCACGCCAACTTCAGCCCTTTGAGCTTGCCTTTGTGCTCGCGAATCGTGAGCAAGTCACCTAGCGTTTGACACGGGTGGTGGAGGTCAGTCAGCCCGTTGATTACAGGCACGCTCGAGTAGCGCGCGAATTCTACGATAATATCATGTTTGAATAATCTCGCCATCACCGCGTCAACCCAACGTGAGAGGTTGCGAGCGACATCAGAAACGGATTCTCGCTTTCCCAGCTGAATATCGGCAGGTGCCAGGTACACAGCATGTCCCCCAAGTTGAGTCATCCCAATCTCGAAGGTCACGCGCGTGCGCAGAGACGGTTTCTCAAATATCATCCCGAGTGTTTTTCCGTGAAGCAGCTGATGTGGCTCGCCCTTCCGCAACTTTTGTTTCAGTTCTTCCGAAAGGTCTAATATTGCTTCAATTTCCTTTGAGGTTAGATCTTGCATCGAAAGGAGGTGCTTCATTGCTCTACCTCGCCCAGAATTTTATCCAGCACCTTAATTAGGCAATCGATGTGACGTCGCTCGACAATCAACGGCGGCACAAATCGAAGCACATTATTAGCAGTCGCATTTATCAAAAAGCCGTTTTCTCTTGCCTTGACCACAACTTTGTCGGCGAGTTCCTTCGGTGACAGCTCCATTCCAATCATTAGTCCCTTCCCTCGAACGTCGCTCACGCAACTGTGCTTGCGGGCCAACTCCTCCAAGCACTTTTTAAAATATTCACCCGTTTTTGCCGCTCGCTGTGGAAGCTTCAGTCGCATCATCGTCTGCACCACCGCTTTTCCCGCTGCGCATGCGAGTGGGTTTCCACCGAAAGTTGATGCATGGTCACCCGGCGAGAAAGATTTCGCTACCTCGCTCCTTGCGCCGAAACAACCTATCGGGAACCCTCCACCCAAGGCCTTTGCCATGGTGATGATATCGGGCTTTACTCCCCAGTGCTCGCACGCGAACCACTTTCCGGTCCGTCCCATTCCCGACTGTACCTCATCGCATATCAGCAGCACACCGTGCTCGTCGCAGAGCTTCCGCAAGCCCGGTAAATAATTGTCTGATGGGACATTCACGCCGCCCTCGCCTTGAATCGGCTCAACTATCACAGCAGCGGTTTGCTCATCGACTGCGAGCTCGGCGGCGGCAAGGTCGTTAAACGGTATAAATTCAAAGATTTTCGGGATCAAAGCTTCAAACGGCTCTCGATAACTGTGCTTCCAAGTTGCGCCCACGGTGGCAGCAGTTCTGCCGTGGAAGGAGTTCTGCATGGAAATGATGCGTTGGCGCTTTGTGTGTTTTACAGCGAGCTTGAACGAACCCTCAACCGCCTCGGCCCCGGAGTTGCAGAAGAAGAATTTGTCGATGAGTTTTGGGACTATTTTCGCGAGCAACGCGGCTAGCTCCGCTTGGGGTTGGATGTAATAGAGGTTTGAAACATGCATCAATTTTTTTGCCTGCGCGGAAACTGCCTTGACCAGCGCGGGATGGCAGTGGCCTAGCGAGCATACGGCGATCCCCCCGACGAAGTCCACGTAGCGCTCGCCTCGTGAATCCCAGACAAACATCCCGCGCCCTTTGACGAGGGTGAGCGGCTGGCGCTTGTAAGTGTGGGCGATATAGCGCTCCGTCAGATTTTTCACATTCATCTACTTGCCCCGTTCAATCATCGTGCCAACGCCGCTTTTGGTCAAAATTTCTTGCAGTAGGACATGAGGGGCGGTGCCTTTGAGAATGTGGCACTGTTTGACGCCCCCATGTATAGCTTTCAGACAGGCCTCGGTCTTGGGGATCATCCCTTTCTTGATTACTCCTTCTCGAATAAGCTTCTGCGCTTCATCTACGGTCAGAATGGAGATTAGGGTTTTTTCATCGTTCGGGTCACGCATAACTCCCACAACATCTGTGAGTAGGATTAGCTTTTTCGCGTGCATGGCGGCGGCGAGCTCGGCTGCGACGGTATCTGCGTTTATATTCAAGCTACGTCCTTCGGAGTCTATACCTATCGGCGTGACGACTGGGATGCAGCCACTCTTAATCAAGCTGTTGATAATGGTTGGATCAATTTTCTCTACCTCTCCAACTAGTCCAAGGTCGACCTCGACTTCTTTTCCCTTGCTCGTGATGGTCTTGTATATGAGCTTGTGCGCATGGATGAAGTGTCCGTCCATACCTGAGATGCCAAAAGCTTTCACTCCGTATTGATTAATTCCCAGCAATATTTGCGTGTTTATCTTTCCGGCGAGCTGCTCATGCAAAATCTCCATCGTCTTTTCATCCGTGACACGAAGCCCTTCGATGAACTTCGGCTTAATCTTCATCTTGCGCATTTCCTCACTTATCTCTGGGCCGCCGCCGTGGACCAATACTATCCTCATCCCGATGAGGCTAAGGAGGACCACATCTTGGAGGAGGGAATTGAGCATCCCTTCCTCCCCTAACACGCTGCCGCCTATCTTGATGACGATGGTTTCGCCATGAAAATCTCGAATAAAAGGAAAGGCTTCAAGCATTACCTTAGCGAGATCCTGCATTTTCATCACAGATTGATTTCATTATTTTGTAGTTCTTAAAACATATCCTCGCTGCTGTTTGATGCTAAGTCGTATATTTTGAGTTGATCCTCACGTAGTCGTAGGTCAAATCGCATCCCCAAGCGGTCGCGTTCGCCTTACCCGCCCCTAGGTCTATGTGAATTTCTATCTCCTTGCTACGCATGATATCGCGCGCCCTATTGATCGCTCGCTTTGACTTTGGCTTTCCACGCTCGACTAAATCGACGTGCCCCCTGTCGCTCACGAGTTCTAGGCTTATCTTGGATGGGTTGAACGACACCCCAGAGCACCCAAGCGCGGAAACGATGCGCCCCCAATTTGGATCTCTGCCGAAGATTGCGGTTTTCACAAGGTTAGATTTCGCAACCGCTCGCGCGGCCTGCCTCGCATCTTTTTTGTTGCGCGCATTTTTGACGCGAACCTCTATCAAATGTGTTGAGCCCTCACCATCCTTCACGATCATCCGTGCGAGCTCTGTCAGAACGTAGTCGAGGCCAGCCTGAAACATCTTGTCGACCCGCCTCGCAGTTATCGGCTGATTTTTCGCGCGACCGTTGGCGAGGATCAAAACGGTATCGTTCGTGCTCATGTCACCATCGACGGTTATCATGTTGAAACTTTTGTCTATCGAATTTTGTAGTGCCATTCTAAGTGCGCCAGAAGTCGCGACAGCATCCGTGACGACGAACGCCAACATCGTCGCAGCCTTCATGTAGGGGTAAATCATCCCTGCACCTTTTGCTATTCCGGCGATCGTCGCGGGAGTGCCGTCTTCGAGATCTACTTGAACTGCGATCTCCTTCGGCACGGTGTCGGTCGTCATTATCGCCTTCGCCGTATTCAGGCTCGCCTCGCGAGAGCTCGAGAGCTCGCTGACTGCGGCCCTGATGCCTGTCTCGACCCTGCGCATTGGTAAATAAGATCCAATCAATCCAGTGGATGCGACTGCGATGGTGTTGGGACGCTGCTTGAGAAGCTTCGCCGTCAACCTGGCCATGCGCCGCGCGTCGTGCAGTCCTCGTTTTCCGGTATATGTGTTTGCGCTACCACTGTTCGTCACGACGGCTGAAAGCTTGCCCTTCTTGAGGTGTTCCAAAGTAACGATTAATGGGGCACCTTTCACTAAATTTGTGGTAAACGCGCCTGCCGCGGGAACTGGCCCATCCTCGCACGCCAGCACCATGACATCCAGACCTCGACGTTTGATTCCTGCTCTCACACCAGCTGTGAGGAAGCCGGGTACCGTCGTCAGGCCACCTTCGAGAACTGTGATCAAAATTTTCACCTATGGGCGTAGCGCTGGAGCCTCTAGACCTTTTCCTTCATCTATGTCAAACATCAAGTTCATATTCTGAATCGCCTGTCCTGATGCTCCCTTTATGAGGTTGTCTATAGTCGAGACCACCACCAGCCTGTTGCTCTTAGTGTCCGGCTCCAGCCCGATATCACAATAGTTAGACCCAACTACAAAGTTTACCTGTGGCAAGTCCTCGCGCACGCGCACGAAGCGCTCGTTCTTGTAGAATTTGCGATACACATCCAGCAGAGCATCTTTGGTCATCGTCTTTCTCAAAAACACATGCGCTGTGCTCAATATGCCGCGCACGATGGGTATGAGATGGGGGGTGAAACCTACTTTGACTGGCCGCCCCGCAAGTTTGCTCAGCTCCTGCGCTATCTCAGGAGCATGACGATGGTTAGTCGCCGCGTACGCGCGCATGTTTGCCCCGCAGACTGGATGGTGGGTGACCTCACTCAGTCCAGCTCCGACCCCAGAGGTGCCGCTCTTCGCATCGATGATTATGTGATCGAGGTCAACTAAACCGCCTTTCAGTAGCGGGGCCAAACTCAATATCGCGGCCGTCGGATAACATCCTGGGTTCGCAACTAGTCTAGCACGCTTGATTTGTTCGCGATATAGCTCGGGCAGGCCAAACACGCCCTTCACGTTTGGGCTCTCGTGTTTTATGTAGTACTGCTCGAAAACTTTTGGATCATCAAACCTGTAATCGGCACTCAAATCGATAATCTTCGCCTTGCCCTCGAGCAACTTGGGTACAAATTTCATCGCAACTCCATGAGGCGTTGCAATAAAAATTACGTCTGAGATATTTCCGATTTTACCGTAATCTGGCTCAGTTATCGTAAGATCGACGATTCCACGCAGGTTGGGGTGCACGTTCGACACGGGTTGCCCCACATTCTTGAGGTCGTATGCACCGACAATTTTCGCCTCCGGATGATTCGCGAGCAGCCTGAACAATTCTGCACCGGCATATCCTGAAGCACCGATTACAGAAATCGATATCATCTAAATTTCCTCGCCTGCCTCAACAGCTTTTCTCCATCTTTCGTGATGGATCTCTTTTCATTTCGGATGAGTTTTTCATACCCCTTTATCTTTGCTCTCAACCCATCGATTTGAGCTCGCATGGCCCTTGGCGCTGGACCGCCGGGCAACGCTCGAGATTCCACACATTCCTCAACGTTCAATGTTTTCCTAAATTTTAGTTCAGATAATTGGATGTCCGTGTTCAAAACTTCTCTTCCAGCCGATTGGAGATCATCAAACGATAGGTCTTTTGGAGACTTGCCAGCGGCGACCGCCTTCGCAACCATCCGCCCAACAACCGAATGCGCATCCCTGAACGCAAGACCTGCACCTTGAACCAACGCGTCGGCCAACTCCGTGGCGATGGCGAAACTTTCTTCGACGCGCCTGCGCATGTTTCCGGCCTTTGGCTTGATCGCTCCGACCACCTTCGACATGACGACCACACTGCTCTTCGTCTGATCCACGGCGTCCCACAGCGAGTTTGTGAACTCCTGTAGGTCCAAGCTGTAGGACTGCGGCAGAGATTTAATTATCGCAAGTCCAGCGATCAAGTCGCCCCCGACGCGACCGGCCTTGGCGCGAACTATCTCAGGTACAACCGGATTTTTCTTCTGCGGCATTATGCTGCTCGTCGACGAGAACTCATCTGGCATCGAGATCATGTCAAATTCAGTAGAACTCCATAGGACCAGTTCCTCGGCGAGCCTGCTCAGATTACTCATGAATATTGCAAGCGCCGACATTGTTTGAAGCGCAAAGTCCCTCGCGCTGATGGCCTCCATAGTGTTCTCGACCACACGGTTGAAACCCAAGAGCCTCGCAACCCTGAGCCTATCTATTTGGAAGCTCGTCCCAGCCAACGCACACGCGCCCATCGGGCAAGAATTGGCCTGTTCATATGCACGCACAAGTCGCTCGATATCGCGAATGAACGACCAAGCGTACGCTGCCAAATAGTGAGCAAACGTCGTCGGCTGCGCGATCTGTAGGTGGGTGTATCCGGGCATTATTGTATTTACATTTTTCTCGGCGAGCGCGATCAAATTGCCAACGAGATTCAAGAGCGCGGTCTGAACGTCAAGTATCTCCGAGCGCAGCGCCATTCGGATTGCCGTCGCTACTTGATCGTTGCGGCTCTTTGCAGTGTGAAGTTTTCCTCCAACTTTATCACTCGTCGCGGCAATCACAAACTTCTCGACTGCCATGTGGATGTCCTCCAACTCCGGCCCAAGATCAAGACTTTTGATGCCGCGCTGGTGGAGATTGCAGAGCGCATGTAGGATGGAAGAAGCATCTTCAGGGGAAATTATCTTGCGTTCTGCCAGCATTATGATGTGGGCCATGTTGATTTGCACGACTGGTGAGAAGAGCCTGACATCTGCCCGCATCGATGATGTATACTCGCTCGCCGTCACATCCATTTCACGCTCAAAACGCCCCCTGCGCAACATTTAGTCATCTCCTATTTTTCATAAATTGTTATTTGCCTCTTTTTCTAGCACTTGCAATTTTTTGCTGCATTCCGTATAATTTTATGAATGCCTCCGCATCAGCGCCTTTCCAGCTCGTAGCCTGTGCGTAGCGCGCGATGTCCTCACGCACGAGGGAATATGGAGACGAAACGCTCACCTGAATCGCGCTCATATTCTCCAACTTCATCACAACATCTCCAGTCACAACTTTTTGAGTCGAGTCTACGAACGCCTCAATATCCCGCATCACCGGCTCATAAAACAAGCCACGGTACGACAGGTCCGCATATATGTTCTCCATCGAAGTTTTGGTGGCGAGCTGTTGATGCGTGAGCACGAGCCTCTCGAGTGCTCTATGCGCTTCGATAAGTAGAAGTAAGCCCGGCGCCTCAAACGCTTGGAAACCTTTTATTCCCACCGTTTCGTCTTCTACGTAAAGCCCTCTTCCATATCCATGAGCTCCAGCCACCTCATTCAGCTTCTGGAGAATGTCTATTCCATACATTTTCTTCCCGTTCAATGCGACGGGGGCTCCGTTTTCAAAAGAAATCTTGACGTGTTCAGGCTCCCTCTTCTGCACTTTAGTCAGTGCCCATGCATCCTCGCTTGGCTCCTTGTTCTCATCTATTTCAGAGCCGGAAATCGTGCGTCCAAAAACGTTTTCGTTGATCGTGTACTTTTTTGTCGACTCCTTTACCTTGAATCCTTTTTTCTCCAAGTACTCTATTTCCTGCGGCCTCTTCATCCCGAGCTCGCGGATTGGTGCGATTATTTTGAGGTCAGGAGCTAAGCACATCGTAGTTATGTCGATTCGCACTTGGTCGTTCCCCGCCCCAGTGCAACCGTGCGCAACTGCGCCCGCTTTTTCTTTCTTCGCGATCGCGATTATGTGTTTCCCGATGGTATACCGGTCGGAGCACATGAGAGGATAAACTCCTTCGTAAAGCGCGTTCGCCTTTATGATGTAGGAAATTATTTCGTCGAAGATTTCCTTTTTTGCGTCGACAAAATAGTGTTTTATCGCACCCAATTCTTTGGAGCGATTCTCAATATACCTCAATTCTTCTTTACTCAACCCACCGGTATCTATCGTCGCAGTTATAACGTCGAAGCCCTTTTCTTGTAGGTGAAGCACACAAAAGCTCGTGTCCAAGCCACCAGAAAAAGCTAGCACTACTTTTTCAGCCATTTAACCACCTACTTTATTGGGCATTTCAATTTTATAAAACCATCTCAATAAACCCAGCCCACTAACTTTCCGAAAACCTTTTAGAGGCATGCACCCATCGCTACGGTTGATAAAGGTGCAGCAATGGCTAAAATCATATATACAGGCGAAGGTTGTACCGGTTGCAAGGCATGTGTTGCTGCTTGTATGTATGCCCATGATAAAGAATTTGGAGTAGGGGCCAGCCGCATTTGGATCGTCAAAGAAGAACCTGTTACCGATCACCCGATTGTCTGTGTACAATGCGGAAAGCCCCCGTGCCGAGACGCCTGCCCAGTAGGGGCGATTAGCAAAATCGGTGATTTCGTTCTCATTGATGAAAAACTTTGTATAGGCTGTGGCGCTTGCGTTGAAGCCTGCCCGTTCGGAGCGATCAACATTCACCCAACAAAACATGTGGCAAATAAATGCGACCTGTGTGGCGGAAAAGAGCCACAATGCGTGAAATTCTGCCCTCCAAAGGTGTTGAAATTGCAGACCCCGGCTTTGGCCCCAAAAGCGAAGGTGAAGTGAATGTACCCATTCGGAGGATACATAGGTCAGATTCTTCGCGTTGACCTAAGCAGAAAAAAGCACCACGTTGAAACTCTGCCCAAAGATCTGGCGCGCAATTATCTAGGCGGGCTCGGGTTTGCTGCCCGAATACTCTTCGATGAACTGAAGCCGAAGATCGACCCGCTGGGGCCAGAAAACGAGTTGATTGTCGCAACTGGGCCCCTCACCGGAACGGTGTGGCCTACTTCCGGGCGGTTCGCAGTTGCCGCCAAGTCTCCGCTGACCGACGTTTGGGGGGAAGCCCATTGTGGCGGATTTTTCGGCCCCATGCTGAAGTACGCGGGCCACGATGTGTTGATAATTCAAGGGCGTTCCGAAAAACCTGTGTACTTGTGGGTAGACGATGGCTCGGTTGAAATCAAGCCAGCAAAAGATCTCTGGGGTCGCAACACCGCCGAAACAATCAACATGGTCCGTGAGATTCACGGCGACCCACAGATAGAAGTTCTTTCAATTGGGAAGGCAGGAGAAAACCTTGTGAAGTTCGCGTGCATAGTCAACAACTACTACGATGTCGCCGGGCGCACAGGTTTGGGTGCTGTTATGGGTGCAAAGAACCTGAAGGCGATCGCGGCTCGTGGGACACATGGCGTCAAAGTTTCTAACGAGGAAGAATTTCTAAGATTGGCTGCGGAAGGATATGACCGCGTCTTTAAGGAGGAGCGACTGGACGGGCTGAAGTACTACGGGACTTCCCCACCCCTCATCGACATGAAACGGCTGGTTGGAGATTTACCGACAAAAAACCACCAGACGCTGATTTTCAAAGAAGCTGAGAAATTCGGCTGCAAAGCGGTGGAAAGGTATTTTGTGAAGAGCCGCGCATGCTTCGCCTGCCCGATAAGGTGCAAGAAGATACACAAGATCCCCTCTGGTAAAGAAGAATTGATTATGAAGGCCCCGGAGTACGAGTCGACCTGCGCGTTTGGCTCCAACTGCGGATCAGGCGATTACCGCGCCATTCTCGAGGCGAACACCCTCTGCGATCTTTTTGGAATGGATACGATGAGCGCCGGCACCGTCGTCGCTTGGCTGATGGAATGCTATGAAAAAGGAATCGTCACGAAGAAAGATTGTGATGGCCTGGAAATGAACTGGGGGAATTCGGGCGCAATTGTGACGCTTATCGAGAAGATAGCGAATCGGGAGGGAATCGGAGATCTGCTAGCCGAAGGAGTTTATCGTGCAGCTCAAAAACTTGGGCGTGGTTCGATGAAGTATGCCATGCACGTCAAGAAGATGGAGATGGACCTCAACGATGGACGGGGACACAGGAGCCTGGGGTTGACTCAGGCGACATCACCGAGAGGCTCGTGCCACATGCGTTCGCTCGTCGTGGTTGACCAGGGTTTCGCGTTCAAAAAGGTTGCGGCTGAACGATACGGCAAAGACAAGCTGCCGGAGATCTGCGACCCCTATGCCGAGAAGCACAAGGCCTTGGCGGTAAAGGACTGCGAGGATGTGTATGCGATTAGAGATTCATTGATCATGTGCTGGTACGCTTGCGGCTGGCCACCCGCCTTTTGGATCAATGACTTTGTAGCCGCTGCAGCTGCCACCACTGGGATCAAGGAGTTTGGGAACGTAAAGGAGATGTACCTAATCGCGGCCCGCATATGCAACCTTCGGAGAGCGTTCAACCTGCGGGAGGGGCTTGGCGCAAATGGCGACACTTTACCCGAGAGAATCCTGAAAGAGCCGATACCAGATGGGCCGAGCAAGGGGCAGGTTGTAAACCTTAAGGTGATGCTGCGCGATTATTATGAACTCAGAAAGTGGCCAAACGGCATCCCGAGCAGAAAAGCTTTGGTTGACTTGGGCCTAGAAGATGTGGCTGAAGAACTCAAGAAACTTGGTAGGATTTGAGTATGGAAGTCACAATCAAGATTTGTGGAGATCTCTGCAAGAAGGCCGGCACAGACACCATCAGGTTGCCGATCAACGAGAACGACACAATCGACACCTTGCTGATAAGGCTGGGGAAGCGCCACCCGGTGCTGCTTGAGGCAATACTGGACCCGACGACTGGCGAACTCAAGCCCTACTTCAACATCTTGCTCAACGGCCACCAAATTCCGCGGATGTGCGGAATCCACACCAAGCTGAAACACAAAGACGAGCTCGCGATCTTCCCGCCCGTGGGTGGCGGTTGACGCTTAGCAGAACTTATCTGATAACTTTTCAATATCCACCAATAGTTTCAATATCGATGGGTCTATGAGCCGGTACATTATTTTTTTCCCTTCGCGCCGCCTTTGGATGAGCCCACATCTCCGAAGTGCTTGTAGGTGATGTGATATCAATGACTGCTCCTTGTTTAAGTTCTTCATAATCTCACACACACAGCGTTCACCATTTTTTAAATTAATGAGTATCTGAATTCTCGTGTCGTCAGCCACGCATTTAAGCAGCTGTAGTTGTTTATCGACGGTCATTTAATTTTCCTACAAGCCCGCTTCTTTTAACGCACCGATTAGGGTCTTTTCGCTTGGACAAACACCCATAATCTTAAAGAACCCATCCCCGACGATTGCAGGAGCAGATGTCAGGTTATATTTTTTGAATTCTTCTGTTCGCCCCTTGTAGATCACGATTTCGATGTCTTTGTACTTTTTTTGTATCTTTTCGATGCGCCTCAGCAGCATTTTTCCCCCCGAACAAGATGGGACCGATAGGAAGACTTCGACTTTCATATTCCGGCCTCCCTTAGCATTGCCTCGACCGTTTCTTTACTCGGGCACATGCCGATGACTCTTATTTTTTCGTTTATTACTATGGTTGGCACCATGTCAAGTTTGTATGCGTTGAATTTCTTCATCCCTTTTTCGCCGATGTACCTGTAAACCACCACTTTTCCTTTGTATTTTTTATCGATCCAGTCAGAGATCTTCAGCAACGCCTCGCAGCCAGGGCATGGCGGATCCCCGCTGAATACCTCCACTTTTACTTTTTCCATTGGATCAGACCTCCTCTCTAGTTGGGATTCTTCCCTCGGATTTCACACTGCCATCTACTACCACTGCAGGCGTTGCCATCACACCATATTTCATTATTGTGCCCATGTCCGTGACTTCCTTGACCTCCGCGTCTATCCCGAGTTTTTCGATGATGAATGTGGTGTTTATCTCTTAATCTTGGCTAATGGCTTTGGCTTAATTAGCAACAATAACGCGGAGCTAATTACCACTGATATACATCCGGCTTCTGCGAGAATAACCGCTAGGACCGGGGTCAAAACACCAAAGGCGGCTAAACTCAATGCAACTATGTTCCAGACAAAGGAATAAGCTATGTTCCCCTTCATTCTATTAAATGCCTTCCGACTCAAGCTAATCGAATACTCAACCTTTGCCAAGTCATCCCCTAGTAGAACTATATCAGCCGTCTCAACAGCCACATCGCTACCAGCAGCACCCATCGCAAACCCAACATCCGCATTAGCCAACGCAGGAGCATCATTAACGCCGTCACCCACCATTGCAACAACATGACCCTTTTTCAGTTCTCCAATAATCGCAACTTTTTGCTCCGGCAAGAGCTCAGCATGATACTCATCAACACCAATCTGTTCAGCAATAGCCTTGGCAGTCAGCATGTTGTCGCCAGTTATCATAACAGTTTTCATCCCTAAACGCTTAAGCCGCTGTATGGCTTCCAAAGAATTCTCCCTGACCGTGTCAGCCACAATGACAACGCCAATGACATGTTTGTCTAGTGCCACGGGAATAGCTGTTTTTCCCTCGCTTTCAACCCGACTCATCAATTGATTCGCTTCTTCTGAAATCGCCGTTTCCATCATCTTTCTTCCAATAAGGATATGCTTACCTCTGAAATGGGCTTCCACGCCATGACCTGGAATAGTTTTGAAGTCGGTAGGGTCGGGAATTTTCATGCTCATTTCACTTGCCTTGGCAATAATGGCTTTAGACAGCGGATGTTCGGAGAATTTCTCAGCAATTGCCGCATACTTGACTGTGTCCTCTTCAGAATAATTACCGAAGGTTTTTATCTCAACAACCTTGGGCTCGCCGACTGATAACGTGCCAGTTTTGTCGAATGCCACCAGCGTAACGTCCTTTAACTTTTCGATGTGTGTGCCGCCCTTGATTATTATGCCGTTCATGCTGGCATTACCGATAGTTCCGGCAACAGCGACGGGAACAGCTATTGCAAGCGCGCAAGGGCATGCGACTAAGAGAACAGTTACGGTTCTAGCCAGTGCCACCTCAAAACCAAGTGTGAAATAACTGGCCGCAAATACAACAGATGCCAAAACAGCCATGATTGGCAAGAAGTAAGTGGTAAACCTGTCCGCAACGTTCTGTATCGGTGCTTTTTTCTCCTGAGCTTCTTCGACTAACTGAATGAGGTGAGCAAGCGTAGTGTCCCCACTGATTTTTTCAACTTTAATTTCTAAAGCCCCATATTCATTGATTGTGCCAGCAAATGTGCGGTCACCCACTGTCTTTTCAACAGGAATTGATTCACCCGTTATCGTTGCTTGGTTGACGGTGCTATGCCCCGAAAGAACTGTTCCATCAACGGGGATTTTATCGCCTGGTTTGACCAAGACGATTTCGCCTAACTTGATCTCGTCTATGGGTATTTCAACTTCTGCGCCGTCTCGACGTACGCGAGCTGTGGTGGGGCTCATCTTTATGAGCTTCTCGAGTGCACCTCTTGTTCTATGGATAATGTATCCTTCAAGCGTCATACCCGCGAGTATTATGAACGCCACTATAGCTGATGCTGTAAGGTAACCAACTGCTCCTGCTGTGCCAGTGGCTGATGCTTTAGGTAGGACTAAACCAGCTACTACGGAAATAAATATGGCAATGGTTGCAAACAATTGGGCGGTAACGTTCCCATGCCGTAGGGATCGAATGCCATGCAAATAGATGCGGTAGCCCAAGGCAACGGCGATCAAAGTCAAAACAATGCTAATTTCATGCGCATAAGCTACTTGAGTTCCAGATATTAGGGCACCTGCTAAAGCGAATAACCCAAGTAAAATTACTAGAATTACGCCTTTGACGTGTTCTCTCATTGGAATTCACTCTCTTGATAATATCTCAACTTGGTAGCCGAGCTTTTCAATGCGTTCAGTGATTTTGGAGAGGTTGATTTTTTGTGTGTCGTATTCTATGGTGACCTTGCCTGTTATCCCGTCAACTTTGGCTTTTGAGACTCCGCTTAACCTGCATATTGCGTGTCTGAGGTTGTCTGCTCCTAAATCTGCACATGTGCGGCATCCCGTACAGTCTATTTTTGAGGCGTTCAGGATAACTTTCTCAATAGTCATTGGCTCACCAAGAGCAAATGCTTGCATTTTCTTTGATTCTTTTTTGAAAGCGATGAAAAAAGCCGGTATTAAACATGTCACCACGTGCGCTGATAGGTACTCACCCAACTGCGTCAAGCCAGCCCACAATGCGTCTATCAGACTGCTCATTTTCCCATCCCTTTATATGTATTGTAATTCATATGAACTTAAATTAATATGTTTAAATACTTTGTGGTTGATTTACTGGATGAAAAGTGCCAAGAGATTGAAAAGCAGTTACCCTTTTTGAGTCGCCGCAAATCCAAGATCAAAAGCACTTAAATTGGCATCGATAGTTTTTGGAGGAACGTTTTCTCGAACAACCTGCTTGAGCGTTTCAATAGAAACCGGCAACTTGCCAGTCCCCACGAGCGCCCCCAGCATGACCACATTCATTGTTCTCACATTTCCGGCCTGCTGTGCCAGTGAAGTCGCATCGATGACTATAGCTTTGCCGCCGAGCTTTTCAACTGCGTCTTTGATGGCTTCCATCGTAGGATATTCTGCCCTGCCCGTGTTGACGTCAGTCGGCACCCATGGATGAGTGTTCGTCAGGAGGAGCCCGCCCTTGGCCAAGAACTTGACAGCATTGCGGATACCTTCGAGGGGCTCGAGCGCGAGAACAATATCTGCGCCATCCTTCGTCACGAGCGGGGCAAAGACATCCTTACCTATCCGCACGTGGCTAGCCACGGCACCGCCACGCATGGCTGCCCCAAATGTCTCTCCAACCCGCGCTCGTAAACCGTCGCGAATTGCCGCCGTCGCAACGAGGTGCGACGCCAATATGCTGCCTTGCCCCCCAACGCCAGCTATGATCAAATTAGTTTCACTCATCTTACTCACCTACCCTCAGCGCACCGGTCGGACAAACCTGAGCGCACATCCCGCAACCATTGCAGAGGAGCGGGTCGATCCCTCCCTTTTTGTCCTTGTATGTGTTTGCGGGGCAGCCGAGGCTTACGCAGAGCCCGCAGCTCGTGCATTTGCTCGGGTCGACGATTATCCGCTTGCCCACGAATACTTTCTTGCGTTGTGCCTGGAGCGTGCAGACGCGCCTCGACACGACGATCGCAAAACCATCAAATTTTAACGCCTCTTCGATCGCAGCCGTTGTTGCTTTCAAATCAAATGGGTCGACAATTTTTATGAACTCCACACCACACGCTTTTGCAATGTCTTCGACGCACAGAACCTTTGCCTGTTCGCCAACTGCATTTTCACCGGTCGCTGGGTTCGGCTGGTGGCCCGTCATCGCCGTCCATGAGTTGTCGAATACCAAGAACAATCCCTTCGCCTTATTGTAGACCGCATTGATGACAGCTGGGATGCACGCGTGGAAGAAAGTTGAATCGCCCGCTACAGCGACGATCGCTCCGTCCTTGTAACCAGCATGAAATTCTCCCTGCATCAACCCAACGCCCCCGCCCATGATGTAGTTCGTGTCCAGCGTGTCGTATGGCGTATCTATCAGATATCTGACAGACTCAGTGGAGAAACTCGGCTTGACAGCCTTAGCGAACAGGCCATATCCGCCCTGCTCGTAACAACCGATATCCCCATTGACGATCCAAACATTCCCGCCTGCCTTGCGTAGCGCTTGCTTGATCGCCCAATAGCTCCCCAAGTGCTGACAACCTGCGCAGAGCGTCGAGGAACGCGGTGCAACGAGCTTGCTCGCTTCCGCTCTGATGAGTTCTCGCTCCCTATCCTCGCGCAGTTTGATTCCGGCTGCATTGGCGAGAGCGTCCGCGACTATGTCTGTGTTTATCTCACCGACTGGCACTAATGCACCGCTCAGCTTACCAGCTATCTCGACGTCACAATTTGTGTCCTTGGCGATGGCCTTGACCTGCAACTCCACGAGCGGGTCCCCCTCCTCAACGACGAACACCGCCTTGACCGCTTTCAACAAGCGCTTCACCATACCTTCTGGCAAAGGCGTCGGAGTTCCTATCTTCAAGAAGGCCACCTTGCCTTCGAGCTTGAGCCTCCTGACTGCCTCGCGCGCGTAGCTGGATCCGAGCCCTGAAGCGATGATGCCGAGCCTGGGCTTACCCCTGAGCTCGAGCTTGTTCCACGGGAGCTTTTCGACCGCTTTTTTTGCAAGTGGTATCCGAGAATGTAGCCATCGGTGCTTTTCTACAGCGCCTGGTGGGCCGTAAACATTCCAACGATATGGCATCTTCCAGTGCCTATCGAAAACAGGCTTTCGATCTAGCTTCTGTATGGCGCCCAACTCGACATCGCCCGAAGCATGGCTAATCCGTGTGACGGAGCGAACCATGACTGGCAATTCGAGTTGCTCGGATAGTTCAAAAGCGAAGCGGGTCATATCCTTGGCCTCCTGCTGATCCGCTGGCTCAAGGCAAGGAATCTCGCCATAGAAGGCCGCAAAACGCGTGTCCTGTTCGTTGGAGGAGTAGTGCGCATCCGGGTCGTCCCCAACCGCGATGACGAAACCGCCTCGCACGCCACCGTAAACTATCGTCATGAACATGTCCATGACCCAGTTCAAGCCAGCATTCTTCATCGAAGTGAGCGCACGCATGCCAGTCAACGCGGCGCCAGCGGCCACCTCGAACGCCACCTTCTCATTTGTAGACCATTCAGCGTGAAAACCCAGCTTCGGCGCAACCGACGCCAGCGTCTCCATTATCTCAGAAGCGGGCGTACCCGGGTAGGAAGCCGCTACGCGGACGCCTGCCTCTATGGCACCTCGAGCTATGGCCTCGTTGCCCATAAGCAGTACGCGTTTGCCCGGCGTGTCCCCAGCTATGATATCCGCAGTACCCAAATTATCGCCTCACTGTTCAATTTCAAAGGGTATGGGTGATTTTAAAATGTTTCGTTTGTGGCGAGTTACGCCATATCGACTAAACAGCTTAAACAATGCCCTTTTTGTCTATTTTGGTAAATTTTTGTATTTTTTAGTATAAAATGGGGTATCCTTTAATACCACTAAATCGATAAACAGAACTCGATGAAGCTTCTCACGCTGGTGCTGGTTGCCGCAGTTCTGCTCGGCGTGCTCGGTGCGATGGCAGCTAAAGCTAGGGCCCAAGAGGAAGGGGACAGAGATGGGTCTCAAGAGCACGAAGGGCGTCCTGAAGAGCCTCCCCTACATCCTGACGAACTGCTACCTGATGAAGATAGATTTTTAACAGAGAATGAAGAGCCTCCAGCAGGTACCTACGTACCAACTGGTGAATCAGAAGCGAGTCTATCGATGCCATTCATGGCAAAAGTTTCTATAGTTATCGTCGTGTTAATCGTCGCCCTCATAGTTATTGTTTTGCGAAAAAGCACAGTACCTATGAGCTAATGCCTCGCCAACGCGGCGAGAGCACGGACGGCGCGCGTCGGATCTGAATACACAGACACGTTCGTTTTTTGGAGCCTCGCCCGCTCTTCAACCTCGATCGAGCCGCCTCCAAGCATCACGGGCACAATTGTCTTGCCAGCTTTGAAATGTTTGAGGATCACTTCAGTTATTCCTGGCATTGGATCACCGACTATAATAACTACTGAATGAACTTCTGATTCAGCACCTAAAGCGGCTAATACCTCGTCATACATCTGAGAAGTAGCGCTGCCTGTAAGGTCAAGCGGATTGCGTAGTATGCATTCTGGAGGCAGTTTTTCCTTGAGAGTCGCGCGCGCTTTTTCAGGAAGGCCCATGAGATTTAAACCGATCTCCTCGCAGGCGTCAGTCGCCAAGATGCCGGCGCCACCTGAGCTCGTGATGATAATTACATTTTTACCCTTCGGCGATGGCAGGCGAGCGAAACCTTTACATATGTCGTACAACTCCTCCACGCCCGCAGCGCGAATTATTCCAACTTGCTTGAATGCGGCATCGAATATTTTGTCAGAGCCAGCGAGCGAGCGCGTGTGCGACAATACAGCTTCAGCCCCCTTCACCGTCTTGCCCCCCTTCAGCACGACAACAGGCTTTTTTTTCACTGCATCCCGCGCAACTTCCATAAACTTCCTCCCATCGTGTGCGCCTTCTATATACAGGGCGATCACCTTTGTATCGGGGTCGTCTGCTAAATACTGGAGCAGCTCAGTCTCATCTACATCGCTCTTGTTTCCGAGCGCCACAAATTTACAAACGCCAACGCCTTCATCAGCGGCCCAGCACTCAAGTGCCGCACCTATTGTGCCGCTCTGAGAGACGACGGATATCGCTCCCTTCACCCTGACGAGGGGCCAACTTGCGCATAGTCCGCTGGTGGTGCTGTTGACCCCCTGACAGTTTGGCCCAATTATGCGGATGCCAGCTTCATGCGCCGCCTCGAGCATCTGTCGCTCGAGCTCCTTCCCAGCCTCGCCAGTCTCTTTGAATCCGCCGGATATCACGATAGCAGCACGCACCGCTTTCAACCCACAATCAGCTATCACCTGGGGTACAAATCTCGCGGGCACGATGACCACGGCCAGCTCGGCATCGCTTGGAACTTCTTTGATAGACGAGTAACATTTCCGTCCTAATATCTCATCGGCTTTTGGATTGACCGGATAGAGATCGCCCTTGTATCCCGCGTCTATGATATTGCGAAAAATTTCATGCCCTAATTTGCCGGGTTCGCGTGAAGCGCCTATCACCGCCACGCTCTTCGGTTCAAAAAAACTCTTCAACGACATTATACCACAGGCCAGCTGGAGCTTATTTTGAGGTTCAAACGCTTGTCTGGGGTGAGTCCCTCTTCTTGAACCATATCCAAGATTTTCTGCTCGTCCATGGTCTTCACTTCTCTATTTTGCATGACTATTTTACCATCTACGATCACGGTATCGACGTCTGCACCATTTGCCGCATAAACTAAGTTAGAAATGGGATTGCGCACCGGCATGAGATGCGGCTTTCGCTGATCTACAACGATGATGTCGGCGAGCTTTTCACGCTCGAGCGAGCCAAGTCTTTGCGCCCACAGAGTAGCCCGCGCGCCATTTATCGTGGCCATCTCGAGCACCTTCTCCGCCGACAACACCAATGGATCGAGTAGCCTTCCCTTGTGCACGACGGCAGCGAGCTTCATCTCGCGTATCATATCGTAACAGTTGTTGCTCGGTCCACCATCGCAGCCGAGCGCGATGTTTACTCCAGCGGCGAGCATCTCCGGCACCTTCGCGAAGCCGGACGCCAATTTCATATTGCTAGCTGGGCAATGACACACCGTACTTTTAGTCCTTTGAAGGATCGCAAAATCTTCCGGAGGTATCCAAACCCCGTGAGCATAGATGACGTGCTCTCCGACTATTCCGCAGTGCTCCATGAACTGCATCGGAGTCATCTTGAACTCCTTCCGCATGTAGTCGACATCCTGTTTGACCTCTCCGAGGTGGATAGTTATGCCCGTGTGATGCTTGCGCGCCTGCTCCGCAATTTCCTTGTAGAAATCCACGGTACACGCCCCGGGCGTCCTCGCCCCAAACCAGACGTGGATGCGATCGTCGGCTTTGCCGTGCCATTTTTTGATCATGTCCAGCGTCTGCTTCATCGTCGTCTCGCCGTCCTCTGCCATGCCCTCAGGGATTACATTTTTTTGACCTGCGTAGCCGCTGATGTTCATGAGCGACTTTGAAAGTGCTGCGCGTATGCCAGATGTCTCGACCGCGCGCGCTATTTCATCAAAACCGTAGCGCCAGTGAAGGAGGCTCTCCACGAAAGCCGTCGTGCCAGATTTTATCATTTCCAAGATACAGAGTTCGGCGCTAAGCTTGCCTTCCTTTTTGGAGTACGCGCCCTGCATAGGTAGAACGCGCTCTCGCAGCCATGGAACCAAAGATAGATCATCTGCGCAGCCGCGGATCAAAGCCTGCGCCAGATGGACATGACAATCTACAAAGCCGGGAAGCACGAGTTTGTTTCCGCATTTTATTTCCACGTCGATCTTGTGTTTTTTCTTCACCTCAGAAGTTTTGCCGACGTCAACTATCTCGTTACCCTCGACGACGACCGCCCCATCTCGCAATATTTCGCGCCGCTTATTCATCGTCACGACGGTGGCGTGCGTCAGTGTAATATTTTTCATCGCATCAACCTATGGAAAGTATCCGTGGTGCTCTTTAATCCTTTCGCGAAATAGTAACTGGGGAAACCATGGAAATCCTGTTCTTAGGCCGCTCGAACGTCGGCAAGTCGAGTGTTATCCGCAAGCTCACTGGCAAGCGCGTACCAGTTGGCAAGCGTCCTGGCGTGACGCGAAAGCCCCTGCGCCTCAAGCTCGGGGAACTCGAAATTGTCGACATGCCGGGCTTTGGCTATATGGCTGGCATGAGCAGGGCAAAACAGGAAACCGTGAAAACAGAGATAGTGCGCTATGTCGAAAAAAATCGCGAAAACATTATTTTCGTATTAGAAGTGATCGACGCTCGCGCGTTCGGCCAGATTGTCGAGCGCTGGGAGCGGCGCAAGCAGGTGCCGGTGGATATCGAGATGTTTCAGTTTTTACAGGAAATTGAACTCCATCCGATTGTAGTGGTAAACAAAATAGATTTGATTTATCCAGAAGAGCGTGACATGGTGCTCGATGAGATATGTGAAAAATTGGGACTACAACCACCATGGCGGCAGTGGCTTGACACAATAGTACCGATCTCTGCTAAAAGCGGTGAGGGTGCACAGGAACTAAAAAAATTAGTCAAGCAAAGACTTGGTGAGCTTGGTCAAGAACGCTTGCAAAGATACATAAAGCAATCTTGATATGTAAAAACACTTGACCTGCTAAAACCATAAAAACGCTTAGAGACATTATAAGAGGGTGATTCACTGGCTCGTGAATATAAACCAAAGGAAGGCATGGAATATCACATCCGCGTGAAGCCTGGAGAGGTCGCTCGTTACGTGCTTTTGCCCGGCGACCCAGCGCGGACAGAAATAATCGCAAAGCGTTTTGATGAAGCAAAAGAAATCGCATACAACCGTGAATTTCGCACTTTTACCGGTAAAGTTGGAGGTGTGCCGATCAGTGTAACGTCCACTGGAATAGGCTGCCCATCAACTGCGATCGCCATCGAAGAACTTGCGAAATGCGGCGCCAACACTTTTATCCGCGTTGGTACCGCCGGAGCTGTCAGCCCTAAAGTCAAAACAGGCGAAGTCGTCATCGCCAACGCGGCAGTGCGGGAGGAAGGCACGTCCGTATATTACGTACCTCTCAGCTATCCTGCGGTCGCCGATCTTGAAGTCACCAACGCGCTCGTCGAGGCGGCGAGGCGCTTGAAGGTTAAGCATCACGTGGGATTGACCGTATCAAAAGATGCTTTTTACTCTGAGGAACCTGAACGAACACCACTCGGAGAGCAAGCACGCGCTCGATGGAAGATCTGGCAGCTGGCGAACGTCCTCGCCACCGAGATGGAGTGCTCGACCGTCTACACCCTCAGCAGTATAAACGGGTGGCGCGCTGGCGCTGCACTCGCTATCATAGGCCCAATTGGAAAAATCGACGACCCGCACGCCGGCATAGACCAAGCGATCGACATCGCCATCGAAGCCGTCAAGATACTGGCGAAACATTAAGGCGTTATCAGAGCTTTTATGCACTCGCCTTTTTCGGACGCCTCAATCGCCTTCAGAGCATCTGCAATCTTGAACTTGTGCGTGAAGAGTTCTGCGAACGGGAATTTTCCTGAATTTAACACGGCCAGAGCCTCGCGGAACTGCGTCAGCGGATAGACCCAGCTTCCGAGGAGGTCAATATCCTTAAAGCATATCATATGAGGATGAATTTCAACACCACCTGGATCTGTGAAGTGCCCTACCTCAACATACTTGCCTGCACGACGGGTCATCTCTATACCCTCCGGAAGTGCTGCTGGCACGCCCGCACATTCAATGACGACATCCGCGCCCACACCGTGCGTCAATTCCAGCACGCGTTTCACCCGCTCCTGAGACGTTTTGAACTCGCGCATGTCAACGATCTCATCGGCACCCATGCGCTTAGCCATGCGCAGCCTCTGGTCGACGCGGTCGATCACGATGACTTTGCCAGCGCCAGCGACCTTAGCAGCTGCTATCACCAACAACCCTATCGGCCCAGCACCCTGTACCAAAACCGTCGCACCGATCCCAAATCCTTTGCCAGCAAAAGGTATGCCTGGCATGAAAGCGCGTTCGAGTGCCCGCGTCGCCACTGCCATTGGCTCGGCAAGCGCACCCACTTCAAACGGCATGCCCTTTGGCAGTTTATAGACCCAAGATCGCGGCTCTATGTAAATGTACTCGGCGAAACCCCCGTAGAGGTGAGGTGGATTTTTGGATGTGCGCGACCCGCCGTAGACCAAGCGGCTCGTGCAGAGATTTGGATAGTGAGGCATGTTTTTACAGTAATAGCAGCGCCCACATGGCAGACCTGGCACGACTGTGACAGCATCGCCCTCGGCTAGCTCTCCGCTGTGCACGACCAAGCTCTCGTTTGCTTTCGAGCCCAGCTCCTCAACCACGCCTGAAAACTCATGACCTGGTATCAATGGAAATGGAGTCGTCTTCTGGTGGCCACGGAAGATGTGAACATCGGTACCACAAACCCCGCATGCCTTGATTTTTATCAAAATCGCATCATCTGTAACTTTCGGCTTGTCGAAATCTTGTATTTCGATCTCGTTTGGTTTCATTATCACCGCGGCTTTGACCAATTGCCCACCTCGTTGTTTGATTATGCGCCGTCTATTAATACTGTTTTTGAACAGCCCAACCCAAACTTTAAAAACTGCTAGAGGCAGCGATAAATCGGTTATTGCATGGTGAAAGAGTTGCAGCTGGCACCCAAAGCGGTCAATGTTGCCGCACTGCTGGTCATAATCGCTTCATTGTTTGCCACAGTCTCTTTGATCACCTCCGGTAAAGCGGGAGGCACAGCAAGCGATCAAAAAACGGCAGCCCTTGGATTCATGATATTGCGGTTGGAATCCTCGACAGAAGCCTCAACCGCGCGAGTACAGGCACAAACGTATCTGACGCAGGCGGAGATGTATTTTGCACGGGCGGAGGCGACTGATAGTGAAAATTTGAAGGCATATTTAGATAACTTGGGATATCTGTCAGTGTCGATGTCAAATTTCTATATTGGCGTGGCGGAAAATTCAGAAAATAAAGCGCAAACGTATTACGGTGCCTACGAAGAAGCGATAGGCGCTGCTAGTTCATACGGAAAAGTGGCAGATTACAGATCTGCTGGAGCCCTCATTTTTAACGTGGGGGCGATGATATGCGGCACTGCGGGCCTCCTCAAACGAAAAGAACTATTGTACGTATTTATCCCGATTTTTGCGATTGGAGCAGGTTATCTTATAATGTCGCTGTTTTAGAAAACACACGTGGCACCCTTTGTTTTCAGTAAACTAAATAACTATAAATTTAAGTTAAAGTGGTAAAATGTACGGACGAACTTTTCTGGAGAGAACAATCGTGCTGCTGTGTCTGGCCTTGATGTTGTTGCCGCTTTTTGGAGGCATGGGGTGTGCGCAAGTTTTAAGCGTGACCATCGAATCAGTGAATCCGCCGACCAATGCCAGAGCTGGGGAGACGATCAGCATCACGGTCATCGTCCGAAAATCGCAGGGTGTGGCGCTCACCGGATATCTGAAGTCGTATATCTCCGCTCGACCGGATGCCGTCGGTAGCTTCGCTGGTAGCCAGAAATCTACATACTCCGTATATTTGAATGAAGAAGGCGGAAGCGATCCCGGCAACCGAATATCCATCAGCATTGGAGAAAATGAAACCGAGCGCACATACGTGTTGACTAACAAGATAATGGCCGAATGTCCAACAGTTGAGGCTCGGCTTAGAGTTAGTCTAGCGGGTATAAGTGGCGATTTAATCGTGAACCGAAACGCCGATTCGTACATTTTTATCGAAGATGCTTCACTCGAAACAGTTGCCATCATCAAAGTTGCTATAGCGATGATATCTATAATCGCCTTAGTAGTCATCGTGATAAAAAGGGTAAAATAAGTTCATCGCCGAGTGATTCTCAAAAGTGTGAGAAGGTACATGGTGCTTAGAAAACCGAAGTATATAGGCAGTAAAACTTCTGTAAATGGGTTCAAAGCGCGCGACATGAGGGATGTTGCTATCCATAAACATGCGATAAAAAGTCCGATGAGAAGCGTGAATAGAGATAATATCTTCTCATTTGAATTTTGAAGCCACCATACAAAGAGAATGGGACCCACGCAGCAAAAGAGCAGCGGAGGCGCAAAGACCACCGCTGCAGCATGTGCCATCGACGTTCCAGCGATTGCGATTGATGATATCCATACGTACACGATCGCCAATGGAATCGCCCAACTAACTGCTTTGACAATTTTTGCATGACGCCTGCTCAACTCACCTCGCCCATACCACAAAAAACCCCATCCGATCACCCACACGGTAAACGCTGCGATAGCAAACAAACTCGCGACTTGAGCATTAACAACACCAAAAACCGAGGGTATGCGCGCATAAGTTCTGAAATAATCGAGAACGTATGAAGTGGGATGGAAAATCACGCTCAAAACTAAAAATGTTAGGAAAGAGGTGATGGAAAACCGAAGCCACCAAATCGTACTCTTCATCTTTCGCTTTCTGACGGATCGTCGAGCTACTGTACGCCTACCGTAGCGTAGCGCCTTCACCGGCTGTTCCCACCATTTTGGCGTATCTCGCCAAGTAGCCCTTGAGCTTTCTAGCCGGGGCCCGCCATCTATGCAAGCGCTGCCGTAGTTCTTCATCTGATACCAACAGCTCCAGCCTTCTATTCGGGATATCGATTCGAATACGATCTCCGTCCTGAACAACTGCGATTGGCCCACCTTCGGCAGCCTCGGGAGAAACATGGCCTATCATGGGGCCGCGAGTCGATCCTGAAAATCGCCCATCAGTCACCAACGCAACCGATTCTCCAAGCCCCACCCCCATGAGCAAAGAGGCGAGCATGTGCTGCTCGCGCATCCCAGGCCCACCCTTCGGCCCCTCGTAACGAACGACAACGACATCGCCTCGTTTGATCTCCTTGGCCTCCAGCGCATTCAAAGCCTCCTCAAGGCACTCAAAAACGCGGACTGGGCCCTCGTGCTTTTTCATTTTAGCGCTGACCGCGACCTGCTTCACCACTGCACCGTTTGGGGCCAAATTACCCTTGAGGACGGCAATTGAACCTTCAGAACTGATCGGCTTCGATAGAGGTCTGATTATCTCTGTATCTAACACTTTGGTTTTTTCGATATTTTTGTTTAACATTTTTCTAGTCACAGTAAGGACGCTGAGGTTGAGCATGCTTTCGAGCTGCTTCATCAGTGCTGGCACGCCGCCAGCCTTAGCAAAGTCGAGCACGGTGTGCGGTCCAGCGGGTTTCAGAGCGCATAAATGCGGGATGCGTCTGCTTACCTCGTCAAATTTCTCGAGAGATATTTTTATTCCTAGCTCAGATGCGATCGCAGGCAAATGAAGCACCGTGTTGAGGGAGCCACCGAGCGCGACATCTATGGTTATAGCATTCTCAAAAGACTCAGGTTTCATTATGTCACTCGGCTTTATGTCTTTCTTCAGCAGTTCTACGACTTGACGTCCGCTCTCTTCAGCCAACCTGTCCTTCGCCGCGTCCTCCGCATGGGTCACCGCACAATACGGCAAGCTCATGCCGAGGGCCTCCGTCACGCATGCCATGGTGTTTGCCGTCGCCATCATCGCACAACTGCCTGCGCCTGGGCACGCGACCTGCTCTATCTCCGCAAGTTCAAGCTCGCTGAGTTTTCCCGTTTTCACACGCCCTACGGCCTCGCGAGCATCGACGAGCGTCAGTTTTTGACCCCTCCAATATCCAGGCAACATTGGCCCACCCGTCACGACTATCGTTGGAATGTCGAGACGAGCTACCGCCATCAAATGTCCTGGCACGATTTTATCACAGGAGGGCAACATGATCATCGCATCAAATCTGTGAGCTGCTACTACGAGCTCGATTGAATCTGCGATTAAGTCACGGGAAGGCAACGAATAACACATGCCCGAATGGCCCTGAGTTAAACCGTCGCATATCGCTATTGTGTTGAACTCGAAAGGCACACCGCCTGCAGCGCGAACGCCGGCTTTAACGGCCTCCGCTAACCTGCGCAGGTGCACGTGTCCTGGCACGATTTCTGAAAATGAGTTCACGATAGCAATAAATGGTTTATTAAATTCATCCTTAGTCACGCCCAAGGAGTGAAGCAGCGCCCTGTGCCCTGCCCGCTCTAAACCTTCTTTTATCTCATCGCTCCGCACGTGACCACATTAGGCAGATTTAAACTTCAACCATAAATAAGTCGTTCTGGTGACAAAGTGGTTAAAGTGATTTTACCTTTTGGCAAGAATCGCGTTCAATTTGATGTTCCAAAGGAAAATCTCATCGGCATCATCGAGCCCAGCCACGTGCAAGTAGTTCCGAATCCGGCTGCTGAGATCAGGCACGCATTGGATAATCCAATCGGCGGCGAGGAACTGAAGAAACTTGTTGGGCCTGACAAAAAAATAGCGATAGTGGTGACTGATTACACGAGGGCGTGCCCCGAAGATATTATACTGCCGATGTTGCTCGATGACCTACAAGCTGCGGGCGTCGATCTAAAAAATATCGTTGTTTTGGTTGGCACTGGGGCACACCGCCCGATGACCGAGGAAGAGATGCAAGAAAAATTTGGTGTTTTGGATAGGGTTCGAGTCATAAATAATGAACCGTTTGACGAGGAAAAACTCGCATATTTAGGCAAAACAAGTACCGGCGGGCCAATATTTATCAACAATGAAGTAGCGAGTGCCGACTTTGTGATCGCCGTGGGTGTGGTAGAGCCCCATCAGTACGCCGGTTTCAGCGGCGGGCGCAAGTTAGTGGCGGTCGGCGCTGTGGGGATTCAAACTATCACGCATGTCCACCAGCCAAAATTTATCGACGCAAAAGGCACGCGCCTGTGCGGTCTCGAAGGAAACCCATTCCACCGAGAACTCGTCGAGATAGCTGGCAAAACAAATCTGAAGTTTGCGGTAAATGTCGTGCTTGACGCCGAGCATAAACTTGTGCGATGCTTCGCTGGCGATCCGACCGCATCCTTTGAAGAAGCAGCAAAGCTGGCGTGCGAACTATACGTCAAAAAAATCCCAGAGAGGGCCGATATCCTCGTGCTTGGAGTCGGACACCCAAAAGATGTCGATCTCTATCAATCATCTCGCGGCTTCACCTACGCTTACTTTGCCTCGAAGCCGGCCGTAAAAGAAGGGGGGATAATTATACTGGCCACCCCCTGTCCCGAAGGCACAGGGAACGCCGCATTCGAAAACTTGCTCAGGCGCTCGCACACACCAAGTGAAGCTGTGAAAAAGGGTAAAGAAATCGGGTTCGAGGCCGGTGAACAACGTGCGTACATGGTGGCGAAGGTCCTCGAGCACGCAAAAGTCATCGTCGTGGGGTCGAGCATTTCACCAAAGGTTTTGCAGGAGATGTTCTTCGATTCCGCAAAGACCGTTGACGAGGCACTTGCCAAAGCTTTTAAGATTGCGGGAAAAAATGCGAAAGTTTTAGTCATTCCGCACTCGTTGTTGACAATTCCAATGGTTGGTTAATTGACGAAGCTCAAAATTAAACGCCGAGATTTTAGATATATTGAGAAACACGCGTTGAAAGTTTTTCCACTTGAATGCTGTGGCCTGTTAATTGGAAAAATGGGGAAGGGAATTTTTGAGGTGAAAGAGGTGATTCGAGCAGAAAACGTGTACAAGTCCGAGGTATCCTTTGAAGCCGATGCCGAACTCGTCTATCGAGCAGTCAACGCGGCCGAGGCAAAAGAACTCGAACTCATCGGTATTTACCACTCACATCCAAACATGAGGGCATACATTAGTGCGGCAGATGCAGAGATAATGAAACTATGGCCGAACGTGGCTTGGCTGGTGCTTGGTGTTTCCAAGAAGCGTACCGCAGAGAAAAAAGCATTCATGCTGAAAGATGGTAAAATCGTTGAGCTCAAGATAAAAATCGATTGAATCATGAGGATTTTTTGGCCACAAAAAGCCTGCAGTTGCAGTGACCCATGCTTTTAATTTCATCCTTATGGTAGATGCACGGGCAGATAATTTTTCTGTCCTGCTCCTTGTCCCCTGTGACCGCGCGGCAGGGGCAGTACCTATAGCCAAATTTTGCCTCGTTATGCAAGAGTCCTTGAATTACAAAAGTTACGATTTCTTCATCTGGGTTGAGCATGAACCCCTGCGACTCGGCGTACCGTTTTGATACTTGGCGGAGCTTTTCAGCGTCCAATACTCAAAGCCTCCCTGAGATTTGGCTCATCGAAGCCAACGATGATTTTCCCGTCGATGTCTATAACTGGAACTCCGTTTTGCCCGCTTTTCTTGATCATCTCGATCGCTGCTGCGCGATTTTCTTGAACGTTGACCTCTTCGAATTTTATTCCGTGCTCCTTTAGGAACTCTCTAGCCATTGCACAGTACGGGCAGAAAGGCGAGAAATATACCTTAACTTTCATTAGATCACCAATTAGTCTAACTGCACACGTAATTAAACACTTATTGCCACATTGCTTAGTTTATTTAAAGTGCTGCGCTGAAAAAAGGCGGGGGATAAGTTGTTTGGATATACGGGAAAACTATTGTACGTTGATCTTAGCAAGGGCTCGTTTGAGGACCGCGAAACACCTCCACAACTGGCGCAAGCTTTTCTGGGCGGCCGCGGGCTTGGGGCGGCGATCCTTCACAAAGAACTCGCGCCTGGAATAGACCCGCTGGGTCCGAAAAACATCCTTATTTTTATGACTGGCCCTACTGACGGCACACTCCTACCATCATGCCCTCGTTGGGCTGTCGTCACAAAATCTCCCTTGACTGGGATGTATCTCTGCAACTCTTCAGGTGGATTTTTTGGCCCAGAGCTGAAATTCGCGGGTTACGATGGTATAGTTATCAAAGGCAAGGCAAAATCGCCCGTTTATCTCTATATTCAAGATGGCAAGGTAGAGTCGCGCGATGCTGAAAAACTCTGGGGAAAGATGACCGACGAAACCGAGCAAGAGATAAGGAAGGAACTCAAGGACAACCGCGTCCGAGTCGCGTGTGTTGGGCCAGCTGGAGAAAACCTAGTAAAATATGCAAATATCCAATCCGACCTCCGCTCCATCGGTCGAGGAGGTGCTGGAGCTGTGATGGCTTCAAAAAATCTCAAGGCGATCGCCGTCCGAGGTCATGGTAAATTCGAAGTGGCCGATGAAGAAGGCTTGTCGACTCTCGTCCGAGAACTGCGCACAAATATGAAGGAAAGCGAAGCCGTCAAAAACTTCTCGAAGTGGGGAACGACGCAGTTTGTTGACCCTATAAACGAGGCTGGACTTTTGCCGACGCGGAACTTTCAAGAAGGAGTGTTTGAAGGGGCGGAAAAAATTAACGCTGAAACCATGCGAAAGCAGATAGTCAAACGCGATACCGCTTGTTTCGTTTGCCCGATCGCGTGCGGCAAATACAGCGTCGTGGCGGAGGGCAAGTATGCGGGCACGATGGTCGAGGGGCCGGAATACGAAACGCTTTGGTCGTTCGGTGCACAGTGCGGCGTCGACGATCTTGGAGCGATAGCCGCCGCAAACATGTGGTGCGACAAATATGGCATCGACACGATCTCTGCTGGCAACATAATCGGTTTCGCTATGGAATGCTACGAACGAGGCTTGCTCACAAAAAGAGATACAGATGGGCTCGAACTCAAATTTGGCAATCATGAAGTTTTCTTACCGCTGCTCAAAAAAATCGCTCTCCGTGAAGGGATCGGTGATTTGCTCGCCGATGGAGTGCGTGAGATGGCGAAGCACCTCAAGCATGGGACGGAGAACTTCGCCATGCACGTGAAAGGTATGGAGCTGCCGGCGTACGACCCGCGGGGAGCTTGGGGGATGGGCATAGCCTATGCGACATCCTGCCGTGGTGGCTGCCATCTGAAAGCTTGGACGCTTGGGGTGGAGGTGATGCACCCAAAGTACGACCGATTCTCACCTGATGGTAAAGGGAAACTAGTGTTCGACCTGCAGAACGAGCGGGCTGTGATCGACTCACTAGGTGTTTGTGTGCTCGGGGCCCGCGGAATAGGTATTGATGAAATGGTTAGGATAATAACGGCGATGACGGGCTGGAACTTCAACTCAAAGAAACTCTTGGAAGCTGGCGAGCGCATCTACAATGTCGAACGTCTGATCGCCGTTCGAGAGGGTATTACGAGGAAAGACGATACCTTGCCGCCGAGGTTGCTCACTGAGGTGCTGCCGCATGGACCTAGTAAGGGAATACACTTGCGCAGGGAAGATCTCGATCAAATGCTCAATGAATACTATGCGATTCGTGGTTGGGATCGAAACGGAAAGCCGACAAAAGCTAAGTTAGAAGAGCTCGGCATACCCAAGTTGCTTGGGCGGTAAGATGAGCGCCAAAAGACTTTTCGGTACTCGCGGCATCCGTGGTCCAATAGCGACAAAAGTCACGCCAGAGCTCATGCTGAGGCTGGGGCAAGCGCTGGCGAACTATGTAGGTGAAGGTAAAACCGTCATCGCGAGAGATGCCCGCACATCTGGGGAGATGTTGGGACATGCTTTCATAACGGGGGTGCTCGCTGGCGGTTGTGATGTGATCGACATTGGCGTCGCACCATCGCCATGCGTGGCCTTCACGACCCGCGACATTGGGGCCAAGGCTGGCGCGATAATAACAGCTTCTCACAACCCGCCCCCAGACAACGGCGTGGCCTTCTACAACTTTAAGGGCATGGAATTTTTGCCGAGCGAGGAGCTCGCCATTGAAGAAATCATGTTTGGAGGGCGAATTAAGCAGGCGAATTGGGATGAGCTCGGCAGCGCGCAGCGCTACGATGCAATCCCGCGGTATGTGCAGGCGATCAAGAATGCTGTGAAGGTGAAGCGCGGTTTCAAAGTCGTGGTGGACTGCGCGAACGGCGCTGGTTCGGTGGTCACTCCTTATTTGCTCCGCGAACTCGGCTGTAAAGTCGTAACACTAAACTCACACTTGGATGGGCATTTTCCTGGGCGCCCAGGTGAACCCCAACCGTGGAACCTCGGAGATCTCATGCGAACGGTTCAGGAAGTGGGCGCGGATGTCGGGCTCGCTCACGATGGAGACGCCGACAGAGTCGCAGCTATAGATGAAAATGGGAAATTCATCAAACACGACGCCCTCCTCGCCCTTTTCGCCAAACGCATCATAGAATCTAAAAAAGGAGGGATAGCGATCACGAGCATAAACACCTCCGTAGCTATAGAGGAAGTCGTCGCGAAGGCCGGAGGTAGCACGATCCGTACCGCCCTCGGCAACATTCACGCGGCGATGCAGGAGCATGGCGCTGTATTCGCAGGTGAACCTGGAAAAATCATATTTTTGGACTTCGGCCCCTGGATAGATGGTGTCCTCGCAGCCGCGAAGCTCCTTGAAATCATGTCGACGGAAGGAAAACCCATATCAAAAATTATCGCTGCTGATGTGCCTGATTATCCATTTTATCATGAGGACTTCGCATGTCCAGACGAGAAAAAAGCCGCGTTCATGGAAGGCATCCGCGACTACTTGCCGAAGAACATTAGTGAGGTGCGAGATTTGCTCGAAATAGATGGCCTTCGGGTCAACCGCAATAATGGTAGCTGGATTTTGATCCGCGTCTCCGGTACTGAACCAAAGGGGCGCATAGTCGTGGAGGGGCGGACACAAGATGAGATGGAGGAGCTCAAGGCCATCGGACTCCGCGGAATTAAAGAATTTCTGAAGTAATGCGATTTGAGGACGACAGAGCTAACTTTTAAGAGCCGAATTCCAAGTAGTTTGAGGAGGTGTAGGAATGGTTAATGCCTACAGTTTGATATCTGTGGAACCCGGAAAGACTGCGGAGATTTTCAAAAAAATTAAAAAAATTGATGGAGTAAAATCCACGGAGTGCGTCGCTGGCCCATACGATATAGTCGCACGCATAGATGTGGACTCCCTAGAGAAGCTGACGAAGGCTGTGTTCGGCGACATACGCAACATCTCGGGCGTTACGAACACCACGACGCTGATCGTGGTTGAAATATGAAAGATTTTGTTGTCATTGGCGTCGTCGGTCTACCGGGTTCTGGCAAGACCGAGGTCGCAAAAGTTGCGGTGGGCTTAGATATCCCCTGCGTTCGAATGGGCGATGTGGTCTGGGAAGAAGTCAAGCGCCGCGGGCTTGAAATAAACGAAACCAACGTCGGCGTGGTCGCGAACGAACTACGTCGAAAGGAGGGTTTCGCCGCTATCGCGAAAAGATGCGTCCCCCTGATAGAGCGCAGCGGGGTAGGAAAGAAAGCCGTTTTTATCGACGGCATAAGAGGCATCGCTGAAGTTGAAGAATTTAGAAATGCGTTCAAGCAACGCTTCCATTTGCTCGGCATGTGGGCCAACCAGAATACGCGCTATCGAAGGATAACGGCGCGCGGCAGACAGGACGACGCCTCGGGCCTGAGAATTTTTCAAGAGAAGGACAGGCGCGAACTCAGCTGGGGGCTGGGAGATGCCCTCGCTCTTGCAGATCATATCGTCGTAAACGAAAGCACGCTTGCAGAACTCTATAAGGAAGCAGCAAAACTCCTAAAATCTTTGATCGGGGACAAGACTTGAAACTACGCGTCGAAACGGAGGTCAGGGCCACTGAAGACCAAACGAAGGTCGAAGCAACCATAAAGAGGATATTTCCAACTTTGCAACTGAACCGAGTCGGCAACTATTTGATTGGAGAATCGTCAGATGTTAGAGCTCTCGATAGGCTGCATCAGCTGCTCCGCCTTCAGGCGATTTTGGACTCGGCGCGAAAAGTCATGAGGGCGGGTAGGCAGGACGATCTTGTACAATTTATGCTTAACAAACAGGTCGCGACCGTCAGCAAGGTCAGCTTTACAGGCGATGAGTCACCGCTCGGGCCGATCGTCGTGACCATCGAGGCTTCGGACATAGAGCGACTGATTGATTACCTCGCACCGCGCACGCGCCAGGGCAAACCGATAGAGGAAATAAGATACTAAACGCAAACGGATCTGTTTCATCACAGAACCTCGCGGCGTTAAGTATTTGCCGTTTGTTGATAGTCTAAAGTTTGTAGGTGACAAGATGATTGCAGTAATAGGGGGCACAGGCGCCCAAGGTCGCGGCTTGGCGATGCGCTGGGCTATTGCCGGCGAGGATGTTATAATCGGCTCACGCTGGGGTGAAAAAGCGGAAAAAGCTGCCGCCGGAATGAGCAAACAAGTCAGAAAAAAAATTCGCGGGATGAGCAATTTGGAAGCGACCCGCGCAGCCGATGTCGTAGTGTTGAGCGTCCCGTTCGAAGCGATGAAAGAAATCGTTGGAGAGATAGCACCTGCTCTAACTGCTAATAAGATACTCCTCAGCGTCGTCGTGCCAATAAAATTCAAGGGTGGCGTCGTAGGCGTCGAGCTATCCGAAGCTGGCTCAGCAGCAGAGGAGCTGGAGAAGCTTGCCCCTCACGGCGTAAAATTGGTATCCGCTTTTCAAACCATCGGCGCTGCCCGCCTCCAAGACCTTAAAAAACCGATCGAGTGCGATATCGTCGTGTGCGGAGATGATGATAAGGCCAAACGCGTGGTGATGAAACTAGCTGAAAAAATTAAAGGCGTGCGCGCAATAGATGGCGGACCACTGTGCAACAGCCGTCTTGTTGAACCGGTGGTCGCACTCCTTGTCGAGCTCACCAGACGCAAGAAGGTTCCTGGCGTAAGCATACGTTTCGAGGGGCTTGACTAGAAAATTTTATTTAGGTCTAAAACAACAACTTATTGGGGCGGTGATGAAGAGAGGGTTAAATAATAGATTATTTGATTCTTTATTTCTGAGCCCCTTGCAGTTCGATTTCCAACTCCATCAAATCTTTAGCGACTTTAACATTTGAAAAAATTTGCTTCGCTTGTTTTAATAGAACTGAGTCATCCCTGTAGCGCGGACTGATGTGGACGAGCACGAGCTGTTTGACCTCCGCCCGCTTCGCGATCTCGGCCGCTTCAGCTGGCGTAGAATGCCCCGTCTCGGCCGCCCTCTCCGCTAGCTCGTCTGCCAACGTGCAATCGTGAATCAGCACATCAGCCCCCTCGGAAAATTTGGCGATGCTTTTACATGGTCGGGTATCCCCAGCGTAAACTATCTTCCGCCCTGGCTGAGGTGGGCCCATCACTTGCTCTGGCTTCACCACGCGCCCATCCCGCAGTTTTACGCTTTTTCCTGACTTCAGACGAGAGAAATCTGGGCCGGCCTTGACGCCCAACGCTAGGGCCTTCTGGGGATAGAACTTGCCGGGGCGCTGATCCTCGATCAAAGCGTATGCGAGCGCTGGAACGGGGTGATCGACTTCGCAGGTTTTTATGCTGTAGCCACTCCGACGCAATTCATCTCCGGGCTTGAGTTCCTTCACATGCACTTCAAATGTCAGGGTGTAGTAGGGCACGCGCAGAAAATTTTCGATGCGCTCTTTTCCCTCGGGTGGGCAATATACTTCGAGCTTTTCCTTCCGGTCCATCAGCGACATCGTCTGCACGAGGCCTGCCAGCCCCAAGAAGTGATCGCCGTGAAGGTGCGTTATGAAAATTGCTTTTAATTTCATAGGGCTCAACCCAGCGAGCGCCATTTGCCTTTGTGTACCCTCGCTACAATCGAACAACAGGAGCTCTCGATCGCGCTTCAAAGCTATCGCGGGCAAGCCGCGCTGAACCGTTGGGATGCTGCCGCTGGTTCCAAGGAAAATAAGCTTCATGTGATTACCCCAAGATCAGAAATTATTACTTCTTTCTCATAACGTAAATGCTGCGGGTCAAGCTCTTGTGAACTCGCTGTTCATGTTTTTCGATCATCCGTAAACCAGCATCCTGAGCTAGGCCCTCGAGTTCGAGTCCCGCGGGCGAGGTGATACAAACGTAACCTTTTTGCTTTAGAACTTGTGCAATTGATGGCAGCGCGCCACCATATACTTCTTTCAATTCAACCCCGGCAGTCGTAGCCTGCCTCCCATATGGCGGATCGGTTGCCACGGCGTCGACCTCCGGCACGTTCAAATGACGGGCGTCTCCGACAAGCAGCTGATGATCTTTCACACCGAACGCCTCCAGATTCTGTCTAGCTCCATCGATCATTTTTGCATCTATATCCACACCTATCGGTTTAGCACCGATCAAGCCAGCCTCTATCAGAATGCCACCCACACCGCAGAATGGGTCGAGCAATGTACCGTGTCTTGGCGTTCGCGCGAGGTTGACCATGGCGCGCGCGAGCAGAGGCATGAGCGTCGATGGATGAAAAGCGGCCCGCATCGTAGGGCGCCGAAGCGTGAATTTCATTCTATCGACATGAGCAGCAGAAACACCTATGACACAGTGATCGCTCGTGAGGATTCCTATAATATCGACATCTGGGTGCGTCAGGTCCACCTTGAAATCTATCTCACTCATGATTAGGTCGGCGATCCTCCTCTCCAAAGTGGGCAAGTTAATATCGGGTAGATATCTCTTCACGCGCTTCATATGAACGGCGAAGGTTTTTCCGTGGGGAAGCAAGTCGACGATATCAGAGCTGCTTATCGATTGAAGAACATCGATGGGCCTCTTTACCTCAGCGGTGCAAAGATGCCAACATATCTCTCTACACATCGCTAGACGCGAGGCGAGCACCTCTGGGTCAGCCTTCGTCTCGGCGATGAGGACTTGGTCCAGCTGATCGACCACTTTGTAGGATTTGTGCTCCGCCTTGATCGTGGCCATCGCTTCCGCAGTCGGCAAAGTTGGATGCTCGCCGGAGAGCACCATCATCAAACGCTTCATGTGCTGCCCTACCTGATCGCTTCCGCAATTAGAGGCGCGACGGATATCACGCTCGTCTTGTGTTCGATCGTGTCGGTGGCTATCACTTTTTTGATGCCCGCGGCGAGTATCCTCCTCAGCGCCTTGCCAACGAGCACGGGGTGAGTACATGCAGCGTATACTCTGCGGGCTTTTTGTTTCTTGAGAACTTTGGCCGCTTCCACAACAGTGCCCCCAGTGCTGATGATGTCATCCACGATGACGATGTCCTTGCCAGCAATGCTGAGGCGCTTTGGCTTCGTAACTACTTCAGTCGGGGTATGTCTGGTTTTTTCAAGATAATCGTACTCAGCTGAAATCTCGGCGGCCACCCTACGGGCTCGAACTAAGGAACCCTGATCCGCGCCGAGCACAACTGGGGCGCGCAGGTTGAGTTTAGTTAGATAACGACCAATCAAAGGCATCGCAGAAAGGTTATAGGCGGGAATTGCAAAATTTTTTATTATCTCGTCCTCGTGGATGTCTACTGTGAACATATCATCCGCGCCAGCGCTTTCGATTATTCTACACGCCGTGCGAACGCTTATCGCCTCTCCCGGCTTGAAGCGCTTGTCCTGCCTAGCGTAGCCGAAGTATGGCACGACCGCGGTGACGCGTCCAGCTCCATGGTCCTTTGCGGCGCTAAGGAGCAAGGAGAGTTCGATCAAATTATCGTTTGCCGGAGAACAAGTTGATTGTACGACTACCACATGTTCCCCCTTGACCTCCTCCGGAATGCGGATATAGGTCTCGCTATCAGGAAAACGCTTTCTTTCAGGTTTTACCAAAGGGCATCCGAGCGCTTTCGCGAGGTGGTCAGCCAGCAACTTGGACGCGGAACCGGCGATAACTTTCATAACATTCCCTGCGACAACCACTTTAGCAGGGTGATTAAAAATAGTTTGGTGGTAAGATTGTGGCGAGTGTTCAGGCCAGATTCCATTGCAGTTCTCAAGGACGGGCGGGCGAGAAAATCTCTGGATAGATATTTCGCAGTCATGGAGGGGCGCCTTCCAGCTAGATTTCTGGTGAGCAAGCGCGTGCCGATATCTGTAAAACATTCCGCAAGCGATGAAGACTTGTGGAGCGCCCACGAGCGGGGACTAAAAAAGTTCTGCACGCTAATCGCCGACATTGACTCAAGCAGGGTAAAGCTCGAGGATATAAAAAAGCCAGAGATGTCGCTACTTGACCTCAAGGTTGAGTTGGCACGACGAATCCTCAAATCGTGCCACTTTTGTGAGAGGAGGTGTGGCGTTGATCGAACGGCTGGCAAGCGTGGCGTCTGCGGCGTTGGCGAGCGGTCACGGGTGGCGTCTGAGTTCATGCACCATGGGGAAGAACCAGAACTAGTGCCTAGCTACACAATTTTCTTCAACGGTTGTACGTTCAAATGCCAGTATTGCCAAAATTGGGATATTTCACAGTTTCCTGAAGCTGGCGTGGAAGTTTCACCTCAGACGCTGGCTAAGCTTGTTGAAAACGCTCGGAATGAAGGCGCGCGAAACGTCAACTGGGTCGGCGGTGAACCCACGCCTAATCTACATACCATTCTTGCCGCGCTAAATGAGTGCGAAGTAAGCGTCCCGAGCGTTTGGAACTCGAACTTCTACATGTCGCTCGAGGCGATGAAACTACTTTCTGGTACGCAGGATGTCTATCTGACGGACTTCAAATACGGCAACGATGCCTGCGCACTCAAGTACTCTAAAGTGCCCAACTATTGGGAGGTTGTGACGCGCAATCACAGACTTGCTTTTGCAGATGCCGAGCTTATAATCCGTCAGCTCGTGCTGCCCGCGAACGTAGAATGCTGCACTCGCCCCGTGCTGGAGTGGATAGCTAAAAATTTGGGCGGCATGGTTAGGGTTAATATACTAAATCAGTATCGCCCCGAGGCCAAGGCGTGCGAGTATCCAGAGATTTCACGTAGGTTGGATGAGGAAGGATTCGAGAAAGCCCTTGAAATCGCGCGCGAAGTTGGTTTGAAAAATTTTATAACTTAATTGTTATATTTATAACAAGTGACTCGCATGAAAATTCACCAAATTGGTGGCAAAAATTTTGATTCGAACATCTACTTAATCATCGACAAAACCATTGCACTCATCGACGCGGGCACGGGGATGAATTTCGAAACGATCAAGCAAAATTTGAGCAAATTCAATCTGAAGCCAGACGACATCGAACTCATCGTGAACACCCATTGCCACTACGACCACGTGGGCGGCGACATGAATTTCATCCGATCTGCAGATTGTGATGTCTTCATCCACGAGCTTGAAGCCAACTTGCTGCGCGAAGGCGACGGTATTATCACATGCGCCGATATGTTTGGCAAAAAACTTGAACCGATAGATATGGCAAGGGAACTGCGGGAGGGGGACAAGATAGAGCTTGGTGAGCTGACCCTAGAAGTGCTACATACGCTAGGCCATACCGCAGGAAGCATTTGTTTATATGCGCCAAAACAACGAATCTTGTTCTCTGGAGACACCATTTTCAGCGATGGCGTCGGGCGCACGGACCTGCCGACTGGAGATGCCGCGGCACTGAGCAACTCGATCGAGGGACTACTCAAACTAGATGTGCAAAATATTTACCCTGGTCATGGCCCACACGTCGAAAAGAACGCACATGCGTGTATTCTAAATGCTTCGCGATTCATTTATCTCTAATGCGAGTTTGATCCAAATGGGGCCCAGAGAAGCTCTCAACAAACTTAAGTGGCACTCGAAGTTTAAATTACAAGATTCAAAAATTACGATTGCCCACCGCGGTGCACCAGGAAATATCCGAATCATTGATGGCGCGGACATAATAGAGCTGGGACACAGTTTCATGCGCATCGCATCGCCAGATGGAGATGTAGAAATTCCCTACCATAGAATTATCCAAATTAAAGTACAGGGAAAGACAGTCTGGCAGAAGCGAGTTTGAAAAATAGAATTCCTGTTGGCGTTGCTGATACTGCCGCTGGTTGCCAATTATTGCGCGTTTTTGCCTTTTAAATGACCTTTCACCAATAGCTTGGCGGGAGAAATGGCAGACGGTGGCATTGCAGCTTCAGATATAGTGCGGTCGATGAAGCGAGAGGGATTTGCAGATGAGGAGATCTATGATGTGCTCGCGGGCATCGGTCTGCCTGGCGAACACGTGCAATTAATAATTGACCGTGTTTCCGCGGAATTCAGTGAGGCAAAACTTGAACCGCGGACGACGCGACTGGGAGTCGAGGTGAAGGGGGTCTTCGAAGAGGCGCTGAAGGAAATTCAGCACGAAATACTGGCGAAAATCGACACCTTTTCCAGAGAACTTATGCTTGCCAAGAATGAGGTCGAAAAGTTACACAAGATAATCCTAGAACTTTACATAACACTCCCATCAAAAACGCAAAAAATGACGGGCCGACGCCGATCACGATTGCGCGATTGAAAATCCCCTGAGGCTGATGATTATCAACTTGAAACTGAAAGATCTGTTCGGCGTTTCATAGCGATACGCGAGTGGCTTGTGAACATCGACAATGACTTTGTTGCCTAAAACTTCCGCAAGCTCGTGCGACCTAGGTAAAGTTGAATTGGCGAAATCAAAAATTTCTTCGACTGGGTCATCGGCGAGCGAGAGCGTGATTTCCCATTGAGCCCAGTGAAGCGTCAAACCTATAAACCAAAGGGGTATGGGCGTAGGAGGCGCATTTTGACCGAACAGCCTACCAGCCGGATCCTCTCGCTCATGGCTCACTCTTGATATTTCAAAATCATGAAACACTGAAAGCTCGGGTTGATCTCTGATTGGCGCTGGAGGCAATAATTCATACAACCACTCCCGATCGATTCCCAAGAAACCTCGAGTATCAGCTCCGAGCTTTTGTTTGAGGCCTTCATCTATATCTACATCTTGAAGTTCGCTGGATGATGGTTCAGTCATCTCAGAAAGTGTTCTCATTTTTTCCAAATTTGCTTTCGTGTTTTGGAGAACAATCTTCACCGCCCCTATCGTGCCGTCCTGCTCGCCGTCTATGTACACTGGCGCCGTGTTTCTCGTAGGTTCTGCTCCCATATCATTGGCTCCTGGCTCAGCGTAACTATCGAACTCTACCGAGCGCTTTGGTGACGGCTCACTGAGCAAGCTTTGAATCAACGCTTCCGCCCGATCATAGAAGCTCGATATTGAGTTTTTGATCAACAGTATGTTGCCGGCCGAAATTGCTTGAAGCTGAGTTTGTGTCGTGGCCTCGAGTTCAGAGATTTTGTTTTCAGCACCAGCATCTCCCCAGACGACCTGCTCTTGAAGAGACGGGTAATCACTCCTTATTGTCCGCCTCGTGATGCTATCGTGTATAGCTGCCATCACAACATCGCTTCCCGCGGCCTGTGCTGTAAACTCCACGAGTTGATCGAACTGTTGGCGGGCGTCTCGAATACGAGTTTTGGATTGGGAGATGCTAGTCATGGCCACTTCAAGTTCAATCCGCGCGTTTTCGAGTCTTGAGGCCGTATTTTCGACATTATCTGAAATTTGAATGATGGCATCTCTTGCGCATATCAAGTGCCTTTTTGTCGTAGCTAAATCCGTTGAAGCTGAATTCAGAAAGCCTAGAGCCCGATCGATGAATCCGTTCATCATATCCACATCTACAGCTCTCAAAGGAATTACCGACGGATGATTAGAAATGGTCGACAAAACATCATTTGAACTGCTCTCGCTCCCGCCAGCCCCGCACAACCCGATCGCCGTCGCTATATAATCCGCTGACCCAAACGTTTCAAGCTCCTGCCTCGCCCACGCCAACTCAAATATTGCCCTGCTGCGCGCATCACTCAAATTAACCCCCGTGCTCGACCATGCTCCAGCCCACGCGAGGATGTATTCTAAATTCCTCCACGTTTTTCGAATTTCCTCAAATCCGTTGCCTATGAACTCATCCATCCGATCCTGAAGCAAGTAGTAGCGACTGTCAACAAAAACATCAAAATTCTCATACGGCAGCGTGACGACGAGGCTGTTGTCCCACGTTCTGGCTCTTATGCGCGTTTGTCTGGGCAACTTCACGTCGGCCGAAACGAAATCACCTTCGGCCCGCATATCTACGCGTGGCAGGTTGTTAATTGATGTTAACCAACTCAAATTCCATGGTGAAAAATTTTCCACCAAATTCGAAATCTCGAGCTCGACGCGCGCGTCTGAGTGTTGATAATTTCTAGGTAACTCTTCCACAAACTCCAAGAAATAGCTCAAAGCAAGATTTTCTATCGCTCGCTCTCGTACCGTGGAATCTGCATAATCTTCGGCACGTTTTGATACATCCCAGAGCGCCTTGTACACCGCATACCTCGCGACGTGCCTCAAATCATTTTGAATTCCCGCGATCGACGTCAAAACCGCGTCGCTCTCTGCGCCGTTTATCGAGTACACCGAACGTTCATGGCACGACAACGCGGCACGGCCGACCATCGCCACGACGAGCATAACTATGATGACTCCGACCGCTGTGAACGGCATGAACCCGCGCTCTTTCATCTTGGCCACAGCTCCAACGTTATCTCCGCCGTCACGTTCGGCTCAAGTTCAAGTGATGAAAGATTGATGTGATAAACTTCTTGACAGCGCGAAAGCAGGTCCTGCCACGATATAGGCATCGTCATTGTGATTGTTTTTGAGAAAGCCTGCTGCTGATTTTCACTTGAACTCTCCACTTTTGTTTCAAACCAAACTTTTGCTACCGGTGATATGTCAATCGGCTTTGTCCTCGCGATCAAGCGGTACTCAAAGAGCCCACCAGAGAGACGATCCAGCGCTACCCTCAACAGCGCCCGAACTTTTGCGTCCATGTCTTGACTGAGTTTTATCAAGTTGATGTCAACGCCAGCCAACTCGATGTGGAGGTTGCAAAATGCGTCCTCCACAAGCAATTGCATAAGCGTCTTGTGACCGAGGTCGCGCCAAGCAGAACCGCTCAATATCGGGAGATTTAACGTGAAGTCGGAGAAACCCAACTCATACCTTAGACCGCCGAGCTCGTTCGCCGTGGCATTTTGCAGCGCCAATAGAGTGCTATCTGCAAAATTGGCCGTGTATCTATCATCTATTGTTCTTACATCCGCTGGGCTCACTTTGACCAAAAGCGCGCTTGCAAAGGATATCATCAGAGCAAACACCAACATGTCTGCCACGTAACCTATGCCCCGCTCGTCCAAGCTACGTCCCCCATACTTTCACTATCAGCTCACCAAGCGGCCGCGACGACGAACTTTGGTTTATTGCGACTGGAAAACCCACCGAACAAGGCGGAGAGAAATATTGGATGAGAAAATCTGGTTCATCACCGTACGACCAAACGAGTTCACCATTGAGTTCCCTCACCTCGACGCGCAATTCTATGCCCCGGCTCCTCAACAAGTTGAAGTAATTCTCCAGCACGGTTGGCGGCGCCGCACTTATCAAGCCAGATGTGACAAAATCACTTGTCTTGGCTAAAACGTCATTCTTGAGCTGCCCCGCGATGTCGAGCGCTGTGCTGAGGCTCTCGTACGTGCTTCTCCGCTCCGCGTAGTTGTGGTAGGAATGGGCAAGCGTCACGCTGAACAGGACAATCAGACCGACGACGGATATCGTGACAAAAAGGTCCTCGCCGACCGAGAGCTGCTCCATCAAATCAACTCCAAGGTGATGCCGTCTGACTTTTGCAAACGCAACATCGTGGGCATGCTGCGCTTCATTTCGAACGCGCCGCCGTTGAGCCTGCGCATCGACACAAATGTTTTTTCTACGCTCTCTTTCGCATACACCCGTACGCGAACGCTTTGGAAATTTCCGGAGTACGAACCTAGTACCTCCACCTCGAACTGTTGCTCGGTGTTCGGCAGCCTTCGCTCCAACCTTACCTCGCCGGGCAAGCTGTCCGCCGTTCGGATCGCGTCGATGATCGAATCAGCCACTATTTCCAGCTCCTCTCGTTCGGCCGTCCGCTGGGCACTCGAGTAGGAAGCCAACGCAACACCCATCAACGAGAGCACTGCTAGCGCCACCCCTACCTTACATACCAGAAAAATCGATAGGGAACCGCGCTCACTCAAGCTAGCACCTCCTCAACTCTATGAAGTAATCTCCCAATCGCAACGCGCCGTTATCGACGAGGGCCCTAACTAACTCGTTGTTTTGCAGTTCATCACTCGTCGCTCTCTTGAGGGCCATAGAGCATCGTCCACCATTGAGTCTGTCGATTGAAGCGACGATCTGCAGTTGAATCACCTCAGATCTCAAAATCTCATCGCCATCAACGAGCTGAACGAGCCTGCCATCGAAGAGCATCTGGGTTCCCTCGAGCTCGAGCTCAACTTGTTGCGTGCTGCCGACTCCGCCAAGTGCGACGATGCGCGCCCTCTCGGTGAACTCGTCGAAGCTCCGTATCGCCCGCTGGCGGGCCTCGGTGTCGGCGGCTCGACCCATAGCCTTGAAGCCGAGGGCCAGAGCGCTGGCACCCAAGATTGCGCCGAGGAGGAGTACCACAGGTAAACCCTCGACGCCCCGCATCTCACGCCCGAGCCGCATCCCCTCAGCCGCCTATCGCCGCTTGCCCTTCCCACGGGATGTAGCCGTTTCGCGTCACCTGCACGGTTGCGACCAAGACGCTTGCGCCATTCATCGGGATGGTGAACTGGCACTGGCTCGAGTTCTGGCCGAGGGTCTGAGCCTTCATGCCGCCCGGGTACTTGACCACAATAGTTGTGCCGCTCAAGTTATCGCCGCTCTGGGCATCGTACACTTTCACCATCAGTTGGTTGCGGGAGGTGCTGGAAGTGCTACATACCACTTTCATGTCTCGCAACACCGTCCGCTCAGCTGTGCCTACGAACTGCATCAGGATACCCATCGTCATAGTTCCTATCACGAGCGCCATCACGAGCTTTATCGGCACCCCCATGAGCTGTCCTTTATTGTCCATTTTTCCCGCCGATGCTTTGGTCGAAGGGAGTTTATAAGGAGAAAACAAGCTACTATGCACACGTGTGAAGCATACGTATGCAGTAATTTTGCACGGCCGTAAACTCACAACGTAGTATTTATGCCAAAAGCGCAGTTAATCCAAAACATGGTGTCTGATTGCCAATCTACGTTTACATCTTGAAGAGTCTGAAGGACGGAAAATTTTACACTGGGTGCACCGCAGACCTAAAAAAACGTCTGAAACAGCATAACGATGGCAGGGTGCGCTCCACCAAGGCCAGGCGCCCGCTCAAATTAGTCTACTGGGAAACTTTTGCTACGCGCAGCGAGGCGATGAAGAGGGAGAGGCGCCTCAAGAGGATCGGGAGGGCGGGAAAAAAAGCGCTAATTCAGGAATTCAGGGGACGCCTGCGATGATATTTATTAACTCGAGATGATTATGTAGCGTGGGGGTCACTTGAATAAGGAAAAAATCCTCGGAATCTTGCTCTCCCTGCTCTCTTTACTTCTCGTTGTCGTCCCGATCCTTGCGGCATTCTCTGCGCACGGCTGGGACCCGAAAGCCACGTTGTTAGGGAGTTCAAACCCAATCGAAACACAATTTGAAAATCTACAAAATTTGAACGCTTCGAACATGTTTGGAAACATGACACTTACATCATTTTCTGCGCAAGGCGTAAACGTGACTATTCAGGTTACTTCTCCTCTGGATTTTCCAATAAAAATCAAGGGCTTTTCAGGCAATCTAGTATGTAAAGACCACAGTGTAATCTTGAGCTTCATACAGTTAGTGAGTGAGGTAGAGTTTTCTGCACACGAGACAAAGAATGTTTCTGTCCTAGGCACTATCACGTCTGAGGGTATAGTAGACGGTTTGACTCATGGAGGGCTTCCATCTAACATCGGCATTGAGGATGTGAGCCTCAAATTAGACATTTACGGGATTGTTATAGAAGGCGCATTCGGGAGCGTATGATAAAAATGAAGATCAGCTTAAGCAAGTTGGTTCGCAAAATAAACTGGTTCGGGGTAATCGCCGGCATTTTAATGATAGTGTTGCCCTTTGCAGGCAGGTGGTGGCGTTTTACTGTTGGCACTGGCGCGATAGATCTTACCACCTCGCCATTCGGAATTACCACAACAGCGTTTGGACAAACTATGGAATCAACGCTTGCTAGGTACATTTTTTTGGGTGCGACGATTAGCATCATAATCGCCGGCCTGTTCGTGCTTTTCGCTTCCCTGTTGCCAGAGCAGTGGTGGTCAGCGCGCCTCATGGATTTTGGGGCAACCAAAGTGTTTTGGATGGCCATCTGGCTTGTCATGTCGCCACTAATTGGCGCTTTTATCGTGAACAAAATTTTACCTGGTGGGCAAACGCTTACGATATATGTTTTGGGCGCGACGATTGGCATCATAATTGCCGTCCTGTCTAAGTACTTGGCTTCCAAGTTTCTCAAGAAGTGGTGGTCAAAGCGCCTCATGAAGCTGGTAACCAACGTGCTATGGATGATTGCCGGGATTTTCATAGTGCTGGCGGTCTGCGTTTTTCTCGTGGGCAAATTTTTACCAAGTGGCGTTTCGAGCATCATCCCGGCGGGGGGGACTTTGAATATCAATGTTCCATACGTAAGTGGTAGCGCATCCACAATTTTTTCGATGAACATGGGTGGCGGTCAAGCCACGTTAACGTTGCCGATTAGCATGGGGCTGATGAGTGGCTTCGCTTTGGCAATCGTCACTGCGGTTTTCAGTATCTTAGCTTGGATTTACCACCCGGGCCCGCCAGAAGAGAAAAAGAAGAAATAGGCGCTGCGGCTTCTAAAGCTAATAAGTTCTGAGGCAGAAATTAATCGAGAGCATGAAAGCACGGGTCCACGTTTTAGTTAGGGGCTATGTACAGGGCGTTTTCTTCAGATATGAGACGAGCAAGGTCGCCAGAAGTTTCAACTTGAACGGCTGGGTCCGCAACCTTCCCGATGGTCGGGTCGAGGCGGTCTTCGAGGGCGAGAAAGAAAATGTCGAGGAGATAATAAAATTTTGCCGTCGGGGGCCAGCGGGCGCGCATGTCGATGATGTCGAGGTGAAGTGGGAAACCTACCGCGGCGAGTTCTCTGGCTTCGAGATAAGGTACGGGTGAAAAAATGGCTGTGCGCTCCCTCGCCGAAGTGATGGAGGAGATGCGTCGGAGGTATCAGAAGGACCGCAGAGGGCGGGAGAAATGGCGGATGCTCGTCGGCGGGGATGAACGTGGGTACAGCGACCTCTTCTTCTACGGGCCGAAAGCCGGGCTCTGGCAGATCAAGGGTGAGATGAAGTCGCCCTACGAGCTCGTCGGCGCGGGCGCAAGGGTCGTGGCGAGAAAAGTCGATGACGAAATCCGCGAACTCATGGAGCAGGGGCAGCCCATGCCTTTCGAGTTCCTGTCGCCGCATCCGGAGCATAAAGATCGAATAATAATAGCGTCTGGCATCGGGATGTACCAAGAGTCGACGGCGAGATTGAAGGAATTCTTGCCGAGCAGACAACGCAAGCTGGAAGCGGAGCTGAGGACGAGGTTGGAGAAGTTGCGGCGAGATTTGGGCCTCGATATCGCGTATGGCTGATAAAATGGTGGGGTCGCCGAGATTTGAACTCGGGTCTCTGGCTTTTCCGCTGAGAAGCCCCGAAGCCAGAAGGATAGACCAGGCTACCCCACGACCCCATCATCAACCAATCTGTAGCAGCCGAGTAAAAACTTTCGTTGTTCACTTCAAATAATTGTTATAAATATAACAATTGTACGCCAAAAGGTTATTCGAGCCGAGGCCAAAATCAGTTCAATGAAAGCAACTCCGATTTATGGCGTTCCAGCGCTCAAAGTTAAATCCGCCAAGGAAAGCACGCTGGTCGTAGCGGACCTACACATGGGCATAGAGAGCGAGCTCGCGAGCAGAGGTGTGGCGCTGCCGAGCCAAGTCCCGAAGATCAAGGAGCGGCTCCTCGAGTTGATCGAGCGGGAAAGGCCCAAACGTCTGATTTTTCTCGGCGATGTGAAGCACAACGTGCCGATCGCGACTTGGCAGGAGTGGCGCGAGTTGCCGGCGTTTTTTGAGGAGCTTACAAAGCACGTGCGGGTTGAGGTGGTGCCCGGAAACCACGATGGCGGCCTAGATGGTATGGTGCCCCACGACGTGAAAATTCATGGTGTCGGTGGTATTTTGCTCGGCAAGAGCATCGGGCTGGTGCACGGTCACGCCTGGCCGTCGCCCGGGTTGATGAAGGCGAAGCTATTGGTCTCCGCCCACAATCACCCCGCCGTGAAGTTTCGCGATGAGTTGGGAGCCAGAACAATCGAGCCGGCTTGGTTAAAATGCAAACTGGATCCTTCCAAGCTGCCGAAGAAACTGCGAGTGGCAGCCAAAAATAGCGTGCCCGAGTTGTTGGTCATGCCCGCCTTCAGCGAGCTCGTCGGCGGAGCAGCCGTCAACCGGGCTTTGCCAAAGGAGTTGATAGGGCCGATTTTCAAGTCAGGGGCGGCGTGCATTGAGGACGCTGAAGTCTACCTGCTCGACGGCACTTGTTTGGGGTTGGTCAAAAATTTGAAGGGCCAAATGTGAAAGGCCTTAGATTTCCCCGAGCTCGATCGCTTCGGGCTCTAGCTCTGGTCGCACGATTTCGAAGAGCTGGGCCTTGGCTTTCCACCCCTCGATCATATCTTTTAGCTCGATGGCGCTCGCCTTGTTTTCGCAGAGGAAAACAGAGCTTTGGATTCTCTTCACGTCTTTTTGCCTCTCCATTAGGGCGTCGAGGGCCCTGTAGAACTGGCGCGGTATGCCGCTCGTCTTGGCGCCCTTAAAATCGTATATCACCAAATACGCCATTTTGCCACATTTTGTCTTACGTATGCAGAGATTTATAAACGTTTTGTTGTCTTACGTAAGACAACGCTCATTACAGCCGTTCGATCAGAGCGCCAGCGATCAACGGCAAGAGAACGGTGGCATCGCCCTCGACCGTGACGTACTTCGCCTTCTCCTTGACCTTTCCCCACGACACAGCTTCTCGGAGCCTAGCCCCTGACAAACTACCGTCATATTCTTGTGCCGTAGTTATGTAAACTGCATAATCCAATCCATTTCTGAAAGCGTTCCACCAAATCGTATGGTGTTTGCTTATTCCTCCTCCGATCATCAGTGCCCCAGTACGCTTTGCTTCAAACACGATGTTAGCGAGTTCTTGCTGGTCGCTGAACTGGTCGAGCTTGAAGCCGCGGTGGTCCTGCCAAAATAGCCAGAGTTGCGAGCCGAAGGCACCATCGAATATGCCCGGCACGTAGATTGGGATCTTGTTCTTCCACGCCCAGTAGAGGATTGAACTTCGGTTCGCGCGCTTCCCGAACTCCCACACGAGTTCTTTTCCCGAGATTTCGCGCTTCCCCGCTTGCCAGAGTTCATGCAAAATCGGCTGCATCCTCTCCTCGAGCACCAAGCCGTAGCTCTCGTTCGGCACCAAGATGTTTCCCAAGCGGTTGATGCCAGCGCGATGGAGTTTTACATCATCCATCATGAAGTCGCCGTGATAATACTTTTTCCACGTTCGCGCGAGGTCGTGGTCGAGAGTGCCACATGCGGTGATTATGACATCGACCAGTTTTTTCCGCACCAAATCACGGATGACTCCCCTACAACCAGTCGCGACTAGACAAGCGGGAAATGAGAGGAACTTGACGCAGGCCTTATCTCGCTCCATCCGCTCAAGGATGTCGACCGCCACACCGACTTTTTTCGCCACGAAGCCGCCGCTGGCTTTGAGCTGTTTCACCAGTTCGTTTAGTCCCATGCCTTTTTGCAGGCTTGCATCCTTCACCGGCGGACCCAGGATTTTTTTCATATTATCAACCTAACTTGTACTACTTATTCTAAAGGTTTTTATAGGAGCGTCAGCGTTTGGGGTAGGGGAAGTAATGCAGGATGTTGTGATAATTGGTGCGGGTCCGGCGGGTCTCTTCGCAGCGCATGAGCTAGCAACCAAATCGAAGCTTTCTGTGCTCGTCATCGACATGGGGCACGAAATCGAGAAGCGCACATGCCCTGCAGCTGAGACGGGCAAGTGCATCAAGTGCAAGCCCTGCCATATAATGTGCGGCTTGGGCGGCGCTGGCGGGATGTCGAGCGGCATCCTGAACCTTCGCTACGATATCGGCGGTGACCTCAGCCAGCTCACGGGGAGCGCCTCCAAGGCACAGGGGCTAGTCGAGGAGGTCGACAACATTTTTCTCGAGCACGGCGCCCCAAAGGAGACATACGGCGCCGAGTCCGAGGCGACGGAGGATTTGCGCAGGCGAGCAGCGGCTTCGGGCGTCAGGTTCATCCCGATACCACAGCGCCACATAGGCAGCGAGTACCTGCCAGACGTGATAAACTCGCTGAAGCGCAAGTTGGAGAAGCATGGCGTCAAATTCATGCTCAACACTCAGGTGGAGAAGATTGGAAAGGGTGAGGTTGTCGTAAAGGGCAAGCGCATCCGAGCAAAGTACATCCTCGCCGCTCCGGGCAGGGTCGGCGCGACATGGTTCGCTGAACAGACGCGGGCCCTCGGCATAAAGTCGACGCACGGTGCGATAGACGTCGGTGTGCGGGTCGAGGTGCCGGCGGTGGTCTACGAGCCTGTGGTCAAGGTGAACCGCGATCCGAAGTTTCACATCATAACCAAGACGTTCGATGATTTCGTCCGAACTTTCTGTACGAACCACCAGGGCTACGTCATGGAGGAGCGGTACGACGACCACGTCGGCGTAAACGGGCAGTCGCTGCGCGCGAGGAAATCCCACAACACAAATTTTGCCTTCTTGGTGCACATCGACCTCACGCAGCCGGTGACGGACACAACCTCCTATGGACAGTCGATAGCCTACTTGGCGACGACGATAGGTGGCGGGCGTCCGCTTCTTCAGAGGCTCGGCGATCTGCGCAAGGGAAGACGTTCGACGTGGCAGAGGATAGAGCGCGGCCACGTGAACCCGACGCTGCGCAGCGTGACGCCTGGAGACATCTCGATGGCGCTGCCCGGGCGGATAGTCACGGACCTCCTCGAGGGGCTGGAGCGCCTCGACCAAGTTTCACCTGGCGTCGCGTCAGACTCGACTTTGCTCTACGCGCCGGAGGTGAAGTTCTACGCCATGAAGGTGGGCGTCGACGAGAACATGGAAACTAACGTGGCGAACATCTTCGTCGCTGGTGACGGGGCTGGGCTTTCACGAGGCATAGTGACATCCGCTGCGACGGGACTTTTGGCTGCGAGAGGAATAATGAAAAAGGCTGGCGCAAAGTAGCTCGGCTCGACGCATCGTTACTCAATTATTTCAAGTTTTAAAAGTAACTCTCGCTGTTTAGGTGTGAGTTCGATCGGGTGTGAGCGCTCTGGAACGTTGACCTCCTTCATTTCTCCAAAAAGGAGCGTCGAGAAATACCGGAAACCGTGGTCGTTCAGCATCGTCGCTATGCGCTTGAGTTCTGGGTGGCGTTCGTACAACTTCAGACATGCCATCACATTTGCCCCGCTTGAAATCCCCAAGAATAACCCCTCTTCTTGAGCGATGCGTTTCGTCATCTTGATCGCGTCCTTCGAGGAAACCAAAATTGTACCATTGAGTAACGAGATATCAAAGATTAAAGGGATGAACCCATCGCCTATGCCTTCTATCTGATGCGTTCCCCAGCGTTGTTTCGATAGCACTGGACACTCAGATGGCTCAACGGCATAGATCTTTACGTTAGGATTCTGCCCCCTTATGTATCTTCCTACCCCAGTGAGCGTCCCGCCCGTTCCAACCGTCGCGACGAACGCGTCTAGTTTTCCTCCCATTTGTTCCCATATCTCTGGTCCAGTAGTCTCATAGTGTGCTTGGACGTTTGTTTCGTTGTTGAACTGATCCACCAAAAAATACCGCGTTGGGTCGGACGATACAATCTCCTTTGCCCGCTTCACGGCTAAGTCGACATCGGATTCAGCTCCCGGCAGAGTTATTATTTTTGCACCAAAAGCGCGGATGGCCTTCATTCGCTCCTCGCTCATGCCTTCGGGCATCAAGATCAGCACATGGAAGCCAAGATAGGCTCCAAGCATGGCTGTGGCGATGCCGGTGTTGCCCGTGGTGCTCTCGACAAGCGTCATACTTGGTCGGAGCTTCCCAGTATCCATGGCGTCTTTTATTATTTTTAATAGAATTCGATCTTTTAGGCTGCCCGATGGATTCATGAACTCTGCCTTTCCAAAGAGTTCTAGGTTGGGCTTCCCAGCGAGCTTGCCAAGTCTAACGAGTGGGGTAAGCCCTATAATTTCTGTCACATTGTTTGCTGCTTTTTTGTTGCGGCTCCAGTCCATGATTATCACATTCAATTCTGGAAATGTGTATCCAGAACTCATATTTAGAGCCGTAACATAAAGTTTTGGGGGTTACATGAAAAAAGTTCTGTTTGCGATGTTGGTATTATGCCTGAGTACATCTGGCGTCCTGGCGCAAGGGTGGCTGATGTTTCTCCACGATTCCCAGCACACTGGTCGCTCTGATTCATCCGCGCCCGAGAATGACGTCATCGCTTGGAGCTACGATGGCGCTGGAAGTTTCTCCTCGCCAGTCGTCACTGAGCTCAAAGTTTTTGTTGGCTCTGACGATGGCAATCTTTACGCTTTGAACGCGATAAACGGCCTGCTACTCTGGAAGTTTCAAGCCGGTGACTCGATATCATCCTCGCCGGCCGTTGCAGACAACCGCGTGTGCATCTTCGGCGCACGCGACAATTATATCTACGCCTTATACGTGGAGAACGGCGCGAAGATATGGCAGTTCCAGACCGGAGACAGCATCTATTCCTCCCCAACGGTGGCGGACGGCATGGTGTTCATCAGCTCTACCGACGGCTACCTGTATGCATTAGATGCATTGATAGGAGAGCAGAGATGGAAGGAAAATTTGGGCAAGATGACGTCGTCCCCTGCTGTGGATAGCAACACGGTTTTCGTCGGAACTTGGGATGGACGTGTATATGCGTTGGACGAACAGGACGGGAGTGAGATATGGATGTACCAGACAGAATGGCATGGGACGGAGAATGGATATGTCATAGCCTCATCGCCCGCTGTGGTGGACAGCAGGGTATACATCGGGGCGAACGATTGGCATGTTTATTCGTTGAACGCCGGTGACGGCTCTTTGATGTGGAAGTTTCAAACTGGCGGTCACGTCGAATCCTCCCCAGCGGTCGTGGATAATCGCGTCTACGTTGGTTCGGACGACAACAACGTCTACTGCCTCGACGCTCGCGATAACGTGGTGGATCGCAAAATATGGTCGTTCAAAACGGATAGCAGGGTTCAGTCGTCGCCGGCGGTGGCTGACAATAAAGTTTTCGTCGCCTCTTGGGATGGTTACCTCTACGCGTTGGATGCCGAAAATGGCTCGTTGGTTTGGAAGCATGAGATCGGGCAGGTGGCGAAAGCCTCGCCGGCGGTCGCGTACGGGAAAGTTTTCATTGGTTCGATCGACGGTAAATTCTATTGTTTCGGTTCGTGGGGCGAGGTGACAGGGCCGAGCATATCGACGGGTGTAGAATACCTGCTCATCGCCATATTCTTCTTCCTCATTGTCTGGTGGCTGCACAGGAAGATGTCTGATTAATTTTGAAAGTGGTGCGGCTGGCGGGATTCGAACCCGCGTTACAGCCTTGGCAAGGCTGTGTCATAGACCAAGCTGGACCACAGCCGCATCAGAAGAAAATTTCGCTTCCAATAATTAAACTCTTGTGTCTAACCAATAATAGCGGCGAACATCCGCCCACCGACCACCGCACCGATCGTGAAGACAGCGAGCGCTATTGGCAGACTTTGGGCGATGGCGGCGCGTTTTGCCAGACCATCGTCCCCAACCTCGATTTCCGTCGAATAGCTGATGAGGATGATTGTCAGTAGAATGATGTAGACCCCGAGCACGAATAGAAAAATTGAGGGCGAAACGGACACGCCGCCGAGGAAAGATACCTCCGCGGACTTTCCGGCGAGCACACCCTGCATGCGCGAGGTAACGGATGCGATCAGAGGTGCGAAGAAGAGCGCAACCGAGCGCATAGAACTCACGACTTCTCCCAATGATTTTCTCACATCAGCTTCCACCTGCTTGAGCTCCTTCAAATGACTCGCCATGCGCAGGATCGCCTCGCCAGCCGCCTTTGTGCTCCGCTGTATCACGTCGACGAGCATCTTCATCGTGCTTCGAACAGTTTGCGAGTGGACGTTTCTCAATGCTCCGCTCTGTTCATCGAAGAGCGCTGACCTCAGCCCCAGGTTGCCGATCATTATGTTCGCTGAAGTCCGCTCGAACACCTCGCTTACACCGCTGCCTCGCATGGTTTCGGCCACCCGCTCGAACGCATCTTCCGCCGGCCGCCCCTCGGAGATGCGATTGCCCAGCTGGAACAGAGAATCGCAGAACTCATGTTCGATCTGTAGTATCCTTTGACGCAGTTTGTACGCCCTTGCTGTGGTTTTGTAAAGATAGAGAGTGATGCCCAATCCAGCTCCCCAGAGTGCTGATAGCGCAGCGAGGTCTTGAGGGACGTTTTTTCCGAGCGCGCAAGCGACAGCTGGTGAGGAGATGGTCAGCCCCAATATAGCAGCGATGAGGATAGTTTGTCGTGTCGTTGGGTCGTTTGGAATCTTTGGAGGTGAGAAAGCCGCTGGCCTCTTTGCCAAGACTCGTCTACTCAGCATCCAGACGACGAGCGGCAGAACGATGCAGTATATCGCGAATATCTGCAAAATGCTTATGGATATGCCGATGGTGGCCAGCACCGGCAGCACCGCAACTAGAACGAGGGGCAGCAGAACGCCGATGCTGTAGATGATGAGAGTTGGCATATGCAAACTTGCAGCGAATCTCTCCATTTGTTCTTTGGTGCCTTGCAAGCATGTGTCGAGGGCCTTGTCGAGCACCTCTAGGCGACGGCTCTCATAGCGTTCGAGCATCGAACTGCGTATCAGATATATCGAGCGCCTGAAATCTTCGCGCCACTTGCCCCAAAAGTTCGCAAATTTTATCAGAGCTTCATCAACGCTGGTATGAACGCGAAGGCCGACCTCCCATAACAGCTTGCGCAACCTTCTCCCGAGCGATCCATCGAGGTTCTCAGCGGCAAATTGAGCAGCTCGCTCTATGTTGGGAGTGGTCTTCATCGCCATCGTCATGTAGTTGATGAGCTGCGACACCTCCCCGAGCCCACGGATGCGCTCACGTTCGGCCAGACCTTTGGGATACCATCCAATTAAGAAATACACACACAATGGCATAGGCGCTGCGATTATGAGCAAGATCGTTTGGCCGCCCTTTAGCGCGAGGATCGCGGCGAGCATCGCGAGAAAAGCGCACGCGGCCGATGCCAAAATGGCGAAGGCGATAATTTCTTGAGGTTGAACATCCAACCCAGCGAGCTCGATATTTTCTCGCAGCTCGGGTGGCGCTCGCTGCAGATTCCTCAAAAAAGAAAATCTACTCGCGGCTTTGCAAAATCTCACGTAGAGAGCGTCTACCCTCACCTTTTGTCTCCTCCTCTAGCCACCTGCGCCAATCCTCAAAAATTTTGCCGTAGTCTACAGTTCTCTTTCTGCCGAGCTCCTCCTCAAGAAGTTCGTGAAGCATGCTGTTCGAACGAGCGACGAATTCGGCCTCGAGCAGCTTCTGATTTTTTGTATCGACGGCGGTTTCAGCAAGTGTTTTATGGATTTTCGTGCGGAGTTCCAAATTCTTTATGATCTCAACGGGTTTCGTGCCCCACTTTTTAGCTATGTTGGCTATGAGTTGTGATTTTGCAAGATATGGCGTTTGTTCAAGTTTATCTTTGATTGCGTCGTACCTCATCATATCGATGAAGCCACCCTCGTTTATTGGATCGTCCTTCCAATCCTTGCCTATCTCAGTTATCTGCACGACCCTCCTCGTGCGGTTCGTGCTCCCGCTTGGCCTTATCGGGGCCGACACGACGATGGCGTCGGTCGCCTTGAATGAGGTCGGTGGAATGTTGAGATCGTAGACCACCCTGTCGAAGACATCCCTCGTCGTCGCCCCGTGTATTGTGCCCATCACAGAGTTGCCGGCTGCGCCGACCCTCATGGCTTCGTATAGCGTCTTCGTTTCAGGGCCCCGCACTTCACCTATCACGAGCACGGATTCTCCCAAGCGCAACGCCGCGCGCAGCGCATCCTCCGCTCGCATCTCTGTTTCAGACCTGCCGACTGCGGATTGCACGCGTAGGCTCTGCACCTTGAACCCGAGCGCTCGGAGTTGTGTGATGGGTAGCTCTGCTGTGTCCTCTATTGAGATGATCCTGTATTTTTGTAATATTTCGAGCATGAGCGCTCCGAGCAAAGATGTCTTCCCGGCTCCTCTGCTTCCTGCGATTAAAATCGAAGCTTGGGAGTCGACAAGGAGGCTCAGGAGACCAGCTGCTTCTGGTGTGAGGAAGCGATTGTGAACGAATTGAGGCAGGGTCCAAGGTGTCAGCTTGTGCCTGCGTATTGCTAACGCCAAGCCCTCGGGGCTGAGCGGCGGACCTATGGTGGCGACCCGAGCGCCGAACTCCGGGAGGTTCAAGTCCAACACAGGGTCAGCTTCAGAAAATGGACGTCCACTTATCGCCCTGAACCTTGAGATTATCGATTCGATGTCCTCCGCCGACAGATAAATGTTCGTGAGGCACTCTTCGTGCTCGCCGTGATAGATGTGCACGGGAGAGCGACCTATCGGCGCGTCGATATAGATATCCTGCACGCGTTCATCGGAGAGTAAAGTCTCGAGAACCCCAAAGCCAACGCTGAATTTGGTCAGACATTTTGCGAGCGGTTCGATTTCGTCTTTGGTATGCTCTGATTTGCCCTCGATCACGAGTTGCGTCATCAACCTGCTTGAGAGCCTCTCGAAGCTTTCCCGCGAATGTTTGGCATCGGAGAGGTCCAACTTTTCCATTCCCCTTTCGAGCAACAGCTCGCGCGCACGGTTGAGCAAAGTCACCTGTTCTGGCCTAAGCTTGTACTCGGGTGGGATGAGAAAGTAGAGATGTTGTAGTTTATTGCGCAGGCGATAAAGGCGCACCTCGCTGTCGCCCAAACTGTAGGCGTCGACGAGCTTAGCTTCTGTCGGCGCATCGACAAGTATCCGCGAGGTCGAGAAATGTGGCTTGACCAACGGCCGCAGGGTTTTTCCGTAGCAATCGCGCCCGTGCCCCTTTCCCCTCGCAAGCTTCACTTGTTTGAGCGTTTGGAGCATGGGCTTCAGCGAGCGTTCGATGAACTGTCCTCGACAATCCATACACTTTTTTGCTCCATATTTTGCCCAGGACTTTGCATCATCCATCGCGTGGGTCAGGTCAGCCAAGGCCTTCGCTGGTGAACTAGGAAGCTCGGCGACAATTTGTTCGAGTTGTTTTTTCCGCTCGGCCTCGCAACTTTTGCACCCATCATCGGTCAAATATCTAAATGGCCACTGCCTGCATTCATCGTATGTGCGGGCCAGCTCCTCTAGGGCGGCGATGTTTGCCCCGCGGTATTCCCTCTCGTATAGATCCGCTAAGATTATTGCATCTACGCCCGGCTCCTCGATCAGGGCCGAAATCACTCCATGCATGCAAGCTTCGGATTGCTCGATCGACGCGCCAGCTTTACAACTGCCACACCTAAACCGCAGTATCCTTTCTTCACCAATCGAGGAACATGTGAAATTGCAGCTCATGTCATGTCACTCGGAATTTTACGAGGTTTTTTCACGGGTCGCCCTTTCAGGAAATCAACTTTCGAAGCGAACTGGGTGAGTTGGTCGCTGATGCAGCTGATTTGTACATCGATTTTGCAGTAAAGTTTTGAAATTTCGGCCACGTGCCCCTCGAGCGCCGAAATCCTACGCTCTAGCATCGTCATGCGCTGTTCCAAGAGGCGAGTGGCGTCCCGTAGCTTCGCAACCCATCCCCCATGTTCGGCGAGGATAGCTTCTTCGTCACTTTTGAGCACTTGCGCCAACCTTCCTTATCTCGTGTAGCTCGGAGAGGTATGCAGAAATTCTAGATAGTTGTGTGATGGTTTCCGAGCACTTGATTTTTTTGCTGCTATTTTGGGTGAGATAATTTGTCAGCAGCACGAAAGTTCTCTCGCCGATGGCCTGCGCGTCGTGAAGTTCTCGAACCAACCTTCCCATGTTTATGTCGCTGGATAGCCTGTGCGTCCTTAAACTAGATTTGAACGTGTCGGCATTGGCGAGCATGAACTCGCGGAACGCCATCAGCTCATCCTTGAACCTGCGTAGGTCCCGCTGGGCGAATCGGACCCAGTCGGCGCTGAGTAAACCGCCGCGCTTGTAGTTAATTGCGGACTGGGCGAGCTTTACGGCATTGGCATCCAGTGCGGAGATTCGCTCGTTCATTTTTGACGCGCGTTTCGAGTCGAGCCTTACCACGCTTTGTAAAGTTCCTATTATCCTGCTCAGAGCAATGCTGCGCTCGCTCGTCTTCACGATATTTGATTGCGGAAATTTCAGGAAGGCGTCGACCTCAGACAGCAAACCTTCGAACGTCAGTTCATCCCCCATCTGCGTCACCCAATTTTTTCGTCTGCACGTCAACTTCACGCAGTTTTTCCTCGTACACCGATCTGAGCTTTGGTTTCGAGTGCGCTAAGCGGGTAATCTCCCCGCGCAACGTAGCAAGTGTGTCCAATTCAGCTAGTTTCAGCAGCTTTTTGAGCGAAGGTTTCGACAGCTCATTTCCACGCGAACGTATGAGCAGCATCAGGCCACTATGCCAACATATGGCTAGCGCTATCACTAGCATGATGGAGTTCAATTTCCCCGTCGATGCTTTGGTCGAGGCCTGTTTAAAAAGACAAAACAGGGCTATTCCATTATATCGCTGGCGGAGAAGCTTATTAGGGATGAACTTGCAGCAGCTGAGTTTTGAAAGATTGCCACATGTGCCGGAGCCGAAGGAGCTGGTCAACAAGGCGTTCAAAAAAGCTGCCGATGCGGCTACCAAAGCCAAAATCAGCGGCACCCCGCTCTGGGTGGCGAGGCGGCGCGAGAGCCAGCGTATCGCCGTTATGTCAGAGACCATCGGCAAGGAGCTGTCGAAGCTTGTGGCCGGATTTCCGTCGTTTTCCAATTTGCCATCTTTCTACCGCGACCTCATTGAGGCGATCGTGGGCATAGACAAGATGAAGAAGTCGCTCGGCGCGATACATGGCACGGCCAAGACCGTCGATAAGCTCGGGCGGGAGCACCTTCGAAAGCTCCGCTCCGCGAGATCTCCGGCGGAGGCAGCAGCAGTGCGTAGACAGGCGTACGGCAGGATCTCTTCGCTCGTCGAAAGGGCGGAAGACCACCTGACTTTCATGCGGGATGCCGCGATGAGGCTTTCCGATTTGCCGACGATATACGTCGACGCACCCACCATAGTCATCGCTGGCTATCCAAACGTTGGGAAAACGACGCTCCTGCGCGCGTTGACTGGGTCGGCTCCTAAAATCGCACCATACCCCTTCACCACGACCGGGTTGCAGCTGGGTTACTTTGAGCACCGCCATCAGCGATATCAGGTCGTCGACACCCCGGGTTTGCTTGACCGACCGCTTGAAAGGCGCAACCCCATCGAAAAGCAGGCGATAGCCGCGCTGCGCCATCTCGCGAAAGCTATTGTGTTTATGTTAGATCCGTCCGAGACGTGCGGCTACGAAATCGCGAGCCAGCTTCGTTTGCTCGAGGACATAAAAAACACATTTTCTGGACTTTGCATCTTGACTGTCGCGAACAAGGCCGATTTGCTCGATGAAAATAGGGTGCGGCAGGTACGAGAAGCATGTGCGGACGCGATTTTTATAGTGGCGACCACTGGTCAAGGAGTCAGCGAGTTATCAGAAAAATTGCTTCAAGTTTTATCCACTTCTGAATCCTAGTCCAACGACTTTTATCCTCCCAGGTTGCCCCTGCTGTCCATCGACCTCAAATTTTACGCCAAGGATATTTTCTACTAGCGCGATGTTCGTCAGCGTGTGCGAGGTGAGTTCAGTGCTTGTCATATCCGACATGCCTTCGGACAGCGCCATGTATGGGATAAGTTGGTCGGTGAGGTGGCGGTCTACCGCGCGGCCCGTGCGAAGTTGTTTCACCAAACTTTCTGCTGCCTTTCGTCCGACCTGCTCAGCTGGTTTTCCAGGCCTGCCGAGCGAGCTTGCTCCTAGGATCGCGCCCCGCTCGGTTTCAGCCCATAGAGTTATCCCGGTGCCAGGGCCGAAGTGCGGGTCGCGCGATGATTCGTAGGATTCAGCTTTTATGTTTATCTTGGAATAGCCGGCTTTTACCAGGGTCATGCTCGCAGCGTGCGCCATCCTGGTCGCGATGTGTTCTGGCAGCTTCACGCAGTGCGCTATTCCAGAGATGTGAGCCACCTTACCTGGCTCAGGGAGCTTGATCGCATTTAGACATTGAACTGGCTCGATGCGGGCGTGCACGACCCCGCCCCCACGAGGATAGTGGCCTCTGCGAACACATTCAACCTCGCCTCGATAACCCATTTTCTGCAGCATAGGCAATGTAACATTTTTCAGGAAATCGATTGGTGGCGCAAGTGGGTTGTCCGTGCCGCCCGTGATCTCAACTTCGACAGATTTTTTGGCGAAAGCTGCAGCTGGCATCAGAATTTGTAGGATAAGAGTTGTACTCCCGGCGGTGCCTATATCGACACGGAACTTTCCACCCTCCATCGCGCCGGGTTCGAATTTTAGCTCCGTGGAACCAAGCGAGAGTCCCTCAACCCCCGCTTTCGTGAGTTCGACGAGGGCCTTCACGCCGTGCATGTGCTGCGGAGCCAGCCCAGGCTTCGCTCGCTTTGCGCGGATATTGTATATGTGAATGGAACGCTGGCTAACAGCGCTGAGAGCTAGAGCAGTTCGCAGTACTGCCCCGCCCCCCTCACCCATCGAGCCGTCGATTTCGATCATAGCATCGTCAACTGGGGATAGGTTTTCTTGATATAAGAACTGAAACATCTGTGAGGCAGATGTCGGAGTTTCAAGCTAAAGTTTTGAAGCTTGTGGCGATGGTTCCAAAAGGCAAAGTGACCACCTACAAGGAACTCGCGCGGGCCATGGGTAATCCACGAGCGTATAGGGCGGTGGCGAATGCTTTGGCCAGGAACCCATTCCCCGTAAAAATCCCGTGCCATCGCGTGGTGAGGTCGAACGGTGAGATCGGGGGTTACAGGCTAGGGATTAGACGAAAGGTAAAACTGCTCGTTCAGGAAGGAATCAAAATCGAAAATGGAAAGATAAGCTCAAAGTTTATGTTTAAGTTTCAAAAATGAAATTCAGAAATCTACTCGGTTTTCTGCCTGCCGACGTATTGATAAACGCGGCTCGGCTTTCCGCGCCCGCCAAGCCCACTGGCAGCCGGTTTAGTCTTTTCGGTTGACTTAACTATTCCCCGCTGGACGAGTTTTTGAAGGGTTCGCCACACTTTGAGTTTCGGTGTACGCGTCCTTTTCATCAGCTCAGGTATTGTGAATTCTTTCATCTCAATCATCTCCCCAACTATTTCGATGTCGCGCACGGTCATATCTTGCAGTCCCTGTTCCAGCAGGGTCGTCGTGGCATCCCCCCATATTCGCTGGTAGCCCGTCCAGACCGCGAGGAACATCAGCCCCATGGCGATGCCTATTGCGGCGGCGATGGGCAGGGCGTTGATCGGTTCTGTCTTCGTCGTGGTCGTATCTGATATTGTTAGTGGGGCTTGGGTCCCTAGTGCTTTTTCATAGGCGTCGCTCGGCACGCTTATGTCGATACTGCCGTGAATATCGCCTTCCGGCGATGGGTTAAGGTTCATTTTGTATGCATTTTCGTCCGCAGAAAATTCGATACCCCCTACATTGTATTCGACATTTTCAACGTATGCATGTGGATTTTGTGTCCAGATATTATCAATTAGAATACCCCTGGTTGACGTGACAGTTTGGCCTTCTCCATAGAAATGATTTAGTATCGCATATGATACAACAAACGTTGTGCCGAGTATAACGGCCGCAATCATTATCCCAATTGTCGAGCGACGCATTTGCGACATCCTCCCAATAAAAGTTTCATCAGCGATACTTATAAATTAAGTTTCACAAACGAAACCAAATTTAAAATCAGCCTTGACTACATTTTAGTGGGTGAGAAAAATGAAAGTGAAAAGCAGATATACAGGATCGTATTGGCCCGTTGCGGTGTTGGTTACGGCGCTGTTGATAGCTGGCGGCGGCATAGTTGTTGCACAAAATCGAAGCTCGACGACTGAACAGCAAAATGGCGAAAATTATAGAACAATCGACATTTCAATCACCGGAACTGCCACGGTGAAAATTCAGCCGACCCAAGCTGTGATCAATGTTGGAGTAGTGATTGAGGATACCACAGCAACTGGTGCTTGGCAAAGGAACGCCGAAATAGTGGCAAGCGTGATCGAGGCCCTTGCCAACATCGGGATATCGGAAAACAGCATTGAAACCGTTGAGTACGACATTTCTCCGCGCTGGGACTGGTATTCTGATAGCATCATTGGTTACACATGCACTCACCGCCTGAAAGTTGTTAGCAGCGTGAGCGATGTCGGCAGAGCTATAGATGCTGCGGTAGGGGCTGGGGCAAACAGGGTGTACGACATCGAGTTCACTTCCAGCGACGATGATATCAAAGAAGCCAAGAGGAGGGCTTTCTCCGGTGCGGTCAGTGATGCGAGGGAGCAAGTAGACATGGTTGCAGATGCCTTTGGCGCGACGGTCTTGGAGGTGGTCAACATCTCGATAAATCCGGTGTATGATTGCCAGCCGTGGATTTGGTACAACTCCGTGGAGGATACTCGTATCCCAACGCCAATCCAGCCGGGTCAAGTTGAGGTCACGAGCAGCGTTACGGTCACCTACCGAATAGGATGGCCGATATCGGCGCAGTAAACAACAGCACACACTATTTTTCTTTTTATTTGGTAACTTGTTAGATTATCATCTAAGCAAATAGTCAGTTTTCGATGGATCCTTAAATCTTTCCACGGCCTTTATCTCCCACATTCCGCATGAGGTATTCGATGTTTTTTAAAGTTTCATGAGCGAAACAAAATTTAAGACCCGAATGTCGATATAATTAATAGGGAACAAGAAATGAGGACGCTCAAAAATTTGAGGACAAAAAGAGCGAGAAAAATGTTTTTCAATACTCCCATCCGTCGTGTTATCGCTGTGCTCACCGTTCTTCTCATCGCCCTTGCAGCATGCGTTATCTACGTAATCCACACCCACCAGAGGATGCCAACGATTACTGAATCGGACATACTGGGGGTGTACATCGCGCGGTCAGAACTTGAACGCGAAACATCACCTAACGTACCCTCAGAAGACTTGGCAGCGCTTGTCCAAGGCAACAGCGGTTTTGCTTTCGATCTTTATCAAAAGATTCGCGACGCTTCTGGGAATCTGTTTTTCTCACCGTACAGCATCTCTTCAGCGTTGGTAATGACATACGCTGGCGCTCGTGGCGAAACCGAGCAACAAATGGCCGATGCGCTTCACTTTTCGCTGCCCCAAGATCGGCTACACCCGGCTTTCAACGCACTGGACTTGGCACTCGTCAGCGAGGAAAACGAGAATTTCAAACTCAACATTGCGAATTCGTCGTGGGGGCAATTCGGATATCCTTTCAGAAGTGAGTACCTCGACATTTTGGCCGCGAATTACGGTGCCGGCATGTGGCTTGTGGACTTCATGAGGGATCCAGAAGGTGCTCGCCTCAAGATTAATGACTGGGTGTCCGATAAAACAGAAAACAAAATCGAAAATATATTATCTCCAGGGAGTATCGATGAATATACAAGGCTAGTTCTAGCGAATGCGATTTACTTCAATGCGCAATGGCGGTTTCCGTTTTCTGAATTACAAACCGAGAATAGCACGTTCACACTCCTTGATGGTGGTAAAGTTGATGTAGAGATGATGTCGCAGGCGGAAACATTCCGTTATGCCTCGGGCGAAGGCTATCAAGTGGTCGAACTACCTTACGTGAACCAGGATGTATCTATGCTCATCATTCTGCCAACGTTGGAGAACTTCAACGAGTTTGAAAGAACGTTAGATGCTGGCCGCGTTGGTGAGATAGCGCAAAATCTTGAATCCAAGCGCGTAGCCCTCAAAATGCCAAAATTTGAGTTCGAAGCGTCTCTATGCCTTGGGGACAAGCTTAGTGAAATGGGAATGACAGCGGCTTTTGATCCCCAGGAAGCCGACTTTTCAGGAATTACTGGTGACCGGTCCTTATTTATCGATGCGATCTTGCATAAAGCGTTCATCTCCGTGAAGGAAAACGGGACAGAAGCAGCCGCCGCGACTGTGGTGGTGGTTGGTACGACTAGTGTTCCGCCTGAGCCCTCCATTGAAGTTTCAATAGATCATCCATTCATCTTCATGATTCGTCACAACAACACTGGCTCCATCCTCTTCCTCGGGCGCGTTCTAGATCCGACAGCATAAGAGCCAAGCGATGATTTTGGTGGTTAAACAAGTCTAGATAGAACAAATGTTTGGGAAATTTCTATATAGCATCTTCATCTGAGCAAATAGTCCGTCTTCGATAAATCCTTGAGCCGCTCCACCGCCTTTATCTCCTTCATAACTCCGAGCACTGATTTCGGCACGAGCTCTTCCCAATTTTTGCCTTTTATCATGCGGTCTCGAATTTCAGTACCCCAGTACTCCTTTCTCTTAAACATCGGCTGGGTCTTCGTCTCGAAGCCGGCCTCCTTGAAAAGTCGCTTGACAAGTGGGTTGCCCGAATAAACTACTTCGAAAGGTGGTGAAAGCGAGACGACGTGCGACACCCAGATCGCGTTGTTGTTTGCGTCTGGGATTGGAATGATGTGCACACGCGAGAGGTCAACTCCGGCCTCGGCCAGCGCCTTGCTTATCATCAGCACACGTTCTCCCGCTGTGAAGGGGTTCTCGAGCGTGTGGCTCTCCTGTGCGCTCCCTATGCCCACGATCAGCTCGTCGACCTCGCGTAGGATTTGCTTGAAAACCTCGACGTGCCCTTTGTGAGGGGGCTGAAATCTGCCGATGAGGATACCGCGTCTGACCATTTATTTGTCACTTTGGGGTCTTTTTCTTTGTCAACTCATATTCCATATATTTCATTACCCAAGCGGGGTTTTCGTTCGATAGACTGCTCAAAACCAAAGCTCTGATTTCGCTCGTTGAAATATTGTTTTGTATGTTTTTTGCTACTTCGTCCGCGACTTTTTCCGCCACTTCCAAGCTGGCGCCCGCATTCATACAAGATTTTATGAGTTTCTCCCTCTGGAACGGCTCGAGTACGCCAGTCTTCTTGGTGACATGAATTTCCATCGGCCCACCTTCGATTTGGGGTTGTTTTTAGGGGGTTTAAGCTTTTTCAACTGGAGGTGGAATGATATCAGGGATAAAATTGCAAATAACCGAAGCTAAACGTGGTGTAACGACTAGCGAGATGAAAAAGGTGGCGCGCGATGAGGGCAAATCTATAGAACAAATAACCAAGGCGCTCGCCAGCGGACGCATAATAATCCCGAGGAACGTCAAGCGCGAGGACATCGAGGTCAAAGGCATAGGCGAGGGATTGCGAACGAAGATAAACGCAAACGTCGGCACCTCGCCCGACTATGCCAGCATCGATGATGAAGTGGAGAAAGCCAAGGTCGCGGTTAAATATGGAGCCGACGCTGTCATGGATCTCAGCGTTGGCGGAGACATAGATGAGGTTAGGCGCCGCGTCATCCGCGCGGTCAGGGTGCCGGTCGGAACCGTGCCGATCTATCAAGCTGAAGTAGAGGCTGCTGAGCGAGGTAGCGTCGTGGACATGAATTTCGATGATGTTTTTAATGCCATCCGCAGGCACGCCGAAGATGGGGTGGATTTCGTCACGGTGCACTGCGGGGTCACCCGTGATGCCGTGAAAGCCCTGCAACAGTCTGGGCGCTTGATGGATATGGTGAGCCGTGGTGGCTCGTTCATCGCCGCGTGGATCTTGCACAACGATAAGGAGAACCCGCTGTATCGCGAGTTCGATTATCTGCTCGAGTTGGCGCGGGAGTTCGATCTAACTTTAAGTTTGGGAGATGGCATGCGCCCAGGTTGTCTGGCGGATGCCTCGGATCGGGCGCAGTTCCAGGAGCTCCTCACCCTCGGCGAGCTGGTGGAGCGAGCTTGGGCCAAGGACGTACAGGTGATGGTAGAAGGCCCCGGGCACCTGCCGCTCGATCATATAAAAGCAAACGTTAAAATCGAAAAAACTATCTGCAAAGGGGCGCCGTTCTACGTTTTGGGTCCCATAGTCACGGACATTGCCCCAGGTTACGATCACATAGTAGGTGCGATCGGCGGCGCAATAGCAGCTTGGGCTGGGGCAGATTTTCTATGCTACGTCACGGGGTCGGAGCACGTTTGCCTGCCGACCGTCGAGGATGTCAAGGAAGGCGTCATCGCCGCGAAGATCGCTGCACACGTTGCAGACATCGTCAAGGGAATAGATGTCGAGCGGGATGCAGCGATGGCACGAGCGCGGAAGGAGTTGGACTGGGCGAAGCAGTTCGAGTTGGCGATAGACCCCGAGAAGGCGAGGGAGCTCAGGAATAAGAGACCGCCGTTGCTCGACCCCAGCGTTTGTGCCATGTGCGGGAAATTTTGTGCTATCAAGATGGTCGACGATTATCTGAAGAAAAAGTAGAGTTTTTCTCACTCTTTGAGTACGATGATGTTTCCCCTACCCTTCTTTATCTTCCTGACCAGCCCGCGGTTCTCAAGGTCGGCTACCATCAGGCTAACCTTGGCCTCGGAATAGGGCAACTTTTGCCGCAGTTCCACTTGGTTGATCCTCCCCCCACTTTCCGTTATTGCGTCCATGACTTCTCTCAGGTCATCGGGCAGCCCCACAACTTTTACCGATGGCGCTCCCTCGACTTTTTTCGCGCCGAGTCTCTTCTTGGGCAAAATTTTTAAATAATAGAAGGCGGCGACCACTCCCACCAGCGCTAGGGCCAGGGCAACCCCAAGAGCGGGCCACCACGTTGTCCCTGCCTCAGCCTCCTCCTCATAGATGGTGTTATCGTAATTCTCCGGAAGCTCATTTTCCTCAAAAGTTGGGAACATTATCAGGTCCAGGGTAATGTCATCATGTGGTTGAAGTGTGACGTTTTCTTGAGCGTCGCTGACCAAAAAAGAACCATAGTAATGTTTGCCGACGATGGTGTAGCTGCCAAGCGAGAGAGAAAGTGAATAGGTGCCGTCGACGGAGATAGTTTGCATTCGAAGCACAGAGTTGGAGTACACCTCTATCACGATGTTTTCCAAGGGTGTAAAGGTCCACAGGTCGTAAGCGGTTCCGTGGACCGTGGCGTTGTTTTCTTGAGCAAATGTGGCGGGGGCGGTGTTGATAGTGACAGCCACCAAAAGTAGGGCGAGGAGAGATAATTTTCTGAGCATAAACAAAGTTTGATGTCGGTGGATTAAAATATTACCAATACTATAAAGTAATCGGAGCAAGAATAAAGCTTCGTAAAGTAATCGGAGCATTTTAAAGGCTTTATTTTGGAAAATAAAGAAAGTTTGTATATATAATTTTTATTATAGAAGTTAGTCCGTAATCGATGAAACGCGCGAGCGATAGGGGCTGCGCGTGGAGCTCAACCCGAACAAAAGGGAAGGTGGGAAAAATGAAGACGAAGATCGGAGTACTGGTGGTATCGGCACTGATGCTGGTAGCAATTGTGCCGGCAGTAAGCGCAATGCCAAATGAAGTGATAGTCCCACAAGTGACAGCTGGACCATACGAGGAAGCGTACGGGAAATACATAGATAATTTGCAGGCGTTCCAGGCCGCCCACAACAACTGGCTCGGCGCTAGGGCCACTTTCTTGGACGCTAGATTGCAGTGGAGGCAAAATCGGACGCAGGCGAACCTAGCTAACTTAGTGGAGAAATCAAAGACCTCCTTGCTCAAAGCCGACGAAATGATGATCAAGCGCTTGCAGCTGCTCAGGGTCAGGGTGGAGATCTCTCGGGGCCTATCCGACGAGGAGAAGGATGCAATTTACGCCGAGATCGACGACAACATAAGCTGGCTCCAAGCGAAGCAGGCGGAGATTCAAGCGGCTCAAAACGGACAGGAGGTCAGGAGCATCGCTGATACGATATGGAACCACTGGAGGGAAGTCAGGGTCAGAATAAAGCAGATAACCGGGCAAATACTGATTGCGCGAGTTGATGCACTGGTCCAGAAAGCGGAAGCGTTCAAAGGGCGGATTGAGGCAAGGATTCAGGAGTTGAAGGACAACGGGGTTGACACATCGACGCTCGAGGCCATGCTCGCGGAGTGCGAATCGAATTTGACGCTGGCCAAGCAGAAGTACGATGCAGCAGAGAATATATTCAGTCAGATATCCAGCGAGGCGGACGCGGACGTGCTGTTTGCGGAGGGTGTTTCTCTCATCAGACAGGGGAACGTCTACATCCGGGAGGTATTCAGAGGACTCAGGGACATCATCTCCGAGATAAGGTCGATGGGCCGCACGGTGACGCTCAGTGGATCCGGCTCGTTGGTGGCTCATGGCAGCGGTTCGGCATACATCTCTGGCACTGGGCTCGTGGACATCATAACCATACAAAATGGCGTACTGATCGTTTCTTCCAACGCCAACGTTGATTCAGATGTAGCTGGTGAGAATCTGGAAAATGGCGACGTGAGATACCAAGGATTTAGCAGGGCCAAGGTGACTGGTACGGATATTACGATGAGTCTCTCGGGCAACAACGTTACGATGTACGCTTCTGGCACTGGAACGGCGGTACTGACGGGCACTTGGACCTACAGGACCTACGGCGAAGACAAGTACATGAGCGGGGCTTCAACAGAAGCGGAGGTCACAGTGAATCTAGCGACGGGCGATGTGAGCGCGGGGGTGGCTTAGATGAACAAGACAGCGGTCGCTCTCGCCTTCATCGTCTGCATGGTGGTGGCTGCCATAGCCGTGGTCTACGTCGTCAGATCGCAACAGCCTGCTCATGGAGAGGCTCAGGGAGATGAGTTCAGCGACGTAGACAACCAGCTAAGAGAACTAGATGATTTTCTAAACTTTGAAAACCAAACGTTTGACTACGACCTAAGCGAAATATCTGGAGACTGGGGCTAGCCGCTCCAGCTCCCATCTTTATTTTTTATTGACATTTTACAAATGGATAGATATTTTACGCTTCGAGCCTAATGATAAGCAGGTTGAGACGGTGAAGCTCTTCACGGTTGGACCGGTTGCCTGCAGGCCTGAGGTTCTAGAGGAGATGGGGCGGCAGATGTTCAGCCATCGCAGCAAGGAATACAAAGAGCTGCACCAACAGACCGTTCAAAGGCTACAAAAGTTCCTCGAAACCAAGGGCAAGGTCTTTCTTTTCCCTAGCTCCGGCTCGGGCGTGATGGAGGCCACGGTTCGAAACTGCGTCGAGAGAAAAATGTTGTGCTGCATCGTTGGAGAGTTCGGAAAGCGTTACGCTGACGTGGGAGAATCCAACGGAAAAATCGTCGAGCGGCTAGAGGCGGAGCTGGGCAAACCGATAACCCCAGAAGCTCTCGACGAGAAACTTTCTTCGGTCCCGGACGTCGAGGCCGTTGCGATAACTTACAACGAGACGAGCGTGGGCCTTCTGAACCCCCTGCCCAAACTCGCAAAGGTTGTCAAGAAGCACAGAAAGCTCCTCTTCGTCGATGCCGTGAGCGCGATGGGTGGCGTAGAGCTGAAGGTCGACGAGTGGGGGATAGACGTATGTTTCGCTAGTTCTCAAAAATGCTTCGGAGTCCCGCCGGGGCTGGCCGTGGCGAACGTCAGCGAGGAGGCGCTGGAGCGGTCGGCACGGATCAAGGACAAGGGGTGGTATTTCGATTTCAAGCTTTATGAGAAATATCAGGAAAAAGAGGGCGGCACCCACATGACTCCACCCATACCACAAATTTTGGCCCTGAACAAGGAGCTGGAGCTGATCGAAACTGAAGGCGGGAAGCGTAAGCGTCTCGAGTTTTGTTTGAAGAGGATGCAAAAAATCAGGGGAGGGATCGAGGATTTGAGCCTTTCCCTCTTCCCTCAACGAGGATACGAGAGCCCGACCGTGGCGTGCGTGAACGCCCCCAATGGGATGAGCGGGCCCGAGGTGTACGAGCGGATGCGCGGGCGCGGTTTCGAGCTGGCGAAGGGCTACGGCGAGCTGAAGGAGCGGACGTTCAGGATAGGGAACATGGGCTACATCCGCCTCGAGGACATCGACGAGATGCTTCGGGCCCTTTCAGACGTGCTAAAGTAGAAATCGATTATTTACGCGGTTTGTCTTATTCTCGCCCTCAAGGCCTCTAGCACCTCAAGCACCCCGGCCGCTCTAGCCCTTCTCCTCAAATACTTCTCGTCGAGCTTCTTTTGTCGTTCGAGCACGCTGATCACATCATGCTCATCCAATTCGCTTCTGTCGGGTCGAGCCAGCTTGTTAACCACAAAATCCTCTGGACCGATGACCCAAGCTTTTAGCCCCTTCGCAACCTCAACTCGCAAACGCCTCTGCTTCGCCTCGTCGAAAGAAATTCCGTCGGGGGAAAACCAAAATTCGACACTTGTACAATTTTCGAGGTCACAAAGGTACACGCACGGCACTCCGGGGTTAAGTTCAGCCGGCAATTGAAAATTTTTTCTGACCAACTCTGCCTCCAATGTTTTGAATAACTTGGGGTCTCTAATCGAAATCGCAAGGTCTATGTCATAGGTTGCTCGGGGTCTACCATAAGCGGGCAAAGCTAGACCACCAAGCAACATGTAATCGATGCCTTCTTCATCGAGTGCCTCAAGCAACTTTCGCAGAGTTTCTAACAGCGCGGACAATTTCATCCAGCTCCCATAGCATCTGATATGGCGAGCGCCCAGCAGCGACTAGCCTTTTGGTGTCTCTGGCTTGCAAAACAGCTCGGCGCGCGTCGTTCAGGTTTGTCTTGATGCACAACCGCTCGAACGATCTAAGTGTGCTGAGCGCCTCTTGGCCCAATGCAGTCAACCGAGCAACTTTCTTCGGCCTACCCCGGCCGCGCGCGGACAATATCTCGAACTCTATTAAACCCTCCTGCTCGAATTTTCTCAGCATATTTATGCACCTCGTAGATTTCCAGCCTGTCGCGCCTATCAACTCTCTGATTCCCTGGGGCTTCGCAGCTATGCACTCCAAGAGAATTTTTTCTTCCATGCACTTCCCCACAATTTGTTTTCTTTTGGGAAACAATATAAATGTTTTGGTATACATCGCAAGTGGTTCCAAACGACTCGAACAACCAAAACAGTAACACAGTGAAAAATTTAGATATCGTTATAAAGTTTCGAGAAAATTGTGTTATGATGTGAATGGCGCTAACTCCGACGAAGTTCATCTGGATGGACGGCAAGCTCGTACCGTGGAAAAAGGCGAATGTGCACGTGCTGACCCACACTTTGCACTATGGCTTCGGTGTCTTCGAGGGTATCCGCTGCTACAAGACGGCAAAGGGCCCGGCGGTCTTCAGGCTCAAGGACCACATGAAACGGTTCGAGAACTCGGCTAAGCTTGTGGGGATGAAGTTACCCTACTCCATCGAAGAACTCATCAAGGCCACCAAGAAAACGATAAAAGTGAACAAGATCGAGGAGTGCTACATCCGCCCGATCGCCTTTTACGGCTACGGGGTAATGGGGCTCAATCCAAAAGGTGCGCCGGTGAACATGGCGATCGCAGTCTGGCCCTGGGGCACATACCTAGGCGAGGAAGGACTTGAGCGTGGGATTAAGGCAAAGATCTCGCGCTGGCTAAGGATAGACCCGCGAATCTTGCCGCCCCAATCAAAGCTAGTGGCGAACTATGCAAATTCGATCTTGGCAAAATTGGACGCGGTAAACTCTGGCTATGACGAGGCGATACTGCTAAACACTAAGGGATTCGTCGCAGAGGGGCCGGGGGAGAACGTTTTCATAATGGAGAAAGGTAAACTCATCACCCCCCCACTTTCGGCATGCGCGCTCGCTGGCATCACGCGTGACTCCATCATAAAAATAGCTGAGGACGAGGGAATAGACTTCGAGGAGCGGGATATCTCGCGAGATCAGCTCTACGCGGCGGACGAGGCGTTTTTCACGGGGACGGCGGCCGAGGTGACGCCCATAAGAGAGATTGACGGCAAGTCAATATGTGAGGGTAAACGTGGGAAAATAACGAAGAAACTCCAGCGCATCTTCTTCAACGCGGTTCGCGGGAAGGAGCCAAAGTACGAGTTTTGGTTAGATTACGTAGGTGAGTAGATTGCCTTTTTTTAGTCGAAAGACATTCAGGACTTTCACGCTGGAGCTCAACCCGGTGATGGAAAGCATCATGCCGGGAGGGTCCGCTTCGGCTGTAGTTACGATTAATCCATCGGGCCGCGAAGTCTCAACCGTCAAACTATCAGCTGGTTCTACGCCAGAGGGCGGGCTTCCCACAGGCATCAGTGTTTCATTCAGTCCGCTGCTGGGAACCCCCTCATTCACCTCGACCATGAATATTTCGACTTCTTCTAAAGTCGCGCTCGGCGCCTATCCGTTTTTAGTCATAGCCGCTGGCGAGGACACGAAGCAGATGGTGACCTACACGCTGATCGTACGCTCGGAGAAATTCGTCGTGAAGAAGCCCGTCGAAGGAACCAGTGATACAACCCGCCCAAGAAAAAATCGACGAAGAATTTCACCAACTCGACGCACGTAAAGGTTAATTAAGCTGTCCCCAAACCGACTTCGTGGTCAAATGAGGTTAGGCAGAGATTTCACGAACCTCCTCTACTTTGAATATCTGAGCGAAGAGGATAAACAAAGGCTCAGGGCTGGCGAGATAGCGGTTTCGGACATGGACGCCATGGTTCAAGTCGCCGCCAAAGCGGACATAGCTAGACAAGTGAGCGTGGTAAAGTCGCTCGGACTAGATCATGTGGAGCTTGATGGCGCAGTCCCGAACTCCTACCTCGAGTTCACAGACGATGTCAAGCGTGAGATCAGGGACTTCGCAGCCAAGCAGGGCGTCTCTCTCTCCTTGCACCTGCCGTACACATACGTTGGGGCCAGCGTCTGCGCTCCTGAGGAGTTGGACAGGCAAGCAGCAGCTGGTCTTCAAAAACGCTATGTGGAGTTCGCTGCGGGGATAGGATGTGAATGTTGTATCCTTCATCCGGGCGTCGTGCCATTTTATCATGCGACCGGGCGGTACCTCGAGCAGGTCAAAAATAACCTCGTCAAAAGCTTGCTCGAAATAGGAGAACTTGCCTCCATGTTGGGGGTGGAGCTTCATCTAGAGAACAACACCGCCTTCGATAACGTTTTCATCGAAACTCAAGAGATAGTCGAAGTTCTAGAAAAAGTTAGGGAGAATGGGCTGAAATTACACTTCTGCTTTGATATCGGGCACTGGTTTACTCGCGCCGATGCCGGCAAGTCCATCCCGAATCCCCCTGAAAAAATAATTGAGGAGATACCCAGCGGTTGGTTCAAGGAACTCCACCTTAACGATTATGTCCCAGTCAAGCGCCTCTTTCATCCTCCGCTCCACGACCAGGTTGGCCTGTTGAAGCGGGAGAACCTTGAGCGGTACGCTGAGCTAGTTTCTTGGAAAGGTGCGGAGTTGATAGTGGTCGAGACGGCGATAAAGACGAATGAGCAGGTCATGCAGCGCGATGAAATCCTGCGAAAGGAGACGGAATATTTGAGAAGCATCTTCGGGTGAGTCCATGCCCAATGTTTTTCTCATAGGCAGGCCTGGCTGTGGAAAATCTGCCGTTTTTCGTATTCTGGAAGAACAGCTCCGCGCGAGGGGCTTCAAGGGTGAGCTCAAGCGCATAGATGATTTTCCTCTTCTCAAACACATCTTTGATACAGATATCGCGCACAAGCGCCATCGCCCAGCTCCAGGGGGAGGATTAAAGGTGACGGACGACACAGTTTGGGACGACCTTGCGAAGGGGCTCAACGATCAAGCGCTCAGGCTACAGTCACCAGACAGATTACTTTTTATCGAGTTTTCGCGCAATAACTACGTTCGAGCATTCAAGAATTTCAGTCAAGAATTACTGAAAAATTCATTGATCGTTTACGTCGATGCCCCCTTCGATGTCTGCTGGGAGCGCAACGCACGCCGCGTGCGAGAAGAGCGAGGGCTCGACGCACACTTGGTCTCGCGGGAGGAGATGGAGAAGACCTATGCGCGAGATGATCACGAAGAGCTACCGAAACATGTCAGTGCGCTAGTACTTGTGGTGAAAAACGATTCTGACGATCTCACGAGATTACGAGGAGAACTTCAAAAAGTTGTCGAAAAGCTTAAAGAAATAATTGAGGTTAAAAGAAGCTTGGGGAGATGAAACCATCAAGAAAAATCTCCTAATTGCAGCGGTTGTGGTGGGCATAGTAGTGATAGCAGCTGCAGCAGCCTATTTTTTAGTCTTGCGCAAGCCGAGCGAAGGGGGAGCGCCGAGCTTCGCCATCTCGGTCAGCCCCAAGTCGCTTTCGGTCGCTCGAGGCGGGTCGGGCACACTAACGGTCACGCTTTCTCCCGCTGAATATGGTAGTAGCATGGGCACTGGTCTCACCGTGTGGGGCGCCCCGCAAGGGGTTAGAATCGTGTCGGAGAATGCCAACGCAAATCCTGCTAGCCCGAACTCATTCAGCTACACATTTGGCGTTGTCGAAAATGCTCCACTAGGCACCTATACCGTGACTCTGACAGTAGAGACGTACGTGCCCAGCCCTTCGCTTGCAGCTTCGGACAACTTCATACTGACAGTGACATAGTTCTGGGCTCACTTCTAGTCCAAAATCTTTATATGTAAAAATGTGGATGTAGCTAAGTGATAAAGTGGGACAAAAAGGGGTTTCTGTAATAGCTATTGTGGTTTTAGTCATCGTCATCGCCGTAGTTGGTGTTGGTGCTTACCTCCTTCTGAAAGGTGGAGGCCCCTCGGGGACGGCTCCCTCAGGGACGGCTAATTATGGGGTCATGATGGGTAAGGCCGTCGATACTGGTGGCACAGCATTAGGGAACGTGACAGTTACCGTCGCTGGACAAAGTGCTACGACAAATGATCAAGGTTGGTTTAGCATCTCGAATATCGCTTCCGGTAGCAGGGTGCTTGCCACCTTCAGCAAGAATGGTTACGTCACCACCCAGAGGATGACTGAAGTTAGAGTGGGGAGCAGCAGCTTCCTAGATGTCACGATGGCCCAAGCAAGCGCGGCCCAATCCCTCGATGCGACTGCAGGTGGGACCATAACTCAGAGCGGCGGATCGGTTAATATCGGAGCCAATTCCTTGATAGACGCTCAAGGCAACGCTTTCACTGGCCCTGCTGACGTTTCTGTAACACCATTTGATCCAACTGTCGGGTCTAGTCGTGAGGTGTTTCCTGGGAACTTTGCCGGGCTGGTGGGCGGTGAGGAGAAGCCGTTCGAATCATATGGTTTTATGGACGTTACAGTGACCGGCAGCGGTCCACTGCAGCTTGCGTCGGGAAAAACTGCCACCATTGAAATCCCGATCCCAGCGGCAGATGTTGCAAGTGCTCCAAACACCATCGACCTGTGGTATTACGATACGGCAGATGGATATTGGAAACAAGAGGGGACCGCGACCAAGGTTGGAAGCGTGTACCGCGGAACTGTAAGTCACTTCTCAGATTGGAATGCTGATTTCTTATATGATCAAGCATACATCACCGGCAGGGTGGTGAACGCAGAGGGGACCCCGCAAGTCGGTGCAACAGTAGTTTGCGACGGAGTTGATTACTCTGGTCGTAACGAGGCAACCACCGGTACCGATGGCAGATTTAGGGTCTCAGTTAAGCCAAACTCATCCGTCCGAATTTGGGCATCTAAGGGAGGGATATCAAGCACCCCAACCACAGTAACCACGCCAACGACTGCTGGCGGAGAAAAAGATGTCGGGGACATAGTCCTAACACCTCCGATCATCCAAATTACGCTAACTTGGGGAGAAAACCCCAGTGATTTGGATAGCCATCTGGCAGCCAGCTTGAATAGTGGGGAGAATTTCCACGTGTATTATAGCGATAAAGGTTCCCTCACTTCAGAGCCATATGTAGCGTTGGATACTGACGATACAACCAGCTACGGGCCTGAAGTAACATCTATTACAAAGTTGCGCCAAGGGACGTATCGTTATTCGGTCAGACACTATGCTGGCGATGGCACCATCGCAACCTCGGATGCGGAGATCAACGCAATCATCGAGGGAGTCGGGATATATAGGTACACACCTCCGGCCGGGCAGGCTGAAGGCACGAATATCTGGAGGGTCATTGATATAGTCGTCGATTCGACCGGCAAAGTTACGGCCGTCAACCCAATCAATAATTACGTTACTGGCAATGATACCTCTGAGTTGATGTATCCTGGTGCTCAATAGCGGTTTTTGACTGCATGAATTTCGTGCTCTTGTCTCTGTACGTCTTCTGATGACGCAACGCATCGTCCATTTAAGCACCGCATATCTTTAATATGTCACGTTCCAATAATCATCGGTGATTTGTCTGCGTATACTAGCTGTCGCGGACTTTCACGGGCAGCCGGACGCTAGCAACAAACTACTGACGTTCTTGGAACGCGGTTACGATTGTCTTCTAATAATCGGAGATATCACAAATTTTGGCCCGATGAGCGCCGCCGAGGATCTTTTGGGCAGGGTGAAGGAGGTTGGCCTACCAACTCTAGCTGTCCCGGGGAACTGCGACCCAAAGCAGATACTAGAAGTTCTGGACAAGTATGGCGTGAACCTCCACGCCAAGTGTGTGGAACTCGACGATGTCCTCTTCGTAGGCTTGGGCGGCTCTAATTTGACACCATTTAGCACGCCTTTTGAATTCCAAGAGACGGAGATACAGGAGGAGTTGAACAAGCTAACGTGCGCTGTTGGTAGAAAAATGGTGCTCGTCACCCACGCACCGCCATTCGACACTCGTGTGGATTTGACGAAATCAGGTCTGCACGTCGGCAGCAAGAGCATCAGGCAGTTCATAGAGGAAAAGCAACCGTTGTTATCTGTATGCGGTCACGTCCATGAGGCTAGAAGCATAGACAAGATAGGTAATACCCTCGTTGTGAATCCTGGGCAGATAAGCAAGGGTTTCGCTACTGAAATAGAGATAGATGGTGGCGTTCGTGCGACTCTGCTTGGCCCATAGAGATCGGCGAGTCTATGGTCAAAAGCAGAAAAAAGAAGCGTTTTGATAGGCATGCTGTTTATTGTCCAAAATGTGGCTCGAACAAGCTCAAATGGGTGCTGCCTCAGCTTTGGTCGTTTTACGATTGCTCTAACTGCGGATATCGCGGTACATTGGTCGTCGAAGATGGCGAGCTGGCCGAAAAAATAAGAAATAAATGGAAAGCTAAATAACACCGGTCGCCTTGGCGAGCCGTTCAGCCGCTCGCTTGTTCAATCCTTTGCTGAGGATAGTGTAGCGCTCTGGCCTGATTTTATGTGCGATGGTCAAAGCCTTCACGATGTTTTTTGCGGGGATTCCGAGCCCCTTTGCGTTTGTCGGACAACCTACGGTATGCAGAGCATCGCGGATAGCTTCCCAGTCATCGCCATGTAGGTACATCATCATTATCGCGCCCACGCCACACTGCTCGCCATGCAGCGCTGGCTTTGGGGTGGCGAGGTTCAGGGCGTGGCTGAAGAGATGTTCAGAACCGCTTGCTGGGCGGCTGCTACCCGCGATGCTCATGGCCACACCGCTGCTTATCAATGCTTTGACCACCTTGCGCACGCTTTCCTCGCTGTGTCGCCTGATGATGTCGGCGTTCTCCATGACAAGCTGTGCGCTCATCAGCGATAGAGCGGCGGCGTACTCGCTGTATGGCTCGCCCTTCAGGCGGTGTGCGAGCTGCCAGTCTCTGACCGCCGTCATATTTGCGATAAGATCCCCACATCCGGCCGCGAGGAGGCGGTGAGGGGCGCGTTTGATTATTAGGGTGTCGGCTACGACAGCTATTGGAGTCTGGGCCTCGATCGAGGTTGGTTTCTTTCCGCCTTTTATCGAAGCTCGGGAGGAGGCTATGCCATCGTGCGAGGCAGCCGTGGGAACGCTGATAAATGGTCTACCTGCGTAGAAGGACGCGAGCTTTGCGACATCTATGCATTTTCCGCCGCCGACCCCGAGCAGGAAATCGATCCTCTTCTTCTCGACGAGTTTTTGGACGTTTTTCACTGTTTTGATGTCAGCTTCCTCGATCAACACGTACCTCGAGTCGAAGCCGACTCTCTTGAGGGAGCGCCCCACATCTTCCCCGGCCAGCTTGAGCGTAGTCGAGTCTGAGATGATGAGTGCACGTTTGCCTAGTTCCAGTTTTTTACAAACTTCCGCGACGTGTTTTAAGACATGCGGCCCCATCCAAACCTCGCGTGGTAGCTCCATGCGTTTAGGTTCCTTCATCACACAACCATCAAAACTTATTACTAAACCTTTAAATATGCGCGATAGAATTTCTTATTGCTGCTTTTGATGCGGCATCTATTCAGTCGAGGTGTAGACTTGGAGAAAGAACAGAAATATCTTGAAGGAACGACGACGGTAGCGCTGGCGTGTAAAGATGGCGTAGTCCTTGCTACAGATACGAGAGCCACCGCTGGCTACCTTATCGCTAGCAAGATCGCGCGCAAAGTCTACCAAATAACCGAAAATATAGGCATGACGGTCGCTGGAGGCGTGGCTGACACTCAAAACTTGGTGAACATCCTTCGCGCCGAGGCCCGGTATTTTAGCCTGAGGGAGGGTGCACCGATGGGTGTGCAAGCTGCTGCGCGGCTAACCGCCAACATACTTCATGCGTACAGCTTTTACCCGTACTTGGCGAACCTCCTCCTCGCTGGTTTCGATAAGGATGGGCCACGGATATTTTTTTTAGATCTCGATGGTTCAATGACCGAAGAAAAAATGGCTTCAATAGGCTCTGGCTCCCCAGTGGCGTATGGTGTGCTGGAGAACGAGTTCAAGGAGGGCATGTCCGCCAAAGACGCTTTACCGGTGGCTGTCAGGGCGATAAAGACGGCAATGAAGAGGGACATCGCTACGGGCAACGAGGTAATGCTTGCCGTTATCACCGAGAAGGGATACAAGGAGTTCTCCCAAGCGGAGATCAAGAAAATAGCCGCATGATCTTATACTAAGCCTTTATCAAAAAAGTTGGTTTGCATGGCTACAGAGGAACTCCTAGCTGAGATAAAGCGGATTGTGCGAGAGCAAACTCCATTTGCCAGCTCCATCTCAGACGTGGATTTTGAGGGGCCGAGGGTAGTGTTCTATTGCAAAAACCTCGACCTGCTCATGGAGGACGGGGACGCGGTAAAGGAGCTCGCCAGAAAAATTCGCAAGCGGATAACGCTTCGCCCAGACCCATCTATCTTGACAGATCCCGAGACGGCGGAGAAGGACATCAGGGCACTTGTTCCAGAGGAGGCCGGGATAACAGACGTGATTTTCAGCCAAGATATCGGCGAGGTGATGATAGAAGCCCAAAAGCCGGGGATAGCGATCGGCAAAGGCGGTGCACTGCTCAGACAGATAATGAAAAAAGTCAGCTGGACCCCGAGGATAGTGCGTGCCCCGCCCATACAATCCGATATCGTGAGGGGAATACGCTACTCAATAATCCAAGCGGGAGCGGATCGAAGGGACATCCTACGCAAGATCGGCAGGCGCATCCACCGCGAAGCAAAGTCGAAGAGCGAGTGGGCGCGGATTTCGACGCTCGGAGGCTCACGCGAGGTTGGTCGATCGAGCTTCCTCCTGCAGACCCCTGAAAGCAAGATATTGATGGATTGCGGCGTCAACGTCGCATCCGAGGACCGAGCTTTTCCACACTTAGAGGCCCCTGAGCTCAGGATACAGGAGCTCGACGCGGTCATAATCACGCATTCCCATCTCGACCACATGGGTTTCGTCCCGTTCCTATACAAATATGGGTTTGAAGGCCCGGTGTATTGTACGCCCCCGACGCGCGACTTGGCGGCGCTTCTGCAACTCGATTATGTGGACATCGCCGAGAGGGAGGACAAACCGTTGCCGTACGACAAGAAAGATATCAAAAATTTTATCCAGCACGTCATCACGCTGGACTACGGCGATGTCACTGACATATCGCCAGATGTCAGGATAACATTCCATAATGCTGGCCATATCTTGGGTTCGGCGATTACGCATGTCCACATAGGTGAAGGTTTGTACAACCTTGTCTACACGGGCGATATAAAATTTGACAGGACTCGACTCTTCTCGCCGGCGGTCTACTCTTTCCCTCGCCTTGAGACTCTTATACTGGACAGCACTTATGGGGGGGCGGACGACATCCAGCCCAACAGGTCGGATGCGGAGAAGGAGTTTATCAAAATTGTCATGGATACCGTTAAGCGTGGCGGGAAGATCATCGTGCCAGTTTTCTCGGTAGGACGGGCTCAGGAGATGATGATATTGCTTGAGGATTGCAAGCGCAAGGGGATCTTTGGCGGCGCACCAGTTTACTTGGACGGCATGATTTGGGAGGCGACCGCAATCCACACGGCTTATCCTGAATATCTTTGTCCGGACCTGCGCGATCAGATTTTGCATCAGGGGTTGAATCCTTTCCTGTCGGATATGTTTGTGCGCGTCGCCAATTCAGATCAACGAGCGCAGGCCATGGAGGGTGAATCTTCGGTGATTTTGGCGACGGCTGGAATGATGACGGGCGGCCCTGTGATAGAATACTTCAAGACTTTAGCTCCAGACCCGCGCAACAGCCTCGTGTTCGTCGGCTATCAGTCGGAGGGCTCGCTCGGCCGTAAGATCCAGAAGGGCTGGAGGGAGGTGCCGCTCAGGGGCGCTGGCGGAAGAGCTGAGGAAGTGAAAGTGAACATGAGCATACATACGGTTGACGGGTTCAGCGGTCACTCCGACCGTACGCAACTGCTGAACTACGTGCGCCGGATCAACCCGAAGCCGGAGCGCGTGATATGCTGCCATGGTGAGGACACAAAGTGTATGGATTTGGCGAGCGCAATTCACAAGCTCTTCAGGATGGAGACGAGGGCGCCGCACAACCTCGAGACCATCAGGCTGTGTTAGTCCGCTCGGAGACGCCAGTATCGCTAATTTTCAACGACTTCAACTCGCGTTGGCTGAGGGTTCGTTTTTTAACTCGCTCGTCGACGATTGTGCTGTTGCCAAACGGATCTATGATTATTAGTTTCGCTTTTAACCTACCCTTCCGAATCGCTTGAATTTTTTTCAAAAGATTTTTGCCGCGTTCACGCTGTTTTAGTTCAGCTTTTTTGATAGCAAGTTTCAACGTAGATTGAATTCTGTCTAGCACACCCTCAACGTTCGAAACATAGCCCTCGCTCGCTGGCCCTGGTTTTATTGTCACGCCGAGCTTTGGTATCTCCACGGTTCCTGTGCTTGATTTTACTACTCTGACCATCATATCTGCTCCCGAAGAAATTACGAACTCTTGGCGCGTCGGCCCGTGCTCCCCGAGGCACATGACATCCGCATGTTTGAACTTGCATGTGCTGCAGTTCAAAGATGTACTCATAATTTCACCAAAATAGGGGATGTTGTCGATCCTTCCCTTCAAATGAAAAGTTCCAGTGGCCCCACAAACGGGGCAGCGCTTGATGGGGAGGGTGAACTCCCTCTGTTGCATCTGGAGCACCTTAAAACTAGACCCCGGACTCCTTGAATAGGATACGCACGAATCGCGGGGTGGCGAGGACCTTGGTTTCTGTCAGCCTGCCGACATCGCCGCCTATGCCCTGGCAGATGCCCTTGAGCTGGTCTATCGCGCGCTTGAGGTCAGCGGGGTCCTGCTCCATGAGCGAAGTGATATCTATGATCACGATGTTGCCTACCCGCAACTCGTTCGCCACACCCTGCACATCCGCAAGGCTTTGCATGGCCATGCTTTTGATGAATATTGGTTCTATCTCTGAGACCCTCTTAGCCATAGTTGCCTCCTCGACTTCGACGACGGGGACTTCTTGGGCGATCTCCTCCGCTTGCGCTGGCGCTTTTCTGCGTAAACGATCAAATATCCCCATTTACACCCTCCACTACAGATGGGCAGTGGCTTTCTTTATATTTAACTCTTTTTCAAAGATGGCTGTTCAAAATCAATAGTTGTCAATTTCACACGGAAAGTTTCCATATGTCATCTCCGACATAGTGCAAATTTTTGATTACTCGCCCCTTCAGCCCTTTCATAGACATACCTCCAACCAGTGCTGAGCCGATGGCGAGCGCCTTGCCGTGGCGCTCGTCGACCACCACCACGCATTCGCCGGTTTGGATGTTTTCGGCAGCCGAAACTACGCCGGGGGCCATGATATCAGCGCCGCCAGCCACGTGTGGCACGGCCCCCATGTCCACGACCACGCGCTTCATTGGAATTTTGTCCTCAGAAAAAAGGGTCGGGAACAAGCCATCGGGTGACTTGAATGCCACTGGTTTGCCTTTCACAAGTAGAACTTCGCGACCATCTTGGAGTTCAACTATTTCTACAATACCATCCAATAGTTTATCAGCTGCAGCTCCAAATTTTTGGACCAGCTCATCACGCATCTGCTTGAGCAGAGCTTTTCGCGGAGAGGATCTTCGTCTGATCGACATCACGCTAAAAAGGGCGCGATACACTTAAATACGCAGCTATCAATTGGTTGATGATTTTCATGACTTCGCAGCGACCTCTGGACGTACTGAACAGGGCCTTGGGATCCTCGGTGCTTGTGAGCATCAAAGGCGGCAAGGAATTCCGAGGCAAGCTCAGCGGTTTTGACGTGCACGTGAATTTGGTGCTCGAAGAAGCCGAGGAGATACAGGGCGGGCAGAGCTTGAAAAGATACGGCACGATGATAATTCGCGGCGACAACGTCGTCTTCATCTCGCCGGCTGGGTGAGAGTTTGGTCAAGGGAACTTTTTCGATGGGCAAGCGCCACAAGGTCATGCATATACGTTGCAGACGCTGTGGCAGGCGGGCTTATCACGCACAGAAAGGTGTATGTGCAGCTTGCGGCTACGGTAGGTCCCGCCGAATCACTCGCTACAGCTGGAAGGTCAAGAAAATCCAGGGCGTGCGACTTCGTTAGTTTGCAACTATCTAACGTTGGACAATTGTAAAATCTCTTAAGCTTAGGCGACAACTTCCTTTTTGGTGGGCCGGTGGCGAAGCTTGGTATCGCGTCCGCTTGGCATGCGGAAGGGCGCGGGTTCAAATCCCGCCCGGTCCACCATTATTACTAAATAGCGAAGCAATCTACTTTGTAATGGGCCCGTGGTCTAGTGGTTATGACGTCGCCTTGACATGGCGAAGTTCGAGGGTTCGACTCCCTCCGGGCCCACCATCCAAACTGGCGGAAGAGTTAAGAGCATGTTTTAAAACGTGGAGATGATGGAGGAATTGAAGCGCCTAATTTGTTTGATCTCGATTTGCCTGATTATCTTTAGCGCATCGCTAGTTGCCGCCCAGCAGATTACGGTGTCGCGGGGTCAAACTTTTACAGTGCATGTGAGCGTTTACAAACCTGAAAATATCTCGTTTCCTGCCGATGGTGCACGCCTTTTTGCGGGCCTCTGTAACCCTGACGATTATATAGAAACATACAACGTTAGTGGATGGGGCGCCAACACCATTTATCTTCAGTGGGATAACGAAGAGCGCCGTGAGAATTTTTCACTAGAAGTGACTGTGAAAGAGGATGCGCCAACTGGGAAGGGCGCTAGTTTGAGGGTTCTTCTTGTATTTGACAACAACCCAATTTACGCGAGTAGCAGTGTGGTACTTGCACTTGAGGCAGTAGAGGTGGAGGGCGAGAGGGTATCGAAGTACATGCCGGGCACGCTTGTCGGCCCGCCTAGCAGCCCTACTGGCAATTATTATTTTATCGTCACGACAGATGTGGTTATTGCTGCCGCTGAACCGCCCCTGCCACTATGGGCGCTAGCAGTTATGGTGGTTCTAGTGGTCCTGGTTATTGTTGTGGTAGCAGTGGGATGGAAGAAACACGGCATCGAAACTCCATCACCGCCTACAGGACCAGAGTGGGAGTAAAACTAAGCAGACTCGGATAGCAACCGAAGGATGTTTTTGTAAGCTATATTTTCAGCGATTCCACGGTCGAGTTGACCCAAGACTTTCCTAAAATATTCCATTTCGTCCTTGAGGAAAGATGAACTCCCCCAATCCTGCTTGTCCCCGCCGACCATGAATCGATCAGAGTAATTTTCAAGCAAGGCTTTCCATTCTGGATCAATCGACCCATCTAGCTTGGTTAGGATGATCCAGGAGCCGCCGTACTCTTTTCTGAAGGTCGGCGTTAGTGTGGACAAGTCAGCGTAAAGATTTTTGTGGTTCTCCAACATCCTCCTGATGACCGACGGTTGAGCGTTTCCAGAGTGCGCCCAGATTATTATGGCATTTTCGTTGTGGTTCAGCAGACGTTCAAATTCACCCAAATATTGCGACTGTTGGTGTACATTTAAGGGAACGCCTTTTTGCGCAGCGACATCAGCTATTCCAAGCATCGCCGGGTTATCTGCAGGTATGTTGCGATATTGAGACCGCCACCGCAAGAGAACCTCACCAACTCCCATGAAGCCGCGTTCCAACTCCGTTGTAACGAGAGTGACCGTTTCTTGATTTTCAGCTGTATACCCGGCATACCAAAAATCAAATTGGATAAATGGAATGATGCGATCTGAGTATCTGCTATGTGCATCCAGCACACCCGAGCCACCGAACAGCACCACTTTTTCAATACCGGCTTCGTCCATCTGCGAGATGAGATCGCTAATACTGGACCAATGACTTCCGAAATGTTCGTGCGCATCTACCATCGGTCCGTCGTAGATGGCGGGCCCACCTGGAGGTGTAGAAACAAGAAGAAATGAAATGATTGCACCTGCGGCGACGATTGCTATGCATGCAAAGACAATAATGAATTTCCTCATTTTACCATCCATTAATCTAGTTTGTTATTGATTGATATCATGTTTCCTTTAAAAATTGGCGTTTAAGTTGTATAATTTTTGCTTAGATTCTGCCAAAATCCCGCTCATCAGTTCGAACGAAAAATTACTGGACAGGCTCACTATTTTTAAGTTGCCGAACAGTCTCAATTGCGGGCATGATATGAAAGCGATATTAGCATCGGCTAGAGATCCAGCAGGACAAAACGTTATAGCTAAGCTTTTGGAGCTATTCGATTTCAAACGAGCAAATATTCCAAATGTTAGAGAAGCACATGTTTATGATGATGTGCTTGCAACCACGGTCGACAGCGTACTCCAACTCACATCGTTACCCATCGCTGCTGAAGAGGTCATCGTCGCGTCCAGGCACGCCAGCGAGTCAGAAAAACCTACTCTGACGGTCCACGCGCCCGGAGAAATCGAGAAGCGGAAGTTGGCAGTTGCCTCTCCACCGACGATCAAGTCGGCACTCAAATCTTTGGCGAGGATGCGGGACGAGTTTGGGCTTGCGTACGAGGTCTCCCTCGAGGCGACCCACCATGGACCGACCAAACTAGACGTTCCAGTCACGTTTGTGGAAGTGGGCAGTTCACAACGGCAGTGGCAGGATGAGAAGGCGGCCGAGGCAGCAGCGTACGCGATAATGGAAGCCGCTACCGCGCCTATCGAGGGGCGGCAGGCGATGGGTTTCGGCGGACCCCACTATGCTCCGAGGCACACGGATATCGTGCTTCGAACGGACGTTTGTATCGGACACATAATTCCAAAGTATGTATATGTAGATGAAGGGCTCGTGAGGTCGGCCGTGGAGCGAACGCGAGGTGGTGTGCAGCTCTTCGTGCTAGATTGGAAGGGATTGGACGCGAGCGCCAGAGTAAAAATTATGAAAATAGCAACAAAAATTGGTGCGACAGCAGTCCGTGGGCACGAGTTGATGAAGGAGGCAAATATTTAAGTAATCCGCTACCGATTTGCGATTGCAGAAGTTAGATGGAGAATAGTGATCATGGAAAAATCCGATTTTAAACCTGAGAGTGGGTTCGAACTCGCACTGAAGACGGCCCCAACTCAAGCGACCAAGCCAGATATCTCGCCCGTTTCTGCATCAATCGATCGCGAGCTTGAGCAGGTGCTCGAGCAGGCACGCGCTAGGATAATTGTGGTTGGATGCGGCGGTGCTGGATGCAACACTGTGGCGCGCATAATGGAGGTAGGAATTCGAGGTGCTGACACTATCGCGGTGAACACTGATGCGCAAGACCTCCTCTACACGACAGCCGACCGCAAGGTTTTGATCGGCCGCGATGTCACATATGGTTTGGGAGCAGGGAACGACCCAGAGAAAGGGCAGAAGGCCGCGCGTGAGGATGAAAATTTGATAAAGGAGCAGGTCCATGGCGCGGACATGGTTTTTGTCACATGTGGTCTGGGCGGAGGCACGGGTACGGGTTCTGTGCCAGTCGTGGCAGAGATAGGCAAAAAACTTGGAGCTTTGACGGTCGCCGTTGTCACCTTGCCATTTGAGGTGGAGGGCAAGCGTAGGAGACAGAACGCTGAGAAGGGCCTGCAGCAGTTGCGACAGTTGGCCGACACTGTCATAGTAATTCCAAACGAGAAACTGCTCAAAATCGCGCCGGATCTCCCAATAGCCGCTGCCTTCAAGGTAGCCGACCAGCTGCTCATGGATTCGATTAAGGGCATAACAGAGTTGATAACCAAGCCCGGCCTGATCAACTTGGATTTCGCAGATGTCAGAACTGTGCTTCAGAACGGCGGCATCGCGATGATTGGCGTTGGCGAGTCGGACACGGAGAATCGAGCCGCGGAGGCGGTGGAGGAGGCGCTGAGCAGCCCGCTTCTTGATGTTGACATCACTGGAGCTAAGGGAGCTTTGATCAACGTTGTCGGGGATCCCAGCCTGACGCTCGAGGAAGCGAAGAACATAGTCGGCCGAGTTACTGAGGCGTTGGATCCAGAGGCGCATGTGATATGGGGGGCTCAGATATCCGATGAGCTCAAGAATACCGTCAGGGTGATGGTTATACTATCGGGTGTCCACTCGCCATATGTCTTGGCTCCCGGTGAACGCCCAACACCGAAGAAAGAGAAGGGTTCAGTTTCTACGGTAGATCTAGGATTGGAGTTTTTGAAGTAGATGTTTAAAGAATTCTTTCACGAATGCAGGCGCGTGCTGAGGGTGGCTAGGAAGCCGGACAAGAGCGAGTACATGACTATATCAAAGGTGACTGGCTTGGGGATATTGTTGGTAGGTTTCGTAGGTTTTATCATAATGATAGTCGCACATCTCCTCGGCCTTTCGGTCGGTTGATCGGTGATCGAGTTGGAAGAAAAACAAGAAGTGATCAAGCCAACCATTTTTGCAGTCAGGACGACGATTGGGCAGGAGAAGAGTGCGGCGGACATGATAGTCAAGAGGGCCAAGAATTTCAAACTTCCAGTCAAATCGGTGTTGGCTCCACCTGGAATAAAGGGCTACGTCTTCGTCGAGGCTGAAGGAGAAACGATTGTTGAACAGGCCCGCTCCGGGCTGAAACATGCCAAGGGAGTTGTAGGCGGCGAAGTATCGCTTTCAGAGATAGAGCATTTCTTGGTTCCCAAGCCTGTCGTCAGTGGGATGGAGGTTGGTGATGTAGTCGAGTTGATAGCTGGCCCGTTCAGGGGGAGTAAGGCTAGGATCATGCGCATAGACCAATCCAAAGAGGAGGTCACCGTGGAGCTCTTTGAAGCCATAGTGCCTATACCAGTAACTGTTCGCGGAGACCACGTCAAGGTGATCGAGAAGAAAGAGAAAGAGAAGAAGGAGTGAGAGGATGAAAGCGAGTGAAGTGAAGCCGGAGATGCGTAAGATAGACTTAGAACTGAAAATAGTGGAGATGGAGGAACCTCGCACTTACACAAGCAGGACTGGACGCGAAGGTAGGGTCATCACAGCTGTAGGTGAAGACGACTCGGGGCGAATAAAAGTGTCGCTTTGGGACAACGACATCGATCGCGTTAAGGTCGGCAACAAAATACGCATAAGCAATGGTTACTCACGGCTCTTCAAGAACGAGGTGTACGTCAGCTCTGGCATCTATGGCAAGCTGGAAGTCGTAGAGTAGTGCATCATCTAGTTTGAACCCATAGCGTTTTTATGCGCACCTGCCCTATTTTTGAGGGAGCTTAAGGAAGAGTTTCTCGATGGAGACTTGAAAATGAAGTCCACCGTTAAAGTTCTAGTTGAGGGGGGCAAGGCGACCCCCGGCCCACCTATCGGTCCAGCCCTTGGGCCTCTTGGTCTTAATGTCGCTCAGGTGGTTGCGAAGATAAATGAAAAGACAGCAGCTTTCGTTGGAATAAAAGTTCCTGTCAAAATAATCGCCGATAAAAAGACAAGGCAATTTGAAATCGAGGTCGGCTCTCCTCCGGCAGCAGCTATGATAAGGAAGCAGCTCGGCATAGAGAAAGGGGCAAAGACCGCCGGTAAAGAGGTGGTCGGGAATTTGACTTTTCCACAAGCAGTTGAGCTCGCGAAGTTGAAGGCGGGCACGAGTTTGGCGAAGAGCACCAAGACCGCGGTTAAGGAGATACTCGGGACGTGCGTCAGCATGGGCATCACAGTCGACGGCAAAGATGCGCGAGAGGTACAACGCGAGATTGATGAAGGAAAGCACGATGAAGAATTGAGGTGATATGGTGCCGATTTCTCGAGGAAATGTGATCAAGGCATTGGAGCAGGCGAGGCAGGGTGAAAAGCGCAAGTTCACTCAAAGTTTCGATTTATCTATAACATTTAAGGGGCTCGACCTCAAGAAGGCAGAGAGCCGTATAAACGAGGAAGTGGTATTGCCGCATGGCATAGGCAGGATGCAGAAGGTAGTTTTCTTCGCGGGTGGGGAACTGGCGAGGAAGGCTAGAGATGCTGGTGCTGACCTCGTGCTCGATCGGGAAGATACCGAAGCACTCCAGAAGGATCGTAAGCGCGCCAAGGAGGTGTCCGATTCATACGACTCATTCGTGTCTCAGTCTGATTTCATGCCGCTGATAGGGAAAGCCTTGGGTCCGATCCTCAGCCCACGTGGGAAGATGCCGCGGCCGGTGCCGCCCACAGTAGATCCAAAGCCCATCATAGAAAGATATAGAAAGACTGTGCGGGTAAGGATGCGCGACCAGCCTGTAATAAATGTCATGATCGGCGTCGAGACCATGACGAACGAACAGCTGGCAGATAATATTCAAGCTGTATTGGATGCTTTGGAACACAAATTTGAGACAATATTTCGGCAGATAGCTTCGATACAAGTCAAGGCCACGATGGGCAAGCCGTCAAAAATTGAGGTGTGAATATGGCGATGATCGCGAAGGCAGCGGAAATACCTCCATGGAAGAAGGAAGTGGTGAGCGAACTGACTGAGATGCTCGGGCGCTATCCAGTGGTAGGTGTTCTGGACATCACAGATTTACCGGCTGCGCAATTCCAGCAGATGAGGCGAAAGTTGCGCGGGCAGGCGGAAATAAGGGTGGCTAAAAATACCATAATGACGATCGCGATCGAACAGGCGGCTGAGAAAAAAGATCTGAAGTTAAAGGAACTCACAAAGTATCTTCGCGGCCAATCCGCGCTCATATTCACCCAGATGAATCCTTTCAGGCTGACGAAGATTTTGGAATCCAGCAAGACGAGCGCTCCCGCCAAGCCGGGTGTGAAATCTCCAAAGGATGTTGTCATACCTGGGGGCGAGACGGATTTCGCTCCAGGACCAGTTGTAGGAGAATTGCAGCGCGCTGGCATCAAAGCTCGCATCCAGGCCGGCAAGGTCGTGATCCTCGAGGACTGTCACATCCTGAAGCAGGGCGATGTCATAACCAAGGAGATCGTGGACGCAATATCTAAATTTGGAATCCAGCCGATGGAGCTCGGCCTGAAGCTTCACGCCGCATATGAAGCGGGCATGATATTCCCAGCTCAAGTGCTCATGGTCGACGAGAAGCAGGTCGTGGCTCAACTTCAAGTGGCATGCGTCAGCGCGATCAATTTGGCGGTGACCATCAACTATCCAACAAAAGTTACGATAGGCGTGATGATTTCTAAGGCGAGCGCGGCGGCCCGCAATTTGGCTCTCAACGCTTGGCTGCCGATTGCAGATGTCATGCCCACTTTGTTGGCGAAGGCAAAGGCGGAGATGTTGGGCTTAGCTGGTGCTCTTCTAGCAAAGGATGAAAAGGCGCTCGGCGAAGAATTGAAGAAGATGCTCACAGCCGCACCTCCAGCGGAGAAGGTTGAAAAGCCTGCCGAAGAGAAAAAGTCCGCTGAGGAAAAGCCAAAAGAAGAGAAAAAAGAAGAGGAAATAGCAGGCTTAGGTGCGTTATTCGGTTGAAGGAGGTATGTGAATGGAATACGTATACGCGGCGATGGTTCTGCATGCTGCAGGCAAGAAGGTAGATGAAGCGGGGCTGATGAACGTTTTGAAGGCCGCTGGCACGCAGGTCGATGAGGCACGGGCGAAGGCTTTGGTAGCGGCGCTCGAGGGCGTCAACATCGACGAGGCAATAAAGAGCGCGGCAGTACCAGCGGCGGTAGCAGCCCCAGCGGCAGCTCCGGCGGCGCCAAAGGTTGAAGAAAAGAAGGAAGCTAAGGAAGAGAAGAAAGAAGAAGAGGCATTATCCGGGCTGAGTGCACTGTTCGGCTGAGTGTCCTAAATAGGACATCTGGACGAAGCTTCGCACGAACGACGGTAGGCTTCTTTCTAGCGAAGACTTTTAACTCCCACCCAGATATTTTGGTTGGGCGAGTCGATGAAGGATATTTACGAGGCCGCTATCTTCAAGAAGCAGGGCTTTTACACAAAACGTTGCATAAGCTGCGATCGCATCTTTCGAACGCTAGACCCGGACCACAGGACTTGTGGTGACACGCCGTGCGACGAGTACACCTTCATAGGCAAGCCAGCGATGAAAAAACGCTACACGTTACAACAGATAGAAAAAGCGTTTCTAAAGTTCTTTGAGCGTCACGGGCACACAGTAGTCAAGCGATATCCAGTGGTCGCTCGTTGGCGAGACGATATTTTTCTAACTATCGCTTCAATTGCGGACTTCCAGCCTTGGGTGACCAACGGTCTGGTGCCACCTCCAGCGAACCCGCTCGTGGTCAGCCAGCCGAGCATCCGACTGAACGATATCGACAACGTCGGTCGCTCTGGCAGGCACTTTACACTGTTTTTTATGGGGGGTCACCACGCCTTCAACTCTCGCAAGAAGCGCGTCTATTGGAACGATGAAACAGTTGCGCTCTGCCACGAATTTTTGACTCGCGAGCTGGGCATCAAGCCAGAGGAAATCACATATGTTCAAGATTTCTGGGAGGGCGGTGGAAATGCTGGCGAGGATTTCGAGGTCAACGTTCGTGGCTTGGAGCTTGCAACACTAGTCTTCATGCGTTACACAAAAGAAAATGAGAAGTATGCGTCGCTCCCGCTGAACATCGTCGACACAGGCTATGGTATGGAGCGCCTCGCATGGATATCTCAAGGGACGACGTCGGCCTACGAAGCAGTTTTTGGAGATGTCATAACTAAGTTGATGCAGATTGCGGGATTGGAGCAGCCCCCAACCAACGTCCTGCAGGAGAACTCAAAGCTAGCTGGTTTGATAGATGTAGAGACTGGCCGAGATCTCATGGCTTTGAGGAGTAAGGTGGCCGCCCGAGTTGGCCTGAGCATCGATGAACTGAACCGCATGATGGCTCCGCTCGAGGCCGTCTATTCAATAGCCGATCACCTGCGATGTCTCACGTTCATGTTCGGCGATCGGATAACACCGAGCAACGTGAAGGAGGGCTACCTCGCGCGGCTCGTGCTGCGCCGCACTTTGAGGTTGATGCGAGAATTAAAACTTGAGAAGCCCCTCAGCGAACTCATGGCTTTGGAGTTGGAGCATCTCTATGCTCAGTTCCCAGAGTTTCGGGAGCGTGAAAGTTACATCTTGGATGTGATCGGGCTTGAGGAGGAGCGGTACCGTGACACTCTCTCGAGGGGAAGCCAACTCGTCGAGCGCGTTGCGGCCGGTCTTCGCCAGGAGCACAAGGCGTTGCTTCCAAAAGATAAACTCATCGAGCTCTACGACAGCCATGGCCTGCCGCCGGAGATAGTGAAGGAGGTTTCGGCGAAGCTGGGCGTAGGTGTTGAAGTTCCTGATGATTTTTACATCCAAGTCGCGAACATGCATAGCCAAGCGAAGCGCGCGCCGGCCCCAACTCTGGACATTCCGAAGGATAAACTCAAGCGCGTGCCGAAGACCAAACAGCTGTTCTATGAATCACCTTATACTAGAGAGTTCGAAGCGAAGGTCCTGGCTAGCTTTGACGGTTACGTTGTGCTAGATCGCACGGCTTTCTATCCGGAGGGTGGCGGACAACCGAGCGATGTTGGCGCCTTGATGAGCAAAGCCGACAAAGCGAATGTGCTCGATGTTCAAAAAGTTGATGGTGTTATTGTACAAAAGATAAAGCCAAACGTTTTCAAGGTTGGACAAAAGGTTCGCGGCGTGTTGAACTGGCCGCGGCGGGAAGCGCTGATGCGCCACCACACGTCTACCCACATTATCTTGGGGGCTGCCCGCAGGGTGCTTGGCGATCACATTTGGCAGGCGGGCGCGCAAAAGGGTGTGGAGTCGACCCGCCTCGATATCTCGCACTTCAAACGCATCTCGGAGGAGGAGCTCCGAAAGATAGAGATGTTGGCGAACCGTGTGGTGATGGAGAACCGCGCGGTCAAAGCTGCTTTCATGGATCGCAACCTTGCTGAGAAGAAGTACGGCTTCGATCTCTACCAAGGCGGCGTCGTTCCAGATAAGGAGATAAGGGTGGTAGAAGTAGAAAAGTGGAACACCCAGGCATGCGCTGGCACCCACTACACGCGCACAGGCGAGGTGGGCTCGATCAAAATTATTCGAACGGAGCGAATCCAAGATGGCGTCGAGCGCCTTGAATTTGCAGCCGGCGAGGCGGCGGTAAAACTTGTGCAGAGGCGAGAGGAGCAGCTAGCAAAGGCTGCGGAGATACTTAGGACACAGCCTGAGCAACTGGCGAAGGCGACTAAGGAGCTTTTCGACCGATGGAAGGTGGCGGAGAAGGAACTGGCTAGGGTCAGGGCCCGAGCCGCTGGGCTACGTTTGGCTGAGCTCAGGTCAAAAGCTGTTCAAGTTGGGCCTGTCCGTGTGGTTAGCGAAGTCGTAGGAGATGTCAGCGTGGACGAACTCATCACGATGGCCGATATACTCATTCGCGATGATAAGACCATGGTGGCGGTTCTCGGAACCCGCGATAAGACTGCTACAGTGGTGGCGATGGCTGGTGAGGCAGCTATCAAGGCGGGCGTGAATTGTGGCGAGATTATTGCGGCTTCGTCTGGCGTGCTCGGTGGAGGGGGCGGTGGCAGTCCGGAGCTTGGGCAGGGTGGCGGTTCCGATGTCGGTAAGCTGGAGGAGGCCTTGGAGATGGCGCTGAAGATGTGCGAGCAGTTTCAACAGTTGCGAAAGAGCGATTAATGCAAGGCGGTGATTTTTGTGGTCAACTGGCAGGAGATCGATGCGAAATGGCAACAGGCATGGCGAGAAGCGAGGCTTTTTGAGGCAGCACCAAGTGGGAAACCCAAGTTCTACGTCACAGTAGCTTACCCATACGTTTCTGGCCCGATGCACATCGGCCACGGTCGCACTTACACGGTTCCGGACGTCATCTCGCGCTACAAACGGATGCGAGGCTATGATGTCCTTTTTCCCATGGCCTACCACTTCACGGGTACCCCGATAGTCGGGGCGGCGAAGCGCGTGGAGCGTAGAGAGAAGCAGTTTGTTGATGTCTTAACAAAGCGCTACGGTATACCAGAAGGTGAACTCAAAAAACTCGAGGATCCTCACTACTTCGCGAGTTATTGGGCAAAGACAAGCGATCTCAGCTACAAGAAAGGCATGGAGTGGCTGGGTTACTCGATCGACTGGCGCCGCGAGTTCACCACCGTCGACCCGCAGTACAGCAAGTTCGTCACGTGGCAGTATCACAAGCTGATGGACGCCGGGCTCATCGTCAAAGGAATGCACCCCGTCAAGTGGTGCCCCCGATGTCGGAATCCTGTGACAGATCACGATTTGCTCGACGGTGAGGGCGTGGACATCGTTGAGTTTACGCTTTTAAAGTACCGCCTCGGCGATTATGTGCTACCGGCCGCGACGCTGAGACCTGAGACAGTTTTTGGAGTAACGAACCTGTGGTTGAATCCCAACGTCGAGTATGTGCTCGTGGATGTAGATGATGAAAAATGGATTGTGAGTAGGGAAGCCGTAGAGAAGTTGCGTGAGCATGGTCACGAGATAGGTGAAGTTCAGAAGTTCCCCACCCGTGAGCTGATCGGTAAAGAGATACAAGTGCCGCTCACTCACAAACGAGTTTTGATTCTACCAGCAAATTTTGTGGACCCAGACAATGCAACTGGTGTAGTTGGTTCTGTCCCAGCTCACGCCCCATACGACTACATAGCGTTGCGCGAGCTTCAGCAAAAGCCGGAGCATTTGAAAAAATGGGGCATCGACCCAGCAGCTGTGCAGAAACTTGAGCCTATTTCGCTGATTGAGGTGAAAGGATTCGGCGAGTTTCCAGCGATCGACATGGTCCAAAAGATGAAGATCAAAGCTCAGAACGATCCGAAGCTTGAGGAAGCGACCGCTGAGGTCTATCGCAACGAGTTCGCGAAGGGCGTCATGCGCGATTGGGTGCCAAAGTACGGCGGAATGCCTGTCTCTGAGGCCAAGGCGCAGGTCAGAGACGACATGGTGATGAACGGGGAAGCGGCGGTGATGTATGAATTTTCAGCTAAACCGGTAACCTGTAGATGTGGGGCAAAGTGTTGCGTCAAACTTGTCAAAGATCAGTGGTTTTTGAACTACGCGGACGACGCATGGAAAGATAAGGCGCGCACGTGTCTGGCGCAGATGCATCTCGTGCCACCTGAGACGAGGGCGCAGTTCGAGTACGTCATCGACTGGCTCCACGAGTGGCCGTGTACTAGGCAGCGCAGCATGGGAACGCCCGCGCCTTGGGACCAGAGCTGGATAATAGAATCGCTGAGCGACTCAACGATTTACATGGCCTACTACACAATTTCTCACATCCTAAAAACAATTGAGCCAGACAAACTAACAGATGAATCCTTTGATTATGCGTTTTTGGGCAAGGGAGATGTGGCAGCTATCGCCAAAGCTACGGGCATAGATGAGCAAACGCTGCAGACGATGCGGCGCGAGTTCGAGTACTGGTATCCGCTCAACTACCGCACATCCGCGAACGAGTTGATCCCCAACCATCTGACGTTTTTCGTGTTCCACCATGCGATGATATTTCCGCAGAAACTCTGGCCAAAGGGAATAGTTTCGTTTGGCATCGCCGTGCTCGAGGGACAAAAGATGTCTTCCTCCAAGGGCAACATCGTGGCGATAAACGAGGCAGTCAAGAAATATGGTGCGGATACCGTTAGGCTTTATCTCATGTCTACCGTCGAGCCTTGGCAGGATTTTGACTGGCGCGCCAATGAGGCCGACGCGATGCTTCGCCATCTGGAGCGCTTCTACGCGCAGGCCCAGGAAATCATCGCTATGCCGACGCCGGAACGTCCAAGCCTGACTTTACCGGATAGATGGATGTTGAGCAAGCTGCAGGAACATGTTCGAGTGGCTACTGAAGCCCTCGATAGGTTTGAGACGCGCAAGGCCCTCCAGCACTCGTTTTTCCTCCTCATGCAGGACCTGAAGTGGTACCTCAAGCGCGTCGAGCGGGATGAGGTGTATGCGCACGTGCTTAAGCGGGTGCTCGATGTTTGGGTCCGTCTGCTCGCACCATTCACGCCGCACGTTTGCGAGGAGCTCTGGCGCCAGATGGGCAAAAAAGGCTTCGTGTCCCTTGCCGAGTGGCCGAAGGTCGAGGAGAATCTGATGGATAAAAAAGTCGAGCTGGCAGAGAATTACCTCGCATCTGTCGTCGAAGATATAGGAAAGATCTTGCGCGTCGTAAAAAAAGAAAAACCGACGAAAATATGTCTATATGTGGCGCAGGACTGGAAGTGGTCGGCATACAAGATGGCACTGGATGCCATGCGTTTGAGAAAAGTTGAAATAAAGATGCTACTTCGTGATGTGGAGAAAAAGCTTGGGTTGAGGCTACACGCGGCAGATCTGGCGAAGTTCTTGCAAGAAGCCATTCAAGATTTCAGGGCGATGTCGGAGGAGCAGCTGGCGGAGCTCGCGGAGGTAGAGCTCGACGAGTTTCAGGTGCTTTTCGATGCGGCTGGTTTCCTCGCCAAACAATTTGGTGCAGAGGTAAAGATTTTCAAGGCGGATGACGCTGCACGCTATGACCCACAGAATCGAGCGTTGTTATCAAAACCTATGAGGCCGGCTATCTACGTGGAATGACCAAGGTGCATTTTTTGATATTGAGTAACAAGCTTCGAAATGCTATACACGATTTACGATATCTGCTGGATCGGGGCTATCCACGCGGTTCTGCGGTCACTTTTGTAGCGAACCACTATCGCTTGGCCCTCGAGCAGCGGCACTTGCTTGCGCGCTGCGTTTTTTCGCGGGGGGAGATCGCTATACATAAATCGAAGGTGATTAGTGGCAAAAAAGTCAAGGGGAAACACCTCGGCGTCGATGGATATAACACACTCATAACCTTAGAAAGCATTTTGACTGACAGACAAGTCGTGAGGTGCGATGACGGCCACATCCGCGATCTACGGGCCATATTTGGCAAGTACAAGCCGTCACAAACTACTGATCGTGCTTTGGCGGAGCTCTTGGAGATAATTAGGAGGGCTAGGCCGAGAGATGTTGTTGTGCTCTTCGACAAACAGGTAAGTCGAAGCGGTGAGTTAGCAGGAGCTACAAGACGCGGACTCAAAAAATTCGGTTTAAAGGGCAACTCTCGGGCGACAAGTGGCGTGGATTTCAAACTTCGTGCCTTCGATGTTGTGGCGAGCAGCGACCGTGCCATCATCTGGCGAGCGAAGGCGGTATGGGACATTCCGGCAGATGTCGTAGCTAAAAAGGCAATAAAAGTGCTTGATTTAACCGAACTTTAAAACCCGCTTAAGCTTCGCGAAATCATCATGCAGTTTCAGTCTAGTTTCTGCTCCGTAGAGAGCTGCAGCAGGATGGTATGTTAAAAAAAGTTTACAGCTTATATATCCTAACTTGAAGTCTAGGAGCGAACCATGAACTTTGCTAATTGCTACTGGTTTACCGAGCAGTCCCTGCGCGGATATCCTGCCGAGAGAAACTATCAGCTTGGGTTTAATCAAAGAGATCTGTTGCTGGAGGTATTCTGAGCACGCTTTTATCTCGTCGTCGGCAGGGGCACGATTATCTGGCGGCCGGCACTTTACGATATTTGTAATAAAAACTTTTTCACGTGAAATCCCAGCACTTCGCATGAGTTCGTTCAATGTATTGCCCGCAGCCCCGACAAATGGCTTTCCTTGCATATCCTCGTTGAATCCAGGAGCCTCACCGATAAACATGACATCTGTCTTATATGGCCCATCCCCCGGAACAGCATTTTTTCTGGATAGGTGGAGCCTACAGAGGGTGCAGACCTTTATTCTTCTCTCGAGGTTCTCCGTGGCCATCCCCGTCCCGAGTGCTCGACAAGCGGCTTTAGTCTTTCATGAACGAGCTTGAGTACAGTGATATCTTCTTTACAGTGCTCGACAATTAACCTCCGCGCTTCGTGGTCGCCACGCTCGGCGAGTTTGAACAGGGCTAAGATATCGGTGCCATGGAACTCTTTGAATCCCTTGCCTCCGCTGATACCAAAGAACCGTGCGGCCGACTCGAGGCTGTAGCTGGAAAGTAGCAGGTTGGCTCTGGACCACTGGCAGAGGTCGAGCATCGGGATCTCGGTTAGCTTGGTCAGGTCTATGTTGTGGGCGAGGGCGCGGGTGGAGAGGAATGGAATGTCAAAGCCAGAACCATACCAAGTCACGAGCATCTCGCAGTCCTTCAATTTGCTCTTGAGCCATTCCAGCACCTTTTTTTCTTCCTCAAATGACTCGGCGAACATCACTTCGGGCTCGTCGTCCGTTAGAAGTCCGATCGCCACGACGATGCCTTCGTCGGCCTTCTTTGTGTTGGTCTCGATGTCTAAGTAAGCTATAACCATTTCACTCACCGATCACGAAAATTGCAAGCCTCCGCCTCCGAGGTCCATCTTGTTCGACGACTAAAAAACTTTGCCACGTGCCACGAACTACTTGGCAATCGACTATCGGTAGCACCACCGATGAGCCGACGAGCGCGGATTTCAGGTGGGCGTGGGCGTTATCATCTATACGATTGTGTTGATATCCGCCTCGCGCTGGGACGAGATCGTCGAGTTTGTTCAGAATGTCTTGTTTCAGCCCTTCCTCATCCTCGTTGAGCATAAGCGCAGCCGTTGCGTGTGGCAGCTGGACGACGAGCAGGCCATTTTTTATGCCCGATTGCTTCGCCGCCTCCAGCACTTGGTCGGTGAGGTCTATTACCTCTCGCCTCTCGCGACTCGAGAAGTTGAGCTCCTTGAACCAGGTTTTTATGGGAATCCCATTTTGAATAAGTTGGCGACACATAAAAAGAAAGGGCTTAACCCCCTCAAGCGTAGTTTGGTTGAGAACATGAAAGTCTGGATAGTGATGCCTGCGCACAACGAGGAGCGCACGATAGGTGGCGTGCTGGACTCCCTCAAGCGCGAGGGGTGGCGCCAAATCATAGTTGTCAATGATGGCTCTATGGATAGGACAGCGAGCATCGCCCGCGCGAAAGAGGCGATAGTAGTTACTCATGAGCGCAATATGGGCCTTGGGGCAGCGCTTCGAACCGGGTTGGCGACGGCTAGGAAGAAAGGTGCTGATTGTGCTGTCACCTTCGATGCAGATGGGCAGCACGACCCAAAAGCCGTGCGAAGGCTGGTCAGCGCTCTGAGAGGCAAGAATCTTGTGATAGGCGTGAGGATTCACATAGGCATACCACTTTACAAAAGGTTTGGCAACTTCATACTGGATTGGATAACTTTTCTTTTTAGTAATGTTTTTATCGACTCGCAATCGGGCTCGAGGGCCTTCAACCGCAGGGCGTTGAAGAAAATCAAAATCAGAAGCGACAGGTATGAAGTTTCGTCCGAGATAATCATCCAAGCGAAGAAGCGTGGGCTGAAAATAGGGCAAACGCGAGTAAAGTGTTTCTACACAAGATACACGAAGGTCAGGGGGACGACGATAGCGAGTGGCATCAGGATATTCGCTAGCTTGATCAAACTATCGGCGCTAGGTGCTTGGAAATAGCCAAAGATGTGCTTGTAAGTAGACTTGAGACTGGGGGCATTATTGGTATAGAATTAAGTGCGGGGCAGTCTAGGAATAGGAAGCTTTTCAAACTCGCATTAAGACTTGGTTTCAGGTGTGTAAGTGAAGATACTTTATATCACAGAAATCTATCCAGATCCAAAACGAGGGCTGGGAGTCTGGGGTGGGGGGGAGCGACAATTTTACGCCATTTCAAAGCGCGTTGCCGACCGCGGACATGACGTGACGGTTTTAACATGTCGTTTCCCTGGCCAGCCTGCCGAAGAAATTGTCGATGGCATAAAAATACATCGAATTGGGCTAAGTAGGGATCCAAAATCTGGCGGGGCACGCAAAGCTGTGTTGCCAATTTTCTCATACATCTTGAGGACGGCAAAACAGGCAGTAAAATTGGCTCCGGATTTGATACATTGCAACACATATTTCCCCGTTTATCCTGGTGGTATGGCAGCGCATTCTATAGGAGTACCTCTCGTAACAACGTTTCACGATATTTACGGCTTGAAAGGGTGGATCGAGAGCCAGAGATCTTTTACATGGGGTTTCCTTGGACATCTCGCAACCACTTTTGCCACGAAAATACCTCACAAAAGAGTAATTGCAGTTTCTCCCCAATGTAAACAAAAATTAGTCGACCTTGGTATCAAAGAAAAAAATATCACTATTATCTCAAATGGGGTTGATTTGAAGCTCTTCGATTCGATTAGCGCTGAGAAAGTGCACAATCAGATCCTTTACGTGGGACGTTTGGTCGACTTCAAGCATGTAGATTGGCTGATTCAAGCATTTCCAGACGTTTTGAAGGAAGTGCCCGACGCTAGGTTAAAGATAGTAGGGGGTGGACCTGAACGAGGCAATCTGGAGGAGCTCGTTAAAAAGCTAGGTCTTCAGAAACACATCACTTTTACTGGTCTCACTCCAACATACGAGGCCGTGACACGCTACTACATAGAGTCAGAGGTCTTTGTCCTGCCGAGCACGGTGGAGGGCGAGGCCATCGCGCTCAAGGAGGCCATGGCGGCAAGCTTGCCCCTAATAGCGATGAATATCCCTGGTTCAGGGGTTCTAAGCTTGGTGAAGGACGGAGAAAATGGATTCCTGCTCGAGCCCGGGCGGCCGGAGCTTATAGCCGAAAAGCTCGTCCAGCTCCTACAGGACGAAAAGTTAAAAAAACGGATTGGGACGACGGGCAGAAAATTCGTTGAGAAATTTGATTGGGATGTTATCGCTGATCGTACGCTTAAGGTTTATCAAGAGGCTCTCAAAAAATGAAAACAATGTGAAACCAGACGATTGAGATACTTCAACAAAGTCTTTTGGGCAGCGGATGATGTTAAAACTGGGGATTTCAATCAGCATGCTATCTAAAATCGCCGATCTGCTTAAAGATAGGCGGAGCCCTATTTGGGCCCTCCACCAGACACGCAAATTAAGCTCGGAGAGGATCACCGTCGCTGAAAAAAGCTTTGGTAAAAACTTGCTGTTTTCGCTGACGATTGATGTAGAGAATGATTTCGGCATTCCAGAGAACCCTAGCTTCACGACGTTGGAGAGGGGAGTTTCCAATTTGATGACATTTTTTAACAGGCAAAACATTGATGCGACTTTCTTTGTAATGAAAACTGTTTGTGACAAGATCCCGAATCAAGTGAAGAAGATGGGATCGCATCACGAGGTTGGTCTTCACGGATATGCTCACGAATGCTGGGGAAAACAAAAGTGGTGGCTAAAGCAGCGCCCTCTCAAGGTTGAACAAAAGCGGAGATATCTTATCGAGTCAGTTGATGTTGTGGAGAAAACTGTTTCTCGCACACCAAAATCGTTCCGTGCCCCTTACCTTGTGATAGATATGGAGTCTCTCAGGTTACTGGATGAGCTAGGCTTTCTAGTGGACTCCTCGGCGCCATCTTACTATGGGATCTCTCCCAAACCATACTACCCAAGTGGACTATCGTTGCTTGAGTTTCCTGTTTCGGCCGACCCGCGGCCGTGGCCCGAGTTGGTGCCCATCCCACACTTTCGCTTCGACTACCTCAATATGAAACTGCTCGCGATGAGAGGAGCTGATCGGTGCGCAAATTTCGTGAGGGATATCGTCAGCTACCAAACGGAGCGCGGCATAAAGCCCCACGTGGTCATGCTTACGCATCAATGGGAATTTCTCGGGGTGAAAAATGTTTCAAGCAAGTCATTTGAATATGCGAGGGGGGAAAACATAGATCTTTTAGAGGAATTTATAACAAAAATCTGCGAGATGTTTAAAACGAGGTTCGTTACCATGCAGGAGCTCGCAAAACAGGTGGCGCCCGCCTAGGTACACGGAGTGGATTCGATGCGCAGGAGATCGAGAAGTAAGGTCTTGTTTGTACCCATCAACGACAACCATGTCAGAATATTCGGGAGCCTCGTTCGGGAATTGAGGGGCCTGGACATCCTAGCAATCGGGATTGACAAGTACAAGCATGAGCAGGCTGAAAGGATGCTTCGGGAGTGGAAGATTCCATTCAAGCCAATTCAAGAGTACAAAATCGATGGCGCGGAACACATCATCGAGGTCGAAAAACCAGACATCGTCATCGTTGGGAACGACATAGACCCACTAACGGGCTCTTTTGTGAAAGCTGCGAACTCCGCTGGCATACCGACGTTGTTGATACAGGATGGGGCAATTTCCCGGCGCGCGTTTGAGAGGCTCATAAACCCCTCATACACCCGGCGGATAATTTTCCGGCTTATCCGGGAGAAGGGAAGAGGATATGTCCTCAAGCGGGGAATTCAAAGGGCCGCGCGACGGATGGTGGGAAGGCCTGAGACCACGGCGTATTGGAGCGGCGAGTCCACAAAAATGGCGGTATGGGGGATATTCACAAAGAGGATGTTCGTTAGAGAGGGTATAAAACCGGAGAGAGTGGTGGTCACAGGCAACCCAAGATTGGACTCCGCGCGCAAGAAAAAATTTGACAAGCGTGAGATTTACCGAAGGTTAAAGTTGGGCAAGAAGGAAAAAATCGTTGTTCTGGCTACTTCTGGCTTGGTGGAAGCAGGGCTTTGGACTGACAAGGAGATGCGGACTCTCGTTCGAGCTGTTTCTGACGCAGTTGAGCAATTTCCAAACTTGCGGCTTGTGATTAAACCACACCCGCGTGAATCGATCCAAGAATTCCGGAAATATCTTCCTAAGAGTGCCGGCGCGATTGTGGTCAAGGATATCGACCTCTATGGCCTGATAAATGTATGCGAGCTTTTGATTACTGAGGTGTCAACAGCGGCTTTGGAAGCGGCAGCGTTCAGCAAACCAGTGCTTATCCTAGATTTCACAGGTAAGCCGTACTCAAGTACACCTTACCCAAAAGCCTATGTGCGCGGCGGTGTAGCGCTAGAAGTTCGAAAAGCGGGTGGTTTAGTGCAAAAGATGGGGCAAGTGTTGCAGAATCCAGAGGTTAAGAGAAGGCTTGCCAAAAATCGCCTTGGGTTTGTCCGCGAACATTTGTTTAAACTAGACGGGTCATCCCCGCAACGGGTTGCAGGTTTAATAAAGCAGATGATAAAGTCAGGTAGGGGTGGGCATGGAAAAATTGTTTAGAAATAAAAATGTGCTAGTAACCGGCGGCGCTGGCTCAGTAGGCCAAGAGCTAGTCCGAGAAATTTTGAAATACCGCCCCAAGGTAGTGAGGGTTCTCGACATCGATGAGAGCCGGCAATTTGAATTCCAGCAGAGATTGAAGGAGTCCGAGAACGTCAGGTTCCTGCTGGGGGATGTTAGGGACAAGGGAAGACTTTGCTACGCCGTGGAGGGTATAGATATCCTCTTTCACGCCGCTGCCCTGAAGCACGTTGAGGCCTGCGAGTACAACCCATTTGAAGCAGTCAAGACGAATGTTCTTGGCACCCAGAATGTGATCGACGTCGCAATCAAGGAGCACGTTGGGAGGGTCATCTTCACTAGCAGCGACAAGGCGGTCAACCCCACGAACGTCATGGGGGCCACGAAGTTGCTGTGCGAGAGGCTGATAACCGCTGCCAATTACTACAAGGGAACGAGGGAAATCTTCTTCTCAAGCGTGCGGTTCGGTAACGTCATAGGTTCTAGGGGCTCTGTAACACCACTATTCAAGGAACAGATTAAAGCAGGCGGACCTCTGACTGTGACCAACCTGAACATGACTCGGTTCGTCATGTCGATGTCGCGAGCACTGGAATTGCTTTTCAAGGCTACCGAGATGGCGCAAGGTGGAGAAGTTTTCATCTTCAAAATGCCTGCGGTGAAAGTTTCTGACCTAGCGAAAGCTATGATTGGGAGCCTCGCACCCAAGTGCGGGTATGCTCCCGAGAATATCAAGATAAAAGTCACTGGAAGCAAGCTTGGCGAGAAAATGTATGAGGAGCTAATGACCGAAGACGAGGCCAAGCGGGCATTGGAAACTAAAGACATGTTTATCGTCTTGCCCGAGATGAAGGAGCTTACAAGTACAAAATTCAGATATCTAGGGGCAAAGCCAGCGAGAGCGAGGAGCTACAAGTCTAATGATGCAAAGTTGCTTACCAAAGAAGAGATCAAAAAGATGCTCCGCGAAGGGCGCCTCTTAGAAGCTTGAGGGGAGGCAGCTGATGGGCATCTTGGTGACGGGCGGCGCCGGATTTATCGGCAGATGGGTTGTGAAGGAGCTGTTGTCCAAGAAACACAGAGTGGTTGCGCTAGACAATCTGAGCAATGGTAGTGTCGAGAACGTCCAAGAATTCCTGAAGAACCCCAATTTCACTTTCATAAAGGGGAACATTCTTGATCAAAAGAAGCTCGGTGGAACGTTTAAGAGAGGCATTGACGCCTGTATCCACCTTGCGGCTCAGATAAACGTTCAGGAGTCCATCGATCACCCAGAGCGGGCCTTTAAAAACAACATCGTCGGAACCTACAACGTTTTGGAGGAATGCAGGAAACGCGATGTCAAGCTCGTCCTCGTCGGAACCTGTATGGTCTATGATATGGTAATTTCTAGACCGATGAATGAAAGGCACCCCTTGAAACCCGCTTCCCCCTATGCCAGCTCGAAGCTCGTGGGAGAGGAGCTTGCTCTCTCTTATTTCCATGCATACGGCCTGCCTGTGGTAGTCACTAGGCCCTTCAACACATATGGGCCATTTCAGAAGAGCAATTTGGAGGGAGGGGTGGTGAGCATTTTCATCAAGAGGAACCTCGATGGAAAACCGCTCCTAGTCTTCGGAGATGGGAGGCAGACGCGGGACCTGCTTTACGTCGAGGATTGTGCGGACTTCATCATCCGCGCGACGTTCAGCAAGGGCGCGGTCGGAGAGGTGATAAACGCCGGGAGCGGGAAAGATGTAAGCATAAACGATCTGGCGCTGATGATCTGTAAGGACAAACGCAAGATAGAGCACGTTCCTCATCCTCACCCCCAATCGGAGATTCGGAGGTTGGTATGCGATTATTATAAAGCAAAAGGGATACTAGGCTGGAGACCCAAGACATCGCTGGAGGATGGGATCGGGAAGACCACGCAATGGCTGGCGAGCGCATGAGGAAAAAATTCCTTCCCTACGGGCTACATTGGATAGACGATGCGGACATAAAAGAAGTAACGAATGTTTTGAAAAGCGATTGGATAGTGATGGGCCCGAAGGTGGAGGAGTTCGAGGGTGCCATCTGTAAATACGTTGGCCGCAAGCACGGGGTGGCTGTGAACTCAGGGACAAGCGCTTTGGACATCGCCGTCGCTTCACTGGGACTTGAAAAAGGAGAGATTATAACCACACCCTTCACCTTCGTCGCCACGGCCAATTCGATCTTGTTCAACAATCTAAAACCCGTCTTCGCAGACATCAGAAAGGATACCTACAACATCGATCCAAACGAGATAAAAAAGAAAATCACCAAGGAAACGAAAGCAATTGTCTACGTGGATTTTGCGGGGCACCCCTGCGATATCAAAGAAATCAGGGAGATCGCTGAGGAATGTGATCTGTACCTGATCGAGGACGCCGCCCATGCGCTGGGGGCCAAATATAACGGTAAAAAGGTTGGCGCTTTTGCTGATATCACAATGTTTAGCTTCCACCCAGTAAAGCACATCACGACGGGCGAGGGAGGAATGTGTGTCACCAACGACGAGGAGCTCGCCCGGAGGATGCGAATTCTAAGAAATCAAGGCGTCGACATCGGGGCGAGGGAGAGGTTTGGGCCAGGCGCTTCTTGGGCATACGATGTAAAATTCCTAGGCAGGAATTACCGCATGACCGATTTTCAGGCGGCGCTGGGGCTTTCGCAACTCAAAAAACTTGAGGGGTTCATAAAAAGGAGGCAGGAACTCGCGAGCCTGTACAGTGAGATGCTTAAAAATGCGCCTTTGATTACCCTGCCGCGCACCAAGTCAAACGTGAGACACACTTGGCACCTTTACACGATTTTGCTTGATAAAAAAGTCGACAGGAACAAGTTCATCACCGCAATGAGGACCAAAAATATTGGGGTGAACGTGCACTACCTCCCGATCTACAGCTTTAGTTACTACCGGGAGAACTTCGCCTTCAAACCCAAGGATTTCCCGGTGACGGAAGACATTTCTAGCCAAATTGTCACGCTACCGATGTTTCCCAAGATGTCCGATGACGATGTCGAAAATGTTGGTTTCGCGGTTAAAGAATCAATCAGGGAGCAGGTAAGATGACGCGCAAGGTGAAAATCGGGGACAGACTGGTGGGCGAAGGCGAGCCAGTTTTCATAGTTGCCGAGGCGGGGTCAAACCACGATCGCAAGCTTAGGCAAGCGAAGCAGCTAATCGATGTAGCAGCAGAGGCAGGGGCCGATGCCGTCAAATTCCAGACGTTTTCCGCTGACAAGATAGTGGCAAAAATGGGCCAGAAAGCCAAGTACATGAAAAAAGTAAGCAAGCAAGAATCGGTCCACGAAATTTTCAAGCGGATAGAGCTCCCACGAGAGTGGCACCCCGAATTAGCGAGGCATGCGAGGAAGAGAGGGCTAATCTTCCTGTCCTCGCCATTCGATGAAGAAGCCGCCGACCTCTTGGACGGGCTTGGCGTCCCCGCTTTCAAGGTGGCGTCTGGGGAGTTGACCAACTTGCCGTTCATCGAATACATGGCCAAAAAGGAAAAACCGATGATGGTTTCCACGGGCGCGGCTACAATAGGCGAGATCAAGGAAGCGATATCGGCGATCAAGAGAGCGGGTAACGAGAAAATCGTCCTGCTTCATTGTACGGCAAATTACCCAGTCGCAGATGGGGATACAAATCTTCTCGCGATGAGCACACTACGCCGGAGGTTCGGCTTCCCAGTAGGATACTCGGACCACACCCTCGGGATAGCCGCACCTCTCGCAGCCACAGCCTTGGGTGCCGTGATGATTGAAAAGCACTTCACGCTCAGCAGGAAGTTGCCCGGTCCAGACCACTTCTACGCCCTTGAGCCAGGCGAGCTGAGAGCGATGGTCGAGGGCATCAGAGCTGTGGAAAAAATGCTTGGCTCCCCAATTAAGCGACCCGCAAAAGCCGAGCGGGAAATCCGCAGGCTGGCGAGGCGGAGCATATTCGCCAAGGTGGACATTCCAGCTGGCACCGTGATCACAAAAGAAATGCTAACAGTTCTGAGGCCAGCAATAGGGTTAGAACCCAAGTATCTTGAAAATGTTATCAGCAGGAAAGCCAGGGTTAATATCAAACAACATGAAGCCGTTACGTGGGGCAAGTTAAGGTAACTAACCTACACATATCCCAGCAAACTTCTCCTCGCCACCGCAATCGTTTTTCTTAGTCCATACCGTTGATAGTAACGTAGGGCACTTTTGATATTCTTGATTAACACCTCTCGCGGATGGTGTTGGAAATAATTTGTATAGACTTCTTTTTCTGCACGATTTTTAATAGCAATTAACTCCTCATTCGTGAAATTCGTAAAGTTGACTAGTAATTTTTGACTCATCTCCCCGTAGTTTGATATCAATGCTTCATCGTCAGGGATCAACCCTTTTTCCTTGGCGTATTTCCACAGTTGAGTTCCCGGATATGGCGTAGTGAAAAAGAAGCCGCCTTCAAGCGGGAGGTCCATCTCCTTGATGAAATTCACGGTTTCACGTATTGTTTCCCTAGTTTCCCCAGGGAACCCTATCATGAAGCTACAGTCGGGGTAGATCCCAGCTTCTCTGGTGAGACGTATGGCTCTCTTCGCTTGTTCCACGGTCACCTGTTTGTTCATGTTGTTTAAGATAAGCTGGCTGCCCGATTCTATTCCGTATCCAATAAATACACATCCCGCAGATGCCATAGCTTGAAGCAACTCTCGGTCCACCAAATTTACTCGCCCGGTGGCACCCCATTTTATGTCTAGATTCTCTTCCTTGATTTTTTTGCAAATATCGAGCACCCTTCCCTTATTCAGGACAAAGAGATCATCAGCAAAATTGAAAAATTTCGTGTGGTATTTTTCAATCAATTCCTTAATCTCACCTATAACATTCTCAGGGGACCTGAATCGGGTTTTTAACCCCTGAAAGCAGTGGTAGCAGAACGTACATTGGTACGGGCAACCCCTGGTTGTTAATATGCTCATTTGCCTGCGGGCTTCGACCTCAGCTGCCCAAACACCGCGAGTAACATACCACTCTGTAGGGAACAACTCCCACGCAGGATAAGGTATTATGTCTAAATTTTCTATCAACGCTCTTGGTGGCGTTTGAAGAAATCTGTTATTTTCCTTGTACCAGATGCCGGCAACACCTTTAAGATTTCTCGAGTTCTCGATTGCATCAAACAGTTCTTTTGATGTATTTTCACCTTCACCAATGATTACAACGTCCGCTTCTGTATTCTCCAGATATAGCTGCGGGTGGGAGGTCCCTCCAGTTCCCCCGACAACGATCGGGACAGAATGCTCTTTCTTTATGATCGACGCCAACCATTTAACGTAAGGGTATGTGGTTATCATTCCAGAGATGCCAACGGCCTCGAAATCATGATTTTTCAACTTTCTCTCTACAACCTCTTTTGGATATCTGCATCCATCGATATCTAGCACATTGACATCGTGCCCCTCTTCTCGCAGGCAACTTGCGATATAGCCCAAACCCAGTGGAAACATGTAATGTCTTACGGGCGGATTTATCAGCAGTATTTTCATATTCCCATCAATCAATTGGCGCTCACATGGTTTAAGTGCTAACGTAATAATGTGGGTATTGAGAGGTAAGTAAGAAATTTGGCAACGTTTAAGGGGCAAAAACCATGAGAATGCTCGTCGTCGGATGTGGTTCGATAGGAGAGCGCCACATCAGAAACTTGAGGACTCTTTCGGTTGGCGAGATAATCGCCTGCGACGTTGATAGAAGTCGACTCTCAGAGATAGCGAAAAAATACAGAGTTCAAACGTGCGCAGACCTTCCGCGGGCCTTGAGCCAAGATATCGACGCTGCCCTAGTTTGCACCCCCCCGAACACCCACATCCCAATCGCGCTTAAAGTCATCGAGCACGGGGCCCATGTCTTCATTGAAAAACCGTTATCGAATAGTCTCAAAGGGGCGGATGAGTTCATCAAGCGAGCAAAAAATAAAAAATTGATTGTTTTCGTCGGCTACAACTTTCGATTTCACCCGGGGTTAATGTTGGTGAAAAAAATGCTCGATCGAGGGGAAGTTGGCAAGATATTGTCTGCGCGGGCTGAGGTCGGCCAGTACCTCCCGGACTGGCGACCTTGGCAAGATTACCGGCAAAGCTACACCGCTCGAAAAGAGCTCGGAGGGGGAATAATCCTCGATGGCTCTCACGAACTGGATTACATGCGCTGGCTACTGGGCGAAGTCAAGGAGGTTTCTTGCTTCGCGGGTAAACTCAGCCACCTCGAAGTTGACGTTGAAGACACGGCGGAGGTATTACTAAAGTTCAGGAGCGGAGCGATTGCCAACGCCCACCTCGATTTCATCCGTCGCGACTATTCCCGCAACTGTGAACTCATAGGCGAAAAGGGTACCATCGTGTGGGGGTACCCGGAGCGACTCGTGAAAGTATACTCCGCGCATAATAAGCGGTGGCGCGTGATCAAGATAGGTGGCGATCCAAACGATATGTATGTTGAGGAGATGAAACGCTTCCTCCGATGCGTGCAAGGGAAGGAGAAGCCACTCGTGAGCGGGGAAGAGGGTAAAAGGACCCTGGAGATAGCTTTAGCAGCGAAGCGATCGGCTAAAACAGGCAAAACTGTGAGGTTGGGGGGTTAGGTTGGAGGGTGCAGTAGGCAGGACGGAGAAAAGCATAAAAAAGCACGGCGTGGGAAAAACCCTAAAATTGGTTTTGGGAGAGGCTGCGAACCGGCTCAATCCATCGTTAGCTTGGAACCGCTGGCGCGTGCGGAGGAACTGCGCAAAGTTCGGCAAAAATGTCAAGCTCCGTGGCCGAGTGGACATCCGCGTCTTTAACCGAGGCAAGGTGATAATCGGCGACAACGTTGAGCTCGATGGGAACCTTGAACTCTGGGTGAGAGATAACGCGAAAATCGTCATAGGGGACAACTGCCACTTTGAGAACTTCGTCAGGCTAAACGCCGCGCTGAACGGGAGCCTCGAGCTCGGTGCCAACACATACGTCGGCAAGTTTACCATCATCAATTCTTGGGACCGTGTAGCCATAGGCCCCGGTGGTTTGATTTCAGGGAACGTGATGATAGTCGACGCGGACCACGATACTAAAAGGGGAAAACTCATGAACGAGCTGAACGTCGAGAAGGCCCCAATCGAGATCGGGAAAAACGTGTGGATTGCTTGGGGGGCAGCTGTTCTGAAAGGGGTAAAAATTGGTGATGGTGCCGTGATCGGCGCAGGTAGTGTTGTGACAAAGAATATCAAACCATATGCGATAGCTGCCGGTGTGCCAGCGCGGGTAATAAAGATGAGGAGATAACCTCAGGCGGTAGGAACGACTTGAGCAAAGTTGTAGCAATTGTCCAAGCTCGGGTCGGGTCAACACGCTTGCCGCAGAAAGTGCTGAAAAGCATCGCTGGGAAGCCGATGCTCTGGCACGTGCTCGATAGACTGAAGCGGTCGAAGCTCATCGACGAGATTGCGCTCGCCACTACCGCAAAGGGGGGGGATGCGCCGCTTTTAAAAATCGCGAAGGGGGGTGGAGTGAAAGTCTTTAGGGGAAGCGAAGAGGACGTGCTAGATCGATATTTTCGCGCAGCAACAGATTTCAAAGCGGATGTTGTGGTGAGGATCACGGCAGATTGCCCCTTGGTCGACCCTGAAGTTGTGGATGCGGCGATAAAGTGTTTTTTGGACGGTGGTTTTGACTACGTCAGCAACACCGTGAAGCCGACCTATCCTGATGGCATGGATGTAGAGGTTTTCTCTCACGGCGCGCTGAAGAAGGCTTGGGAAGGCGCTAGAAGGCCATCCGAGAGGGAGCACGTCACCGCCCACATCCGAAATCACCCGGGGAGCTTCAAAATTGGCAGCGTGGAGTACAGGGAGAACCTCTCGGGGATGCGGTGGACGGTGGACACGGAGAAGGATCTAAAATTTGTGAGGGAGGTTTACAAGCGATTGTATAAAAAAGGCAGGATATTCTTCATGCGAGATGTTCTAAAGCTCTTGGAAAAACAGCCGGAGCTGGCGGAGATAAACAAGGGAATAGCTAGAAATGAGGGCTATGCCAAATCCCTTAGGGAGGACAGACTTGTCAGGTGAGCCCATGAAAAAAGGCATCCAGATGTGGAACAAGGCGAAAAAAATCATCCCAGGTGGAACACAGTTGCTCTCAAAGCGCTCGGAACAGTTTTTGCCCGAGCAGTGGCCATCCTACTTCAAAAAGGCCAAGGGGATTGAGGTATGGGATCTAGACGGCAACAGGTACTTGGACATGTCCTACATGGGCATCGGGGCCTGCATCCTAGGTTATGCCGACGAAGACGTGAACAGAGCTGTCAAAAAAGTGATAGATGAATGTTCGATGTGCACCCTGAATTCCCCGGAAGAAGTTGAGCTAGCGGAACTCTTGATAAAATTGCATCCATGGGCGGAAATGGTGAGGTACACTAGGACCGGGGGGGAAGCAACGGCAGTAGCGATCAGAATTGCTCGCGCACACACAGGAAAAGATAAGCTGGCGTTCTGTGGTTATCATGGATGGGGCGACTGGTATCTCTCGGCTAACTTGGCGGATGAAAAAAATTTGGATGGGCAATTATTGCCAGGGCTCAAACCCCTTGGAGTTCCACGGGCGCTGAAAGGAACCGCTATCCCCTTTAACTATAACAAAATCGAAGAACTCGAGAAAATCGTGGATGAAAACAACATCGGAACCATCGTGATGGAGCCGCGGAGGGAGCACAGCCCAGAAAAGAGGTTCTTGGAAAAAGTGAGAAAAATTGCGGACAGGATTGGGGCAGTTTTGATTTTTGACGAGATAACCTCTGGCTGGCGCATGAACGTTGGAGGCATCCACATGCTGTACAAAGTATACCCCGATATCGCAGTCTTGGGCAAGGCCATGAGCAACGGTTTTCCGATGGCGGCGGTTGTAGGGACGAGAGAGGTGATGGATGTCGCTCAAGATAGCTTCATCAGCAGCACTTACTGGACCGAGAGGGTGGGCCCAGCCGCGGCGATAGCGACGATAAACAAGATTAAAAAACACGATGTCCCGACTCATTTGTGTAAGGTCGGCAATTTAATCACCAAGGGCTGGAAGGGCCTTGCAAAAGAGCACGGGTTGAAAATCGATGTGATGGGAATCCCTCCTTTGACCACGTTTAAATTCGGCTACGGGGCCCTTAACCAAGCGTTGCACACGCTGTTTACCCAAGAGATGCTGGAAAGGGGGTTCTTAGCTTCGAAGAGCGTTTACGTTTCTTACAGCCATAATGAAGACCACGTGAAAAAATATTTAGAAAATGTTGGGGGGGTATTTAAAACGATGGCAAAGACTATCGAAGACAATAAAGTACACGATCTGCTAAAGGGGCCTATTGCCCATGAGGGGTTTAGGAGACTGACTTAGGCAAATAGGAGGGATGGCGGTGCTTGAGGGTGAGTTGATTCGACTCAGGGCGGTGGAGAAAAAAGACTTGAAAAAGCTCAGGGACTGGAGAAACGACCCAGACGTGAAGAAGTTTGTCCGAGAGTACAAAGAGCTAAGCATGCAGAACCAGTTGCGGTGGCTTGAGTCGCTGGCTAGAGATAGGGACACTATCATGTTCGCGGTCGAGACAAAAAAAGGAAAAATGATCGGGTGCACTGGTCTGACCTACATCGACTGGAAAAATCGCAGGGGTGAGGTCTCTATCTACATCGGGGGCAAAAAATATCGCGGCAAAGGCTACGGTACCGACACTCTGAAGACGCTGATGAAATACAGCTTTGAGGAGCTGAATCTGCACATGCTGTTTGGCGAGATCTTCGAGTACAATAAAGCAAACATCAGGCTGTTTGAAAAATGCGGATTCAAGAGAGATGGCGTTTTGAGGCACAGGCTTTATCGCGATGGAAGATATTGGAACTCCCTGATTTACTCGATTTTAGAGAGGGAGTGGAAGCAGCAAGGGCCCCAAAAGGAAGGCAGAGGAAAAGAAAGATGTATAAACCATTTGTGAGTTTTGTGCTTATAACCCATAATAACATTAGGACTATTCGAAAAAATCTTCTGAGTATACAAGCGCAAAGTTACAACAAAAAAGAAATAATAGCCGTGGATGATGGATCTGGGGATGGCACAATAAACGTGCTCGAAAATTTCAACGTACGTGTCATTAAAATACCTCCTTGCCCAGCTGCGAAAGCCCTAAATGTAGGGTTTCGATCGGCAAAAGGAGATATCATATGTTATCTTGGTGCGGACGCCTATCTAGAAAGTAAAAATTGGTTGGACTCGGTCATTCAAGCTTTTAAGAAATTTAAACCGGATGCGGTTATTACAAACATGATCCCCAAAAATGCGTACACGAACCCTTACGCCTACTATTGTGCAATGGGGCCTTTGTCTATTAGTACCAAAGGCTCTTTTTGGTACAAGGAGACTACAGGATTTCTATGTAATTGTTCTTTTTTGAAGGAATCTTTACAGGAAGTAGGATTTGCTAATGAGCACTTTCGTGTGGCTGAGGATACAGAGCTATTACACAGGTTTCGGAAGAAAAAGAAAAAAATACTTCATTTATCATCTGTAAGGGTTATACATGACCACGATTTCGGTTTTAGAAACCTTTGCAAATTATCCTGGAAGCAAGGAAAGAGTAGAGGGGCCTTTTATAAGCTTCACCCAGATTTTAGAACTCTTCGAAGTAAAATCAAACTTTTTTTTATTCTTGGTATATTAGTAGCTTTCATGTGTAGTTTATTTTATTTTCCATTTCTAAATTTACTCATGCTTATTTCCTTATTTGGATATGAGATAAATCGTGTGGCCGAAGCCAAAAAACATTTTGGTTTTCTAAACTTTCTTCAAATCATCTTTTACGCGGCTGTTGATGATGGGTTGAGATTTTTCGCATTTTTAACAGGGGCTATTTTTTAAATGCACCATCACTGAATTTGTTCCTGTTTCTCCCGAGCCAGAGCTTCATGGCAGCTTCAGCTGGAGTTCTCCTTTCAAGCTCCAGTGGCTCCTAATGAAGTTGGATATCTTCTGCGAGATTCCTATGATGGCGATTGAAGCGTAACTACCATGCCTGGAGCGTTAAGCGCGTACCTATCCCGTAAGGTTACGAAAAAAATTCGGTCGGAAAATAAAGATTTATTTTAAAGACCAATAACACTACGATCGAGTTAGGGGTCTTAGAGCATACTTAAAAAGTGCGCCGGGGTGCCTAATCAATCGCTTTAGATATCCTAATTTGCCGTAATTTTTTAGTGCACACTTGAACCTCAGTTTTGTATAGATTGCATCAAGAACGTCCGCTGGGATTTTATCAGATACCCATAAAGGCCCAAGCTGAAGGTTAAAGGTTGAATAATCTACCTTTTCTGGTATCAGGCCGAGTTCGTCAGCCCACTTCCAAAGTTTAGTGCCAGGGAATGGAGTTGTGACACAAACACCGGCGCCATCAATATCATTTTCTTCGATAAAGCGTTCCGTTGCTTCTATATCTTGAATTGTCTCCGTAGGGTTACCAATCATGAAAGTCCCATAAACTTCAATACCAGCCTCCTTGCATAGCTTGATGGCATTTTTATTTTGCTCCACGGTTGTTTTCTTATTGAGGACATCGAGGATCCTTTGGTTACCCGATTCAAATCCAAATTGTATCCCCACACAACCAGCCTTTTGCATCATTCTAAGTGCTTCTAAATCCACGGAGTCGGTACGCGCTGAGCAACGCCAAGGTATCTCAGAGAGTTTATTTTCAGTCATAAGTTCACAAATAGCGGTAAGTCGTTTTCTGTTTGTAGGAAAAGAATCGTCGAGGAAGTTGAAAAACCTAACATCGTAGACTTCGACGAGATGTTTAAGCTCTTCCACGACACGCTCGGCGCTATTGTAGCGCACGGGTGTGCCACGCCAAGAATTGTAACAAAAAATACACCGATATGGGCAGCCTCTGCTTGTTATGAGCGTGCCTAATCTTTTACAGCATCTTTTCCCAATTTCTTCTTCATGGGATAAGTAAAATTTCATATCCATAAGATGACGAGCGGGCATCGGGGTCTCGTCTATATTCTCAATTATTGGGCGCGAAATTATTTTAGACTCCGCTCCATTTTTGACGATATCAAGCATAGCGCGCTCGCCCTCACCTTTGACGACGACATCAACATGTTGAAGTGCTTCGTCTGTCATTACCGAGGCATGGGTACCTCCCATAATGGTAAGCGCGTCTAAATTTTCCTTGACATAGTCCGCAATACGGTAAGCATCAGGAGCTGCCGCGGTCGTAGCGGTTATTCCAACGATATGTGGGTCAAGCCTTTCCAGTTCCTTCTTCACATTCTGCCCAGCTTGTTCATCTATAATGACGACACTTACTCCGTGGTTTTCCAAATAACTCGCAATAAAGCCCAAGTTGAGTGGTGGATAAATAGCACCCGTGCCAGGGTTTACCAATGCTACGTCAATCATAAAACATACTTCATTTTAGTTATTTTATCTTTTGTGGTTCTCCCGGTCTCGTCTATGTAAACGACTCGCACCCCACAGATCTTTCGGTGGATCTCCCTCATCAAACGGGGGTAATAGCAGTAGCGAGGGGTCAAAACGATTGGGTGATCGAGAGGCACCGGGAGGACTCGAACTTCATAAGGCGAAGTTCCCCTTTTTTCAGAATCTTTTGTTGGCATTTTAATCGTATGAACTGTTCATGCAATATTTCGACTAAATACCTACCTAAAATATTTTTTTAAAGTTTCACTAATATACACTAAATCGTCGTCATTTAAATATTGATGTATACCAAAATGCAAACCATTTTCTCCTACATATTCGGCCGCTGGAAATTGACCATATTTGTAACCTAAAAATTTGAATGCTTTATGCTGAGTGGGTAAACTCCCGAATAACGTTTTGCATTGAATACCCTTAGATTCTAGATAGTTGTAAAGTTTATCGCGATTATATTTTTTATCTTTTAGAATTAACGGGAAGGCATGTGGACTCATTTTTTCAAAGCTTTCTTCTTTGAGAAAATAAAAATAATCTGATAAATCTTCGGTTAATTCCAATAGTTTACGTAAATTGTTTTTGCGTTTATCAAAGGTTTGGTCAAAATATTCAAGACCTTCCAACCCAACAGCTGCTTCCAAATCATTCATTTTTGAATTGAAACCTATACGTTGAAAATCGAAGTATATGCTACCAGGAGGACGACCGTGTGATTTTATTGATCTAACCACATTGGCGATTTCATCGTTATTAGTAACAACCATACCGCCTTCGCCACAAACTATTAAGTGAGCAGCATAGAAACTAAATGTTCCCATATCACCGATGCTGCCCACAAATCTGTTTTTATAGGTAGCGCCATGTGCTTCGCAGGCATCTTCTATGATTTTTAAATCATGGGCTCTGGCATTTTCTAGAATAGTATCCATTTCACAGGGCTTCCCCATAGTATGAACAACCATTATAGCTCTGGTTTTATTAGTGATAGCCTCTTTAATTTTAGAAGGGTCGATATTTAGAGTCTCTAACTCAATATCAACAAATTTAGGGATAAATCCCGCAGCCAGAACCGAGTTGGCACAAGCTACAAAACACAGCGCTGGAACAATGATCTCATCGCCCCTATTGGCACCAAAGTCGTACAGCGAAGTGCAACAGCAAATGTCAGCGTCCGTGCCAGAACTTGTAGCAATAGCATGTTTATATCCAAATTTAGCTGCAAATTTTTCCTCGAATTCCTTTACATTGTCTCCTTCTGAAGCCCAATTCTTATCTAAAACCTGCTGTAAATATTTTTTTGCTATATCTCTTATTACTAGTTCGCCAAAATTTATTCGCATTTTCTATTCGCCCCTAAAATAAATTATTTGACTACTTAAGTTCTCGAATCTTATTAGATTTATACCATTCCATGGTTTTTCGTATCCCCTCATCCAAAGAAACCTTAGGAAACCATCCAAGTGAATTCTTTGCTTTGGTTATATTAAGACAAAGCTTTGTTTTAATGCTAGGTTTAGACGGATCATATTCTATCCTAATGTCTTTGCCCGAACGGGCGATGATCTTCTTAACCAAATTGCTTACAGAAATAGAACTGCCGTATCCAACATTGTAGAGTTCAAATTTAGACTCCTGTTTGGCAATTGCAAGTTCAACGAAATTCACAAGATCGGAAATGTATAGCAGATCTCTTTCCTCTTCACCTGTACCCCAGACCTCAATTTTTCCCCCATCTCCTGTAGTCATAACCTTGGTCATTGTTGCTCCAAAAACGTGCGACTTTTCCAAGTCAAATTTATCGTAGGGGCCATAAATATTTGAGTGTCTAATTACTGTGTATTTAGTATTTCCTATTCTCGAATAAAATTCGCACATCTTCTCAATGTAAACCTTTGTCCATCCAACACCGAAGTAGCTTGGAAAGATTTCTTTGTTTGCATCAAAATCAGTTTCTTTGACAGGAGTATCACTTGGTTGATACATAGTCGTACAACTAAAAAATACTACATGACCTACATTATGTTCAAATGCACTTCTGAATATAAGAGAGTTCATCACTGCATTATCAGTCACATGATAATATGGTTTGGTAATGACGTCTTTGGCGCCAGAGGTAGTTGCAGCTGCCTGGGTGATAATATCCCACCCACCTCTTAATACTCGATCGACATCATCTTTGTTTGTAAGATCGGCTTTTAGCATCTTGATTCTTGGATTATCCAAGGGTTTAGAGTTTAGATAGGTTCCATAGACTTCAAAATCATCCCTCTTTGCAAGAGACTCAGCAATATTTCTGCCAATAAAACCTGTGGCACCGCATACTAGAATCTTTTTCCTCATTTTTTTGGCCGTCCATCTATTTTAATTTCACTAATACCTGCATTTTTATACGCAGCATAAATCTTTTGTGAAACTTCTTGAGGTTCCATCCCAAAAGTAAAATATGGTTTTGTTTTTATCCTGCTTGGATAAACTCCAAGAACCCTTACTTTATGTTTCTCCGCTTCTAACCTAAAAGTATCTGTAAATCCCCGTAATCCCCATTTACTTGCACAGTATACGCTTTTTAGCTTTTGATTTTCCAATCCGGATAAAGAATTAATATTAATTATTGTTCCATAACCTTTATCTAAAAATAAAGTATATAATCGTTTAGTTAATTTTATTGGGGCAATTAAATTTGTTATTAAAATCTCCTCAATTTGTTTATCATCTATTTCATTGAGTGGTAATTTCAGATCTGTCCCCGCATCTTGTAACTTCAAATCTACTCCTGCATTATTAATTAATACTGAAGCGTCTTTCCCTTTGGCAAGTTTATATAATTCTTCTATGGTTTTGTCTGATCTTAGATCCCCCGCTAAAACATGACAATTAACTCCCAGTTTAGAAATTTTTTCTTTAACTCTTCTTAAGTCCTCTTTATTTCTCCCATGCAGAATTATATCATGTTTATTACTGGCAAAAACTAACGCTAATTCTTCACCTAATCCCTTGCTCGAACCAGTTATTAAGACACATTTATTTTTCATTTCCCCATTATCTCCCTTAAATTCTATCAGTATTTCTGATTTTCAAATTATACAAACTTCTTCTCTGTAAATACATTATATCTCTTATTCACAATATCCTTATTTTCTTCGTACCAATCCATCACTTCTTTGATTCCGTCTTCAATAGAGATCATAGGCTGGAATCCGATAGCCGTAGCTCTGGATATGTCCATTACCCTTTTCTTATCACCAGAAGGCTTAGAAGTATCCCAAACTACCTTTGGCTTAATTTTCATATTATTGACTATAATCTCGACAACTTCTCTAATACTAACTCCAATACCAGTCCCAAGATTTATTGCTTGCCCTATGCCCTTCTCAAGAGCAAGTAACATTCCTCGAGTCACATCTTTTGCATGAATAAAATCTCTTATAGGAGAACCGTCCCCCCATACTACAAGAGGGTTTTCTCCGTCCAAGGCGCGTTTAATTAGAGACGGAATTACCATAGCATTATTTGGGTCAAAATTGTCATAGGGACCATAAACATTTGTTGGTCTGACAATAGCAACCCTATCCCAACCATATTCAATCTTATAGGCTTCTGCTTGAAGCTCACCAATTCGCTTAGCCCAGCCGGCAAATTTGTCATTTTCCGATGGGAATGTCTTCCAAACATCATCCTCATGAAAAACTTCGGCGGGTGCGTAAACGCCAACAGTACTGGTATACAAATACCTCTTTACACCACACTGTCTGGCAGCCTCCATCATATTCGTATTAAAGCTAATGGTTGGAACAAAGAAACTCGCCGGTTTCTTCATCGTCATTGCAGGAGAACCTTTAATTCCTGCAAGATGAAAAACAAAATCCATCCCCTCACAGACTTCCATGCAATTCTCAAATCGCATAAGATTGACTCGCTTAAATTCCGCCTCGGGATGGGCCCTGGAAGGGTCGTCCAAAGAGGCAATCCTGACTCTAGCTCCCCGTTCAATTAACATTTCAACAAGTGGTATGCCTATGAGGCCCGTTCCTCCTGTCACCAGCACCTTTTTCCCTTTATACATTTTCTCTCCCCCTTAATTGTGGTATTTTCCATTCAATATTAACAAATTTTAAGGTTTTAAAAACTTCCTAGACGTTAGAGAACTGGAACTGACCTTTTCTTATAACCCGGTATCCTTTTATCAACTCTGCAATACCCTCCTGCAGTGAAGTTTTTGCTTTAAATCCTGTAGCCTCTATCTTGGCATTGCTTACAATATAATTTCTCTTATCAGGGTCTTTCGCCCAAGGTTCTCCTTTATACTCCGAAAAACAAAACTCTGAAAACTGTTTCTTGATTTTTTCACACAGTTCCCATTTAGACAAATTAGCATCACTTAAACCTACGTTGTAGGGTTCATTCTTCATTTTATCAAAGTTTTCTAGACAATGGATAAATGCTCTGGCCACATCGCCAACATATATGAAATTTCTTTTAAAATGAGCTTCAAATAAGATTATAGAACGGTCAGATAAAGCCCGATATACAAAATCGTTGATCATATAATCAAAATTCATTCTTGGACTTATGCCAAATGCTGTTGCGAGCCGCAGAGTTATCGCATTCCCCGCATTCAAAACCTCTTTTTCAGCTGCTACCTTTGTTCGTCCGTATAGTGATATAGGTCTTAAAGGCGTTTCTTCGGTACAAAAAATATTGTCAGAACCAATACCGTATCCGCTATTTGTACAAGGAAAAATTATCATCTGATCTTTACGTCGTAATTTTAACAGCATTTTAATGGCGCCGAGGTTGATTGTTCGAGCAGCAGTTGGGTCTTTATCGCAAGCTGGTGCACCAACAATCGCGGCTAAAGGAAAAAGCGCATCCACTTTTTTTAAACATGTGGAAACAAGTTTTCTATCTCTTACATCTCCACGGACGATTGTTAATTTTTTATAATGACAGCAGTCCATCAATGAAGTCTGATTATACATAAAATTATCTAAGACTGTTACTTCATGGCCTTTCTCAAGCAATCTCGGAACTAATATGGACCCAATATAGCCCGCTCCTCCTGTGACCAATATTTTCATTCTATCTTCCCCCCTATGAACTTGAATACAAATCTGCCATTTCTATTAATAAAGTAGACTTTCCATCTTTCCTTTCCAAGGCATGTTTATAGGCAGGAACTATGTCTCTGCCGTTGGTTAGTTTTATGATCTCTATATTTTTTAACATGCATCTTAATGCGTCTGTGTAGTCCGAGCAATGTTGAATTCCTGGATAAAGTGGCTTGGTACTGCCAATTGCAGTTCTTATAATTACTTTGGGTTTAAATCGCCCGCAAGACATTTTCTTTATCTTGTCCAAGTGGTTCACCAATTGATTTGTAGCTATTATTAGAAAATCCATCCTTGGATAGATGGAAACAGGCATATACCCTTCTAACGATAGCCCTATTGACATCCCCATCTGCACGTCCTCGATTAGTGGAAGTTCTATCTTCTTCGAATTCGGTATATCCTGAAGTGATGAAGACATAATACTGCCTGGATAAACTATATTTTGCCCAAGAAATATAACCCTCTTGTCTTTAGCAAGTAATTTCATGGCCTTTGTTAATTCATCTTTATATGTCATTCAGAACACCACCCATACCCCGCAACCTTGGTGCGGGTATTTCCTCTTATATTCGTATCTTATAATTTTGGGTTTAGATTTACTCTTACCCCACACTTCTTGTGTGGGCGTGTTAACGCTCAGCCCATTATCTTCAACAACAAATATAATTGGTAAGTTATGTCTTGCTGCATATTTCGTGCATTCATGGAACACACCCATCTCAGCACCCATATCACCGACAAATGCCCATACTTTATTTTTTGACCTCTTTCTCTTCAGAGCCATAGCTACACCAACTGCAATTGGTAAATTGCCTCCCATTATGGCCGAGGTGAAGAATTTATGTTCCTTGTTAAATATGTGGATGCTTCTATTTTGGAGTATCTCGTTAGCCAACCATTCTCTGTCTATACCTTTAAGAAGCACGTGATAGTGACTTCTATGCGTTGAAAATACCCAGTCGCCTTTTTTTACCTTCTTGAATATTTTAACAAGAGGCCCCTCACTACCAACAGCCAAATGAACTGGAGACCTTATTTTTTTATCAAGAAACAACTCTTTTATTTCTTCTTCAAATTGTACAAGATCTTCTTTTTTCATATTCTTCCCTCGTTTTCTTTAAACCACTCATAAGTCTTTTCTAAACCATCCCTCAAACTTATTTTCGGTTTCCAACCTAATGCATTCATTTTGTTTACATCCAATAATTTTTTTTGCATGCCATCTGGTTTTGTTTCATCAAAAACCACTTCTCCGTCGAATCCTGTAACCTCTTTTATCAAAAATGCTAGTTCCTTTATAGAAATGTCTTTGCCATAGCCAACATTAATTATTTCCGATCGACTATAATTGTTCATTAAAAATAAACATGCATCAGCAAAGTCATCAACATAAAGAAACTCCCGCCGTGGAGTTCCTGTACCCCAAATTACTACTTTTTTTCTTTTTTCAGATTTTGCTTCGTGAAATTTTCGAATAAGCGCTGGAATTACATGAGATGTTTTTAAGTCAAAATTATCGTTGGGGCCATAGATATTTGTTGGAATGACAGAAATAAAATTAGTACCGTATTGCTGGTTGTATGCTTGGCACATTTTTATTCCTGCGATTTTTGCAACGGCATAAGCTTCGTTAGTGGGTTCCAATAGTCCGGTTAGCAAAGCTTCTTCATTCATGGGCTGCGGGCAAAATTTGGGATAAATACAAGAACTTCCCAAAAAAAGTAATTTCTTTACTTTTGTTTTCCAAGCAAAATGGATCAAATTGAGTTGCGCTTGCAGGTTCGTGTAAATAAGATCCGCAGGATAAGCCATATTTGCGAGAATCCCTCCTTCTTTGATGGTAGTCAAAAAAACATATCCCGGCTTTTCTTGTAGGAAAAATTTGTGGACATCGCTCTGTTTAGTCAAACTAAGTTCCGAGGAAGATTTAGTGATAAGGTTGTTGAAACCTGCTGCTTTTAAGTGTCTAATTAGAGCAGTGCCGATCATTCCCTCGTGTCCCGCAACAAATATTTTAGCATTTTTATTCATCATAGGCTTCTGTTATTGTTTTAGTAAAAGGTACGTATTTAGCTTTTTTGACCCTTTGTCACAGCGAGTAGTTTAAAGCGCCCACGCGCAAAATAGCATGGGGAAGAATCATGGACTTAAACGAGCTGGTGAAGAAAATCAAGGGCAGAAAAATCCTCGTTCTAGGGGATGTAACTTTCGATAAGCATATCGTGGGTTCAGTTACAAAGATTTCTCCAGAAGCTCCAGTACCGATGATGGAAGTGGACTCAGAATCATATCATTTAGGTGGTGCAGCGAATATCATCAAGAATCTACATGAGCTGGGTGGGGAAGCAGGGATAATGACAGTTACCGGGAACGATCCAGAGGGGGTCTACTTAGCCCAAGAAATCGAAAAAATGGGGGTAGACACGAATGGGATATTTAGGGAGAAGGAAAGAATCACAACGATGGTAACTAGAGTTCTAACTCGCGAAAATTATCAACTCCTTCGCATGGAAAGAGCCGAAAACAGAGAGATAGATCACGAGACGGTGACGAAATTAGCCAATCACCTGCGGAACATTATAAACACGTTTGATGTCCTCCTCATTGCTGATTATGGAAGAGGGACCATGACACAGGAACTCGTCGGTGATGTGGTAGGTGTTGCAAAAGAAACAGGAAAAAAAATCGTGGTAAACCCAAAGAAAGAACATTTCTCATACTACGAAGGCGTGGATGTTATTCGAACAAATAGAGGAGAGGCTAGCTACGCTACGGGCGTTTCCCCCATTAACGAGACGAGCATACGCATCATGGGACAGAAGATCTTGAGCTCGGTACGCTGCGGTGCGGTTCTGATAACTTGGATAGAAGATGGTTTTCATCTTTTCGAGAGGGATGGGAGAGTGACATTCATCCCACCACTCGTGAGACGCCCGGTCGATGTCACTGGTGTTGGGGACACAGTCACGTGTGTTCTAGCGTTGGGTTTGGCGGCTGGGGCGAGGTTAGAGGATTCTGCTAGGCTGGCGAACTACGCTGGCGCCATCGTCGCGAACAAGAAAGGCCTGGCCACGGCGACATCTGAAGAGCTAAAGGAGGCACTAGCTAAAGGCATATCCTAGGTGTGTCGGGCGATGATTTCAAACGAGCTTTTGAAAGAACTCACGGAAAAAACGTATAGGATCCGCAGGCATGTCTTGGAGATGACCACCGCTGCGGGCTCAGGGCATCCTGGGGGTTCGTTGTCGTGCGTCGATGTGATCACTGCGCTTTACTTTCACGTGATGCGCCATAACCCCAAAAACCCAAGCTGGCCCAACAGGGATAGGTTCGTGCTAAGCAAAGGGCACGCTGCTCCAACTTTGTATGCCGCGCTTGCCGAGGCCGGTTATATCCCCCTCGATGAGCTAAAAACGCTCCGGAAATTGGGCAGCCCGCTGCAGGGGCACCCAGACAGGAATCGTGTGCCAGGGATTGAAAATTCCTCTGGATCGCTGGGGAACGGGCTGGCGATAGCGAACGGTATGGCTGCCGCCGCGAAAATAGATGGGGGAGACCACAGGGTTTACGTTCTCCTCGGAGATGGGGAGTGCCAAGAAGGGTTAGTTTGGGAGGCAGCGATGTTTACAGCACATTACAAACTGGATAACCTAACCGCTGTAGTGGATCGAAACGGCCTGCAGATAGATGGACCAACCGAGCGGGTCATGAGCCTCGAGCCGCTGGCCAATAAATGGCGAGCCTTTGGGTGGCACGTCATTGAAATTGATGGACACGATATCGCGGCGATCATAAATGCCCTTGAGGAGGCAAAGCAGGTAAAAGGGAGGCCAACTGTGGTGATCGCCTACCTAATAAAGGGGCGCGGGGTCTCCTTCATGGAATGGGTGGCAGGCTTCCATGGCAAAACACTAGCTCCGAAGGATCTAGAAAAAGCGCTGGCAGAGCTGGATGCTTGGTATAAGGGGATGACGGCATGAGCACAGAAATGAAATCTACGCGCGATGCGTACGGCGAGTGTTTGGTCGAGTTGAGTGTGGATGAGCGGATAGTGGTGCTGGATGCGGATGTATCGACATCGACTCGAACGAACAAGTTTGCGGCAAAATGTCCCGAGCGATTTTTCAACGTAGGGTGTGCCGAGCAGAACTTGATCGCTACCGCTGCCGGATTCGCGTACGGAGGGAAAATTGCCATCGCTACGGCATACGCGATTTTCGCGACCGCACGCACTTGGGAGCAAATCAGGAGCTTCGTCGCCCACGATAACCTGAACGTGAAAATCATCGTGACGCATGCTGGCCTGACGAACGGCCCAGATGGCGCTTCGCACCACTCGCTCGAAGACATCGCCCTCCTACGAGTTATCCCGAACATGACGATTATTGTGCCTGCGGATGCTGAGGAGGCGAAGCAGGCCATACGCGCAGCCATCGAGCACCCCGGACCGTGTTATGTCCGACTGAGTAGGGCGAAGAGCCCAGTAATATTCGACTCAGGCTACAAGTTCATGCTCGGAAAGGGGGCAGTTTTAAAGGATGGACAAGATTTGACGATAATCGCTGTTGGGAATATGGTCGTAAAGGCCCTTGAAGCTGCAGAGATCCTTGAAAAGGAGGGGATAAGCGTAAGGGTGGTCAACCTTTCCACGATCAAGCCCATCGATAGAGAAATCGTGTTAAGTGCGGCGAGGGAGACCGGGGCGATCGTCACAGTCGAAGAGCATAACGTAATTGGTGGCCTCGGCGGGGCTGTGGCGGAAGTTGTTAGCGCTGAGCAGCCGGTGCCGATAGAGTTTGTCGGGGTTCAGGACAGATTTGGTCAAACAGGTGAGACAGAGGAACTTTACAAGGTTTACGGATTAACCGCAGAAAAAATCGTCGAGGCTTCTAAAAAGGTCTTCTCGAGGAAAAAAAGAGCTGAGGCGGTAGCACGATTGTAAGGAGCAAGGCACCGTTCAGGATAAGCTTCGGCGGCGGCGGGACCGATGTGCCACCTTACTGCTGGGAGCACGGCGGTGCGGTGGTAAGCACGACGATCGACAAGTATGCGTATACCACACTTAAACCAACAAACACCAAAAAAATCAACGTATGCTCAATGGATTTTAACCTAAGAAAGAGCTTCGAGCTCGGAAAGCTAAAGTACGATGGCGAGCTCGACTTGGTGAAGGCGACGATCAACGAGTTTGATATTGAAAAGGGATTCGACCTGCTGACTCATGCGGAGATGCCCCCGGGCTCGGGAATGGGAACCTCTTCGTCGATGGCGGTCGCGCTGATAGGATGCTTTAAAGAGTTTACGGGCAGACGCATGGGCAAGCGGGCGATCGCCGAGCTCGCGTACCACATCGAGCGGGAAGAACTCATGGAGAAGGGTGGCTACCAAGACCAGTACGCCGCGGTCTTCGGCGGGTTCAACTATATGGAGTTTCACAAAAACAAAGTTACAGTTATCCCATTGCGCTTGCCCCTTGATGTCTTGAATGAACTCCAGTACTGCTTGCTCCTCTTCTTTACGGGCGAAACAAGGCTGTCAAGCGAGATTCACGAAGATATGACAAGGCGTTACAAAATGGAGAAGAGCGACTACTTAACGTCGATGCATAATTTGAAGAAAATTGCTAGTAATATGAAGCGAAGTCTACTTAAGAATGACACGCAAAAATTTGGGGAGCTTCTGCATGAGGGTTGGATTGAGAAAAGGCGGCTATCTGGCAAGATAACCAGCCCTGAAATTGAGAAGATGTACGATGTTGCAAGGCAGAGGGGAGCAATCGGCGGCAAGATCCTCGGCGCTGGTGGTGGTGGGCACCTCCTGCTATTTTGCGAACCCGAGAGAAAGTTTGAAGTGGCAAATGTGCTGAGTAAATACGGGGCCAAAATCGTGCCATTCGGGTTCGAATCACAAGGACTGCGAACATGGGAGGTTAGAGAATGGAAATAGGGGAATTGATTAAAGAGAGCATAAATGTGAAAGAAGAGCTACGTAAGCAGGTTTCGGAGCTTAGGAAAATAGAAAAAGTTTCAAGTGCAATAGTGGAGGCTCTCAAAAACGGGCATAAAGTCGTGTTATTTGGAAACGGCGGCAGCGCGGCAGATGCTCAGCATATCGCTTGCGAACTCGCGGGCAGGTTCAAGAAGGAGAGGCGTGGATTGCCGGCAATTGCCCTCACCACAAACACCTCGGCTTTGACGGCCATAGCAAATGACTACAGTTATGATGAGATTTTTTCGAGGCAGGTGGAGGGCATCGTTAACGAGGGTGATATCGCAATAGGCATAAGCACGAGCGGAAATTCGGTCAACGTGATTAAAGGTGCGCAAGCCGCAAAGAAGCGGGGGGCGCTTACCGTGGGATTCACCGGCGCTACGGGAGGCGAACTTAGCAAGGTCGTCGATATCTGTATTAAAGTGCCCTCGAATGACACTCCGCGCATCCAAGAGGTGCACATTACCATAGGACATATCATCTGCCAGCTCGTCGAAGAGGGGCTGTTTTGAGCTCGGTTGCAGTTTTCCTTGACCGTGACGGCACGATTTGCAAGGATGTTCATTACATGAGAAGTCCTGAGCAGTTCGAGCTTCTGCCCGGCGTTGCCGAGGGTATAAAGTTTCTGAATGAACTAGGGGTGAAGGTAATTGTAGCGACGAACCAATCAGGCGTGGCGAGGGGCTATTTCACCGAGCAGGATCTCAAAAAGATTCACGAGCGAATGATCGAGGAGCTTTCAAAGAGGGGGGCTAAAATCGACGCCATCTACTATTGTCCACATCACCCCGACGATGACTGCGGGTGCAGAAAACCAAAAATCAGGATGCTAAAAAAAGCGGAGGCGGACTTCAGACTGGACTTGAGCAAATGCTTCATCGTTGGGGACAAAAGGCTGGACGTGGAAACAGGAAAAAACGCTGGCTGTACGAGCATACTTATTCCTGGTCCAGAGACTGAGCCCGATATAAAAGCCAACCTTACCGCGCCTGACCTTTACAAGGCCGCCAGTATAATAAAGAGAAAAATCAGCGGGTAAAGCATTTATTTGTCGGGGTATTCGTGGTTATGTGTAGAGATGGAAGGATGAAGATATTCATCGACACCGCAAAATTGGGAGAGATCAAGGAAGCCCTCAGCTGGGGCATCGTCGACGGAGTGACCACCAACCCCAGCTTGCTAAGAGAAGCGATTGATGAAGAAAAGGGAAAAGGCAGGGATATCGACCTTGAGGACCACGTTGGGGAGATATGCAAGCTGGCGGGGAAGGGAAGACCGGTGAGCTTGGAGGTCCTCAGCCAAAAAGCCAGCGAAATGATCGAGGAAGCCCACATCCTGTATAAAAAATTCAATCCGATCGCCGGGAATGTCGTCATAAAGATTCCAATTAACACATATACTGGCCTGGGGGTGACAAATTACGAGGGTTTAAAAGCCATAAGGGAATCGGGCGAGAGGAAAATCCCCATAAATGCCACTTTGGTCATGACGCCCGAACAAGCGCTTCTGGCGGCGAAGGCCGGCGCCATGTATGCGAGCCCATTCGCGGGGCGGGTGGACGATTACATAAGAAGGAATTTGGGGATCAGTTTTGAAAAACACGACTACTTTGACTTCGACCTAGTGAGAAAAATCGCTAGGGAGAAACTTGATAGACGTTTGAAGAAGATCGGCGGCGATATCATATCCGCTTACTCCGATAAAATTGTAAGGAGGACGAGCTGCATTGGGGGTAACGAGGGTATAGCAAGCGGGGTGGAATTGGTGGAGAAAATCGTGGACATTTTCAGAAAATACGGCATAAAAACGAAAGTGATCGCCGCCAGCATGAGGCACCCTAGACAAGTCAGAGAAGTGGCTGAAGCCGGAGCGGATATCGCGACCGTACCTTTCGAAGTGCTCCAAGCGATGCTCAAGCACCCAAAGACTGAAGAGGGTGTGAATAAATTTTACATTGATGCGACTCGAGCGAAGTATGAAGAGCTATTTAAATAGCTATCTCTGTAATTAACCAAGCAGGGAAAAAATTAGAAAAGTATGGCATCCACCAAGAAGATCCTGAAGGAGACAAAAAAAGCTATTAAAGAGATGGTCAGAATTCTAAAGATGAGAAAACATGAAAGCAGCAATGGTTTATCCTGCTGGTTGTTCAAATCTGCCTGAGAGCTTGGATCCTAATTTTCAGATAGCGATAGCCTTACAAAAAAATGGTGTCGATGTCACATATTTTACCATGCCGGAAAAAACATTTTATTTTTATTCTAAAAGTCTTGTTCACCCGAAAATAACTTTTTTGGCTCCTTTCTATATTCCCCTCAAATTTTCTGCCTTTTTACAGAAATCACATTTTATTTGGCGGTCAATTGAACCTAAACCGAAAGATGTTTACTTTGAATTTCCTCTATCTCTTTTAAAAGAGATCAAAAAAAGTTCTCCTGATATAATTCATTTTAGAGGTTTTTTCTTTACAAATTTACTTTCCATACCTCTTTTAAAAGTTCTTCAACTTCCACATATTGTCGAACCCGTAGATATCCTCCACAGACAAAGTTTTTTTAGAAAAACCGTCACAAAAGCGTTTTTAAAAATGGCTACCAACATATTCGCTTGGCAAGGAAGTGAATTACATTTTCTTGTTAATGAATGTAAAATATCAAAAGAAAAGATAGTCCAAGTACCAACCAACGGTTTTGACGAAAAAAAATTTTATCCACTAAATAAGAAATCATGCCGACAGAAACTAGGTTTAGATGAAAATTATCGGTATTTATTATACGTTGGAGGACTCTGTTCTCGAATGGGGCACTTAATAGACCCTTTTCCATTATTACATATTTTAAAGGAATTAAACAAAGACAAAAAGAAATTTAAATTAATTATAGTTGGTGCAGGAGAGATTAGTAGGTATGTAAATTACGCAAAGAAATTGGGCGTTGATAGAGATATAATAATGGAAGGAATCGTTAAGTTTTCCAAAATGAATACTTACTACAATGCCGTAGATGTACTTTTATGGACATTTTCGGAGGGAGGACCGGGAATAGGAAAAACGGTCAACGAATCAATGGCTTGTGGGCTGCCAATAGTGTCGTACTCTAATGTATTTACTCTTAGAGATAAAGATTGTATCCTATACGTCCCTGAAGGAGACGTAAAAGCGATGGCAAAAAAAGTTGTTGAGATATGTGAAAATGATACATTGAGAAAAGAATTGAGTAGAAATTCTCTAAGAAGAGCAAAAGAATGTTATACCTTTTCTAAAATTGCGCAGCGGGTGAAAAGAGAATACGAAAAAATTTTACAATCTTGATTCGGAAACATGAATTTCATGAATTTTTTTAAATCCCTCTTCTAAAGAGATTTTTGGTATAAAACCAAATAATTGTCGCATTTTTTTAGGTGAAGCGTAAAAAGTGATGTATTCCGGGGCTTTCCCCTTGTGCTTAATGTTAATTTTTTTGCCGAAGACCATCGCCACTTTCTTAACAAGTTCGTTGATAGTCAAAGGGTTCCCATAACAAAAATCTAAGGTCAAGTTTATTTTATTGCTGCGAATAACTTTCATGATCCCTTCAACCGCATCTTCGATGTACATAAAATCGATGTAGTTTTTCCCGTCACCGAGTACCGTGAAATCATCTTTTCCAGCGATTATCGTTTCGAGTATCCTGGTGGAGATCTTTCTAGGGGGCTCGTATGGGCCATACGCACCGAAGAACCTTAAAATTACATAGTCATCGAATGTTTTTTTCTCCTTGTGGTAAAATTTGAGATATTGCTCACACGCATATTTTGAGATTGCGTACGGTATCGTCGGATCAATTTTTTTCGATGGCGACACCTTGCCTTTTAATCCCATGTACACGGCGCCCGATGAGAAGTATATCAATTTCTTGCCCCTGAAATATTCGAGAAAATTTAACATCGTTGTGATGTTTTTTATGTCGCCAGCTGGATTTTCAACCAAGGCGCGTATATCGCTGTCCGCGACCAGATGAACGCAAACGTCGATGTTTTCAAGTTTAGAGATGGTGCTCTTAACATCGCTTGCCCTCGTAAAATCGCACTTGATCGGCGTGACATTGGAAAGATTTTTTTCTCTTAAAAAGTCCTCAAAAGTGTTGTTGGTGTTGTACGTTCCAAAAACGTTCCAATCGCGGGGGAACGCCAATAGCAAGTTTCTTCCTATAAAACCGGACGCTCCAGTGACCAAAACGTTCATGAGTTACCCCCCAAGGTTTCACAACATTTTTTGTCTATACCACTCGATTGTTTTTTTAAGCCCTTCGTCCAAGCCAACTTTTGGCCGGAATTTGAGCAATTTTTTGGCTTTTTCAATGCTTGGAATTCGTATCTCGACATCCGCCTTGCTTTTTGGTTTGTGGACAATTTTTGACGGAGATCGCGCAAGCAGGACAATTTTTTTTGCCAAGTTTGAAATTGTGATCACTCCTTTAGGGTTCCCGATGTTGAAGACCTCACCGACGGCTTTTTCGTTGGTCAAGGCTAAGGTGATCCCTTCGACCATATCATCGACGTAGCACCAAGCTCGGATTTGGCTACCATCGCCGTAGATTGTCAATGGCTTTCCCTTAATCGCTTCTGTTACAAAATTGTGAATTGCCCCCTCACCGACTTGCCCCGGGCCATAGATGTTGAATGGTCTTAAAATCACGGCGGGTAGGTCGAACTCTTTACGGTAGCTGGACGTTAGGTGTTCAGCAGCCAATTTGCTCGCAGCATACGTCCACCGCGCCTCGCCCACCGGTGGCACATTCAAGGGCATTTTTTCGTCCACGTTGAGGGCTCTGATACCAAAAACCTCGCTCGTGGAAAAATCGATAAAACGCTCGATTTTTTTCGACAGCTTAAGCTCGCGCAGGGCCTCGAGGATGTTTAGAGTGCCGATAAAATTAACTTTGAGCGTCTGTGTGGGATTTCGCGTCACGGAATTTATTCCCGCTATGGCTGCAAAATGCAACACCATTTCTACATTTGCTGGAATACTCTTCTTTAGGCGTCCGAGGTCAAGAACATCGCCTTTTATCACCGTTAAATTAGGATGCGTATCAATTCCTAAATCTTTCATGGCGTTGCGAGAAAAAATATCATAAACGATTATCGTGTTGTCCTCAATGAGTTTCTTGATTAGATGAGAAGAGATAAACCCAGCGCCGCCCGTTATGAAGATTGTTTTTTCTTTGATCTTGCGCATCTTAACTTCTCCATTATCCAAGTGGTTAAATTTTGGTGCACGCTTTTAGGGCTATCTCCAGCACTTTCAGTCCTTCTCGACCGTCGACAAAGGGTTTCTCATCCCTCTTTATGCAGTTAAGAAAGTGTTTTAATTCCAGTTTCAGAGGTTCTTCTTTCTTTATCTTCGGAACTCTTTTCCCTTTTGCATTGCACAGCTCAACCGTCTGTTGGAGATAATCGAGGTACGCGATGCCCGTGGTGCCTGTGGCGACCAAAGTTCTGACTACGTGGGGGGTAAACCAATTTACTTCTACCGAAGCTGTCACATCACCAAAATCCAAAACGATGATTGCATGATCTCCTTTTTCATGTTTAACTTTACCATACTTCGCGTACACATTCACGGGCTCTTTTCCGACGAGGTATCTAGCGATATCAATATCGTGAGTTGCGGAATCGACTATTATCCCCACATCTCTTATCCTCGGGACAAATGGGCCGACCCTTCGCGTAGATATAATTATCAATTTTCCCAAGTCACCTTTTTCGATTAATTCTTTTAGTTTAATAACAGCCGGATTGAATCTCTCTATATGCCCGATCATGAGCTTTGCATCGTTTTTTTCAGCTTCTTTTATCATCTCCTTGGCTTCTTCTGTCGTTGAGGCAATCGGTTTTTCAACGAGGCAATGGATTCCTTTTCTAAGAAAATCCACAGCTACTTTTTCATGAAAAGAAGTGGGCACTGCAATGCTAACCGCATCGACCTTGTTCAAAAGATCGCTGTGATTCTTATAGTAATTTGTATTGTACTTTTCTCCGATCTCTTTCGCTCTTTTGAGATCGGAGTCTGCAACCCCAACAAGTTTGCAATCCAGCTGGGAATAGAGCCTTGCATGGTGTTGCCCCATCATTCCTACTCCAACAACCCCGACGTTGATCATGCTCGTCCAACACCCCTGTACAATAAACCAGCGGTCACGACTTCTTTTGGGTCAAAAAACCCCCTGCCGTCGACCACAAGATTTCCCTTCATCAATTTTTTCACTTTTTTAAATTCTAATTCTTTGTATACCGAATGTGATGTGCAGAGGATTATGCAATCGGACCCGTTGATCGCCTTATAGACGTCCTTTTCTGTCTTGAAGGGAAATTTTTCTTCTTCTAAAAATGGATCGTGAACTACGACTTCATAATCTTTTAAAAGTTCGATGATTTTTAGCGTGTGTGAGTGTTCAAATGCCTTGATATTTGGCTTGAAACTTAGTCCAAGCACAGTAACTCGCCCCTTCTTCACGCGACTCTTTACCATATTTATAACATGGTCCGGCATGGATTCGTTGATCTCCCTAGCAGTTTTTAGCAATGATGGCGTATACCCCCGCATTTCGGCATCTCTTATGATATAGTAAGGATCCATCGGTATACAGTGCCCGCCGACGCCGCACCCAGGACCGAGGATGTGAGAAAACGGCTGTGAATTTGCAGCCTTGATGACTTCGAAGACATCCACACCATATAACTCACACAACTTAGCAAGCTCGTTTGCGAAGGCGATATTCACATCTCTATAGGCGTTTTCAATTATCTTATCTATCTCCGCCGCCACCGGACTGCTCATTTTTATTATGCTTGGAGCAAAAGTTGAGTAAATTTCCGATAGTATCAATACACTTTTTTCGTCTATCCCGCTTACTATTTTTGGATAAGTTTTCAGGTCTCTCAAAACTTGTGGGGCTTGGATTCTTTCCGGCGAATACGCCAAACCAAAATCTTTACCAGCTTTTAAATCCGTCTGTTCTTCAATTATTTTCCCCAACTTTTGTGTGGTAAGCGGCGGCACAGTGCTTTCTAAGGATATGACTTTATCCTTGGAAAATTTAGCGATATGCTTAGCAACTTTTATGACAGCATCGATATCTGCTTCTTTTCTGGGAGTTAGCAGGGTTGGAACAGCTATTACCACAAGGTCGCAGTCATCAATTAATTCCATTTTTGATGAAGCGCGCAGCCTGCCTGCAGCAACATTTTTTTTCAGGATGTCATGCAGGCCAATTTCATCTTCGAAGAACGCGATTCCCTTGTTCGTTAGGGCCACGACTTTTTCATTGATGTCAATCCCAATTACTTCAAACCCTTCGTCTGCCAGCGTCGAAGCTAGAGGCAGACCGACCCTGCCCAGTCCTATAACAGCTATCTTTACGTTTCTGCTCTTGATTTTTTCTTTTATTTGTTTTTCAGGCAATTGATAGAGCAAATTTATGCACCCTTTACAGTTTTTGCAGGGTTTCCAACAACGATGTCGGCAGGGGCCACGTTTTTTGTGACAACCGCTCCGGCCCCAACGATTGCTCCTTCACCAATTACAACCCCAGGCAGTATAGTCGCATTCGCCCCGATCTTTGCTCCCTTTTTTATGATTGGCCCCTCCAGCTTTGCCCCATACCGCATGTATTTATCGTTCGTTGTCACAGAGAAGGGCCCCAAAAAAGCATCATCTTCGATGGTCGTATATCTAGTTACATATGCGCCAGTTTGGATGTTAACGTTGTTTCCTATTTTGCAGTCTCCATCTATAACAGAATTCGTTCCGACCAAGACGTTGTTTCCTATTACAGTGTTTTCCCTTATCAGCACGTTGTGTCCAGTCCTCAATTTGTCGCCTATTTTAACGTTTGAGTATATCACCGCACCGGACCTTATGATAGAGTCCTTACCTATCTCCAAGGCTCCGCCCTTCTGGCTACCCAGTACGACATTGTCTCCGACAGTCGTGTTCTTCCCGAGTTTTACTTTGCCATAGAAAAAAGTGTTTTTTCCTTTTTTAACCTCGACCATAAGCATTCACCACTCTCGCTACTTTTTTTAATTCAGCCTCAGATAACGCGGGATGTACTGGGATTGAAACAACTTCCTTGCTCGCGTTTTCCGCATTTGGTAGGGTAACCCCATATCCCTCGAACAATGGTTGTCTGTGAATTGGTATCGGGTAATATAGGCCGTAACCTATCCCATTCTTTTCCAAATATTTGATGAACTTATCTCTAATTTTAACCCTGATTGTATATTGATGATAGACATGCTTAACACAATCAGCGACGTACGGTTTCTCTACCCAATCTAATTCCTCATCGTAGAATCGAGCGTTGTTTATCCTCTTTTTGTTGAAGATATCCAACTTTTTAAGTTGAACGCGACCTATAGCCCCAGCGATTTCAGTCATCCTATAATTGTATCCAAGAATTCCGTGTAAGTAAACATCTTTCCGCCCATGGTTTATTATCATCCTAGCTTTCCTTGCTATCTCCTCATCATCGGTGGTGATCATCCCTCCTTCCCCCGTAGTCATATTTTTTGTGGGGTAAAAGCTGAAGCATCCGATGTCTCCTAATGACCCAACTTTTTTTCCGTTACACTCCGCTCCATGAGCTTGGCATGCATCCTCTATGACGAAGAGGCCGTGATCTTCCGCAATATCCAAAATAGACCGCATGTCGCACGGCTGGCCGTAGAGATGTACAACGATAATCGCTTTGGTCTTCTTGGTTATTCGCTTTTCAATTTGATCGGGGCTTATGTTGTATGTTTTTGGGTCTATATCGCACAATATCGGTTTTGCTCCCTGCATTAAGATGCAAGATGCCGTCGCGATAAAAGAAAAAGTTGTTGTTATCACCTCGTCCCCCTCCTTGACTCCGATAGAGGATAGTGCTGTATGAAGTGCGGAAGTCCCGCTATTGGTAGCGATTGCAAATTTTGTACCGACATACTTGGAGAAATCTGTCTCAAATTTTTTCGCTTCCCTCCCGTAAACCAAAAGGCCTGAATTTAAGACTTTCTTAACAGCTTCTATCTCCTCTTGCCCCAACAGAGGTTTTGATATGGGAATCATCTTCTATCCTCCTAAAAACTTATAGGGGCTTTTATTTATCGTTGGGGGTCACCTTCAGGAGACTAGTACCGCGCAGTATGTAATTTTATCTGGTCACCCCTGCTTAGGTTATTTTAAGCCGATTAACATGAATTTAAAATGTTGTCGAGGCGGGAGATAAGCGATTTATGAAAGAAAGTTCGTCTCACGAGACGAGTGCCAGATTGCTCAAGGGCGGTTTCATCAGCATGTTAAATTCGATACTCGTGATAGTTTTTAGCACCGCTTATACAATTTTAGTGGCTAGGTTACTTGGCAGTTATGGGTACGGTATTGTAGCGACCTGCACGGCGTTGCTTAGCATTTTATCAGGAATAGCAGGGCTAGGCATCCCATTCGCCATCGCCAAATACATCTCGAAATATGCCGCCCTGAAGGATTGGGGCTCCACCAAAGCTGTGCTGCGTGTGGCGTTCAAGTACATCGTGATATTGGGATTGGCATTTTCCGTATTGCTGTTGCTGCTCGCAGAGTGGATCGCCACGAGTTTGTATCACAATCCTGGGCTGGTGAACATCTTTCGGATAATCGCCTTGGCGCTCCCGCCCGCTTTGCTTTTATCTGGAATTTTATCTGCTTTTCAGGGGTTTCAAAAAATAAGTTATTACATGTTTGCTCAGAGTTCGTCTGTTGTGCTGGCGGTGCCGATCGCAGTTGCACTAATGATTATGGGTTACTTCGCGACTGGGGCGCTACTTGGTACTGCAATAGGCACCGTTCTTGCGTGTATTTTTAGCATAATCTTATTGTCGAGAGTTCTACCAAAGAGATCAAGCAAAACGAGAGCGGGAGGAGTATCTCGTGATATCTTATCTTTTTCCATACCGATGTGGCTGCTCGGCATAGGATCGCTGATTTTGTGGTGGTACACGACTTTGCTTTTGGGTTACGTAACAAGCATGCAAAATGTTGGGTATTACTCCTCATCCCTCGGTCTTACGATGTTCCTTCTTTTTATACCAGTCGCGATCGCAGTCCCGTTATTCCCGCTGATATCTGAGCTTTGGACGCTGAAAGATAAAAAACGACTTGCCGTAACTTTTAGAACTTCGATCAAGTTGGTTTTTACAATTTTGATTCCTCTGGCAGCAGGTGTAGCTGTGTTCTCCGATTTTGCGTTGACGCTTCTTTATGGCAGGGATTTCATCGCCGGTGGTGGGGTGCTTCGCATATTGGCCATCGCCCTCTTTTTCATGAGCATAATGAGGATAAATGATGCTATTTTGGGCGGTATAGGGAAACCTGGAATCAATGCCAAAATGTATTGGGCTGCCACGGTCCTTGCTGTAGCGCTCATAACGCCGCTTGCATGGTTTTACGGGATAACTGGAGCAGCGGTTGGTTTTTTGGTAGCGCACATCTTCATTGCTTGCTTAGGCATATTTTTTGTTAAGAAGCTGGCGGGTCTAAGCTACCCACTTTCTGCATTTAAGGTGCCCTTGCTTGCTGTTGCCGTGATGCTAGCAGTGGTAATACCTTTGCGTTATGTGGTCGTGAATGCTTTACAGGCCATCTTAGTAGGTATCCTTGGCATTCTCATCTACATATTTACATTCTTGAAGCTCGGGGGGATCAAAAGAGAAGAAATAAGTTTGTTAGAACACATCTCGGCCGATATTGGAAAACCGCGTGCTTTTGCAGGAGTAATTAAATTTTTGAAAAAGTTCACCAAGCAATAAGTTTTTAAACCAAGCGAAATGGCGGGCCCGCGGGGATTTGAACCCCGGATCTGCAGCTTAGAAGGCTTGCGGGTCTAACGACTTGCCGCCTTATCCAAGCTAGGCCACGGGCCCAAGCTAATTTCGGTGTGCAACGATTTAATATGTACGATGCAAACTTTACACGGCGATTCAATGCAGCGTTTGTTCGGGACGTTCGGGGTTCGTGGCATCTCTAACGTCGATCTCATGCCTAAGCTTGCGTTTGAACTAGGGCTGGCGCTGGCCACTCACCTCAGGGGTCGCGGCGAGGTGGCGGTTGGCCGAGACAACCGTACTTCCAGCGAGATGTTGGAAAATGCCATCACCGCTGGACTGACATCTGGCGGTTGCAATGTCGTTTTGATAGGTTTAGCCCCTACCCCCGTGTTATCGTTTGCGATCAAGCACTTCCGTTGTGCAGCTGGCGTGATGATAACCGCCTCGCACAACCCACCGCAGTACAACGGTGTTAAATTTTGGAGTGGCGACGGCGCGGGCATGAGCCGTGAGCAGGAGGTCAAAATTGAAAAGATTGTTTCAAAAAAAGCTTGGAAGCGTGCATCTTGGTGTAGGATAGGCCGAGTAAGCAGGAAAGATGCGGTCGCGCCCTACATGGAAGCAATCTTGAGAAAGATACAGAGAGTCAGAGGAAGGCTGAAGGTGGTAGTCGATTGCGCGAACGCGGCCGGCAGCGTGGTGACACCGCGGCTTCTGACTGAACTCGGTTGTCAGGTGATATCGATGAATTGTCAACTGGATGGCACATTCCCGGGCCGAGTTCCGGAGCCGTCCCCACAGAACCTGACCGAGCTCATGAAGACCGTCGTTGCATGCAAAGCCGATTTTGGCATAGCCCACGACGGGGATGCCGACAGAACTTTGATAGTTGACGAGCGGGGGCAGCTTCTCACCGGCGATCGTGTGTTCGCCCTCGCCGCGCTGCATCACCTGCGAAACAAAAAGCACCCGAAGGTGGTAACCACCGTCGCGACGAGCATGGTGCTCGACGATGTTGCCGAAAAGCTCGGTGGCAAGGTTGTGCGCCTCCGCGTGGGTGAGCCGGTGGTGGTGGAATACATCCGCAAGTACGGCGGCGACATCGGTGGAGAGGAGAATGGCGGCGTGATTTATCCGGATTGGTTGCCGTGTCGGGACGGCATAATGACTGCGGTCGAGATCGTTGAGCTGCTCGACGGCAGTGGCATGAAGGTTTCGGATTTGGATGCTAAATTGCCAAAGTATTTTCAGTTCAAACAGAAGGTCGAGTGTCCGGAAAAATTGAAGTCCAAAGTCGCCGCAGCCGTCGTGAGGCAGTTCAAGGGCTACAAGATAGATTGCACCGACGGCCTGCGCGTCATCACGGACGACGGCTGGCTCCTCTTGCGGGCCTCTGGCACCGAGCCGATCTTCAGGTGCTTTGCAGAGGCGAAGAGCGAGGAGCGAGCGAAAGAGCTGGCGAAGCTTGGAATGCAAGCTATCAAAAAAGCAGGTAGCTAGAACCAGCTGCGTTTGCTCGGCGTGTATTTGCCGACGATGTTGATCTCGCTTTTGCACTTGGGGCAATGCTTATTTTTGAGCGCAAATTTTGTGACGTCGAATCCGTAGCGTTCGATGAGCAACTCTCCGCACTTGTGGCAGTATGTGTTGTCGCCCGCGTGTCCTGGAACGTTACCTATGTAGACGTAGCGCAGCCCCTCCTCGTGCGCAATCTTCATGGCCATCTCGAGCGTCTTGACTGGCGTTGGCTCGCGGTCGGTCATCTTGTGCTGGGGGTAGAAGCGGCTGAAATGCGTCGGTGTGGATGGCTCAAGCTCCTCGGCGCTCCACTTGCAGAACTTTCTGATCTCCTCGGCGTCGTCATTTTCTCCGGGTATCACGAGGTAGGTGGTCTCGAGGTGCACACCATCTTTGACCATCCACCTGCATGTGTCTAAAATCGGTTTCATGCCGCCGGGCACCCCGCATACCTCTTTATAGAAGCGGTCGCTGAACGCCTTGACATCGACGTTTGCGGCGTCCAAGTAGGGGCGAATCTCCTTCCACGCATCCAAGCTCATGTACCCGTTCGTCACGTAGACGTTGTAGAGGCCCTCCTTGTGTGCGAGCTTCGCAGTGTCGTAGCAGAACTCGAACCATATTGCGGGTTCAATGTATGTGTAGGCGATGCCTTGGCAGTCGTAACGCTTCGTCAGCTCGACCACGCGCTCGGGAGTGATCTCATCGTAAGTAACGGTCTCGATGTCTGTCTGCGAGATGGTCCAGTTTTGGCAGTGGCGGCACGAGAAGTTGCAGCCGACGGTGCCTATGGAAAAGGCGGTGCTCCCCGGCCAGAAGTGGTAGAGCGGCTTCTTCTCGATCGGGTCCGCGGCCATCGAGGTGATGACCCCATAGATTTGGGTGTATAACTTTCCGTCATCATTTATGCGGCCACGACAGAAGCCGACCTTGCCCGGAGAAATCACACAGTTGCGCGGGCAGAGGGTGCACTGGACGCGCTTGTCAGGCAGCGCTTTCCAAAATTTAGCTGGTTTCTTCATTTTAAACACCAAATTCATTTTTACATTTGGGGCAACGAATCATAGCACACGAGGAAACCGATTTAGGGCAACCGCTGCATGCTGTTATCCTAGCATATGACTTGCTAAACCTGAAGCCGCATTTTGGGCAAATTATGATATCTTGGTGCAAGGTTACTCCAACGAAATCTTGATGCTCAACGCTTAAATTTACATGTCTTAAATAGGACACCCGCGCGAAACGGTTTTCATAGGTAAGAGTTGATGTAGATAGGGGTTTGAAAGTGGCCGAAGAAAGGCAGAAAGAAATCGAGCGTAGTGCGGAAGAGATCGTCGAGTCATTTGTAAAGGCTGCCGAGGGCCTACCGAGCGAGCGCGAGATGTACTACAGCCAAGAGGCGTACAACGTCGTGCGCCCCGATGGAAAACCTTCGTCGAGCGAGGAGCGCGCGGAGTTCAGGAGGAGGTTCATCAAGATAATGCCAGCCAAGGACGAGGACGGCAACCTTCGTGTGGAGGTGGCGAAGTGGGTGAAGTGACGAAGGCCAAACTCGATCAACTTCTGAGCGGTGAGCTTTCACCCTTAGAAAACGTGCGGCGAGCGCTCGAGCGGATATCGAAGCTCAACCCCAAGATAAATGCTTTTATCGAGGTGAACAAGGATGCCCTTGCTCGGGCCGAGGTTCTCGAGCGAAAGCTCAAGCGTGGCCAGCGGGTGGGAAAACTAGCTGGATTGGCGATCGGAGTTAAGTCAAACATAAACGTCAATGGACTGAGGGCAACCTGCGCCTCTCGAACTTTGGAGGACTACGTCGCGGCATACGATGCGGAGGTCGTCAAGCGCGTGCTTGCCGAGGATGGCATAATCATCGGCATGAACAACATGGATGAGTTTGCATGCGGCTCGAGCGGCGAGACGAGCGCCTTCGAAGCGACTGACAATCCAGCTGCACTAAGCCGCATCCCAGGCGGCTCGAGCAGCGGCGGAGGTGCGGCGATCGCGGCGGGCATGTGCGACCTTTGCTTGGGCACAGACACCGGAGGCTCCATTAGAAATCCCGCTAGCCACTGCGGCGTCGTCGGGGTTAAACCCACGTATGGACTTGTTCCGAGGCAGGGCCTGATAGACCTCGGCATGAGCTTGGACCAGATCGGGCCGATCGCGCCCGACGTCTACGGAGCCGCGCTCTTGCTAGAGGTGATTGCTGGGAAAAATCAGAACGAGTGTGTCATGCTCGATGTGCCCAAGGTCAGCTACGCCGGTAAACTCGATGGTGTAGAAATCAAGGGCATGAAGGTGGGCGTCAGCTCAAAGTTTGCTGAACTCACAGATCCTGCGGTGATGAATGTCATAGATAAATCCATCGAGACGCTCCGCGACTTGGGCGCCGAGATGGTAGACGTCGAGCTGCCGCACATCGAGGAGGCGATGCCAGCATATTACCTGATTGTCTCGGTGGAGTTCTTCTCGGCGACGCGCAAGTTTGACGGCCGCAAGTATGGCAAGCGAATAGAGGATGTCTGTGGCGATGAAGTGCTGCGCCGAATTCTACGCGGCCGCTATATCAGCCAAAAGGAGTATCGAGGCAAATATTACCAGCGCGCGCTTCAGGTTCGAACGATAATAAGAAGGGAGCTCATGGCTGCTCTCGAAAAAGTGGATGTCATCGTCGGTCCTACCGTGCCAAAGCTTCCTCACAAGCTCGGGACGAAACTCACGCCGATGGAGATGTATGCCTACGATTACCTGACGATACCCGCGAATCTCGCCGGCATATGCGGCGGCGTGGTCAAGGCTGGCGAGGTCGACGGCATCCCCGTCGGCCTGCAGGTCCAAGGCAAGGTGCTCGGCGAGGAGCAGGTGCTGCGCGTCATGCGGGCGTTCGAGGCGGTCTCATGAACATGAAGATAGGTCTCGAGGTTCACCAGCAGCTCGCGACCGAGCGCAAGATGTACTGTGACTGCCCGACAAACTACCAAGATGTGCCACCGAACGCGAACGTCTGCCCGATTTGCACAGGTATGCCCGGCTCGAAGCCGCTTTCTCCGAACGAAAAGGCGGTGGACGCGGCGATAGAGCTGGCGCTGATGCTTGGTTGCAAGGTCGTCGTCGACAAGCCTACCTACATCCAGCGGAAGCACTATGATTATCCAGACCTGCCTAGCGGCTACCAGCGCACGAGTTTGCCGATAGCTGTCGGTGGGGAACTTCAAGGCGTGAGGATTCGCGAGGTTCACTTGGAGGAGGACCCAGGGCAATATGATCCGACAGTCGGCAGTGTCGATTTCAACCGTTCTGGAGTTCCGCTCGTCGAGATTGTGACGGAGCCAGACATGCATTCTCCAGAGGATGCGCGGAAATTTTTGAGACAACTTATACGAGTGCTTGAGTTCACGGGGAAGGTCAGACCGGAAGCTGGAGGGGCGATGCGTGCCGATGTCAACATCTCGCTCGAGGGTGGCGCGCGCGTCGAGGTAAAAAATATCAACTCAGTTAAAGGAGCGTATAAGGCGCTCAAGTTCGAGATCACGCGGCAGAAGGCGAAGCTCGGGCGAGGCGAAGCGGTGGCACGCGAGACGAGGGCCTATCTGGAGAGCCAGATGATCACGACACCGATGCGCGCGAAGGAGATGGAGGAGGACTACCGCTACATCCCCGACCCTGATATTTTTCCGCTCATCATCAATGGTGTGAAAGTTCAAAAGATCCGCGAGCAGATGGTCGAGCCGCCCCACTTGAGGGAGCAGCGCTTGGTGGAGCAATACGGCATACAACAGGCGACGGCGAATGTCATAGTCAGCGAGAAGGCATTCGCTGATTTGTTTGAAAAGGTTGCCAGGGAAGTCAATCCAAAGTTAGCAGCGACATGGTTCAGGACCAAGTTGAAGAAAGTGCTTAACTACATGAAGCTCAGCGCCGCAGACATCAAATTCACTCCGAAGCAGCTTGTCACCTTGCTTCAGATGATCGAACACCACAAAATAACTCCAGAGCAAGGCGAACTTGTGCTCCGCGAGCTCGTCAGGAAGCCAGCCGATCCGAAGGAACTTGTGCAGAGACTAGGTCTCGAACGTCTGGAGCGAAAAGACCTTCAGCTGGCCATTAAGGAGGCCATTCGCAAGAACCCGAGGGCCGTCGAAGATTACCTCGCGGGAAAGCAAGAGGCGTTAAATTTCATCGCAGGCAAGGTGATGGAGCTCACGGGTGGGCGAGCTGATCCTCGTGAAGTTCTCAAACTTTTGCGCGCCGAGCTTTCAAAAAACAGCTAGTCTGAGAAGAGCGCCTTCAACAGAAGATCTGGATCGAACTCTACCAAATCTTTGTAATCTTGCCCCGTGCCCAAGAACAAAATTGGTTTGCCAGTCACCTGAGTTATCGAAAGCGCCGCTCCACCCCTAGCGTCGGCATCCATCTTGCACAAGATTGAGCCATCTATGCCCACAGCCTTGTCGAATGTCGAGGCCTGCTCGACCGCGTCGTTCCCGGTCAGGGCGTCTCCGATGAAGATTTTGAGGTCGGGCTTCGATACACGCACTATTTTCTTCATCTCGTCCATCAAATTGACGTCCGTCTGCATACGACCAGCCGTGTCTATCAACACGACATCGAAGCCTCGGGCCTTGGCGTGTGCGATGGCGTCGAAGGCGACCGCCGCGGCATCAGCGCCACGCTTCTGCTTTACGACTTCCAGTCCGAGGCGGTCGGCGTGGATCTCCAGCTGCTCTATGCCGGCCGCGCGGAACGTGTCGGCAGCTGCCAGGAGCGGCCTGTAGCCATGGTCGACGATGTACTTCGCGAACTTCGCGACCGTGGTAGTTTTTCCATGTCCATTGATACCCAAGAAGACGAAGACGGCCGGCTCCCCTTTTGCGCGCTTCGCCTTGATCAGCTCGAGCACATCCACTTTTTTCTCGGTGCTGAGAACTTCGCGAATGGCTTGCCGCAAAATTTCTTCCACGAGCTTTTTCGGGTCTTCCGTCAGCCCAAGTTTTCTCCCCGTGAGCAACTCCTTCGTGCGGTCGATTATTTTGTCAGAGACGGGCACGGCTACATCGCTCTCAAGAAGGCCGACCTGGAGCTCCCAGATGACATCTTCGACGTCGGCGGGTGTGAGCTCCCTCCGCGTGATGCGCGCCACCACGCGCCTCAGTACTTTGGGCTTTGCGGTCGGCAATATTTTTGGTTTGGCTGGTGGCGCTTCTGGGGCGGGAGGTGTTATTTCTTTGACAACTTTGGGAGGAGTAGGTGGTGCCTTCGGTGGGGCCTCGGGTTCGACCTCGACGGGGACCTCCGGTGGAGCTTCAGGTTTTACTTCGACGGGAACTTCTGGCGAGACCTCGGGTGCAGCTTCTACTGGTGCCTCCGGTGGAACTTTAGGTTTTTCAGCTGGGGCCTCTACCGGGGCTTCTTCAGTAGTTTTTTTGGTGACTCGCTCTACTATTTTCTTGAGTTTCTGCTTCAGCTTCTCGAACATCTATTTCTCCTTCGTCTTCGTCAAGATGCGGTCGGCCTCTGGTCTGAGCTCCTCTATCTGCTTGCCGATATTCTCGAGCTCCTGCCTCGCCTGCTCCAAAACACGCCCAAGCTCGGCGATGCGCGCCTCCAGCATCTGCTTTGCGCCATCGACGTTCTGTTCAGCTGAGACGTCCGCACCTAAACCAGTGATGACCTTGTTGGTCGCGGCCAGCTTTGCGGTGACGAAGGAGTCGGAACCTATCGGCACGAGTATCTCAGTATTCTGTTCGAGTCCCTTAATGGTCTTGATAGTTTCAACCGTCATCGAGAGCTCAGTCAGGGAGTTCGCCATCATGTTCATCTGTTGCCTAAGAAGGTCGGCCACGGCCTCATAGTTCTGGAGCTCGTTGAATATTTGCTGAAGCTTCTGTTGCTCTTCCTTACTCAATTTTTCCATTCAACCCACCATCGCCCTTATCCGAGGGTCTTTGGCCTCCTCAGGTTTTATCTCCGCTACCTCCTCAATATGGATGAGGTTTCTCTTTACTTTATGTTTGCTTCCGACCTCCGAGTAGATGCGCTCCACGGCCTGCTGCTCCGAGAGCGCTGGGAGTTCCTTCGCGAACACCTGTTTCTGCCAAGGCTTCTGGAACCAACCCTTCACTCTAAAAATTTTCGTTTGCATCACCTCAAATGAAACCCAACGCGCTTTCTATCCTACCGAGCTCTGGGCCCGTCGTGTTTTCTCCGGTGATTGCGCCGTATGAATTTGCGACCACGCATGTTCCGATGTATTTTATTCCGCTGCACGCTGTTCCGACGTCGACGGGCACGCGCAGCACGCTCTTTACCAAATTTATTTCATCATCTCTTATGTCTGGGTGCACGAGCACTCCTTTGTTTGTTGCAACAGCAGCAGCGCCGACATTCTTGAGCCCAGCGATCGTGGCATACTCCATCTGCACGCCCAAGGCATCCTTTAACGTCGGTAGCATCTCGCGAGGAAAATCCACGCTCACGAGGGCGCCGTTGTCGTTGGCGAGAACCATGTTGCCGAGTGCCGTGAACTTTCCAGGAATCCTCACAATTTTCAGACCATTTTCCTTTAGCATTTTTTCTTCCTCCGGCTCAAGCAACTCCGAGACCACCAGACCGTTCGAGTTGCCAGTCGCAAATATCCCTATGAGAGAGCTCTTGCTTATGCTGGATTTTATGATCGGCACGCCCAGAGCTTCGAGCACCACCCTCTCCTTGGCACCAAATCGGCTCGGCACTATGGCGACCTTGTCGGTAGCGAGAGCGAAGACTCCGAGGTATGGCAGGCGACCGAAGTTGACCCTCGCGACTGGCATCCACAGCACCTATCACTCGGCGAGAGAAGCCTCAACGGAGCCATCGTCTTGCTTGACAGCCTTCACCCTGATCCGAGGCAGGGTCTTCTCGATGCCGCGCTCCCAGAGCTTGCGGTTCAGGTCTTCACCAATTTTCACGTTTTCGGATTTCATGTGGCGCTTCAAAAACTCGCGCACGGTCTTGACGGCCCTCGGCGTCCGCTTTTTTCGTCGCGCCCTTTTGGTGGCGGATCTGAGCGGTATGACATAGATGCGTTCTTCGGGCATTTTTTCACCTACGGTTTGATGCGCTGCGTGCGCCAGCTGCGGCGCTTCGCGTGGCTGCGCACCTTGCCCGTCGTTTTGGCCATCACCCACACAGGCACGCGCTTCGTGCGTTTATGGGCTTTTCCGAGCCTTCGCTTGAGCGGCAGCGGTTTGTTCCTCGCCAACTTATGCCCTCCTTATCTTGATATCCCGCTTCCTATTCTGAACTCGGCGTAAAATTTCTTTAAGCTGAGCGTCGGTTATCTGCGAGGATATTCTGCCACTTTGAGCGAGTTGTATGAGCTGAAGCTCGATCTGTTCGGCGAACTCGGGTTTTGCGGCGCGAATGTTCGCCAGCCTGCTACGCGCCTCAGGCGTCAATATCTGCTGCAGCGCGAGCTTCTTTTGAACATCGTACTGTCTGCGTAGTTCCTCTTGTCGCTGCATTTCGGCCGCCCTCGCTTGTAGCTCTAGCATCTTTCGCCTGCGTAGTTCTTCGATATCTTCTTCGTTCTCCAAGTTCATTCACCCTGAGCCTTGGCCTGTTCGGCTTTCATGCGGTTGGCGATCGCGGTCAGCATGTTTGCCCCTTTCGCGGTCAGCTTCCTCCCGCCGCGCTCGGTCTTCGCCACGAACCCAGCCTTCTCGAGCTGCTGTAGGAGTGTGCGCAGGATCTTGCCGCCTGCTCTTCGGAAGTGCTCGGGTGGAACGCCCCGCTTCTTTCTTCCGCCGTAGTAGCTCCGCAGCCTTTGCACGCCCACGGGGCCATCTATGAAGATTCGCCGCAGAAGCGAGGCCGCTCGCGTGTACCACCAGTCCGGCTGCTCCGGAGGCTTTTGCTTGTGTGTGCCCGTTTTTACGAAGTGGCTCCACTCTGGAGGCGTGAACTCCTTCAGCTTCTTCAGCTCCTCGCTCAGCCTCTTGACGAGTGCGCTCGCAGGAACTTCTCTAACAGACATTTTCCTCACCGTTGTTGTCCTCTATTCTTCTGGAGGCAGCGATATTAACGCTTTTCCCACGCTTGACGTGGCCATCCTCGTGATAGCGTTAAAATTGTTTGGTGATGTCCTGAAACGTTGATGGATAAATTTTCGAGTTGGTAAAACGCCCAGAGAAACATTTAAGGATACTAGAAATAATAAATCTTAGGAGGTTAAAATATGAAAAACGAAACTAAAGGGATAGCACCATTGATTATCGCGATTGTTGTTATCGTTGTTGCTGCGGGTGTCGGCGTCGGTGTCTTCGTGGCTACGCGCGGCGGTACTGGTGGAGGCGGCGGTGGCGGTGGCGGGGATATCGGATCAGCGACGAACTTGAGCTTCGATGTTACTTATGCGGGGCAATCTGTCAGCTACAAAGTGAAAGATATCGGATCAACTAACATGAAGATACGAGTTGGCATGACCGTTTCAGGCTACGACATGATTTACATCATGGATGGAGCCGCACAAACAGTGTGGGTGTATACCGCGGGCGCATGGATGGATATGTCGTCGACGTTCGCTGACACTTGGGGTACATACGACACAATGTTCTCTGGATACCAAACCGACTTGGCAGGAGTTACGGGCACAACTTGGACGTCTCCTGATGGGTCTGTGACGATTTCCAACATCAGTACGGCAACAATCCCTGATTCCGAGTTTACACATGGATAGACCACAGCGAGAACAATCCACCAAACGAGATAGCATGAGGGGCAACGCAAGCCCCTCCTTTTTTGTTTATTGATTATGCTATTTTTTAGACTTGAAGGGTTGATGCACAGCATGACCGCACCGCAGACAAGTTACGATCACGCAACCTGACTGAACCCTAACCCGGCAACTTGCCCCTGGCCTCAAAAACGACAGACACTTTCTACAAAATTTCCTCTTCAAATTGACAGGCAACCTAACATTGTACCTCGTCGCTATTTTCCACGCGAGCTTGACGTATCTGTCCGAGAGCTCGGGACGTTTTTCAAACACCCGCTCCGCGAGCTCGAAAAGGCGCTCTATCCTCTCCACCGCGATCGCCTTGTAATAGTCCTTCACACTGCGTTTACGGGGCATTCGATGACCTCGCCAGCCTAGTTTTCGTGATGCCATATGTGTCTTCGTAGGCAAAAATTGCGCGCATAATCACGGTCGGCGCGCGGAGGAGCTCCGGGTCGATGCACACGAGTTCGTCTGAGAGCTTCGTGACATCGGAAAGGAAACTACCGTGGGGGAAGCCACCGACGATTATGCAGACATCGTCGTCTTTTGAAACGCCGCTGTAGAACTCTCCCCAGTGCTTCTTTTGCCCGCGCTCGCTGAAAGCTATCGTTTTGACAGGTTTGATCTTGGAGATGATTTTCTTCAGAGATGCATCTTCGAGGCGCAGGAGCGGCTTGTCGGGTGGCGCTGTGCCGGCGAGGAACAGGTACTCCATCAGGCCGATGAAGCGGTTGTTGGCGCGGGGTAGGCGTGCAGCTGGATCTATCATGATGAGCTTGTCGTGGCGAGTGTGGACGTAGATCTTCAGCAGGCCCTCACGGTTGAGCGGCGTGTCCATGGCGAAGAGCAGGCAGGCGTGCACGATGTCTGGCCTCCCGCGGCGGTCGGCATCTGGCAGCTCCTTCATCGCAGGGTAGTGGAGGTTCGAGTCGAGCAAAAGCTCGGTGGGGCGCCTGCCGCGGCGTCGAGCGTGCCATCTTATCACGCGGTGCCGTGCGATCTCCTTGGGCACCGTTTCGAGCTCGCAGTCCGCCAAAATCAAATGTAGCATGTGAACATCAATGAGAACTTGCGAAATACCTATTTAATCTGTGGTGAACAATCCTTCTGGCGATGAGATGTTCGACCCAACTTTTGACAAAATTGTTATAACGATAGTCGTTGTCGCGGCGATAGCGATTTTCAGGTTGACGCTTGGGGCAATCCTCAAGCGAAAGCTTCGCGAGCTTGCTGGGCATCAGCTCCTAGCGAACTTCATTGCCGTTGTTTTGTCGATCGTCCTTGTCTTCTATCTTCTCAACGTTTGGGGCATAACTCAAGCGCTTTTGGAATGGCTCGCCGCGCTCGGTACCATAACTGCGGTGTTACTCATCACGATGAAAGACGTCTGGATAACTAACCTCTTTGCTGGCATTTCACTGATCGGCGACAAATCGATCGACATTGGGACAGATGTAGAAATCCAGGGCAAGCGGGGAAAGATAGTGGAGATGACGTTGACCATCACGAAGGTAAAGACGGCAGATGGGAACTTGATGATTGTTCCTAATAAAAAATTCAGAGAAGAGATAGTCATCATCAGAGCTGGAAAGAGGCGGCGCTAGGGCGCGGTCAAAGGGGCGCATTTCAAAACAATCCTGTGGTGCGGCCGCCGGGCTGCGCCCGCCTAGGGCTGAATTTGAGATTCGAGTCAAGAAAGCCAGAAAAAGGAAAAAAAGCTAAAATTTAACCCCCAAACCCCAAACTTTCCAGCCTCCATCCTGGCCGCGTGCAAAGGGCTTTATTCTTTGATTTCTTATTTCCGAGTGGAGAGTGGATAGTTTATGAAACATTCTTTAGGCGCAAATACTCTGGCGTCGCCTACGCCTGTTTGGATAATTGGAACCTATGACAAAAAAGGAAAACCAAATATAATGACCGCTGCGTGGGTTGGTATATGCTGTTCCAAACCACCCTGCGTGAGCGTGTCTCTAAGGAAGGCCACCTATACTTATGGCAATATTGTTGAAAGGAAAGCATTTACAGTGAATATACCACGAGAGACTGATGTTAGGGAGTCGGATCGCATTGGGACTGTTTCGGGAAAAACCGTCGATAAATTCTTGATATCGAAATTGACTCCTGTTAAAAGTGATATTGTTGATGCACCCTACGTGGAAGAATTCCCCTTGGTTCTGGAGTGCAAGGTCATTCATACAATTGAGATTGGATTGCACACGACGTTCATCGGTGAAGTAATGGATGTCAAAGCGGATTCCTCTGTCTTAAACAGTGAAGGGCTCCCCGATATGAAGAAGATCAAACCCTTCCTTTTTGACCCAGGGAACGGCACATATTACAGAGTCGGTGCCAACCTTGGACAAGCATTCTCAATAGGCAAAAGCACACGTGCTAAATAATTTGTTTTTAATGATCAAGACAAGACAGTTACAGTGCCTTGAACTGCGTGTTGTGGTTATCTATTGGGTTTTGCGAACTACCTGGCCGCGCGCAAAGGGCTTTATGATGTTCTGTAGAATCGAGAGGGAGGAAAGAGATCAAAAATTGAGCAAGAAGAGGAGGTGGACCAATGAGCGAAAGGATTGAGGCTCTCCTGAGAATTCCCTTGGCTATTCTTTACGGCGCGATTGTTGGCGTATGGGGGCTTATCGTCGGGATTGCAACGATATTTCACTGGTTCCATACAATAATACTCGGTAGAAGGCATAGGGGTATCGCAGAATTTGTGAACAGATACGTAGCCTATCTATACACAGTCTACCGCTATCTCTGGTCTACGACGAACAAAAGGCCCTGGCCTATCGGCGAAATGGGGCCGAGCAAGTTGCATCACGTGGACATGAAGCAATGATGAGGAGCCAGACCAGCGCTTCGCGAAATAGCGGAAAAGAGCTACGAATGGGCTTTCGTGGTTAGAGATCGTTTGAAACCATAAAAAGCCAAACACAAGTCATTAAGTCCAAAATTATTTAAGATCGCAAAAAGCACGTTTTGCGTGTGAGAGCATGCCTGAAAAAATGCCGCCTGGTCTTGCTTCTAGAGTCGCGGTGAGTATCGTCATTGGCGTCGGATGGTTGTTATTTCTCGTGATTTTCTTATTTTTTTACGCAGGAGGTTATAACATCTACCAGAATCTAGCGATCATACTTGCATCGATCCTTGTCGTGGGTGCGATACTCGGCGTGATGTGGGTACACTGGGGAGTAAAGTACGGGTGGAATTGGGAGCATCCTCCACGGAGAAGGTCCAGACAAAGAAAGTAAGTTTACGGTTTGAATAATCTCCTGAGCGAGCTAGATCCTTTAACCGCGCATTTTCCGAGTGCTGAAAAGTTTACTTGTAAAAAACGATGCGGCCGCCGGGATTTGAACCCGGGCTACAGCCTTGGAAGGGCTGAGTCCTAGACCAGGCTGGACCACGGCCGCACTGTCTAACAATTGAACTCCAGTTTAAATTAAACTTCTATTTCAACAGGGTGAGCAAGGCTGTAGCTACAACTGAAAGGACAAAGAGGGCGATGATTATCAACACCAAAAGCGTTTTCGTGCTGTCTTTCATGCCGCTCACCTTGCAGAATTTATATGCGACGTGGATATAACACATTTGTATGAGATTGGAAATCCATCAAAAATGGTGATGTTTTGTCGATCGAGGGATACGTGGATTACAAGAGCAGGGAATTTTGCAAGGATGTGAAATGCCCTGTGCAGCTGGAGCTAAACACAAAAAAGCCTGGCTCGAAGGAGTATGAAAAGATAAGGCAGACCTGTAGAACGAGCTGCAGACACACGACGTGGGAGTTTCATCACTGGTTGATAGAGAAAGGATATTTAATCGTGAGACCTGAAAGATAGGTGGTGTTGCTATGGATTGGGGTATGAAGAACAGGCTCTCGCAATTGATTCAACGTGACGGCAGGGCGATGTTTTTGCCTATAGATCACGGGTACTTCCAGGGCCCCACGACGAAACTGGAGGCGCCGGGCAAGACCATCGAGCCGATTTTGCCGTACGCTGATGCCATCATGCTGACGAGAGGGATACTCCGCACATGTGTCGATCCGACTAACACAAAACCCGTCATCCTTAGGGTCTCGGGCGGCACGAGCATGGCGAGGAAAGAGGAGCTCGACCAGGAGGGCATCACGACCTCGGTGAGGGAGGCCATACGTCTCAACGCCTGCGCTGTTTCCATGTCGATCTTCGTCGGGTCACCAAACGAGCACCAGACATTGCTGAACCTGTCCAACCTCGTCAACGAGTGCGAGGAGTACGGCATCCCAGCGATGGCTGTGACTGCGGTTGGGGCCGAGTTGGAAAAGAGGGACGCGAAATATCTGGCATTGGCTTCAAGAATTGCCGCGGAGCTTGGCGCGAGAGTCGTAAAAACTTATTACGTCGATGAGGGTTTCGAGAAGGTCGTCCGCGGATGCCCCGTGCCGATAGTCATCGCCGGTGGGCCGAAGGTGGAATCCGAGCTGGAAGTGTTCAGCTGGATCTATGACGCCATCCAGAAGGGTGCGATAGGTGTCAACTTGGGCAGGAACATCTGGCAGCACGACCATCCAGTCGCGATGGCAAAGGCGATTCGTGCGATAATTCACGGAAATGCTACTCCTAAAGAAGCCCAGCAGATATTCGATGATGTCAAAAGCGGCAAGGAATGAAGGCGCGATTAAAATGCGCAAATCTTGGCGAGAAAAATTTGAAAATCCTCCAAAGGGTTTACCCAAGATAGTTAAAGGTCCTCCAAAGTGGGAGAAAACGTTTGGAGGTAGAAGGGTACTTGTCGCCACACCGATTCTCGTCGACGGATTGATACGCAAGGTCAAAAAGGGAAAACTCGTCACCGTGAACCAAATCCGAGGACGCCTCGCAAAAGATTTCAAAGCGGATTCGACTTGCCAAATCACCACGGGTATTTTTATTCGGATAGTTTCCGAGGTGGCGGAGGAAGATCTGAAAATGGGCAAGAAACAGGTGACGCCCTACTGGCGGGTGCTTCGTGAGGGCGGCTACCTCAATGAAAAGTACCCTGGTGGAACAATGGCGCAGGTGGCTCGTTTGAGAAAAGAAGGACATGCGATCGAGCCGGGGAAAGGCAAAAAGCCTCCTCGAGTAAAAGATTTCGAGGAATATCTCCAGAAATTATGATCTCAACAAAAATTGATAGCGGTTGATATGGACAAAAAAATAATCATCGGTGCGATACTGGTTCTCATCGTGATGGGATCTTCGCTTTTTGTTTTTATGAAAAGTCGCAAATCCACCGTTGGAAACGCAGTCGAAAATTATGTTTTCAGCAACGACTGGCTCGACAAACGAAACATTTACGTTTACTGGAATCCTCCGCTCGATTATTTGAGAACGGTAAATGCTATCGGTGTCACATGGTCGACATATTACAGCGGATTAAACGATGACGATAAAAACTACGTAGATGAGCTTCACCAGAACGGTTTCAAAGTTGGCTCAAATTTTCCAACGGTTCAAGCGAACATCACCGATAACTTGAGCTTGCGCGAAATTGCTCATTGTGTTGACATCAACGGAAATCCGTCAACTTTTATCGGCGATCAGTACCTTGTGTGCTACAACAATCCAGCGTGGCAGGAATTTTTGAAGAACAGGATCAGGGAACACATAGATGGGGGTGCGGATGCCGTTCATATCGACGAAATTGGGACGATCGGGATAGATTTTTCTGGTGGTTTTTGTGATTATTGTTTGACAACATTCAACTCGTACCTCTCGAATCGCTATTCGGCCACGCAGTTAAGTGGACTTTTTGGAATTGACAACATCGATTCGTTCAACTATCGCGCCTATCTCCTCGAAAAAGGTGCTCAGAGCATTTGGGACGACCCAAACCAAAATTTGCAGAGCGAGTACCTAAAATCCCAGTATCTCGGCAAGCTTACGCAGATACGTGAATTGATCCAATATGCGCGCGAGTACGCGGGGCGGGATATCCTGTTCAGCGGGAATGTCTACGGACTTGCGCCGAATCAACAGATCTACGTGCCATACCTCGATTTCACGATTTTTGAGATGCCGATGGAATCTTTGCCGGAGGGTAAACACTTCACGACGTATCTGCTGGGGGAGGCCATGGACAAATCCAAACCGTTCGTCGCGTTTCCCGATATCTTCGATTTGGCTTCTCTTTCGCAGGATGATTGGTGGTTGTGGCGGCACTGGTTGGCAGAGGCTTGCGCATGCAGCGGGTCTTTCCTCATTCCTTACCAAGCGTACACGTACGGAGGTGGGCAATACACTCTTTCGGCGGATAAAATATCACCCTACACGAGTTTCATCTCAACCCATTCAGGCTATTATGAAAATGTTTCTCGCTTGGCGAAGGTTGCGGTGCTTCACGATCTGCATTCCACTTTAGTTAACCAAGTTAACTGGCTTGCATCGGTGGCATGGAGAAATTTTGAAGATACCGGTCGGGTGCTACAAGAGGCACACATCCCATTCGAGATTATTTACAAGGGAGATGGTGAATTCGTGGACAAGCCGATCACATTGAGCGATTTGGAGAAGTACTCGGTCGTGATAATTCCAGGTGATTACGATTTCGGCGCTGCAACTGAAGATCTACTCAATCAATACTCCCAGCTGGGCGGCCATGTGATAAGGTCTGATAATATCTTAGAGGGCTCGAATTTAGTTGCGGAGGTGAGAGGCACGGGCGTGGATGTAGGCTTGGAGACGAACGCGTCTAGAGATTTGAGTATTATGTTTTACGAAAGAGAAAATTCGTTGCTTGTCCATCTAATAAACTACAACTACGACAATAGCATGCGTAATTTCACACCACAAACTCAGATAGAGATCACCCTCACGATACCAGACAACGTCGATTTGGCAGGAAAAACTCTGAGATTATTGAGTCCGGACACAGATGAGGAAACCATAAATTATACGATTCAAGGAGATAACGTGATGTTCACCATCCCAAATGTTCATGAATACCTAATCGCATCGTTTGAGTGAGGCCTATGCGAGTTGCGATGTATTACAGCAACGAAGACGTTCGCTTGGAGGAAATGCCAAAGCCAAAGATCGGCCCAGGTGAGTTGTTGGTAAAGGTGATGGCGAGCGGCATCTGCGGCAGCGACGTGATGGAGTGGTACCGCATCAAAAGCGCTCCCCGTGTACTGGGCCATGAGATTGCTGGAGAAATTGTTGAAGTTGGTAAAGGAGTGGAGAGTTATAAAGCAGGAGATAGGGTTTTCGTTTCCCACCACGTCCCTTGTGGAAAATGTAGCTATTGCTTGGACGGCCAGCACACAGTGTGCGATACCCTGCGCACGACCAATTTTGACCCTGGCGGCTTCGCGGAGTACCTGCGGGTCCCGAAAATTAATGTGGAGAATGGCACGTATCGTTTGCCCAAAGAGATCTCATTCGAAGAGGGAACGTTTGTCGAACCTTTAGCTTGCGCCGTAAGGGGGCAAAGGATCGCGAACGTGAAACCGGACCACACCGTGCTCGTGATCGGCAGCGGCATTGCGGGACTGCTCAATATCAAATTGGTCCGTGCGAGAGGGGCCAGGCGAATTATTGCCACAGACATAAACGAATACCGCCTCGAGGCCGCGAAAAAGTTTGGGGCAGGCGCCGTCATAAACGCGAAAGAGGACGTCCCCGCCAAACTGCGTCAGCTCAACGAAAGTAGGCTCGCCGACCGCGTGATAGTCTGCACCGGAGCCCTGCTGGCGATCACCCAAGCGTTGCAGTCAGTAGATAAAGGAGGAACAATATTGTTTTTCGCTCCGACAGCTCCAGGCGTCGAGGTCCCGCTGCCATTCAACGAGATTTGGTTCAAGTGCGCGGCGATGACGACTTCCTACGCTGCGGCCTCCGAGGATATAAAAAAGGCGATAGAACTGATTCGTACCCGCAAAGTTCGCGTGAGTGACATGATCACACACAGGCTTGGCTTGGCAGAAACTAGCCGCGGATTCAAACTTGTGGCCGAGGCTAAAGAATCCATCAAAGTGATCATCGAGCCACAGAGATGAACTGCCCCCAAAAATCCATGTTTCATTGGTTTATGTAGTGTTACTACATACCTTATATAGCATTGCTACATAGTCAGGAAAGATACATATGGAACGCAAACGTGTCGAGTGGCGGGCCCACCTGCATAAGGAGATGAGGCGAGGTTTTCTGAGCATGTGGATACTCTGGACTTTGAAGAAGAAGGGTGGCAAGATGTATGGTTATGAGATAATGCAATCACTTCGGTTGAAGACAAGAGGTAGATGGATACCAAAAGCGGGGACGATATACCCGATACTGCGGAGGCTTGAGAAGCGCGGATTTGTGAAGAGCGAGTGGACTTCCTCTAAAGCTGGTGGGTTGAGTCGTCGATACTACAAAATTACTCCGGAGGGGAAAAAAGCGGCAGAAACGGCGTTTTCGGAGTGGAGGAAGTTGATGAGCGGATTCAAAGAGTTCCTTCGGGAGCTTTTCGGGGTTGACTAAATGAAAGCAGAATACGCGATAGAAGCGCGTAACTTGACGAAAAAATTTGGCGATTTGGTAGCGGTCAATCGTGTGAGTTTAGAAATAAATGACGGCGAGATTTTTGGCCTGCTTGGCCCAAATGGCGCTGGGAAGACGACGCTCATCCACATGCTTTCCACAATTTTACCCCCAACCAATGGGGCGGCGAAGGTGGCGGGCTCAGACATCTATAAAGATCCCGACAGCGTTCGCAAGGCGATCGGGATAGTGTTCCAAGATCCATCGCTTGATAACCGCCTGACCGGCAGGGAAAACTTGGACTTCCACGGGCGGATGTATGGCATGACGAAAGCGCAGAGGGACGAGCGGGTTAAAAAAGTTCTAGAGATTGTTGGGCTCAAGGACCGCGCCGATGTCCTAGTTCAAAATTACTCTGGGGGCATGAAGCGCAGGCTGGAGATGGCGCGTGGTCTGATGCACCACCCAAGGATTCTTTTTCTGGACGAGCCGACCCTCGGGCTAGACCCCCAGACTCGACGCGTCATCTGGGATCACATAAGAATGCTTAACGAAGTGGAAAAGGTCACGATAATCCTCACGACCCACTACATAGAGGAGGCCGACTACTTATGCAACCGAGTTGCGATCATCGACTACGGAAAAATCGTAGCGCTTGATAAACCGAACGCGTTGAAGGATAGGCTCAAAGGCGATGTCGTTTCCATCAACATTTCCAATCCAGAAAAATTCCTAGGCATCTTTCGGAAAAGCAAACTCGTGAAAGGGGCGAAAATTGTGGATGGAAGTGTGCATTTGCAGGTGAGCAGCGGTGAGCGAGCGATCCCGAAGTTGATAGATCTCGTCAAGGAGCATGGCGGTCAGGTTCACACGGTCAGCTCGAGCAGACCTACGCTCGAGGATGTTTTCATCCACTACACTGGTAGGGTTATCAGAGAGGAAGCATCAGCGGACCTGGCACGTAGGCGCCGGTTTGCGATGGTGCACGGGTGGAGATGAAATGGCTGCGCAGGTGATTTACACACTCTGGCTCAGGGAGATGAAGTGGCTGATACGGGCCAAGTCTAGGCTGATCGCTTCGATCGTTCAGCCGTTTTTATGGCTGGCGATTATCGGGGTCGGGATGAGCTCCACACTTAAGATACCTGGTGCCCAAATCAGCTACCTCCAGTTCATGGCGCCGGGGATAGTGGGGATGACGCTGATATTCTCCTCGACGATGGCGGGCGTTTCCGTGCTTTGGGACAAGCAGTTCGGCTTCATGAAGGAGATACTCGTCGCCCCAGTTCCGAGGATTCAAATAATGCTCGGCAAGGCCATAGGGGGCATGACGACATCGATACTTCAAGGGTTGCTGCTCCTCCTAGCTGCTGCAGCGGTAGGGGTGAGGCCATCGGGCATCATCGAACTCCTCCAAGTTTTGGTCTTCATGGTTCTCATCTCTCTGACTTTCGTGAGCATAGGCTTGGCGTTCGCCTCGAGGATGGAGGACCCGGTCGCGTTCCCGATAGTGATGAACTTTCTCATCATGCCGCTGTACTTCCTCTCGGGCGCGCTTTACCAGGTCCAACTAGCTCCGAGCTGGCTGAGCTTTTTATCACACCTAGACCCACTCATGTACGGCGTGGATGGCATAAGGGGAGCGATACTTGGCACGTCATATGCTCAATTCCCGATATGGTTAGATTTCGCCGTCCTTGGCGTGTTCGCAGTAGCGATGATCTTGCTCGGCAGTTACCTCTTCAAGAAAATAAAGGCATGAGAAAAGTGGTGCGGGAGGAGGGATTTGAACCCTCAACATTCAGATCTTCAGTCTGACACTCTCCCAGGTTGAGTTACTCCCGCCAAAAATAGTTCTCTGCTTCCACCTTAAAAACAAATTCTCTTAAGCAGAATAGGTGAGTAAAAGTTGATAAAATGAAAATGTTAAAATTTTCGTTCGCCTTCATTTTAGTAATTGCGGGCCTATCAACAGCGCTTGTAGGTGCAGCCTCTAGCGAACACTACATTTCCGATTTTTCAGGGGGTAACCACTACCGCGTGCAGGAAACCTCGTACAGTTGCGGCTCCGCGAGCATCCAGATGGTTTTGGACTGGCTTGGCGCCAAACCGCTCCCGACGCAGTCGGAGCTTTTCACGGAGCTCAACATGTCGGCTGGTGGGTATGCCCTCATAGACATGATGCCTGTACCATTCGAGAACAGGGGCTTCGAGGTCGAGGCGACGCAGGGGCTCAGCATCGACGAGCTCAAGGATAACATAGCCAGCGATCATCCTGCGATAATTTTGATATACCTCGACAACGGCTTGGATTACGGGCACTACGTTGTCGTCGTCGGGTTCAACGAGGGCGGTGTGTTCGTTCATGATCCATTTTCTACAGCTTATGGTGAAATCAGTAGAGATGTGGGCCAGAATGTTTTTATTTCAAATGATTTGCTCGCCGAACTTTGGTCGTATTCTCCAGGACATTGGGGACTCCTCATCAAGAGCAGCCCGTCGAGCGCGTTGCCCTTGGAGATCGTGGTTGAATTTGTGGTCTTGATTTTTGCTGCAAGCGTCGTCGCCATCGTCTTGAATAAGAAGGCTTGATGGCGGGCCCGCCGGGATTTGAACCCGGGCCACCGGCTCCGCAGGCCGACGTCCTATCCAGACTAGACTACGGGCCCGAATTATCATCCGCACGGATTAAAATAAAGCCGACTCAAAGTGTTTAAGTAGAAGAGAGCAAAGTTTTTGTGATTACCATGGTGAACGTCTGTACATCATGCAATCGCGAGATAGCCCAGGGCGCGCGGGCGGTCAAGTTCCCCTGCCCAGGCTGTGCTGAGTTCGAGATATGGCGGTGCGAGCACTGCCGCAGGCTCAGCAACGTCTATGTTTGTCCCAAGTGCGGATACACGGGGCCGTAAAGATGGCTGAAGTCGCTGTCACTGTTAGGCTCATGCCGGAGAGCACCGATGTTGACCTGGCGCGCCTCGAGGCGGAAATAAAATCGCACGTGAAGGTTTATTCTGTCTCCCGTGAGCCGATAGCTTTCGGCCTCGAGGCCCTTCGCGTGATCGCCGTCGTGCCAGACGCTGCTGGCGGGACTGAGCCGCTTGAAAAGAAGCTTTCAACGCTTGCGGGCGTGGGCAACGTTCAGGTAATCGACGTGCGTCGCTTATTGTGATCTCGATGCGAAGGCGCGGACCGGTAATCCTAGGCAAGTTCGGGCTAGGTTGGTGCAGGCGCTGCAATCTGCCGTTGTTGGGTCGAGCCTGCGATAGGTGCGGATCGAAGGCCACAGAAGTTGCGTTGACCCCGCCGGGCGACGCGAGGCCAGCTTTCAGAGGAGATATCGAGCTCCTTCGTGCCGTGGTCGCGGATCAATTTGGATCGCGGGCTGCCGATGAACTTTTCCCAGCCGACAAGGTGATCGTCCTAAATAGGACACCGGCACTAGATCGGGCAGATGAGGTCGTAGTGGACGGCTTCGTTCTTGGCCTTTTACACTTCAACTTGCACAGGATGCGGTTGGAGTTCTCACTTAAGCTCGAAGGCGCGCGGAGGGTGGCGAGGGCAGGTGGTGCGAAATGGATCCGCGTCGACGAAGGAGCTGTTGAACCGATCATCAACGGTTCGAGTGTGCTCGCTCCGGGCGTCACGGCTGTCGATAGCACGATTGAAGTGGGGGATGATGTTTACGTCGTCGATCCCCACGGCCAGGTGATTGCGGTCGGCCACGCCAAGATGAGCGCTGGCGAAATAACATCGCAGCGCCGCGGCATGGCGGTGAGGGTGCGGCAGAAAGGGCGGCCGTGCGATGCACAAATTTTACAAGGCGGGCAGAGCTGGGCGGAGGCGGTCGAAGCGAACCGCTCGGCAATAAAAAGTTACGAAGATCGGTCGAAGCGATTCATAGCCAATGTTGTGGAAAGGCACAAAGATCGGCCGTGCACCGTGGCGTTTAGCGGGGGGAAGGATAGCTTGGCGACGCTGTTGCTCGTCAAAGATGTCGTGAAAGATCTCAAGATACTTTTCGTTGATACTGGGTTGGAATTTCCGGAGACGGTTGAGCACACGAAGCGCGTGGCGCAAGACCTTGGTGTCGAGCTCATCGTCGAGCACGCTGGAGACGCCTTCTGGCAGGCCTTCAAGTATTTCGGGCCGCCCGGTCGCGACTACAGGTGGTGCTGCAAGACATGCAAGCTCGGCCCAACAGCGAAGCTCATACGCGAGCGATTCCCTGACGGCTGCGTCACTTTCTTGGGGCAGCGCAAGTACGAATCAGATCAGCGGCATCGTCAGCCAAAGATATGGAAGAACCCTTGGGTGCCCGGGCAGATCGGCGTTAGCCCGATAAAGGGATGGACGGCGCTTCACGTCTGGCTCTACATATTATCTCGTGGCGTTGAGGCGAATCCACTTTATCGAGAAGGTTTGGAGCGCGTGGGCTGCTGGCTCTGTCCGGCGTCCGAGCTCTGGGAATTTAGTTTCGTCGCAAAGGAGCATCCAGAACTTTGGCGGCGGTGGGATAGTGCTCTGCAAAAATGGGCAAAGGATTTTGGTCATTCGAAGGCATGGGTTGAGTATGGTTTCTGGCGGTGGCAGGAGCCGCCGAGCGGACATATGAAGCTCGCAGAGGAACTTGGGGTGGGAATCGTACCGGCGGAACGAAAGGCTGAGAACAAGTTGAGTTATAAACTCGTCGCAGGGTTCAGCCCTTGCAAGGATGGCAGGACTTCTGCGGAGGGTGCCTTCGATGGCTCGCTCGACATAGAACGCGTCGCCAACATGTTGAGGACACTTGGAAATGTGATGAGTTCCAGCAAGCTGGGGGTCGCGAAGGTCAGCATGGATGGTGTCGAGGCGCAGGTGTACGGCACTGGAAGATTTAGAGTGCTTGCAGAGGATGAAAAGAAAATCATGCGGGGAGTTGACTTGCTGGTGAAGGCAGCCGTGCGGGCGGAGCGTTGCGTCGGGTGCGGGGTCTGCGTGGGCAAGTGCCCTAAAGGCGCGATTTCACTCACAAAAGGTCGAGCATTCATAAGCGACGCTTGCGATCGCTGCCTCAACTGTTACGAGTATTGCCCAGTGCTTTACTTCTGAAATCCTTTTAAGCTGGTTTGGAGCTACCTTACAGGTGATGGATGAACACGAAAAAGGCAAAATTTATTCCAAATAATGGGTCGTTTTGGCTTTGGTTACTTAGTTTTCATCGAGGGGAGTAAATGGATATAGCTGAACGAATCACGATTATCTCGATAATTGTCACTACTTCAGTCGGTTTAGTGGAGTTCACCGCTGGTACGATTTTCGGCAGCGTGGCAGTGGTGGCTGCAGGTATAGATGCTCTTGCTGATACAGCTACTTCGGTAGGAGTTATCGCTGGGTTACAAGTGTCAAAGCGCCCTCCTGATGAAAGCCACCACTACGGCCATCGACAGGCCGAGACTCTGACATCGGCGTTCCTTTCAGTAGCGCTGGTATTAGCGGGCATACGCATAGCATATTCAGCTGTCGAAAACCTTCGCCAAGGAACTACGGTCAACGCGAGTATCCCGCTTTTTGTTGTGTCGATAGCGGCGGTCGCCATCGGTGCTGTGCTGGCAAAAAACAAGATCGCCATCGGTAAAAGGACGGGCAACCCATCTGTTGTGGCGGACGGTTACGAGACCTTAGCGGGCGCTGTCTCCGCAGCCGTGGTTTTGCTTGGGCTCGGGTTCGTTGCAATTGGATATCCACAGGCTGATCCCGTAGTCGCGCTCGGCGTTTCAGTTTTGGTTATATGGTGGGGCCTTGGAATAGGGTGGAATACAATAAATATAATTATGGAGAAGAGTCCAGGTCCAAAAGTCATGAGGAATATAAGAAAAGTGGTTCTGAGCGTGCCAGGTGTGCGTGATTGTCATAAACTGCGTGCGCGTAAAGTTGGCTCGCGAATATCCGCTGATTTACATATACAGATAGACCCAAAAACCCACATAGATAAGGCGCACATCATAGCTACAAAAGTTGAACGCCGTCTCCAGGAGAAGATACCTGATATCCATTCAGTGGTGGTCCACATAGAGCCTATTGAGGGTAAATCCAATGAAGTCCGTAGCAGAAGTAAGAGCTGATATTCCCTTCTTAAAGACTGGTATCATCTACTTGGACAACGCTTCAACCACACCGACACCGCAGCCGGTACTCGACGCCATGCTAGAGTACTTCAACGAGTACAGCGCGAACGTTGGCAGAGGCCTGCACCGCGCCACTCGTCGTGCTACTGAAATGTTTGAAGCAGCGAGAGGCAAAATAGCACGGGTCATCAACGCGAAGCTGGAGGAGATCGTTTACACGAAAAATGCGACCGAAGCGATCAACATAGTTGCCCACGGTTTGAAATGGCAAAAGGGCGATAAGGTCGTCGCGACGGTGCTCGAACATCACAGTAACCTCATCCCTTGGCAAAGGCTCGAGCGGACAAAGGGAATAAAACTCGATCTCATACCCGCGACGCCCGATTGCTTAATTGAGCCAGCCGCAGCCGAGAAAATTATCGATAAAAAAACGCGCCTGGTGACGGTGAGTTATGTTTCCAACGCCATAGGTAGCATTCAACCGATCGTCAAGATAGGAAAACTCGCTCGTGACAACGGTGCGCTTTTTCTCGTGGATGCCGCCCAATCTGTCGGTCATATGCCAGTTGATGTCGAGCGCATCGGCTGCGATTTTCTTGCGGCTCCCGGACACAAGGGATTACTCGGCCCCCAGGGCACGGGTTTCCTCTACGTGCGCGAGGACCGCTTCGATGAGCTCGAGCCATTGCTCTTGGGCGGCGGCATAGTCGAGAGCGTCGGGGAACATTCATACAAGCTCGTCGCGCCGCCGCAGGTCTTCGACGCTGGCACCCCAAATATCCCGGGCATCATCGGGTTGGGGCGCGCATGTGAGTATGTCATGGAGATCGGAATTGAAAAAATTGCGGAGCGTGAGCGCAGGTTGACGGAGCAAATGATGGAAATCTCAGGCATTGAGCATGTTCGAGTTTACGGCCCGAGAGATACTGAGCGTCGTGGTGGGGTGGTGAGCTTCAACGTTGGCGGCATGGACCATCATCAGGTCGCCGCGATGTTTGATGAGATTGCAAATGTAGCGGTCAGGTCTGGACACCACTGCGCAGCGCCGACGATGCGCCACCTCGATGTGGATGGCACTGTTCGGGCGTCTGTGCACTACTATAATCTTGAGGAAGAAGTCACGAAGTTTGCTGAAGTGCTCGGGCAAATCGCGCGAGATTTCGGCCGCTAGTAACTCAACCGAAATAGACATTTTATAAACGATAGAGGACGGAATCCACCCACACAACAGTTAAATAGGTTGAAATCTTTTCTTATTTAGCAGAGGAGGATATAGTGACAATTTATTCAGTGGCATCGATAAAGGGCGGCGTCGGTAAGACAACTGTGGCTGAGAATCTTGGAATACTCTTGGCGCGGACTAGGAAGAAAGTTTTGCTCATAGACGCAGATCTCGCGATGAGTGGTCTGACCACCGTGTTGGGGGTAGGCGAAAGGCCATTGACGCTCCACGATCTCCTCGCTGGCAAAGGGGAGGTCAGAAAGGCGCTGTATGAAGCCTACGGGGTGCACCTCCTGCCATCCGGCCCCACGTTAGGCGGCTTCCTACACGCAGATTCAAACAAGCTCAGGGGGATTGTAAATAAAGTTGCGAATGAATACGATTATGTAATCATCGACACCCCACCAGGCATAAGCAAATACAGCTTGACGCCCCTGAAACTGTGCGATGAAGCTTTGATAGTTGTAAACCCAGATGTTGCATCCGTAGAGTCCGCGTCCAAATTGGAAGCCATCATCGAGCTGATAGGGGTAAAAATTAGTGGTGTCGTTTTGAACAGGATGAAGAAGCCATCATTTTTCAACCGTAGGAAGGTCATGAAGGCGACGGAAGTCCAGCAGAAGCTCAAGTCCAAGATAATAGGGATAATCCCTGAGGATCACACAGTCATAGAGGCCGCCAATCTAAGAAAGCCAGTTGTGATATATGACCAGAAATGTCAAGCTTCACAGGGATTCCGCGCGTTGGCAGCCAAACTGGTGATATGAGTTTATAAGACAGCTTCGCAAAATTGTTAGGGGATTACATGCGGGAAACAGTTAAGAATATTCCGACTGGGATAGCATCTCTGGACTCTGTGATCGGCGGTGGATTTCCAGCTGGCGCATTGGTCCTGCTGCGTGGGGAGATAGGATCAGGTCACAAGGAATTCATGATGACTTCTGCGATGATGACGGCCGCGTTGAGGAAAGGTTTGGTCAAGCCCGTTATTGAGAAAGACATTTTAATCCCAAAAGAAGTTTGGTGGGCCACTTTCACGAGATCTCCAGATGACCTGCTTCAGGAGGTCTCGCTAAGCTTTGAGAAGGATTTATCTGATCTATTCCGTGAAAACGTGAAGTTCAGAGATTTTTCTATGGAGTATTTTAGGTCATCCCCTGTCCCCATGAGTTGGGTGTCTGAGAAAGCTGAAAAGCAAGATAAAAAAGCGAAGCTGTCGTCGCTTGAAAAGGCGTTTGGTGGCGTACATCGCAGAGTTACAGATACATCGCTCAAGCCGAAGGCGGTTCTTGAATCTCTTACAGATTTCTTGACAGATAATGCCCCGAATAATGTAGTGATACTACATAGCCTCAGCGATATCGCGAGGCTTTACTCGGACTCGGATCAAAAGTGGTACGATTTCACATTGTTCATAAGAGGTCTGCAGCGGGCAGCGAAGAATTGGGGCGGGGTGATATACACAAACATGACTTCCAAAATCCTCCCGCCAGAGAAGGAGCAGGAGATCGCAGCATGCGTCGATGGCGTGCTGGAGTTCACTTGGGAGGAAGCTGGATCGAGCAAGAGGCGCAGGGTTCTATACTTCCGAAAGTTCAGGGGACTCATGCCGCGCATGAACAGCGCAACAGTAATAAAATTTGAGGTGGAAGTTTCGCCGAAGATGGGCTTCGAGGTCACTAGGGCGGAGATGATAGAGGGATTGAGATGAAGTGCGACCGGTGTGGACTTTCACCGATAGTCGCGACCGTGATGTTGATCGGTTTGACTGTCGCCGCAGCTGTGCCCTTGTCGGTCTTCTTTTCAAGTATGTATTCGCCGGTCAGGCCGAGGCGCACGGACATACAGATCTTCGCTGGGCTCATCAACGAGAATATCGTGAGATTTCACATCCAGCACATAGGTGGGGAGACGATCAGTAATCCCTCGGACCTCATCCTTGGGAGGGCGGGCGTCTATGGGATATCTGGGCTCGAAAATGACATGTACTGTTGGACGTTTGAGAACCCTTTGAGGTTCAGACAAAGCGATTTTGCGCGCGTAGAGGTCCAGCTGCATGGTGTGAGCTTAAAGATCGGTGATGTTCTCGAGGTCAACATCTGGGCGGTCGGAAGGGGTTCGCTCTACACGGGCCAGGTCACCATAGACGACCTCAGCAGGCTACCTGGGTAGCGCTTTGAGCCGAGGTCGAGTGAGAAAGGTATTTAAATGACGTGGCGTAGGGAATAGTTAGGTGATTGATTGAAAAATATAATGGACAAGCGAGGGATTTCCCCAGTGGTTGCAACAATTCTTTTGATAGCAGCGACAGTTGCTGCGGCGAGCGTCATTGCGGTTTACGTTTCTGGCATCTACGTCAGCTCCACTAGGATGGTGGCAGGCGATGTCAGTGGGGTCGTCTACGATAGTGATAATACCGCGAAGGAGAACTACCAGAACGAAAACGTGTTGATAACCTTTTTCACCACAGCTGGATACCTGAGGGATGTCGGGGATCCGGTCGATGGACTGATTGTGACGTTAGGTTCCACACGATACGGTTGGGGCCCGTTCCAAGCTAGTATGAGAGGAGATGTTGATTATGGAAAGGGTTACGTTGAGGAGAATGACGCGTGGCCTATCCCTGGCCTGAGTAACAAAGGAATTCGCTGGAAGCTGTACGTTCCGGTCACAACTGCTGGACGTCTGGAAAAGGGCGTGAACGCGTACTTGTACTTGTGGGCTGACAACGACTTGACTACTCCAGTCGTCAATGCAACAGGTAAAATAGTACCTACTACCAGGATGCTGTGGGACTACTACGAGGATTTGACGGTAACCGTGAGCTGTCGCGGGGATTCCTTCACGACGTCTTTCGGCACAGTGAGACTCTTCGGGTTCAACTGGGTTGTGTAGGGCGACGGTCAACGCCCAATTTTTCTTTTTTCTTTTTTGTCATGATCAGTGAGAAGTCCAAACATATTCGAATCGAGGAGGGGCGCATACATCTAATATTTAAGGAGTATAATGCAGAGTAGGTTAGGTGATAATTTGAAAAATATAATGGACAAGCGAGGGATTTCCCCAGTAGTTGCAACTATTATCCTGATCGCAGCGACAGTCGCTGCGGCGGCCATCGTCGCAGTTTACGTCTCTGGCGTCTACGTTGGCAGGACTGTCGTCGTCGCGGGCGCTATCGATGGAACCATCTACGATAACGACAACACCTCTTTGGAGAACTACATGAATGAAAACGTGTTGATAGTCTTTGCCACCACCCAAGGATACTTGAGGGACGTCGGAGATCCGAGCGATGGACTGCAGGTGGCGATAGGTTCCACACGACACGGTTGGGGCGAGTTCATAGCTTCCGTGAGAGGACAGGTCAACTATAACAAGGGGTACGTTGAGGCTGAGGGAAAGTGGACGGGCATAAGTGGTCTCTCGAGTAGCCAAGGAATTCACTGGAAGCTGTACGTTCCAATCACGTCCGCTGGGCGTCTGGAAAAGGGCGTGAGCGCGTACTTGCGATTGTGGGCGCGTACGAATGCAGATAATATAGATAGCGTAAAAATCCAACCCTACGCCAAGATGCTGTGGGACTACAGCGATGATTTGACGATAACAGTGAGCTGCCGCGGGGATTCCTTCACTACGACTTGGAACACAGTGAGGCTCTACGGGTTCAACTGGGTCGCGTAGGTCGGCGGTCAACGCCCAGTTTTTCTTTTTTTCATCATGATCAGTGATAAGTCCGTTCCAAGTCAGGCCACGCCACGAGATCCTACGCGACGATCGGGACGAAGCCGGATGGGTACCCACGCTGCAAGGCGGTACCCTCCGAGGTGTCGTCGGCGAGCTTAAGCTTTAAGTGATAAACAACTAACACAAATCGGGAACAAAAAATGGTGGGGTAATGAGGTCGCCAACGTCGCAGCGCGTGAGATCGTCAGGCGAAAATCGTCTGAGGAGATCGTCATCTGCTCTGCTCGTCGTGTGTCTTGTGGTGGCGTTCGTCGTCCCGCTCATGATGATTGCAGCGCCGTCCGTTTCAGCGAGCCCAGCATGGTGGAACACTTCTTGGACTCGACGCCGCCCCATCACGATAACTGGCTCGCACCCTGAGAACTATCAGATAAAAGTCATCATCCCGTATGACTCAGATATGAAGAGCGATTATAGCGACTTGCGCTTCACGGAGAACGAGGACGGCGACAATCTGTCATACTGGATTGAGAACTACACGGCTGCCAGCGCGACGGTCTGGGTGAGGCGAGTCGAGAACTCGGACAGCACCATCTACGTCTATTATGGGAACCTGACAGCGACGACCACAAGCGACCCAAGCGCAACGTTCATCAGGGTCATCGATAATGTCGTGGGGGGTTGGAGCTTGGACGAGGGTTCGGGGGCGACCACGGCGGATAACTCAGGTAATAATAATGCTGGAACCATATCTGGGGCGGCCTGGACGACCTCTGGGATGTTCGGCAATGCCTTAAATTTTGACGGCACGGGCGACAACGTCAATGTCGGGAACGCTGCGAGCTTGTTTGTGAAGGCTCCTCTATCTGTCGAGGCGTGGATCAAGTTCGCTGGAGGGGACATCCCGACCAGCAGGAGAATGACAATAGCATCAAAGTACAGCACCACCGCCAACACGGGCTGGCTTCTCGACTTGGCGGACGATTCGGGCACCGAGGGCTACCGCTTCTGGGTCTTGGGCACGACAAACAAGTGGAACGCCACGCCATCGACGGATTGGACGCACATCGTCGGGACATACGACAATTCAAATATCATATTGTATGTGAACGCGGACAACAAAAAGACGACGGCAAAATCGAGCAACATCACGGACAACGGGAACGTCCTGATAGGTTCGAGGAACCCCGTTTCTGGGCAGGTTCAGGAGAATTTCAAGGGCATCATCGACGAGGTCAGAATTTACAGCAAGGCTCTGGACAATGCAACAATATCAGACCTCTACAACAACTACGGCTACGTGACCCCGAACTACCCAGGCAAGGTTCTCGTCCGCAAATACACCAGCCCAGAGCCGACGGCGAACGTGGGGAGCGAGGAGTGGTTGCCTCTTGGACAGCCGAGCTTGGTCTCTCCCAGCAACGGCATTACCACAAATGATAACACGCCGACATTTGAATGGGTCATCGGCGCATATGCGGAGAACCATCGCTTGCTCGTCGACAACGACCCAGACTTTTCATCACCAGAAGAAAACCGCCTCTTCGACAACATCACGACGACTTTCACTGTGCCAGATAACGAAGCCCTGCATGACGAGAACTACTCGTGGAAGGTGGTGGCAATAACTGCGGGTTTGGAGAACTCATCCGAAATATGGACGTTCGTCGTGTCAAGGGTAGGGCGTCCGACGCTCGTCTTGCCAGAGGACGGGGTGGTCACGACTGATAACACGCCGACATTTGAATGGGTCATCGGCGCATATGCGGACAACCATCGCTTGCTTGTCGACAACGACCCAGACTTTTCCTCGCCCGAAGAGAACCAACTGCTTGGAGCAACCGCCGCCACATACACAATCGCAGATAACGAATCTCTACCAGATGATAACTATTCTTGGAAAGTGATCGCGATAAGTGAGAACGGAGAGCCCGAGTCATCCGTCTGGAAGTTCACTGTGTCAAAGATAACAGTAGCACTCAATGTGCAGGATTGGATCGGTCGCGCCCACGGCAGTCGAGCGACGATCGCCTTCGATGCCTTGCCACTACAATACAGGGGAAACCTCGACGGCAGCCTGCTCCGCTCGGCGTCTATCGCGCCGGAATATTGGAAACTGTACGGGGCAGACAACGAAAACACTTTTACATATTCGGAGAACCAGGCCGTGTATTGGCTCTGCCGCGCGCGGGACAACTACGGAGATAACAACTACGATAACGCCCTCTACGACATGGGCATAGCCGCCTACTACATCGGGGACGCGATGACCCTACCGCGCAACGACAACATATGGGCAAGTGCATCGAGAGTCCAATATCCCAGCGGTTGGTCGTTGTACAGACATTTCCAGGAGCAGGCGAGATATTATCAGCCGGCGACGCCCAGCCCGAAGGAATGGCGCGAAAACCTCGACGATTACATAAGTTACCTCGACAATTACCTCAACGATTATGCCAGTCGATGGGAAAACGATTGGTCGTACTGGGTGAGCACGCGCGATTGTGGTTACGTCAAAAGCGCCTCCGACAACGCGACGCAGCTGATACACGATGCTTGGTACTCGCTGCTCTACGAAGGGTCTGCAGGTGGCGGGGGTGGTTCTGGTCCTGCTCCGCGGGGGGGAGCTGGCGCTTCGGATGGGGGTGCAGTCGAGGTGCGATGGTCGTTTGGCCTCCTGTCATTTGGGTTGGGGGCAGCGCTATTTTTGGCCGCCGCGATCTTCACGAGGAGAAGTTCGCTCGGGAGTGGTCGCCGCAGGCATCGTCTGCGCAAGGATAAGCGCGGCGTCTCGCCGGTGGTCGGGGCGGTCTTGGTGCTTTCCATCCTCGTCATCGCAGGTACCACATTTGTCACGCACTGGATACCCGAGCTACAACTAAAAAATGAGATGGACCACACGGACGCTGCGCTCGATACGTGGCGGAAGCTCCAGCAGGCCATCCTGAATCATGAGAATGCCAAAATTGAGGTGAAGCTGGGCGCGGATCCTGCCTCGATACTAGGACTCTTCGAGCAGGCGCTGAATCCAGGCACGATCACGGTCACGCCGGCGAAATATATAATGCGAATTTTACCCGACAACGATGCGTACGTAGGTGAGGACGTTAGTTCGAGCAGCGGCAACCTGTGGGTGCAGACCTACAAGGACAACAACAGGCGCACATACCTCAAATTCGACCTATCGAGCTTGGAAAACGCCAGAATTTATGAAGCGAGGTTGGTCGTGTACGCCAATATTTCAAGGTTCCCGCACACATGGGGCGGGAAGACGGGATATTCCCCCGTGCCGATGCTCATCGAAGTCATGAGGGTGGACAATGATAATTGGTCCGAGGACGCGATAAGCTGGGCAAACAATCCAAGCTACGGTGACGCGCTCGTGAACGAGGACAAACCTTCAGAGAGCACATGGGAGATTTCATACGATGAAGATGTCGGCGTGTGGTACACCTTCAACGTCAGTAGCTACGTGAAGGGGCAGCGAGCGGACAATGACGATTTGATTAGCCTTTGCCTCAAGGCTCCGAAGGAAAATTCCACGTTGAAGAGATACGCGTGGTTCAGGTCGAAGGAGAGCGCGAGCTACCGCCCCTGCCTACAAATTACTTACGAGTCAGTTTTAGAAAGTAATTGGAGAAGTTTCGACAATTGGGGGAGCATCGCCGATTCTGGGAGCGTGGTCTTCGATGTCCCGAACAAACGCTACGATCAATATTCGTTCGTCTTTGAAGGTGGAGCATTGATCAAGGAGAGATATCGTGAAAATCCGATTTTGGGTGTCACTGACCAAGAAGAATACGAAATACCACAGCAACCATCTTCACAAACTGGAGGCCCGATCTTGGTCGCCAACCCACCACTCGTCGTGGGGCAACGGCTTGAGGGCGATAATTTTCAGATTTCCGTCAATCGCTACCGCATAATTAATCGTGCGACCTATACTGGAACTGGTAAAGCTTTTCTGAACGTCACAGTGCGGGAGAATGAAAATCTTCGATGGGAAAATAGTTATGACAATGTCATGGTCGCCATCAGGAGCGATCGTCCGCAGGCGTGGGTGGGCGCCGACCCATTGCTCGGCGGGGGCTACTTCACGGACCTAGCCGGCGTCACTAGGGGCGAGTGGGGAAGTCTCGATTATTCGCTCGGGGCGGAGAGCAGCGATTGGGGCGATATCAGCGTCAGGGATTTTTACGCGAATGCCATTACGATATATGGGCGAAGGCTGGCTGCGGGCATAAAGGACATAAAATATGTGGAGCGTGTGTACGATGTCACGATCGACATCACCACTACTTAGGCGGGATGAGCGGGCTGTATCCGAGATAGTTGGGGAAGTCCTGCTGGTGGGGATAATGGTGGCGGCAATTGCGATCGGAGCTCGCGTTTACATCGGGAGCCGGTCTCCGCCCTCGCGCTTCGTCTCTTTTTCGGTGCAGGTCGAGAACACGGACGACAATTGTAAGGTCAAGTTGATGATAAAGCACGTCGGAGGGGACACGATCCTTAATCCCGCGAAATATTTGGCGGTGTGGGGGGCGGTGGATCGCTCAGGAGTAGAAGAAAACAGGGCGTACGAGAACGATAATGAATCCAGCGGAATATTTGGGTTTTCTTGGTACCAAGAAAACTACGGGAAGTTTGAATTGGGGAACGTCGCGACGCTCTACATTCGGCGTTACGGGGTGCCTGAAGATCGCTATCGAGTGGTGCCCGGAGATCGCTATCGGGTAAGGATATATGACAATTACTCAGAGAAAGTACTGTATGAGAAGGTGCTCACGGTTGTGGCGAGCTCGTAGCGTTTCGTTGGCGGGGCGAAGGCGTCCACCGATGGAGGATCAGTGGGGAGTTTCATCGATCGTCGGGCTGGCTTTGGTTGTGGGCCTAGTCATGACGGTTGGGTTGTCCACCTATATCAGGGATTGGGTCCCTTGGGAGCAGCGCGATAAAGAGTACAATGTGATGCACGAGGTCCAACAAAGTTTTCGTGACATGAAGGAGATGATAACGTCGCTGGCGCCAGGGCAGGGCGGGACGATGTCGATAAAGATGGGTGTCGAGCCCGCGAGCGCGTACAGCTATGCGTCGACGGGGGCTAAATTGACGGTGTCCCCAGCCAAGGATGTAGGTTGGATCAGTCCAGTTGTGGACACACACGTTCTCGAAAACCGCCCCGGTAATTCCGAGCCAGACAACGAGAACCTAGCCGTCTCGTCGACTGAACGTCAGAGGGCGTGGTCATTTTTGAAGTTCGATCTTCGTGACAGTGATCGTCGTGACGGTGAAAATATTCTGATTACCAATGGGGTCTACGACAATGTAAACATCGTGACGGCAAAGCTCTTTTTGTACATCCGCGATCTGAACTTGCGAGCGGGTGAGCAACTTCAGCGGCTGGAGTTAGCAGTTCCCGTCACCGTGGCGGTGTATCCGGCAGAAAATGACGCCGCCGTGGTCAATAGCCTCACGTGGAACAATAAAAATAATACTCAACCTGACCTGGACCGAGAGCTCGACATGCGTTCCCTTGCATACGTAGATGAGTGGATCGGCTTCGATGTGACGAGTTTTGTGAGGGAGGAATACCTTAAATTTTTGAATAATCAGCTGGAAGGTCGACCGCTCAACGATAATTACGTGAGCTTCTGTGTCCGTGGGCCAGTGGATACCGAAGACATCGAAAATAAATTGATAAGACGCGTTCATTTTGTCTCAGAGAATGCATGGATGTATCCTTGGTACCAGTACAAACCCTACTTGGAGATCGTATATTCACGTTCGCGCGCGACCGGATCTGCCTATGCTCGCGCAGGCATGATCGAATCTGGTTACATAAAATATGATTCGAAGAACGCCGAGTTCCCGGACCAATCCTTCATCTACGAGGGCGGGGCGATCACCCTGCAGCAGTACGGTTATTACGACGTGATGCTCCCCGGCGCGGATCCGGAGGAGCTCATCCAGGTCACACCCGAGGAAGGCAACAACATCCGCGTGACGGTGACGCGCTATCGCATCACGAGCGAGGGCGCGAGTTGGATGAGCGGCGGGGGATGGGCCGGGCTCTCGTTTTCCATCGCCAATGAGAATTACTTGGTCAAAGCTGGTGCGACACCTAACGTCGCGCAGGTGGAGCTCATCATCAGGAGCGATAATCCGAGGGCATGGCGAGATTACCTGAGGAGGTTGGCGCAGAGGCTCAACTACTCCATGGGGGGATACTGGAGCTCTTATGGAGATTACGTCGGGTATGACTACAGCCGCGTCAGCCTGATTATCCGCGGCAAAAATCTCGATCCAAGCACGTTGGACATCTACTACACTGAGAAAGTCATCGACGTAGACGTTGCGCTTTGACGTCGGAATGTTGTAAATTTATTGGTTAATTTTTGACCGTCGCACCTTGAAATTGACTGACGCGTGCGACATTCCCAAGACCTGCGGTCGTGCGGGGATAAAAAGCGTCGCTTGAACAGCACAAGCTCGAGCGGGGGTATTTTTAATACCATCCACCTCTATACAAGTGAGTGAAATTTATGCCGGCATCTCGTAGCAGACGCGGGCGGCGAGGAGCTCTTACTAGGGGTAGGGTGAGATTTCTCCCCGTGCATGATGATAGAGGAGTCTGGGTGGTGGCAGTAAGTATCTTGGTTGTCGGCGTAGTCATGATATCTCTGGCGGCGTGGATAGCGCGCGAACTCCCGGCGGTCAGGAGCGAGGAGGAGTTCAAGCGCACGGAGGATCTCCTGGAGAGGTTGAAGAGGCTGCAGGGGGACCTTCAGGGGATCGGGCTTGGTGACGTGGTGAATTTTCAGGCCACAATCTCTTCGGGCGCGCCGTCGATGTATGCCCCGAAGCTGGCCGGCACCCTCTCGACTGTCGATGCTGCTGAATCAGCTATTCGTGTCATCGCCAACACCACGCGCTGGGACTTCGAGGAGGGCATGTGGCGGAGCGATAACGGGCTGAGCGAGAACATCTACATAGGCAACGACCCGAACCGGGACGACTACGGCTACATCACGCTCGACAACAATTGGTATGGTAACCGCTTCATCACGAAGACCACCCGCACGATCGATACTCCCCTAACGGCCTACGAGTACTCGTTCTCGGCCCGCTTCGTCGCCCCAGGCAATGTAACCGTCTCGAGTGCCAGTCTTTTCCTCAAGAATACTGGCAACCCCCAGTATCCAAAATATCACGCTCATATATGGATTGCGAATGACGATGGCCATGGCAAGCCAGATCTAAAAGGAGTCGATCCTAAAAAAATGGATAGCGCTCGGAGTACTCCAGGTGTAGTGGTTGGCAACGCATATGATACTGAAGTATCGGACAATTCGCCTCTTCCAGCTGGGACGTCTGGCTGGGTGACTGCGACTGGCCTCAACGCCTCTCTAACCAAGGGCACTATTTATCACCTGGTTATGGACGTGAGCATGCCTTCTTCGACGGCGTTTGGGGTGGAACCGAACGATTGGGATTATTTAGCTGTCGCCTTCACTGAGCCCCACAACACCGTGTGGGTGGACAACGGTACGGGGAACGAGAATCGCTCTGTGGTTGTATGGACCAGAGAGACCATCGATACAAACCCCCACTGGACTGAGCTCTACGATGCGGAGCCGGTCTTCGTCCTCAACTTCGGCGGCGGCAACTACTGGGGCAACCCATACCACGGCATGTTCAAGTTATACGACGAGAGCATCTACTACCCGGACATCGGGAGTTACGGGGACAATAATGTATACAATAGCTACTCGGATGGGGAAAACTGTTACTCGGCGGGCGTGATAAAATCCGACAGCCTCTCAGCGCCTGATAAAATATGGGGCGAGAATTTCCGAATCTCGCAGCCAACCACAATAAGCGCGTTCGAGGTGCCGGTCGATCGCCATGGCCTCCCCACATCTGATCTTCACGTATACATAGAGAACTCGACTTGGTCGGAATGTCACAAGATTAAGTCAGAGGACATCCGCAGCGGTGACGCGCCTCCACCCACTGAAAGATTTAAAATACCGATTGAGTCGATGGGTACCACTGGTGGCGCCCCCGCGTGGTACAGGGTCACGCTCGATCAGCCGGTCACGCTCGCAGCCGACAACTATTGGATTTACCTGCGGACTAAGGGTGACACAAGATATGATACATATGATTATTACCGCGTGCCGTTGGACAACGCCAGCGGTAATCTACCTGTGAACATGTCTTGGGACGGTGCGAACTCTCGCGCTTTCCGCGCCGTCATGTCAAATGTAAGCGAAAACCTCTCTGGGGTTAGATTCGATAATATTGATAATAAGCTCTTCGATAATGTCGACATGCCGTTCAGGCTCATCTTTGAAAACTACCGAAGTCCGGCCATGTACACCTCACCTGTACTCACCCCGGACAAGCGCGTGAAGTGGCTCAACTTGACCTGGGACAACGACACACCTGAAAACACGCAGGTGACCGTCCAGGTCAGGGTCGGAGACATGGTGCATCCCGAGAACCCGAACTTGCCAGACGATTCCAACTACCCGTGGTCGGAGTGGGAGAACGTTCAGAATGGACAGGACCTCGGGGAAGTCTTTGAGGTCGATCCCTTCTCGGGGGTCGATAGTCGGGTGGCGAACGCATTGCAATATCGCATCGGGCTCTCGACGGACAATAAACAGCGGGCGCCGAAAGTTTGGAACGTACAGGTGCGGTACTATGAAGGGGTGGGGACTACCCGCTCAGCTATGTTGGATTGGGTCGCCACGACGGACGACGACTTTGCCTCGGGGAGCAACGAAAACACCGGGGTTTTCGGAGACGGCGCAGAGGGCTATGTGGGACTTGGAGGGTGGTCGGTCGTGAGTCACGGGCCCTTCTCTTCGTTAAACTATGGCATCGCCACCGTCGGGGCTGGCGATAACATCTACCTCATCAACAGCCAGAGTGGTGGAGGCACCGTGTTCCGAAGTTACAATGTTACGAGCGGCACGTGGACGAGCAGAAGTTCCCCGCTGACTGGGGTGAAGAACGGGACATACATGACGTGGGACAACGGCAATTGCATCTACTGCCTCGTCGGCGGCTCCGGGAATGACTATAGTATAAGTAAAGATAGATACGGTAACCTCATCCATAGTGCTAGGCACCACTTCCTCAGGTATGACATAGCCAGCAATAGTTGGACGCAGCTTCAGGGCACTTACAACACGATGTCCACATCGGAGCCCATCGGGGAGGAGGGCGCTGGAGATGCGTTGGCGTGGGTGCCTGGGGTCGGTGACAACTTCATTTACGCCTTAACCGGTGGACACAATACTGCATACTATCCGACCGAACTTAGCAACGGCCACTTCCTGCGCTACAGCATCGGAACCAATAGCTGGACACTACTCGATGACAACTACCCTTGGAAGGCCACAGAGAACGCCATCGACAATGGTACAGACGACGGAGCTTCTTTGGTCTGGACAGGGGGGGAGAACCTCTACGCCTTGAGGGGCGAGTACATGGAGGGCGCAGGCTCCTACGATTTCGCCAGATACAATATAGTCACTGGCACGTGGAACACGACGATCGCGAGACCCTCGTCCCTCTGGAACCAGGGAGCGGGAGGAGGTACAGGCGACGGTGCAGGGCTCGTCTGGATCGGGGGCGACAACATCTACGCCATGAGCGGCGGGAGCTGTCTTGAGGATGAGCGGAATCTCTTCTCCGTATACTTTATCTCTCAAGACAACTGGAAACAGCGCCCCGAGCTTCCATGGGGGGTCACCGACACGAATGGTCATAGGCTGGCCTGCGACAACAATGGGCGCATATATGCTTGGCGCGGGTGGGTGTATGACGCAGATATCCCCGAGCTCGCGTGCTTCGTGCCGAACGCATTTCCTACAAGCGGCCGATATACATCAGCCGCCATCGATGCACGCGAGGGCGTGGACTGGAAGCGCGTGGAGTTCGACAAGTTCGAGCCATCTGGTACTTGCTCGCTCAGCCTCTTTGAGGTAAGCTTCTCCGAGGACGGGGTCTTTGACAACGAGCCGTGGTACCCAGTAAGCTCGGGCGCGAGCCTCGGCGAAAACAACTCGCGCTACATATGTTACCGTGCCACCTTCACCTCAGACAATACAGATACCGCGAAACTGCTGGAGGTGCGCCTCTACTACGCCCATACAAGGGTTCCGTTTAATACCTGGACGCAGACGGATTGGAGTGGCGCCAGCGGGCTGCTCGCTTGGGACGGCCTCCAGCCGACGCGATACTACGACAACGAGAACGTGAGCAGCAGGATAAATATAGGCGACCTCGTGCTCGTGCCGGGGTCGGGGGACAACGTCTGGGGCGACAACTTCCGCGTCGAGCAGGTGCTCTCGAGCGACAACCTCAACGATAGCGCCCAGCTCCTGTCGCTGCGCTTCAGGGCGAGGGAAAATGAGGACATCTACGGCGTGCGGCTCTACATCCAGGACTACCATGTAGCGCAGCTCGCAGTGAATATCTACAGAGATAACGCCGACAACACAGGAACCCCAGGAGAGAGTTTAACAACGGAGAACCAAGTGCCGATATCGAGCACCGGCTGGCTCTACATCGGTTTCTCTCCCATCGCCTTGCTCGTGAAGGACAACGTCTACCACATCGTCGTTCGAATGGTGCCGATGGTTGAGCGGGTGCAGACCGACTGGAGGGGTGGGCCGACGGAGCCGACGCTGCAGGTCGGAAATTGGGACAGCACCTACAATAACTTTTACGACAACGAGAACGTCAACTGGTCGCAGGCGGGTAAGATACAGCTGAAACAGTTTCCAGGATCATCATCAACAACGCTCCCGGATGTCTACACGACCGCTGATTCTTACGTGAACTCTTCCTATCCCAACAATAATTATGGTGGTTACACGTCTATGTATGTTGGGCGCTATGGTTCTGCCGTGGAGAGGGCATATCTGAAGTTTAGCCTTTCTAGTATCCCGCCGAACAAGATGGTCACCAGTGCGACGCTCTATGTCTACCAATGGGGGACTGGAGTTAGTGCGAATGTCCAAGTTGAGCGCGTCGACAATGACAATTGGCTCGAAGGAAACGGCGGCAAAAACGGTGATCCGGCTGACCCTGGGGAATTATGCTGGAGCCATCAGCCCGATCGCACTGGGCTCCTCGTCGACCCCCAATTAGTAAATAGTATCGCTTGGTACTCATGGACGTCCCTGGCCCTCACGAGTTTTGTAGAAGGTGAGTACGTTAATGACAATGTGGTGACCCTAGCCCTAATCGACCCGTTGGAAAACGTTGGGGGGACCAATCACTCCGTAAGTTTTGACGCCAAGGAATACACCAGTGCGAAGCCGTACCTTGTGATCACATACGCAGATTTTGTTTACGAAAATGGTTGGTTCGAATCCTCGATATACGACGCAGGGTGCATCGCGGACTGGAAATCGATAAGCTGGAGCTCGATCGAACCGGCTGGGACTAGTATAGTGGTGAAGGCGCGCACGAGTAGCGACAACAACCCCTACGACGGCGGCTGGAGCGACTGGTACCAAGACAACAACGGCGAGGAGAACACCCTGATGCCGAACAATCGATATTTCCAGTACCGAGTCGAGCTCTCGACGAATGACAACACAAAGACGCCGGAGCTGGACAACATCCGCCTGTGCTATGGGTTGCCTGGTGGCACGTTGCTTAATGACTGGTTCGTGAGTTCAGAGCCGAACCCGCTTGTGGACGGAACCTCGCGGGTCGGAGTCTTCCTCGACAGCTCCACGTGCACCTCCACCCAGAGCCAGGACGGCTACGACAATATAGGTGAGAGGAGCCTCGGGGGAGAGACGGTCATGACGGAGACAGACAATGAGGCGTATACTAGGGTGGAAAACGGGACCGAGGTCGTTGGAACGTCCACGGCGAACTTGGACGCGGACGACAACGTCTACTATGAGGTGGACGCGATCAACAGTGGGGGTATTGGGAATTACGCGGAGAACGATGCCGCGGACACGACGACAGGTACAACTTTTGTGGATAGGACAACACTGACTTTTACTCCTCCCGCAGCAGCTTATTACCTGATTTCAGCGAGCGCTCTTGTTACCAACAGCACCTCAGCTACGACTGACGTCAGGCTGCTTGGTGATGACAATATCTACGCGATAGAAAATTTCCGCCCGCTCGCCACCACCGATATGTATGCGTTCGGCACCTTCAAGTTAATTTACCTCGATGTCTCATCGCACACGTTCAAGATTCAATATCGCAGCCAAAACTCTAGCTACACGGCGAAAATAGAAAACGCGAGGATAATGGCTAGGAAAGTCCAAAACGTTTATAACGCTGAAAACGAAGCCACGGCGTCCGTTACAAGTACTGAGACGACAAGGGTCACACTGACGTTTACTCCTCCAATCACGGAGAATTACTTCGTCTTCATGACTGCGGTTTATTCGTGTTCACGTAACGATTCCACTTACTCCACGTACATTAAGGGTTACCAAGGCGCCACTATCATAGTTTACGCAAGTAGGCAAGCAACGGTCGCGAACGATAGGTACACATTTGCAGACATGAAGGAAGTGACTCTAACGGGCGGCACGAGCTACAACTTCTACCTCAAATATCGATCAAGCGGCTCAAGTGCTACCGCGTACATCGAGAACGCGAGAATCATCGCGGTGAGGGCAAATGATTTCGCCAGCAGTGGAATCCAGTATGTAGAAGCTAGCGAGGAAGCGGCAACGTCCTTCACATCGAATACCTATATAACCGCGACGCAGTTGCCACAGTTCACCCCTTCGAGCCAGCAGGACTATTGGATCATAGGTACAATATTGATCAAGAGCAACGACACGGCCAACAGTGTCTATTGCAGGCTCACTATAGATGGCACGAGCTACAGCGAGATGATCTACCGAGGCAAATATGCACAGGATTACGTCACGTTTATCGTCTCTAAAAAAGTCACGTTGACGGCGACTGCGCACAATATCTCCTTCGAGGTAAAACGTGGCGGATCGGCAACAATGTATTGGAAGACGGCTAGGCTCGCTGCAATCCCACTACCCCCGCCAAACTACTCCTTAGACATCCGTCACGACTCCGGCCAGGTGACGGCCAACCAAGCAAACGTGGACAACATCTACGTCGGGCTCAACTTCAAGTCAACGGCCAGCGCGACCTACTACTTCCAGATCTGGAACTGGAGCACCTCAAGCTGGCTCGACCTCAACTCCGGCACCGTTGGCACGAGCGAGGTGAGTTGGGAGAACACGATAACCACGAACCCGACCGACTACATCTCCGACGTTTCCGGCATGGAGAACATCCGCGTGCGCCTGTACACGACGAACTCGTCCTCGGTTCACCGCTCCCAAGAGGACTACCTCGTCTACCGCGTGAATTCCACCATTCCGTCGACCGACAACTACCGGCTGAACTGGGAGCACAGGATCTCCGATGTCGTCACAGGGTACGACAACTACACCCTGCGCATCTACGGGTATAGGGAGAACGTCGATGCCGAGAACGTGAGTGTATATATCAGGAACTTCAACACTTGGGAGTTCATCGCCAACCTGCCAACCGCCGCAGGCTGGGTCACGGAGTTCATCTCGGGAGAGGACATAGACAACTATCTCTCGGGTGGGGCAATATCCATTCGGTACTTCGAGAACATGGCTGACACCACCCGGTCTAAAGTCCACATAGATTATGTGGTGCTCGAGGGCTCCGAGATAGTTCTGCGGGTGACGTTGCGCGTGTCTCAGCCGCTCAACGAGAACATGGCCTACGACAGTTGCACGCTTGACAATGCCAATGTGTTGTATTCCGGTGACAATGGGTTGAGCTGGACGAAGGAGAACCGGCAGCCGATCTATGTCGTCGATGTCGATACGAATGTGAGCGATGAAATACATGTTCCAGATAACCACGAGGGCAACCCCTATGACGACGACGCGGCCTATTCTATTTATGGTAGCAGCAGAGCAGGCGTGAGATTCACCGTTAGCGGCGAGGTGTCTGGAAAGTCGAAGGTCACAGAAAACGCTGGGGTGCTGGTGAGGCGGATAGGCAGCCAGCCGTCGGGCCTCAGCTATACGCTCTACAACATCAGCGAGGGTAGGGTGCTCGCCCAAGGCACGGTTGCGCCACAACCAGACACGAGCTGGAGTTGGCGCTATATCCCGATCGAGAACGTGCTCGCTGAGGGCGAGGACTATCGCCTCTACCTCTCGACCACTGGCGGCGATGAGAGTAACTGCTATCAGTGGATGTCCCCCGGGACAAGCTTGAATATGACGCTCACGGATAGCGCGAGCTACGACGGAGCGAACACTCGGGGGGAGAGTGACAGCGGCTCGGGCTGGGTCGAGAACCTGCAGCGTGATGTGGTATTCCGTTTCGTGGTGGCGAGCAGTTTCAGCAGCTCCGGCGAGCTTGTGTCGAGCGTCTACGACGCTGAGAACATCGTCACTTGGCACCACGTGTACTGGAGCGAGTCGATTAGCCCTGGCACGAGTATTAAAGTATACCTCCGTTCGAGCGAAAATGACAACAACCCGTACGACGGCGGGAGCTGGAGCGACTGGCAAGAGGTCATAAACTATCAGATGCTTTACTGGGAAAACCGCTACATCCAGTACCGCGTAGTCGAGAACACGACGGACGAGAGCACTACGCCCGTGCTACATGATATAACAATTAAATATTACCAACCAAGTGCAGTTGTGCCGCCGACCCCACCACAACCCGATCCGATCGTCCGGACTTTGGTGCAGACGACGACCGCGGATTTTTTGGCTGGAAGGGCGCCTGATGCTATAGGTGAAAATGTGGAGGTGGTCTCGCCTGGGGACGTGACGCTCATGGCCGAGAACTACTGGGGTAACGAGTTCGCTGCCACCTCCAGTTTTCCGATGTCGAGCAGGCTGGACAGCGAGAATAAGTTGCTTGCAGTGCGGTTCGTCGCGGAGGCTGACGAGAACGTCGAGAATGTAAAGTTCCTCACGCTCGTCTGCTGCGACGGCACGTTAAGGATGCCGCTCGATCCATTAGGTGCTATGGCAAATATCTACTGGGATGTGCTCCTCGTTAGAGATAATAATGGTGTGCCTGACATGTCGGCATCTGGTATATTGGGGAGGGGTAAGGGTGCCCCCAACAAGATATTCCCACAGTCGCCGAGAAGTATACAATCTGGTTCAGATATAAACCCATCGATGGAATGGTACCTGCCATACCCGCGCCTGGAGACCGATAACTTTCTCGTGAATCCAAGTAACTCCAGCTGGTATCCATGGCTCACTGGTGGTCAGACATACTACCTCGTCGTCACAGTGAACAAGGATAACGCGGGGGTGATAAACCGCGACAACTGGATCGCCGTGGTTTCCCACAAACGCGACAACATCCAGCTAGACTACTGGATAAATGGCGATACATACAACACCAACCGAGCGGTGCTGTTCGGTGAAAATAGGGGCGGTGGGATTTACCGCTGGGAAAACTCAACGACGGCGGGCAGCCCAGTGGAGGGGTGTGACCCGATGTACCTCCTATGTGTTGCGCGGGGGGGAAGCACTTGGGTAAATAATTATGAAGGCAATCCTTACTACAAATCCGATGAGGAGTTTTATACAAATAACTACATTGGGCAGACCGTCCCTATTTCGAGTACCATGAAGGTTGGGGCGATTGAGTTTTTCATGAAAAGCGAAGGCGAAGGAATCGGCGAAGCGTACGTTGGGATAGGCCAAGGGCTCGCACCCATGACCAAGCTGACTGAGACAACATATTCGATTCCGATCGATTATGCGAGCAGGTACAGCTGGGCGAGGTTCACGCTCCCAGCTCCGTACACTCTTTTTGAAAATGAGACCTACGCCATTTACATAGGATCTCCGTCCTCGACCGAATACGGCTATGGTGCAATCTGCGCGATGAAGACACCTTGGGAAACGAGTACTAAGGGCCCATACGTAGATGCGAGCTATGGAAAAGGCATTAGCGATTACATATGGTCCTACGACGGTAGCACATGGAATGATAAGGACTACCGCGACCTTCCGTTCAGGTTCGTCACCAAATATCGCCAGAGCGGCAACTTCGTGTCTGACGTCTTGGACGCGGGGCAGGTGGTCGACTGGCAATACATCGAGTGGGACGAAACGAGGCCGCTGGGCACGGATATCAAGCTCTATGTGCTGGCTGGTGGCGAGAGGTACGGACCCTTCGTAAACGGGAGCAGCTTGGAGGGCGTGCCGGATTCTCGCTACATCAGGTACGAAGTGGAAATGACGACGAATGATCCGGCCACGTCTCCCGCCCTGCATGAGGTGCGCATCGGCTATCGTGGGGGTTTCGGCTCGGTACGCGTCGAGCTGCAGAATCAGGGGGAGGGGAGGACGCTGGTCTATGAGGGGGGCGCGGTGATTGTGAAGCAGAATGAGAACAGCACGATGTACTCGATGCCGGATGACATGATAGTCTTCACCTCGATGCTGGACAACCGCATGGAGCTGGACGTGAACTATCGCCTGCTCCGGAACACGCTTTCTGTGAAGAGCACCGCGCTCACCGCGATGGCGGGGGCGAACTTCTACATGCACGAGGAGGCGCGCGTCGTCAGAGAAAATGATAACATGCGCAGCGTTGAGATCGACATCGTCTCCGATTTCGCGCAGGCTTGGTACGAGTACTTGCAATCGGTATCGGATAGGATCAACCGCAGCTATACAGGCTGGAGTAGGGTAGAACGTCCCAGCGAATATGAGACCAAACTTGTGATCAATGAAGACGAGGCCGGACTTGTGATCAATGAAAACAGAAGCATAGCTTATAGGGAGACCGTGCGAGAGATCGAGGTGCAGATACTATGAAGAAAATATTGGCCGCGCTGCTAGCACTCTTCATGCTCGTGGCATTCTCTCCATTCATGGGGAGCATGAGGGCACGAACTCATTATAGCGTGGCTGGCAGCAAGTACTCGAGGTTCGGGCTCTACTCCGCCATAATAAATGACCCTTATTTCTCGGCGGTGGGGGTAAACTTGGACTCAGATCTCATCAACAACGGCGCAGGAGCGCCGGATGGGTGGAGGCGATGGCCATATTTTGCCGATCGGGCGCACACTCAGGTGTATACTGAGGAGCAAGGCGCATATTGGCTCGGGCTGGCTGCGAAAGCTAGACAAGATAATGCGTGGGACAATGTTTCATACTTCTTGGGCATCGCCAGCCACTATTGGGTCGATGCCGTGGCAATGCCCCACAACGATAACGCGCAGCCATACTTCAGGAATTTATATGGACTGGAGGAGGGCTACAACGCGTGGTATGATCTGCACAGTCACTTCGAGACCCAAATGTACTACTATGGTGTACTGCTCTCACGCGACAACTACTATAACCCCGACAACATACGATTGGAAGACTATATCGAGAACATCGCGATGCCGGTCCTCAACGATTTTATCTTCAAGACGAAGGGGCCGGGTGTGGACAATAGGGACGGCTGGCTTTTCGAGTGGGCGGATGGCAGCAGCTCTGTTCACAACACGCTCGATTACGGTGGCGTGCATATCGAAGTCAGGTTCCCGCGAGATTGTCAAGCGACGAAGTCCAGCGTCGACCTCGCGGCGGTTTTGCTCTACAATGCTTGGGTTAGGGTGCTTGATAATGTTCCTGATAATGTAGATGCGATAATATCCGAATACAAACCGATTAGTTGAGCCAGGCACCGGTTAGCTTCAATCGACGGGCAGCTTCAGAAAAGCAGCAAAGCGCTCTCTGTGGTCGGTAGCCGTATCGGTCGTGGCATTATGACATACTCAAAGATCACCCAAACTATGAACATCATGGCTATCGCGTACTTGAAGCCGCCCCTCAGGTCCCTCTCGCCCAGCTGCGCGGCTATGAACCCAACGCACATCGCTTGAAGGAGCATCAAATGATAGAAGATTAGCTTAACATCTGTGATTGTGATGCCAGCCGGGAGCGTTATGCTGGAGTAGAGGAGGCTATCGACCAAGAAGTACGATGTGATGAGGAAAACCGCGAACGTCAGAAGGATGATGACCTTATAAATAAAAATTGCAGTGCTCCGCTCTTTCCTGAGCGTATCCTGTGTGTTGACATCGTTCATGACAATATCTATAACATCTCCAACGTTTTCCTCCGCATGGCTGGCCTTCCGAATGAGAGCGACGGATCTGGCCGCGGTATCTGAGACACTTACCCTTTGTTCGAGCTTGGCCAGCGCCTCGCTGGCGGAGCTGCCCCACTGCATATCTTTATGCGTACGTTTGACTTCGTCCGTCAGCGGGCCCAGATCAGTGGATGCGGTGACGGATATTGCGCGGGGCAGGGTCAGCCCAGAGCTAGAGGCGCTCGACATCGATTTAAGAAAGTCTGGCAACGCTTTGTTGATCTGACTAGTTCGCTTGGATCTAAATTCGTAGGCTATTGTGTAAGGCAAGAAGAAGATGACGAAGGTGAGAAATAAGGTCGTTGTATTTATCGTGGTCGAGGCTAAAAAGTAAATCGCGGCGATCGGAGCGCTGATGATGAAGATGTAACTTGGGTTTTTTACAATAAATTTAAACGGGTTAGCTAAGAAACTCTTTAGCTTCGTCTGCCACATGGTGCCCTTCAATTGTTTAATTAACTGTCTATCGCTTGGACCACCAGAGGTTACCCGCACATCTTTATATGGGGATGGAAATCTGAAGGCACGTTCTCTCCCCCCCAATCTCTCCGGCGACATCGTGCTGATAAAGACTGCACAAAAAAGTGTGCCGAACGGAATCCACGCATAAGCGATGAGCCGGAGCAAGCTGAGGCTGGCCGCTTGCCCAGGCAGAAGTCCCATGAAAAGAATTATTGCAATGAAGAGGAGTGGCGTGAATGCCACGAGGATGACGTACAGTTCAGCCGTAAATTCCAAAGTCGAGATGGTCCTCTTGTTTTCATCCTTTAGGGCATTTTGAGATTCAATACTTTTGGTCGAGAAATAGGTTGTTATGTCGCCACCTGTCTCGAGGATCGATATCAAAACCTCCAAGAAATTCTTAAATTTATCAGACGGGGTCGTCCTCGCGAGGTTCCTGGCTGCCGTCAATGGATCTTGGCCCAAGTACTTGACGTCTCTCACGAAGAACTTGGCTTCTTTGGAAATCTCGCCGATGTCAGTTCTGACACTGAGCTCCTTAAAAATCTCGGCCATTGTGGCTCCGCTTCTGCTGAGCGCATACATAAAATTGGTCGCGTAGGGCAGCGCATGGTCTATCTTGCGTTTGCGTTCGCTTATCACCACGTTGGGGTAGTACAGCACGAGTTGGTAACCCAAAGCTCCAAAAATACCGGCGGATAAGGCGATGAGCACGATCATGATTAAAAGCGGAAACTTGAGTAACAGGGAGATAAAGAGACCGAGCAAAACCCCACCGATGCCTGCGAGGATGGCGTCCAACATCGCTGTGGCAACGTAAGCATCAGCCGAGACGAGCATTCGGGCCTTTCTTAGGTTCGTTTGTAGGGTTGCGTATTTTTTTTTCTGGGTGTACTTGCCAAATATGCGAACCGCGACGCTTGTGATGCCCATTTTAATCAAATTAAGACTACACACATAGGTTTAAAATAGGTTATGTAGGTAAGTTGTGGAGTAATTGTGAGGTAAAATTTTAGCAGCTAGAGTTATTCGCTATTTTATTTGTTCGATCGGACCGCGAAATTCTGTTCAAAAGCCAGCGCAGAACCTGTAGCATGTGTTTGGATTTGTTGTGGTGGGGTAACGTCGCGCGTGATGTTCGTGACCGTGCAGTGTGCGCCGTGGTGGTCGGCTAAATACACGCACCAAACAGTTTATATAAACGTGAGAAAACCCTGTAAAGAGGAGATAGTTTGCTACCGAGAAAAAAAAAGTATGGAACCACACGTCGTCATAGCAAGAAATCAGCAAAAGGCAAAATTATTCATAAAGTTAAGAAGAAACCAGTTGCTCGTAAGGTCAAGAAGAAAATAGAAACTCGTGTCCGTTCAAAAGCCCTCAAATCTCAGGAGGCGGTCAAAAAACGTGGGGGAAAACTATTTGTTGGGGTGAGAAAGCTATTTACGAGGAAAGGAAAGCGGGTTAAAGCTCCAGTTGAGAAGCCCAGCAAAGAAAAACCAACCGTGGAGGAACTGATCAAGATGAAAAAGAAAGGCAAGGAAGAGGCTCGATTGATGGCCGGGGAAGAGGCCGCTGGTGTAGCTTCGCCTGAGGAAGCTGCTCGAGCTAAAGAGGGATTTAAAAAGTTGGAGAGCGACGAGGCCCTCGAGATGCTCGAGAAGAGGGTAACGGAGGCGGAAAAGGTAGTAACTCCCGCCGAGTTCGAGGAGTACAGCCCATTCAAGCTGCCCGAAGGCCAACAAGAATTGGAGCGCTACTGGATCAACAAGCCATACGCCTGGGCTGCGATCACCTCCGACCCAGAAACGAACGAAAGGATGTACTATGTCGTCGAACCGAATCTAACGCCGGGCGAAAAAACTGCCCTCGAGCTCGTCCACAGTCATCTGCTCGACAGATTAGTCTACGACAGAAAAGTTACGGATAGGGATAGAGCCATCACCGATAAGGCGATGGAACTTTTATCGGAATATAGGGTGCGCCTCCCTGAGAAATCCATCAAAAAGATACTCTACTACTTGAAGCGCAACTACATCGGGTACGGCAAGATCGATGTGCTCCTGAGGGACAAAAACACCGAGGATGTCTCATGCGATGGCCCAGGGGTGCCGATATTTCTCTATCACCGAAGGCATCAAAGCATCAAGACCAGCCAGATATTCACGGATGAAGAGGAGCTCGACCTCTTCGTGATCCACTTGGTCGAGCTCGCTGGCAAACAGATCTCGCTCGGAAAACCCACCGTCGATGCTTCTCTGCCGGAGGGCTACCGTCTACAGGCCACGCTCGGCACGGAGGTCACGACGCGCGGCAGCTCATTCACCATAAGAAAATTTGCCGAGGAGCCGTTCACCCCCACCGACCTCATCCTCTACGGCACCTTCTCTTCGGACATGCTGGCCTACCTCTGGCTGGCTACAGAAAACAAGAAAAATATTGTAATGATCGGAGGCGCTGCGAGCGGCAAGACGTGCACCCTCAACGCACTCTCCATGTTCATCTGGCCGGACGCGAAGATCACAAGCATAGAGGAGACCCGCGAGATCGCCCTCTACCAAGAGAACTGGATACCCTCCATCACCCGTCCAGCCCCAGGTGAGCGAGCCATCGACATGTTCGAGCTGCTGCGCAACGCCCTGCGACAGAGGCCGGAGGTCATCATAGTCGGCGAGGTCCGCGGCAGGGAGGCCCTCGTGCTCTTCCAAGCCATGACGACAGGTCACACGGTCTACAGTACCATGCACGCCGGCTCGCTTCAGGAGATGGCGCACCGATTGGAGGGCGAACCGATCGACGTGCCGCACCACATGCTTTCCTCCCTCGACATCGTGTGCGTGCAACTCTTCACCTACTTCCGGGATCAGAGGGTGCGCAGAAATCAATCCATAATAGAAATAACTGGCATAGACCCCGCCAGCGGGTCCCTGCGCACGAACCGCATATACGAGCGCAACCCGCTCACAGACGAATTCGAAAAAGTTGGGGAATCTATGATCCTTCACGAGATCGCGAAGGGGAGGGGATGGAGCGCGTTGCAGCTGGAGAGGGAACTCCGCAACCGTCGGCGCATCCTCGATTACCTCGCCGAGAACAACATAAGGCATATCAGCGAGGTCGCGACGATCATCCGGCGGTACTACTTCGATCCGGAAGGGATCTTGAAGCAGGTCAGCGCCGCTGCCAAAAAGTAAGCGTTGAACTGAACCTCGTGCGCGTGGGGGATCTGTTCAAAAGCCGCGATGGATCCATGTCGTGACGGAGTATCTAGGTGGTGGGTGATGTGGGGGGTGCGTTGGGAAAAATGTAATGTGCGCTTCGCAGATTTTTTCTTGCGATGGTGTGAGCGTTTTGGCTCGATTTACATGGTGGAGGTCAAAGCCAGCGGCACCGATTTAATATGTTTTTGTATAACCAAAAAGCAAAGTTTAAATACCCCATCTGAAAAAGCCAGGATTAAGGAGGCATGTAAGGGTGGGGACCGAACGTGGCGTGAGCGTCCTAGCTATAACGTTACTAATCGTTACTACATTGATTGTAGCTTCAGCGGGCGTCGGTTTTACAACAGCAAAGCTAGGGCTGGGAAAAAGTGCTCTAAGTTCTTCTTCAGTAGCTGGATCCGCGGAGTTGGAACCAGTATCATATAAAGAAACATTATCCTCGACGATTATTTTCCGCGACAACTTCGATAATGCGACCGATAGCGATGCGCAATATGATAATTGGACTGGCGGGTGTGATACAGGCGGGTCAGGATGGAAAAAGCTTAGTTCTAATTCGGGCGGCCCCAAGCAAGGCGCTGGAAGGCTTGGCCTACTCGAGAGCGGCTCGGCTCTTAAACCCTGGATACATACCCCAAGTTTTTCAACCACTAACTATACCGACATCAGGATTTCGTTTGGATGGGCACTTGAATTAAATGGAGATAGGAAGGACACTTTCGAGGCACAGTGGTCGACTGATGCCTCTACGTGGACAACTATTGCAGGGACGTCATACTGCCCGGACACAGAGGGGAGTTCAAAAACCATCGATAATCTATCAGTTGGTACTGATGATGAGGTAGGAAACAAAGCTAATCTTTATATCCGTTGGAAGCACACGCTAGATTCTGGAAGCAATTATCGTGACAAAGTTTCGTTCGATAACGTGGTGATCGACGGAACTCCCGGTACTATTATTCCTACAGTGCACGTAATAATCTCACCGGAGAACATCTGGAACATAAGGGGGACAATTAATAATTACAACGTAAAAATTCAGAACAACGACAACCAGGGGCACACCTTTGACTTGGAAAACACCGACACCGAGAACTGGTCTATGAGTATCCCGTCCCCGGTTCATGTGAACAGTGGTAGCGAGAATAATGTGACGCTCACCGTCACGATACCCGATAACGCATCGATTTCCACCGTTGACACGATAACCGTCACCGCGACCGCGCAGGATAATGAAAACTTTGAGAATAGCGGCACCTGCCAAGCGATCGTCGTGCGACCTGGTCACTTGGTCATAAGCGAGTTCGCGACGAGGGGTTCGAGTAGCGCTTACGACGAGTTCATCGAGCTGTACAACCCAGCCTTGGGCGTCGCAATACCGATAGCAGGCTGGAAACTCGAATACTATACTGGCTACTATCCTCCCAGTCCTCCTACATGGAACGAGATAGTTACGCTCCCCTCAGGTGCGAGCATTCCTGAAAACGGCTTCTATCTCTGGGCGAGCTCCACTGGTTACGTCAGTCCTGGATCTGGCCCCACGCCGGATTACGCCACAGCTTTTAGTGGTATAGCCGACGGCAACAATGGTCCGAGGGGGGTAAGGCTCAAGAATGACCTTGGCACAGTGGTCGATACGGTCGTCTATGAAAATGATGGCAACACTTCCAGCACAGTAGCTGAGGGCGAGTTGACCGCACCAGCCCCTAACTATAGTTCTAACACTGCTAGCACTGAGCGCAAGGCGCGGAGGACTTCGACCTCGGACTCTATGGGGCCTGGCGGTGCGGATGAGAACTATGGCCCCGCCCGCGATACTAACAACAACTACGACGATTTTGTCAGGCTCGTGACTCGGGACCCCGATAACACATCTAGCCCCTGTAGGCCTCCAGCACCACCAGATAACCTAGTGATAGTAACGATCTCTCCGGAGAGGGGCTGTGGCATACCGGAAGATAATCTTTCCTTCGATGTCGATGTCTATTTCAGCCACACTGTTTATACTTCACGTACCTTTAACTTGACATCCAGTAACAACAGAGGCTGGCCTGGTATTACGTTCACGCCAAATCAACTCACGATAAACAGCGACGATACTGGGTCGGCAGTTATGACTGTCCCGATACAAGAGAACGAGATCTTTGGCGCCGTCAACACGATAACCGTCACCGCCACGGATAGTGGGGACAACTCGTTTGAAAACTCCGACACCTGCCAAGCGACCGTTTCGAGGTGGATGTACGACTCGAGCATCCCGGTTGTCCAGGGCTACGGTGTAAGCGTGACCGGGGCTGGCGACTACATCTACATCGCGAACAGCGCGACGGGTTACGGCACAAACAAATTCATGCGCTACAATACGGTCAGCAAGTGGTGGGAGAACTTGGATGTGCCAAGTGATGACTTTAGGAACGGCGTATGTGGAGCTTGGGACGGTGGTGACTACATCTACTACTTGTTTGGTTCGTCGTACGGCGCAGTAGGGTTGAAGAACTTCTGGAGGTACAATATTCTCCATGGAACATGGGAGAAGCTGCCGGACACGCAGGGTGAGCAGGGCGCAGGTGACGGGATAGCATATAGCCACTATGATAATAAGGTCTACGCAATTACTGGCAGAACAGCCCCCGCGCCAGAGAACACTAGACTGGCAGTTTTCGCACGCTATAATCCAGCCACCGAAGAATGGGACAACACCCTACCGGAACCATGGGACAACACCGACGACGGCGCCGCGTTGGTGGCAGTTGGAGAAAATATCTACGCGACCCAAGGTGAGATCTACGAAAATAGTAGCTATGGTCCGGACATATATAGCTTCAAATATTTCAGCATTCCAGATAACAGATGGTACGATGCGAGAAACTTCCCCAAAGCTGAATCCGATGGTACTTCCCTTGCCTATGATGGCGAGAACTACATCTACGCTCTGGGCGGCAATCCAACCTCAGAGCCGGAAGCAGTCGGAGACAACTTCTTCCGCTACAGCATCCCAGACAACAACTGGGAGGAACTTTGCCACATTCCGACAGCTGTGGGGATCAATAACGGTGCCCGCCTAGCCTACTCCAACGGGGACATGTGGTACTGGCCTGGCCGAACGGATAGCAGCTACGGTATTACTGCTGAAGAGAAGCCGAAAGTCTGGAGATATCCGCTGGACAACTACTTCGTGGCGGTGAACGTCTTCCCGAGCCCCTATCCGGGCGTGTTCTCGTTGAGCAACGCGGGCGCTTCCGAGGCTCAACCCGGATTGAAGAACAATACACTGCAATACGTGGTCAACGTCAGGAACATGGGTCTTGTAACCTCTAGGGCCAATTCATCGGACAACTACGACCTGACGCCCGTGGATTCAGCTGGCTCCAACTGGCCTATGAGTCTCGATGAAAATCATTTCACCAACGTGGGGCCTGGAGTTCGCGTCTCGGCGAACCTCACCGTCACGGTACCGATACCCGCGCGTGACGGCGACGTCGACAATATAACAGTCAATGCCGCGGGTAAAGGTAATTCCGACTCGGACAACACTCAAGCGCGCAAGGTCAGCATGAGTCAATCGCCGTTGGCAGATGCCTATACGAACCAGTACGCGCCCAACAACAACTATGGCACCAACCAGAACATTTATGTCGGAATGTACGGAGACAACGCAGAGCGAGGTTACTTCAAGTTCGACCTGAGTGGGATCCAGTCGAACGTGACGGAGATCACCTCCGCTCAACTCTGGGTTTGGTGCTGGGCCACCGACAATAGCCCGACGATCGAAGCTTGGAGCGTGGAGAACGACAACTGGATAGAAAGCGGGGCAGGCGGAATAACTTGGAACAATCAGCCAGCTGGAATCGACACGCTCGACAGCGTACATGTGCCGATGTACGTCAAAAACACATGGCTCGTCTTCGATGTCACCTCGTTCGTCAATGATGAATACTTGGGCGACAAGATAGCGAGCATCCTCCTCAAGCTGGATGTTGAGACTCAAGGAATTCATCCCAACACATCCGTCAGGTTGGACTCTAAGGAGTACGGCAGTCATGCACCGATGCTTGTGATCGTATACAAGAGGCCGGTGGACGTAGATATAAGTCCCGATAGCATAAGGGTCCCACTTGAGACGACGTACTCATTCGACGTGACGATCATTAACGAGTGTGACAATGAGTATACCTTCGATCTAGAAAATAGCGACAATTTGGGCTGGCCTCTGGAACTTTCTGAAAATACAGTCATACTGGGTCCAGATAACTATGCGGTTGTGCAACTCCAAGTCACAGTTCCCGATAACGCACAACTCGGAACAACCGATAATATAATCGTCACCGCGACCGCGCAGGAGAATGAAAATGCTACAGGCTATGACATCTGCTATGTGACCCCCTCGCAGTGGTTCATGGAACCTAGCACTGCAGAGGTTAGAGATTACGGCGTCAGTGTAGCTGGGGCTGGCAATTACATCTACATCGCGAACAGCGGGATCTCCAACGGAACTAACAAATTCTGGCGCTACAACACGGTCAGCAAGGAGTGGGAGAACATGGATAACACTTCCTACTACAGCAATGCTGTAGGATACTTCAGGAACGGTGTGTGTGGAGCGTGGGACGGTGGCGATTACATCTACTACTTGTTTGGTGCCTCATATTCTGAAAACAAGTATGACTTCTTCCGCTACAAGATTTCGACTGGATCGTGGGAGAAGCTGCTAGACACACCTGGTTGTCAGGGCGCGGGTAACGGTATAGTGTTCGGCCCATACGACGAGAACGTCTACGTGATGACCGGCAGAACTGATCACAATAATTCAGCTAACACTAGATTGTGCGTTTTCGCGCGCTATAGCCCAGTCACTAACACATGGGACAACACCTTACTGGAACCATGGGACAAGTGCGACGACGGCGCCTCATTGGTGGCTGTTGAAAATTATATCTATGCGACCCAGGGTGAGCTCTACGGTGAGTCAGGCGCGGACGTGAAGACCTTCGAGCGCTACAACATCGCAACTGGCAGTTGGGCGACTTTGGAAAACTTCCCGAAGGGTGAGAGAGACACTGCCAGTCTCGCCTACCCTGGCAGCGGCAATTACATCTACGCTCTCGGCGGACAGGAGACCGATGGGTCATCTGTTGGGGTACCAGGTTACAGATACTACCGCTACAGCATCTCCGGCAACAGTTGGGAAAATCTTGAGGACATCCCAGTTGCCGTTTACGATCAGAACGGTCAGCGCCTAGCCTACTCCAACGGGGACATGTGGTATTGGTCCGGCGTAGCGGATCTTGGTGAGGATGCCAAGAAACTCTGGAGGTACCCGCTCTCCGATTACGCAGTAGGCGTGGACGTCTACACAGGGAAATATCCAGAGGCGGTGGGAATCACCCACGAAGGCTTCTATTACGATGGCATGCCTCAGATGGGCGGCTACACGGAGGACTATAGCATACGCGTCAGGAACATGGGGTTGGTCACGGACAACTATGACCTAGAGAATAATGACACCTTGGGTTGGGGCCTGCATCTATCGAGGACCAGGCTCACAGACGTGCCGATGGGATACTACATCGAGTTAGAACTCAATGTCACGACACCGATACTTGACTCGGTCGGCGGCGATGTCGATCAGATAACCGTCACAGCCACTGGAAGTGGTGGCTCCACGGGCTCGGACAGCATCAGGGAGCGCAAGATCAACGCTGATCCGATACCAACCAATGACACATACGTAACGTCGCTCAATGATGGTCCACACGGTGCTGAAACCCACATATATGTTGGATATTATACTCCCGCAACTGAGGCACAGCGAGGTTTCTTCAAGTTCGACCTAGAGAACTACGGTATACCGAGCAACGCGTATGATATCGTAGATGCCCAGCTCTGGGTATATCAGTACGACAGTTGGAACGTACCGACGATTGAACTGTGGTCGGTGGACAACGACGTTTGGAATGAGACTACACTCCAGAATTGGCCAGGACCAGCGCTGGTCACCAAGCTCGACGATTTGGTTATGCAAATGGGTACTAAATACAGGTGGCTCATCTTCGGCGGAGGCCTCACGACGGAATTCGTTGAGAACCAGTTCAACGGCGACAAGACGTTGAGCCTCGGGTTGAAGGAGAAACTCGAGAGCGGACCATCGGTATCGATTGACTCGAAGGAGTACGGCGATTATGAACCGATGCTGGTTGTCATCTACAAGAAGAAGGTGAGCATCGACATCGACCCAGACCAGTCGAGCGGCAGGCCCGGCAGCACTGTTGTTTACACGGCTCAGATCTGGAACAACGACAACGCACAGCACATCTACAACTTGACCAAGGCGGATAACAAGGGCTGGAACATAGTCTTGGAGAATACCTCGCTCACTATCCCTGCGGGTGGATCGGCCACGACCCACGTCAATGTAGACATTCCGGCGGGCGCATCGAGGTTCGAGAACGACAACATATATGTCACCGTGGTGCGGCAAGATCTAACTACTGAGAACGACACGGAGGGCATCGACGCCTACGCGACGGGCGTCAAGCCCACCGATGATGTCACAATATCTCAAGAGTATGCCGACACCAATTTCAACGGCGAGACGTACCTGAGGGTCACGCGCGCTCTCAACAAGAATTACAGGTCCCTCCTGAAGTTTGACGTGGAGAACAATACCGTCGAGAATGCGAAACTGGTGCTCTACTGCTACACCGATAATGGTAGCGTACCGGTCGATGTTTATACAACTTCTACAGCATGGGATGAAGACACCATGACTTGGGACAATATGCCATCACTAGGTGCATATGTGAACACCTTCACTCCAGTTTCCGGCGTCAACGAAGTAGACGTCACTTCAGCTGTGGTAAGCGGAACGCCTGTGGCCTTCGTGCTCAAGGCCGAGAATGAGAACTTGTCGACTTGGGATAACTACTACTTCGACTCGAAGGATTACTACTATGCCCCGGACCAGCCGTTCTTGGAGATAACCTACGCGGCGGCCGGTTGGCCGTACAGCAGGCCCATCAAGATAATAGGCTCGCATCCGGAGAACTATCAGTTAAAGGTCGTCATCCCCTACGAGAACGAAAATATGCGCCCGGACTATGGGGACCTGCGCTTCTTTGAGAACGAGAACGTTGGCGAGCTGAGCTACTGGATTGAGAACTACACGGCGGACAACGCGACCGTCTGGGTGAGGCGTGTGGAGAATTCTGACAGTACCATCTACATGTACTACGGGAACCCCTCTGCGACGAGCACGAGCGATGGGCACGCTACCTTCATAGGATTCTCCAATTTTGAGGATGGAGCGCTGGACGGGTGGGAGAATATAAGCTTTACTCTGATGCAAAGTTCGACTGGCACCGCTCTCGTAGGTAGCAGCTCCCTGAAGGGGTACAAGACTACGGGTTATCGCGTACCTGCCGATGCGTACAAGAGCGTTCCCCTCCCCAGCACTTACATTGTTGATGTGGGGATTCGGTACGGGAGCACGGCTTCCAGCAACGATTTCTTCTTCGGCGTCTACTACTCCGGGACGGCGAGCGGTTCTTGGGCTAATGGTGTCAGGATGTATCTTAATGCTGGCAAGATGAGGTACAAGCTCGGGACGGCAACTTCAGTTGATACAGGAAAGACCTATATAGTAAACACATGGTATAGGGCGAGGATTGTCAGGACTGGGACTTCAACTTGGAACTTGTATTACTTCAACGCTGACGGCACCACGATCTGGGAGGGCACCAACCTCTCGTATTCCCCAGCAAGTGCTCCAGACAGGCTCCTACTACAGATAGACCAGACTTCCACCGCGGTAGGTTACATCGACCGCGTCCTCGTCCGCAAGTACGTCTACCCAGAGCCGACGACTACCTTCGACAGCACGCCGCCTGAAGTGCCGGAGCTCATAGCGCCCGGAGATGGTGAAAATACCCCGGACGCCACTCCGACTTTCGCTTGGACTTCTGTGAGTGACCCGAGCGGCGTCACCTACCATATTCAGGTGGATAACGACCCTGACTTCTCATCGCCCGAGGTGAACGTCACCGGGCTGATCGATAACACTTACACTTCACCTAAACTTGCGAATGAGAACTATAGTTGGCGCGTCCGGGCCGTGGATGGCGCAGGGAATGTCAGCGATTGGTCCTCTGTCTGGACATTCCTCATAGATACAGGCGAATGGACGCGCAGCAGATCCATCAAGATAATTGGCTCGCACCCGGAGAACTATCAGCTAAAGGTCATCATTCCCTACGACTCCGATATGCAACCAGACTATGACGACCTGCGCTTCTTTGAGAACGAGAACGTTGGCGAGCTGAGCTACTGGATAGAGAACTACACGGCGGCGCAAGCGATCGTCTGGGTGAGGCGATTGGACAACTCTCCAAGTGACGACACGATTTACGTCCACTACGGGAACCCAATTGTGCCGAGCGAGAGCGATATGTACGCGACATTCATCAGGGTGATAGATGGCGCTCAACCAGTCAAGCTCTCTCTGTCGATGGATGAGGGCACTGGAACTACTACCAAGGATAACAGCGGCAATGGCAACAACGGGACTCTAGTGAACGGCCCCACTTGGGTAGACTCGAGGTTCGGGAAGGCTCTTTCCTTCGACGGCGTGAATGACTACGTTGGGGTCGCCAACAGCTCGAGTCTGAATCCCACCTCCGCCATCACGATGGAGGCCTGGATTAAACTATCCGCGTTGAACGCGTCGAAGCGGATAATCAGAAAAGCGTCGCAGTGGCTGTTGTGGTTTAATGCGTCTAAGCAGCTCGAAGCAATCGTCGTCGTCGGCGGAAGTAATGTAACTGCAACATACACCACGCTTCTTTCCACTGGTACATGGTATCACGTCGTGGCAAAGTATGACCCGACGACGACGAGGGTTCACCTATTCCTGAATGGAAGCGAGGTAGCAACTTCAAGCACAAAAACGGGGAGCATCGCCACGACCACCAACCCGCTCGGAATTGGGGCGGCGTATGGAGGGACGGAAGCCCTCCAAGGCACCATCGACGAGGTCAGGATTTACAATCGAGCGCTGAGCGCTGTGGAGATCTCGGCCTTGTACGGCAACTACGGTTACGTGACCCCGAACTACCCAGGCAGGAACCTCGTCCGCGAGTGGGTGTGGCCGGAACCGAGGACCACCCTCGACGCCACGCCGCCGACCTCCTCCGTGAATCCAATCTTGCCGTACTGGCGCAATCGGGTGCCGTTCACTGTGGTCGCGACGGCGAGTGATGACATGACTGGGGTCAGTAGCGTCGAGCTCTTCTACCGTTACTCCTCTGATAACACCGTTTGGGGTCTGTGGAAGAGCCTCGGCGTGGACACGACGTCGCCTTGGTCATGGTCATTCACCGCCTCGGACGATAATGGCTACTACGAGTTCTACAGCATCGCGATCGATGTCGCGGGCAACCAAGAAAACGCGCCAGCGGTGGCGGACGCGATGTGCGGCGTCGCTAGGGATGATTGGTGGAATTACGACTGGACGCGCAGCAGGCCCATCACGATTACGGGTTCGTACCCGGAGAACTGTCAGCTAAAGGTCGTCATCCCCTACGCCTCGGACATGCGCTCGGACTACGGTGACCTGCGTTTCCTTGAGAACAAGGTGTCTGGAAAGTTGAACTACTGGGTGGAGAACTACACGGCGGCGCAAGCGATAGTGTGGGTCAGGCGGTTGGAGAACTCGGACAACACGATTTACGTCTACTATGGTAACTCGAACGCGACGAGCGAGAGCGACCCAAGCGCAACGTTCATCAGGGTGATCGATAACGTCAGGGGCAACTGGGGCATGGACGAGAACGCTGGGACGACCACCAAAGATAACTCGGGATACAACAACAACGGGACTCTCCTGCCCGCTGGCTCGGAGCCGACTTGGACGGGTGGTAAATTCAGCAGTGCCCTGAATTTCGACGGCACGAATGATAGGGTCAATTGCGGGAATGATAATAGCTTGTTCGTGACTCCAGTATCGGTCGAAGCGTGGGTCAAGCCCGCTGGAGATAACATCCCCACTGGCGCGAGGAGGCCGATCGTGACGAAATCTAGTACCAATGACAAAACGGGTTGGCATCTTGACTTGGCTGACGACGGGAACGTCGAGGGTTATCGCTTCGTGGTCAAGACAACCGTTGCTAAGTGGTCGACCACAATATCAACGGCGTGGACTCACATGGTTGGGACGTACGATGGCACGAATATCAGGCTGTATGTGGATAATGTCCTCAGGGCGTCGGCGGTATGGACTGCCTCCATCACGGACAACGCGAACGTCCTGATAGGCTCGAGGCAACTCGCCACCGTGTATTATTTCAAGGGCATCATCGACGAGGTCAGAATCTACAACAGAACTCTGGATAACGATGATATATCAGCCTTGTACAGCAACTACAGCTACGTGACCCCGAACTACCCAAGCAAGGCCCTCGTCCGCAAGTGGATCTCCCCCGAGCCAACCGCGAGCGTCGGAAACGAGGAAAACGTTCCAGAATGGTGGAGCCCCGACTGGACGCGCAGCAGGCCCATTACGATTACAGGCTCGCACCCAGAGAACTGCCAGCTAAAGGTCGTCATCCCCTACGACTCGGACATGCGCTCGGACTACGGTGACCTGCGTTTCCTTGAGAACAAGGTGTCTGGAAAGTTGAACTACTGGGTGGAGAACTACACGGCGGACAACGCGACGGTCTGGGTGAGGCGGCTGGAGAACTCGGACAACACGATTTACGTCTACTATGGTAACTCGAACGCGACGAGCGAGAGCGACCCAAGCGCAACGTTCATCAGGGTGATCGATAACGTCAGGGGCAACTGGGGCATGGACGAGAACGCTGGGACGACCACCAAAGATAACTCGGGATACAACAACAACGGGACTCTCCTGCCCGCTGGCTCGGAGCCGACTTGGACGGGTGGTAAATTCAGCAGTGCCCTGAATTTCGACGGCACGAATGATAGGGTCAATTGCGGGAATGATAATAGCTTGTTCGTGACTCCAGTATCGGTCGAAGCGTGGGTCAAGCCCGCTGGAGATAACATCCCCACTGGCGCGAGGAGGCCGATCGTGACGAAATCTAGTACCAATGACAAAACGGGTTGGCATCTTGACTTGGCTGACGACGGGAACGTCGAGGGTTATCGCTTCGTGGTCAAGACAACCGTTGCTAAGTGGTCGACCACAATATCAACGGCGTGGACTCACATGGTTGGGACGTACGATGGCACGAATATCAGGCTGTATGTGGATAATGTCCTCAGGGCGTCGGCGGTATGGACTGCCTCCATCACGGACAACGCGAACGTCCTGATAGGCTCGAGGCAACTCGCCACCGTGTATTATTTCAAGGGCGCCATCGACGAGGTCCGCGTCTACAATAGGACTCTGGATAATGCGGACATTTCAGCCCTATACAACAACTACGGTTACGTGACCCCGAACTACCCAGGCAAAGTACTCGTCCGCAAGTTGGTCAGCCCAGAACCGACGATCAGCATCGGAGACGAGGAAATCTAGAACACTCCCCGACGACCTATAATTTTGGCCAAGGTTCGAGTCAGTGCTCGATATCAGCCGAGCGTTATCGCGTTCGTCTCCTTCTCAGTCTTGAGCACGATGATCGTTCGGGTGCTGCTTATCCCTGGAATCTTGTCCATCTCGTGGAGCAGCTCGTTCAGCCTCAGCGTGTCGTCCGTGATGAGTTTCACGAAGAGGTCGTGCTCGCCCGCGACTTCATGTATCTCTAGGACCTCTGGCTTCTTGCTCAACCGCGCGATGACATCTCCGCAGGTGCCAGGGGCGGTCGATACCCCGATGAACGCCTTGAGCTTCTTTCCCACGACTTGCGGGTCTACGACGGCCACGAACCTCCGAACCACGCCGGCGTCCATCAACCTCTTTATTCTCTTGTGCACGCCGGATGAACTTATGCCCAGCTTCTTCGCCAGCTTCGCGTAGGGCAGCTTCGCGTCCTCCTGGAGCATGCTCAGCAACTTTCGATCCATGGTGTCTAGTTCCATATTTTTCACTCCAAATGTCCTCAAATGTCGCCCAAATGCCTATTTTTGTGTATAATATTTAAGCTTTTCTGTTTAAAGTAAATAAAATTTACGAAATACATTTTTTGGTAAAATTTATATACATAAATAACCAAAATTTGGTGGGATGTAAGATGGTGAAGTCCCTTGAAACTCTGGCGGACGAGGCGTCGTACGCATTAGTGCTAGGCATAGGCGGCGGTGGGGATGTCATAGGCACAATACCGACCGCTCGCTACCTCCGCTGGCTCGGGCTGCGCACGCTCGTCGGCGGCTTGACGTGGGAGCGTTACGTTGTAGACCCGGAGCCAGGGCCTAGGCGCATGGACGAGATCGTCGAAATCAAGAAGCTCTCGAGGACGGTCGGCTTGGCGAACGCAAATACTAGGACGGCGAAGGGCATTCGTTTCACGGAATCCGCGGTGGCGGAGGCGCTTGGCACGGAGGTGATGCTCGTCGACCCCAACGAGGGAGTGAAGGGTATGATCTCGGGTTTGAATGAGGCGATGGAGAAACTCGGCGTAGACTTGTTTGTTGGCATAGATGTCGGCGGCGATGTGCTCGCGGAGGGGACAGAGCAGGGGTTGCATAGCATGCTCGCGGACAGCATGACGCTTGCGGCAATCGTGAATCTAAAAGTGCCATCGATACTCGGGGTCTTGGGATATGGCAGCGATGGCGAGCTCGGGTTCGAACAGTTGAATAAAAGCGTCGCTCGCATCGCCGGCTACGGTGGCCTCCTCGGAGCTCGGGGGTTAACTCCTGAGGATATCGATGCGCTCGACGAGATCATCAAGAAGACGAAGACGGAGGCGACGGCATTGGCGGTTGAAGCTGCGCGCGGGAAGATCGGTGAAGTAGAAATTCGAGGTGGATATCGCAAGGTGACGCTGACGCCGGTGTCTGCAGTGACATTCTTCTTCGACCCCAAGGTGATATTCGAGCGCGTGAGCAAGGTGGCAAAGGAACTCGTGAAGACGAAGAGTTTGGACGAGGCGCAGGCGGTGCTCGAGCGCATGGGGGTGCCGAGCGAGCTGACGTTCGAACGGAATTATGTCTGGAAGAAGTACGCCAGCGACGACAAGCTGTATGGGGAGAAAAAATGAAGCGCATCGATCTACACACGCACTCGTTGCTCAGCGATGGCGAACTCGTGCCGAGCGAGCTGGCCCGCCGTGCGGAGAAACTTGGGCATGCGGCGATCGCGATAACAGATCATGTCGACCTTTCGAACATCGAATTTGTGGTACCGCAGATAGCTAAGGTCGCGGCCGAGCTCAACCGCCACATGGACATCAGAGTCGTCGCCGGGGCGGAGCTCACGCATGTGCCGGTGCGGACGATGGCCAAGCTGGCGAAGCTCGCGCGGAAGCTCGGCGCTGAGTTGGTGTTGGCGCATGGAGAGACCATCGTCGAGCCAGTGCACGCTGGTACCAATGACGCCTCGCTGGCGGCGGACATAGATATCCTCGCCCACCCTGGCTTAATGACCCATGAGCAAGCGGAGCGCGCGCGTGAGGCCGGCATCTACCTTGAGCTGTCGGCGCGAAAGGGGCACTGCCTGACGAACGGCTGGGTGGCGCGCGTGGCTATGGAGGCCAAGGCGAAGCTCCTCGTGAACACGGATGCTCACAGCCCGAACGAGCTGCTCACCCTCGAGGCGGCGATCGACGTGGTGAGGGGCGCCGGGCTGGATAAAAAAGTGGCGGAAAAAGTGGTGGTGGAAAATCCGAGGGAGCTGCTGAGGCGGCTCTGATGTAACGCTCATCAAAATCATGGTGATGAAAATGTTGTCGAGACGTGTGGTAGAGTTGCTGCGCACGCGCGTGAGGTTTCCCTTCGCGCGCGAGTACGGCGCAGGGTCAGCGGGAGCTATAAATCTCTCGTCGAACGAGAGCCCGTTGGGCCCGTCGCCGAGCGTGGTCAGGGCGATCAGGCGGGAGGCCGCGCGCGTTGCCCTGTACCCAGACCCGAAAGCTGAAGAACTTAAAAAAGAGATCTCCCGCTACATCGGCGTGGATGAAAAGTGCATCGTTTTGGGGAATGGATCGGATGAATTGATAGACATGTCGTGCAAGGCGTTCCTCGACCAAGGCGATGCCGTCCTAATTCCTTTGCCGACGTTCAGCATGTATGAAATATCGTGCAGGGTCAATGGCGGGGCCCCGAAGTTTGTCGAGCTCAGAAACTTTGAGTGGGATTCCGATAATTTGGTGGCCGCGATGTCGGGCGCGAAGTTGGCGTTCATAGCTAGGCCGAACAACCCGACTGGCAACGGAATAGATGAGGCGGGGCTCGAGCGATTGCTTGCACTCGGGAAGCCGATCGTCGTCGATGAGGCGTACGCCGAGTTTGCCGGCCGCTCGGTAGCGAGGCAGGCGCAGGCGCGCGACAACTTGATAGTCCTGCGGACTTTCTCCAAGGCGTTCGGGATGGCCGGGCTGCGCATCGGGTATGCTGTCGTCAGTCCGAGGATAGCGGAGGTGCTGGAAGAAATTCGTCCACCGTTCAACGTCAATCGATTGGCGCAAGTCGCGGCGATCGCAGCTTTGCGGGACAGGCAATATCTCCGCAAAGTCATCAATACAGTTCGGGCGGGGCGAAACTATCTGAGCAAGGAACTTTCGAAGCTCGGCGCGCGCGTTCTGCATTCGGACGCGAACTTCATCATGGTCGATATCACGCCGCTTGGCTGCGAGGCGCCGGAACTCTGCGATTACTTGGCAAGAAACAAGATTCTCATCCGCGACCTTTTTGGATTTCGAGGGGCGGGGGCGAGGTGGGTGAGGATAACAGTTGGCACCCCGCGGCAGAACAAGAAGCTCGTGCTCGTGCTCAAAAAATTTAAAGGAGGGAGATAGATGGGTGTAAAACTTGCGCTCCCGAACAAGGGGCGCTTGCAGGAACCAGCGATTCGTCTGCTCGAGGACGCCGGCATAGGGGCGGTGGACAAGGAGGCGAGGCAACTTTTTGCGCGGACGAGAGATCCAAAGATAGAATTGGTCTTCGTCAGGGCACAGGACATCCCTAGCTTAGTGGCGAAGGGCGCAGCGGACCTCGGAATAACCGGATATGACCTCATAAAAGAGAGTGGGACCGATGTCGCTGAACTTCTCGACTTGGGCTTTGGGTCCGCGCGGCTCGTCGTCGCTGCGCACGAGAAGACGGGTGTCAAAGCGGCGAAGGACATCAAGGCGGGCGCAAAAGTTGCCACGGAGTTTCCCAACATCGCGACAAAATATTTCGCAAAGAAAAAGATTAAGGTCGAGCTAGTGAGGGTTTCCGGTGCGGCTGAGATAACGCCGTTCGTCGGAGTGGCCGATTTTATAATAGATCTGACGAGCACGGGGACGACGTTGAAGACGCATGGCCTACGGATAGTCGATGAGTTGTTCGAGACCTCGGCCAGGTTGATCGCGAACTGCAAGAGTCTGCGCACGAAGCGGGAGAAGATCGATGAGATAACCACAGCGTTGACCAGCGTCGTCAGGGCGCGCGGCAAGAAGTTGGTCCTCATGAACGTGCCGGAGTCGAAGTTGGCGGCAATCAAGCGCATAATGCCAGGCATGGCTGGTCCGACTGTCTCGAGGGTCGAGTCCGCGAAGCCGATGCTCGCGGTGCAGGCGGTGGTCGATGCTGATAGAGTCTACGAGGTGGTTCAGAAGGCGAAGGAGGCGGGCGCGCGCGACATACTAGTGGTGCCGATCGAGCGCATCCTGCCGTGATGACACATGTGTGTCAGGTGGAAAAATGCAGGTGATACCGAGCGTCGACATCATGCGAGGGCGTTGCATGCAGCTAGTCGGAGGCAGGCCGGGTACGGGGAAGGAGTATGGCGATCCAGTCGAGGTCGCGCAGCGCTGGGTCTCGGAGGGGGCGAGATGCCTGCACATCGTCGACTTGGATGCGGCGATGGGGACTGGCGATAACTTCGAGCAAGTGGCCGAGGTGCTCGCGAGCGTCCGCGTCGACACGCAGGTCGGTGGAGGAATAAGGACTGTGGAGCGTGCGTGCGAGCTGTTGGGGATAGGTGCGACTCGTGTGATACTCGGCACCGCCGCAGTAAAAAATCCACAAATGGTTGGAGAATTGGTAGAACTCGCTGGAGGCGCGCGCGTCGTGGTGGCGCTCGATATCAAATCGGGAAAAGTTGCGATTGAGGGTTGGCGCACACAGACGGAAAAAACTGCGCTGGAATTCGCGAAGGAGTTCGAGAGGATGGGTGTTGGAGCACTACTCTTCACAAACGTCGACATCGAAGGCAAGATGGCTGGCATCGCAGCGAGCGAGATAAGGAAACTCGTCAGCGCGGTCAGAATTCCGGTACTCGCCTCCGGTGGCGTGGGTTCGCTCGACGATGTGCGCGTAGCGAAGGAGGCCGGAGCAGCTGGCCTCGTCTTGGGTATGGCGTTATACGAGGGCAAATTTACGTTGAAACAGGCGATGGAGGTAAGCGAAAATGAGAACTGGTGAAGTAAAGAGAAAAACAAAGGAGACGAATGTCGAGGCTAGAATAAACCTCGATGGCGTTGGCAAGGTCAGCGTCGACACCAATATAAAGTTCCTCGACCACCTGCTCGGCAGCTTCGCGAAGCACGGCTCATTCGATCTCAAGCTCAAGGCGCGCGGTGACTTGGAGCACCACATAGCTGAGGACACGATGATCGCTCTCGGCACTGCTATAGAAAAAGCGCTCGGCAAGAAGGAGGGCATCAGGCGCATGGGTGATGCGTTCGTTCCGATGGATGATGCGCTCGTGCTCGTTGCAGTCGACTTGAGCGGTCGTGCGTATGCGGAGGTCTCTGTAGAGTTCTCGAAGAAAAAAATCGACGACTTGAGCACGGATCTCATCGAGCACCTGCTTCAGACTTTGGCGTCGAGCGCCAAGCTCAACCTGCACGTGCAGGTGATTCGCGGAAAAAACGATCACCACAAGGCGGAGGCGATATTCAAGGCGCTCGGCATAGCGATGTCGGAGGCGGTGAGCAAACGCAGGCTGAGAGGCGTGCCGAGCACGAAAGGAGTGTTGTGATGTTGAAGAAGCGGATAATACCATGCTTGGATGTGCTGAATGCCAAAGTAGTCAAGGGCATAAAGTTCAAGCAGCTGCGGGAGGCGGGCGACCCAGCGGAACTCGCGAGTTGGTACGATGAGCAGGGGGCGGACGAAGTGGTTTTCTTGGACATAGGAGCTTCCCCAGAGAGGCGCGAGTCGATGTTTGAAGTCGTAGAGCGCACGGCCGAGCAACTCTTCATACCTTTGACAGTTGGCGGAGGAATAAGGACGCTTGATAACATAGCGCGGATGTTGCGGTCTGGCGCGGACAAGGTCGGGATAAACACGGCGGCAGTAGAAAATCCTGAGCTCGTGAGGCAGGCGGCGGAGAGGTACGGGAGCCAGTGCATTGTCATAGCGATCGATGCCAAGCGAGTTGGTCGGGGGAAGTGGGAGGTTTACACGTATGGCGGCAGGAAACCTACGGGCGTGGATGCTTTGGAATGGGCGCAGCGTGTGGAGTCCCTCGGGGCGGGTGAGATTTTGTTGACGAGCATGGACGCCGACGGCACTCAGGTGGGTTATGATCTCGAACTTACGCGCGCGGTGGTCGAGGCGGTAGGCATACCAGTCATCGCCTCCGGTGGTGCGGGCAACTTGGAGCACATTCGTGATGCTTTCAAGATAGGCAAGGCCGATGCAGCTTTAGCCGCAAGCATCTTCCACTACGGCACATACACGGTCGAGCAGGTCAAGCGTTACCTGCGAGAGCAAGGGATAGAGGTGAGGCTATGAGCGCACTTAAAGTGATTAAGTTGAGTGATTGTTCGCAGAAGCAGCGGGAGCAGCTCACCAAACGTTCGGAACTCGATGTAGCTTCGGTCACGCTTAGGGTCTGTAAAATTACATCTGATGTTAGGGAGATGGGAGATGAAGCGCTGTTAGATTACACTGAAAAGTTAGATGGTGTGAAGCTCAGCATGGAGCAGCTCCGTGTGAGCAAGGAAGAGATCAGGGTAGCCTACGATGAGGTTGGTGCAGATGTGGTAGAGACGATAAAGCAGGCAGCGAAGGCTATCAAAAGGTTCCACGAGCAGCAGATGCCGAGCGAGTGGTTGAAGGAAATACAACCGGGCATAAAGGCGGGGCAGCTCGTGCGCCCGCTGGCGAGGGTTGGCGCATACGTGCCCGGAGGTCTGGCCAGATACCCGTCGAGCGTCCTCATGAGCGTCGTTCCAGCGAAGGTTGCAGGAGTGAAAGAAATAATAGTGTGCACTCCTCCAAGACGCGATGGCAAAGTGGACCCAACGACTTTAGTCGCTGCGGATGTCGCAGGAGCTAGCGCAGTATTCAAAGTTGGAGGCGCGCAGGCAATCGCAGCGATGGCGTATGGCACAGAGACGATTCCTAATGTTGACAAAGTCGTCGGGCCTGGGAACGTCTATGTCGTGGCTGCTAAGCAAATAATATCGTCAGATGTAGGTGTGGATTTTGCGGCAGGACCTAGCGAGGTGCTCATAATAGCTGACGGTTCAGCGGATGCGGAGTGTGTCGCAGCCGATTTGCTGGCGCAGGCTGAGCACGATCCGTCGGCGGCAGCTGTCTTGGTGACGACGAGTGAAAAGCTTGCGGAGGAAGTTTGCAAGTTTGTCGAAGAGCAGTTGGAGAATAGCCCACGAAAAGATATCGCACTCCGATCTTTGGAAAAATATGGGCGGGTCATCGTCGTGCGTACTCTAGCTGAGGCCATAAAATTCGCGAACGAGTATGCGCCGGAGCACCTGCAGTTGATGGTCGAGCGACCCGCGCAGGCGTTGAAACTGGTGGAGAACGTTGGAGCGGTATTCCTTGGGCCATACTCACCTGTCGCAGCTGGCGATTTCGCGGTTGGGCCGAACCACATCCTGCCCACTGGTGGTGTCGCGAGGTGGAGATCTGGCTTGTCCGTTCTCGACTTCTTGCGGCTGCCTACTGTGCAGTCGTTGACGGAAAGCGGATTCAAGCGCATCGCTGGAGTTGTTGAAAAGATGGCTGAGGTTGAAGGTTTGCCAGGTCACGCTCAGAGCATACGCAAAAGATTAAGGAGGCGATAGTATGGGGACGGAAATTTTAGATGAAGTGTTTGCGGTGATCGAGGATCGCAGAGACAACCCAAAAAAGGAATCGTACGTCTCTGGACTCCTCGCGAAGGGCGAAGAGGCCGTCATCGATAAGATAGAGGAGGAGGCGGGCGAGTTCGTGGAGGCGGGCAGAGGTAGCGATAGGAGGGCGATCGTGCACGAGGCAGCGGATCTAATCTTCCACGCGATGGTTCTGCTGGCGGCGAAAGGGGTGAAACTTGACGATATCATGAAAGAGTTCAAGCGGAGGCGCAGGTGATGGTGAAGATAGCGGTAGTGGATTACGGCGTGGGTAACTTGCACAGCATTCGTCGTGGTCTGGAGCTGGCGGGGGCAAGCGTCGTTGTTACAGGAGATGCTGCGGAGATAGAGGCAGCGGACGCCATCGTTCTCCCGGGCGTCGGAGCGTTCGGTAGCGCGATGCAACAACTCGGAGATAAGCTTGAGGTCATTCGTGGCGCTGTTACGGGCGAGAAACCACTGCTTGGTGTGTGTCTTGGGATGCAACTGCTGTTGGACTCCAGCGAGGAGAGCGATATCCCTGGCATAGGCCTCATCAGGGGTGAGGTCCTGAGGTTGCCGAGGGGTTTGAAGGTGCCGCAGATGGGTTGGAATTCGATCGAGCTGAAGCGTGAGCACCCGTTTGTGGAAGGCATAGCGTCCGGAAGCTATGTGTATTTCGTACACTCTTATCACACCTGCCCAGATGATCCAAAATTAATCGTTGCGTCCACGGATTACGGGATAGATTTTCCAGCGATCATAGCGAGCGATTCGATGGTCGGCACGCAGTTTCACCCCGAGAAGAGCGGGAAAGTCGGGCTCAGGATGTTAAAAAATTTCGTGGAGATGATAAAATGAAAATGTCGGCAAAAGAGGCGACGGCGATCATAAAGTCACTTAGATTCAGAGATGGTTTCGTTACTGCGGTGACGAGAGATTATAGTACAAAGGATGTGCTGATGGTTGCGAGCATGAACAAACAAGCCGTGCTCAAGACGTTGACGACAGGACGGATGCACTACTGGAGCGTTTCACGGCGTAGACTTTGGCTCAAAGGAGAAATTTCGAGACACTATCAATTCGTGCGTGATGTGCATGTGGATTGCGATGGCGATGCATTGGTGTTCGATGTCGAGCAAGTTGGCGCCGCTTGCCACGAGGGCTACCGTTCGTGTTTTTATCGAAAGATAAAGCGTGGTAAACTAAAAAAAATCCAAAAAAAGTCGTTCAAGCCAGAGGATGTCTACCGTAGAGGTCGCGCATGATGCCAAGAAAAACTTTTTGAGCGATGAGTAAACAATAAAATGGTGCAAAAATGGTAGAGTTCCCGACGTATATCGAAGAAGAAGAGGAGGAAGAGGAAGAATACTGGCCGCGGAGCATACGCTACGAGGTCATAGAGTTCCTCCTCCACAAATATGGCGCCCTACAGGCTAGAGATATCGCCCGCGTCTTGGGATGTAGGATGCACCTCGTCCAGAACGTGTTGCGGCAGCTCGAGCGCCACGGCAAGGTAAGAAGGGCGAAGGTGGGCAAGAGCTACGTTTACTCGCCGAAGGAAGAACACCACGGTTTCATGTATTACTGACGTCCTATTTGAGACAAGGCTCATCATCACGTAGCATAACGAGTTAAGATTTATTTATGTTTAGCCACAGTGAATAATCAACGTGATAAAGTGGCACGCATGGTGGACATAAGCAAGAAGCCCGCAGTCCCACGGACAGCTGTGGCGAGTGGTTTCATTCGCCTCAAGAAAGAGACGTTACAGAAGATCAAGGCCGGCGAGGTGCCGAAAGGTGATGTGTTGACGGTAGCGCAGACAGCCGCCATCCTGGCAATCAAGCGCACGCCCGAGCTGGTCCCGATGACACATGTAATCCCGATTACTTCGATAGACGTGAAGCCAGAAATTGAGAAGGACGGCGTCAGGGTGAACGTAGAGGTAAAGAGCACGGCGCAGACTGGAGTCGAGATGGAAGCGCTTGTCGGCGTGGCGAGCGCGTTGCTCACGATTTGGGATATGGTGAAAGGGCTCGAGAAAGACGAGGCCGGACAGTATCCGACGACAGCGATCAGCGAAATAAAAGTTCTGAAGAAGGTGAAGGGATGAGCGGCATCGAACATCGTAAAGAAGCGCCGAAACGTTTGCATGTAGCTGTACTCGTGATAAGCGATACCCGCGCGCAAAAAATGCAAGAGGGGCGAGATGAGGATATCTCAGGTAAACTGATCGAACAGAAATTTCAGGCGGCGGGGTGTACGACGACTAGGCTCATAGTGCCGGACGATGCCAAACAAATTGGAGATGCGGTTAAGAAGTTCGTCGCTGATTTAAAGGTGGATGCTATTATAGCGACTGGGGGCACTGGTATAACCGCACGTGATGTTACAATCGAAACGCTTGCCCCAATGTTTGAAAAGGAACTCCCGGGTTTCGGTGAGATTTTGCGTTATATTGGCTATGAGAAAGTTGGTGGGCCAGCTCTCCTGACCAGGGCAACCGCTGGATTGATCAGACGAAAACCAGTTTTCTGTTTGCCTGGGGCACCCAACGCTGTAGAGGTGGCAATAGGGCTCATATTGCCGGAGTTAGGGCACATCGTGAAGCATGCACGTGAGTAAGATGTCAGTTAAGATGCATGGCTTCGCTCGCTACGTTCGACTCAATGATGCACTCAAGACTATTCTATCTCATGTCAGGCCGGTCGGAGTTGAGGCGGTAAAGTTCGACCAGGCACTTGGGAGAGTGTTGGCTGAAGACGTTGTTTCAAAAGTTGACGTGCCGCCATTCGACAGATCCGCGGTCGATGGCTACGCCGTACGAGCGTCGGACACTTTTGGAGCGAGCGAAAGCAAACCCGTTATATTGCGTATAGTTGGCTCGGTAGCGATCGGTTCTCCGGCAAAGCTTCGAGTTAGAAAAGGTGAAGCAGCAAAAATAATGACTGGGGCACCGATGCCCGCTGGAGCGGACGCAGTTGTCATGTTGGAGAATACGAGAGCTGTTGGGAAAAAACTTGATGTATACACGTCGCTCACGCCAGGAAAAAATGTCTCGGCGCGTGGCGAGGATGTTGAGAAAGGAGATATCGTTCTGAAGTGTGGACACAAGCTCAGGCCGCAGGATGTAGGAATGCTTGGGTCTTTGAGCAAATTGTATGTGAAAGTGTCGCGGAGACCCAGCGTCGCAATTTTGGCGACGGGTGGGGAGTTGAAGCAACCTGGAAGAAAACTTGGAAAAGCTGAAATAACGGATGCTAACAGCTATTCCCTCGCGGCAGCGGTATCAAATTGTGGTGGGTGTCCTAAGCGACTTGGGACGGTGCGAGATGACAAGGCGCTCATCAAGCGAGCTATAATCAGAGCATCTGGACATGATGCGGTGCTACTCTCCGGTGGAAGCTCAGTCGGCGAACGAGATCTGGTACCGGATGCAATCGCCGAGCTCGGCAAACTTCTGTTTCATGGAGTCGCCATCCGCCCAGGTGGTCCGACGGCATTTGGTATCGTCAAGGGTAAACCAATTTTCGCGCTCGCGGGTTTCCCAGTTGCTTCACTGGTAGCTTTTGACATGCTAGCCAGGCCAGCGCTTCGAGCGATGCAGGGTTTGCCCGCGGACAGGGGTTATCCACGAGTTAAGGCCAAGTTGACGCGCAAGGTCAGCTCGACTTTGGGGCGAGCGGATGTCGTGAGGATCAAGCTCAGACGTGTGTTGGGGGAGCTTCTAGCCGAGCCAATTCGTATCACTGGGTCTAGCATCCTGAGTTCTATGACAGGCGCCGATGGTTTCGTCGTCGTCCCAGAAGACGTAGAGGGCTTCAGGGAAGGTGTCACAGTAGAAGCTGAGCTTTACACTTTCGATTGTTAACCATATTTGTTTAATCCATAGAAATAATTAAGTCCAAACGCTTAATTATTCAAAAGGGATTTGTATGTCTGGGCCGTTGCGCGTTTTGACGCTAGAAGGTGCGCAGAAGATTCTGGAGAAATTCTGGCATATCCGGCAGCATGTCGAGGACGTGTCGCTGGAAGAAGCTGGCGGTAGGATTCTGGCAGAAAAAGTTGTTTCTAAAATTGATGTCCCCCCATTTGATCGCGCGGTGGTCGATGGTTATGCTGTCAGAGCAGTGGATACCTTTGGTGCGGACGAAGATGCGCCACGCAGGTTGACCTGTGTAGCGACGATACGCGCGGGGGACAAGCAACGTTTGAAGCTTAGCAAGGGGCAATGTGCTGAGATAGCGACTGGTGCGCCGATTCCAGTTGGAGCAAATGCCGTCGTGATGGTTGAGCATGCGGTGCAACAAGAAGATATTGTGGAAGTTAGTCGTGCTGTCTCGCCGGAAGAAAATATTGCAAAACGTAGTTCTGAAATCAAAAAGGGTACAAAAGTTTTTCTGGTGGGGTCGGAGCTTTCTCCATCTGCGATAGGAACATTGGCGGCGGTTGGAATCCGGAAGGTCAAGGTGTATAGGCGGCCGAGGATAGCAGTGATTTCTAGCGGTGCTGAACTTGCGAAGGCGGGAGCGAAGCTCAGTTATGGGCAGGTTTACGATATCAATGGCCCGACGCTATGCGAGGCGGTCAAGGCTTGCGGTGGCGAGCCATCATATTTCGGGATAGCGCTGGATGAAGCGCTCCAAATAAAAGCGCTCGTCAGGCGGGGGCTGGCGAGTTGTGATGTCGTCGTCATCTCAGGGGGATCTTCAGCTGGTGCGGGGGACATCGCACCTTCGGTCGTGGACGGCTTGGGCAGACCTGGCGTGATAGTGCACGGGCTGGCGATGAAACCCGGAAAGCCGACGTTCATCGCAGTCGTCAAGGGCAAGCCAGTCTTCGGGCTACCAGGTTACCCAGTTTCTGCTCTCATGGTCTTCGATCAGCTGGTGGCTCCTTACATCAGGCGTATGGCGGGCACGTGGCCGCTGGCGAAACTTGTGATGCGCGCTAAATTAGGTAGAAAAATCCTGTCGGCTAGAGGTAGGCGAGAACTTGTGCCCGTGAAGCTAGCGAGAAAAGGCAGGGAGCTTCTCGCCGAGCCGCTCCTGAAGGGTTCCGGCGCCATAACAGCCCTCTCGATGGCCGATGGCTACGTCGAGGTGCCGCTTGAGCAGGAGATAGTGGATGAAGGAGAAATAGTTGATGTGGTCATCTTGAGGTGAACGAGATGTTTAGGATGGTGGCTGTGGTTGGGTTCAAGAAATCTGGCAAGACAATTGTCGTGGAGGGCCTCGTGCATGAACTCGTGAGGCGAGGCCATCGCGTGGGCACGGTCAAACACATTCGTGAGCCTGATTTTACGGTAGATCAGAAAGGAAAGGATACTTGGCGGCACGCTCGGGCTGGTGCGAGCATCGTCGTCAGTATGGCTCCGCGTGAGGTCGCAACTATAGACCGTCGTGCTGGCAAGCTTGAAGATGTGGTTCGCAGGATCGGAGGGATAGATTTTCTTGTCATCGAGGGGTTCAGGGAGCTGAAAGGTATTCCACGGATAGTGGTCGTTCGCAGCGAGTCGGAGCTCAAAAAGCTTGAAGAGGATTTTACCATCGCTTGCGTTGGTCTAGGCGGCGGTCCAAAAACTTTGAAGCGGAGTGAAGCTACTGCGTTAGCGAAGCTTGTGGAGCAAAAGGCCATGCCGCCAATGTTTGGTTTAGATTGTCGCAGGTGTGGCTACAAAACCTGCGAAGATTTCACGCGCGCGGCGTTGGCAGGAAAAATTCGTGCGAAGGATTGCAAGGCAGCCTTCGGCAATGTGGAGCTTCGCGTCGACGGCAAACTTGTGCCGCTGAAGACGTTCGTGCAGGATTTCTTAGCTGGTGCTACGGTCGGCATGCTTTCATCGCTGAAGGAGGCAAAGGGAGAAGAAATAGAGTTGAGGGTGGTGAAAAAAAGTGCTGGATAGATTTGGCAGGCCGATCACAAGCCTTCGCATTTCGGTGACCAGCGACTGCAACTTGAACTGCTTCTACTGTCATCGCGAGGGTTGTCCAGCTGTAGATCACCAGCTGAAATTGGCGGATATAAAGGAAATAGTAAAAGTGGCCCGAGAGATCGGCGTACGGAAGGTAAAATTCACGGGCGGTGAGCCTCTTCTTAGGGATGACATCGTAGACATCGTGGCATCCGTAGCTGAGCAAGAATTAGATGATGTTTCGCTCGTGACCAACGGAATTTTGCTTGCGGATGTGGCGCACGAACTCGCCGAAGTCGGGCTGAACCGCGTAAATGTAAGCTTGGACACCCTCGACTCGGTGCTCTTTGCTAAGATCACGGGTGAAGATTTGATGAGGAGCGTGTTAACTGGGATAAGCGCGGCGGTGGAAGCCGGACTGACGCCTGTAAAGATAAACATGGTTTTGCTCGCGGGCGTAAACGATGGCGAGATCGATCGTATGATAAAATTCGCTTCTGACAGCGGCGCGGTCTTGCAAATCATCGAGCTTTTGTGTACGCAGGATAACGAGGAGATTTTCGCGCGATATCATCGTGGCCTAGAAAACATCGAGCAAAAATTGAGCGAGCGAGCGCTACGCATCGAGACAAGGCGGCTCATGCACAACCGCAAAAAATTCATCCTGCCAGAGGGCGAGGTTGAAACTGTTAAGCCGATGGACAACACGGAGTTCTGCATGCACTGCACGCGTTTGCGCTTGACCGCGGATGGTCATCTCAAGCCATGCCTGCTCCGCAACGACAACCTCGTCGACGTGCTCTCACCGTTGCGTTCTGGGTCGCTCGATGGAGTACGGGTTGCTTTTGAGGAGGCGATCCAGAGGCGGGAGCCATACTTTGATGGGAAAAAGTTGGCTGTTGTCACGATGTCTGAAGAGTTTTAGAAGCTTGGGTGATGATGAGCGTTTCATATGGACGTTCAATAAAAAGATGAATGAGAGGCCCCGTGGAGCTGAAAAATAGTCATCGGACCGAGGATTCAGCCACGCGGGGCGTTGTCACTTTCGTGACCTAGATTTTTCACCTTCATTACGTAGTATGCGAACAACTATTTAAATTTTTACATATTTCACAACCATTTTTAAGTCGAGAGGGCTACTACAATTTAGGTAGAAAATGAAGTTTCTTCAGGAAGAGGCTGGAGTTGAACCGACTGCGCTGAAGATAATGGCAGGCGTCATCCTGCTAGCGATCGGCCTCGGAATAGGCGTGGCGGTTTACAAAACGGTCGGTGGGGCGGTGACGGCGATGAAGGTCACCGTGAGTCTAGATCGATCTAGCGCAACGATAGGAAAGCCGAGCGGAGACAATATCAACACTGATAACATACAGGTAAGTATCGACATCATCATGGGTACAGCTGGAACAGTAACGCTGGATGCGACTGGTGAACCAAATGATAATGTTAGAGTAACGTTTAGCCCACCGAGCGGTACGCCGACATTTTACTCGACGATGAAAATAAGTATTGATAGTGATGCGCCTTTAGGTAGCTACACGTTGACCATCTTGGCTAAGGATAGCAGCGGCGCGACGAGCGGGTCAGCCCCATTTAATCTAACGATTTAATAGGTCGTTTGGATGCCAGCGTTGCGGACGCTTGGGATGGTAATCCTAGCCATTTTTGTCGCGAGCCTCGGCGTTCTGGGCTACCGCTATGTAAGGTTAGCGATATCCGACCGCGATGCCAAGGAAGCGGCGCTCAAGCTGGACGCGAGCGTGCAATTTGTTTTGACAACAGGAGATAACAAGGTGGAGAACGTGAGCATACCAGATGGATATACAATGCGCTTCGTCGAAAACCAAATCGTCGTCGATGGATATAGGGTGCCGGCTCAAGGTTACTCCATGCACTTCGAGAATAACTGCCCTGAACTGACTGCAGGCGATTATAGCCTTTCAATAGAAATCGACGAGAACTCGAGGATAGTGTTACGACGGACATAACAAGTATTTTCAAGACGCTGATCACGGCCCTGCTCGTGATAACTTTTGTCATGCTTGTCGTCTCGGCATACCAGCAATACCGCTCTTCCAGCGAGATGGCGCTGCTGAGCGATTCCACTTCTAGCATCGCTACTCACTTAGCGCTGGATGAGCTAGCATACGTAGATGCTACTGACGTACCCCACCCATACGTGGTGGATGCGGCAAAGCTTCAGTCGTTTAACTTCAAGCAAGCGGTGGGTGGCGAGAATTTCGAGTTTCAGGTATCGATGCTTTACATGCAGGAGAACGTGCTCGGACCATATGGTCCTGCGTTGCCTGAAGAAAAGATGAATTGTACGCTCATTTTTGCAGCCACCCTCTACGAGAACGGCCGCTACCTACCAGCGAAAATTAAGGTGATGGCGTGGCGTGCATGACTTGTTATAAATATAACAAATTTGTGCGAGAACGGCGGGGAGTTGCGGATGTTTTGGCCGTGGCGGTAATGTTTTTGCTCGTGGTTTTGATCGGCATCCTGCTGCACACCTTCATGCTCACGCCCCTGCGCTCGTCCGCAGACCGACAGCTGCAGCTGAAGAGCGAGTACATATACGAGACGCTGGCGACAGCATGGGTAGAACCATACTCCAAGAGCTACTTGAAGGCGGCCGCGGATAACTTAGTGTTTACTGAGCCAACAATTCCTAGCGATTACCTTAGCTCGGCGATGGAAAACGTACTTGAATATCTAGTTCCCCCGGGCTACGCGGCTGAGGTGACATTGACGTATGAGAACAATGAGAACACATGGGGATTGCATCCGACATCGGCAGACAAACAATTCATCCACAGCGGGACCATCTCCGTGATAAGGGCCGAGGCGGCGGTGGAGAACCGGACGATACTCGTGCGGGCGAAGCTGACGCTGTTCTGGATGGGATGATATGGACAAAAAAGGTGCAGCTCCAACACTCGCGATTTTCATCATCTTTATCTTGATATGTGCAGCCGCTGCCCTCGCGACTTTTCAGGCAGGGCACCAGCGCCAAGTTTTCACGATCCAGCAGCTGATGGCGGTCGATGTTGTTCGCGCGACCTCTTCGACTATCGAGATAGAGCTGAATCAGACGCTACAAAGTGCGATAACTGCGGCGATGTACGAGGCAGGCATGAATCCGGAAAACAGGGATGTGGAGAACCGCGTAATTCAATTCCTAAACGAGCGCATTGCGCTTGGTTGGAGTTACTCGAATCTTACCATAAGCGTCGAAAACGTGGATAATAATTCCCTAGTGCTTGAATGGTTGCCGGACGGGAGCATGAGGGCCAGAGCCTACTTGGCGGCGGAGGTGAGGCACGTCTCTGGCGTGGTTGCGAACGGTATCAGCCTGAGGGTGAACGTCACGCCGCGGTTCGAGCGCCTCGAGAAAGTAGCGGAGCGCGTATCTGAACTGGTCGGCGGTTCATCCGACTTGGCGGGACTTCAAAACGAGTTGAATGATAACTACGCATGCGAGGGGCTGAGCATCACGATAGAGAGTCGGGATAGCATAGCAGAGAACATCATTGTTTATGACAATTTTGCTGGGAAAGTCGTGGTTACGTAACGTGGCCTCAAACAGCCATCGTCCAAAATTCCAACTCATTACGAATTATGTGAACAATAGGCTTCGCCAAACGCAACAACCACAAGATTAAAATCCTCAAAAAAGAGTTATTTTTAGGGGTCGAATGCGCAAAAGGACACCAAAACAGATGCTTTTAGCTTATTTGATAGGTTTTGGTGTAGCTTTGTTTGTCCTACAGGGCGTAGCTTGGCTGGCCCTAAATCAGTTCGGGTTGATCGGCAAATTTGTCTATATTATATGGCTCAGCGTGACAATCGTCATACTTTTCGCGAAGGACATAGCAGATGTTATCTCAGCAAAGTTCCGCAAATCTATATTTTTTAACCATCCGCTGCTCGAACACTGCCCGTACTCAGCGCTTGTGGCGTACCTCAGCCCGGTGGTGTGGATTTCGTTGCTCGCCGCCGCAAATGCAATATTCGGTTTTTGTAAAGACATAGCGATGCTTAGATAGCGGCTATCGCGTCGTCACTTCGCAACCGCCTTCCGTGACGATTACTGTGTGCTCCGCTTGCGCGACGAAGCCGTCGCCGCGTTCCTTCAAGATATGATAGGGATGAAGCGCACCGACGCCGACGAGTTCCCGTAGCGTCAGTTCAAGCCTGAGCTTGGACATCTGCTTTGCCAGCCACCTCTCCGCGAATGGAAGGCTGCTGTACGACCGCTTGATTGTGTTGAGGAGTTCCCTGGTCATACGCATGCGCACGGGCCTGTCGCGCAGGTAGCGGAAAATGTAGGCCTGTGGTGCGTCTTCCACGAATCCCGCGCCGTCCGTCAAGAATGGTTCCAATGCGATGACGTTCCCAACCTCCAATTTTTGCCCCGTGTCTTCGTCAACGTTCGGGACGGTTATGCCGGCGTGCAGGTTCCACTGAGACAAACCATGGCCGGTCAAATTTCGGATCGGCTTAAATCCTGAAGCTTTTGCTGAATCTTCGATCGCCTTTCCTATCTCTCCAACATCTATCCCAGGTTTGACCGCTTTGATTCCCTCCTCGAGCGCGCGTTCTACTGCTTGAACCATTTCAACTTTAGCGCCAATCGCGATGGTGACTGCGGTATCCGCGATATAGCCGTCGATGTGGGCCCCTATGTCGATCTTGACGAGGTCTCCCTCCTTGACTTGTGAATCGTCGTCTGCAGGGGGGCTGTAGTGCGCAGCCACTTGGTTCAGCGAAACGTTGCAAGGAAATGCCGGTTTCGCGCCCTTCTGCTTTATCATCTCTTCCACCGCCTCAGCGATGTTAAGCAGCGCCACGCCTGGCTTCACCATTGAGCGCACGTGCTCCCTGACCTCGGCGACTATCTTGCCGACATTCCGATATGTTTGGAGTTCTTCATCGCTCAACATATTGGGCCTCGACTAGCTTTTCGTCTGTAGATATTAATAACGTGACAGCCCCCTTTTAACTGGGCGAGGTGGGGAGATGGTTGAGGACACATTTCTGACGAAGATGCAGGCGAGGGTGCTCGAGCTCCGCGCGAAGGGCCTCACACAGGCTGAGATAGCTCGGCAACTTAAGACATCGCGCGCGAACGTCTGCATTCTCGAACGCAGGGCACGGCGGAACATCGCACGAGCTGAAAGAACGTTGAAGTTGTCCGAGAAGCTTTTCGCTCCAGTCGTGTTGAAGATCAAGCCTGGCGATGATATTTTGGAAGTGCCCAATAGGTTGTTTAAAACAGCAGATGCTGCGAAGATCAGAGTTAAGCTCAGCACTCCTGATATTATAGCCAAGATTCGTGAAGGAGCAAAGGATAGATTACACGGCCGGTCGGCAACTCAAAGTTTTGATGTAGTTTTGACGGCAAGGGGCGAATTGCTTATTTCGTAAGCAGGCCACAACTATTACCTTTTGAATGTACTCTACATTGTCGCTGGCGAGACTTTTCGTCTATAAAAAATCGCCGCGATAATTAATACGATTACTACTGCCGCGACGATCCCACCTATCAGCGCCCATGAAGTTATCTTCACAAAGTGGGCCGTGATGCTTTTGTTCGAATCCATGCTCAATGTGATTGTATCGCTTGTTCCAGTAACGTCGCCCGACCAGTAATCAAACTTGTAGCCCGGAGCGGCGTTGGCAGTTACGGTCACTTTAGTATCCGCCGCATATGGTCCTTCTGATGGGCTGACGGTAACGAAACCACCCTCCAAAGGTTCGACACCAGTGGTTAGGGTGTAAAGCGAAAGCGTCGATACATACAAGCTCGTGGAAGTAGCCCCCGCTCCAGCCTGTGTCACGGTCGCTCCTACGGCACTCAGGTGATTCCCTTTCGCATATATAGAAAGTTGGGATGTGCGTGCATTCTCAACATCGGGTGACCATATGAAGTTCTCCACGTTCTCCCATCCACTCCCATTGTACCGCATGAGCATTGGGGTGCCTCTAGCGCCAACTTGGTAGAGTAGGTAGAGTTCGTCGTGGATCTCCCCCACGAGGAACTGGTCTGTGACTCCCTGGTTTTCTAACAAGGAAGTTGTCCCGACGAGTTGGTTGTTGGCGAGTTCTGCGAAACGAACGGAAGCACGATAGCTGGATCCATTTTCTGTCGGTTCTGTCTTTATCCAACTGACATACCATTTGTCATTCATTCGACCGATCGAAGGTGATCTGTCCTCGAAATTATCGGTTGTGAGGCGTATCGGCGTGCCCCAACTTCCGTCGTAATCGATACAGAAGAGTTCCCTATCGGAAGATGTCCAGATATTGTCGTCCATGTCCCTAACAAATGTAAGAACGCCATTGGTTGCGCCAGTCAAACTCAAGTATGGGCCACCGATCGCGGTGATTCCGTCTGCGATTATCTCTTCTGCACCCCAGCTTTCGCCAGTCCATTCAGTAACGATCATTTTTTGATTATCGAGTGTGAATAGATTGTTGTCCGAGTCCTTTAGATAGACGAGTTGGGCTCTTTCTCCATAACTTGTGAGCGTTGGAACACCGTCGTAACTATTGTTTGAGGTGATAAGCTGAGGTGTGCTCCATTCTCCCGTGTTTAGATTTAAGATTGAATAAGCGAGCTCCATATCTCCTGCAAAGTCGAAAGGCGATGTCGAGTTTTCTATTTCTCTAGGAACTCTTTGCCAAACAGCTAGCACTCGATTGTTTCCAATATAGGTGAGTTTTGGATTGAAATCAAGTAAATTGTCCGAGGTGATCATTTGAGGTTGTGACCACATCTTCCAAACGGGATCATAAGTTGAATAGGCGATTTCAAATGCTTTGAGTAGTTCTTTTTGTGGGTCGTCGTAGGTCCAAGCTGCAATCATGCTGCCATCGTCGGACACGGCGATCGAAGGCTGTGGATTCGAGAAAACATTTTCGACGAGTACTCCTGCGGTCTCGCCTCCCTGCCAGGCGAAAGTTGAGTAACCGGGACCGAGATAATCTCTATCTATTAGCTCCCAGGTGGCCGACGATCCGTGAGATGCGTTCTCGCCAGGGTTCGAAGACCACTCGCCACTCCACAGCTCTAACCTCCCCTTCCACAAAAGAAGTTCGGCATATAACCCGACCGAACCACTGATGCCTACTCTTTGGAAGTCAAACGATGGGACGGCCACGAAGTATAGATGTATGCTGATGTCGCCATATGCTCCGGCACTAGCCCCTGTTACTCCTACGCCAGCACTAACGTCGACTCCGCCGCCAACATTCCCCCCAACACTATCTATCATTATTGGGTTACCGAGGCCGAAGCCGAGATATAGCCCAGCATCAAAGTGTGGCGTTACATGCACAACAACTGGAACCACGACAACCACAAACTGGAAATCCATAGTCCATGAGACGCTGCCTCCCACGCTGACAGTTATTACAGGATTACTTATCTCATCCATTCCATCCGGGCGCACGGTAAAGTTGCCTGATAATCCCACGTTAAATGAAAGCCCTCCTTGACCCATAAATTCAATATCGTCCATTGACAAATCGAATGCCCCCATTTCTACTTCTTTGTTGTAATCATCTGACTCGATAGTGAAGCCGAGACTCCACTCAGGAATTGGAAAACTATAACCTCCGGCTCCTAGGCCGAACGCTACAGGTGAGCTGGCGATTTGCATGCCCACAGCTATAGCTTGAACTGTGCCGAGGACATCCATCTTCCAATAGCCGTTTGCCTTTTTGGTAACTGTGACTTGGCCAGCATCGTTGAAGAAGTTGATCATCTGGCTAAAGAAAGCAGGCGTTTCAAGTATTTTCGGTGAGAGAGAACTAGAAACTGTTTTGCCGTCAGCCATGTGTACAGTTACGTTGAGCGTCGGATTCAAGCCCAAGTTTCCCATGTTGAAAGTGGCCTCGTATGGGGAGGAGGTGTCAGTCTGCGTTTCACTACCAATCTGAAAAACGACCCTTCTAACGCCTACTTCGGAGGACAGGATGGCGCGATAAGTGTTTGTTATTGCGTTCACGTTGTGCAGGAAGAAACCGCTATATCCACTTTCTATCTGCAACGTGGGCAGAGGAGGTGGTGGACTGATTGTGCCAGATGAGTTGCTACTGCTTGACTCATACACGCTATCGCCAGCAAACGATGCGCTGACTGTGATAGACGTTGAGGTGCTGATAGTCGGAGCGGTGAAGATGACTGAAACCTGCCCGAAGGAGTTAGTCATGCCACTTGTTGGATATAGGCTCCCAGTTGTTTTGGTCCAAGTGATAGTTTTGCCACCCAGCGGGGTGCCGTTGGAAGTAAGAGTTGCAATCAGAGTTATATTTTCTCCAGAAAAAATACTTAAACTTGATGGGGAGATTGTGATAGTTGTTGGCATCGCTCCGACATATGGGCCTGTTGAGGTGCCGCTAGTGGGTAGCCTGATAGTGTTAGTGCCATCGCTTGTCTCGAAGTAGTAAGTATGGGAGCCACGAGTGAGGGAGCTCGTCGTGTAGCGGTAAATAGCGCCGCTTGTATATGTGCCACTCACATAACTCATGGTTTGAGCCGAGCCGTCAATAATGACACGGACATATGATGGGGCGTCACCATTGGTATCGGCGTAGGTGACCTCATAGGTGAAAGTCGTCCCTACAGCGCCAGAACTTGGAAAAACACTTCCTAGGTTAAGGCTAGGCGGGGCGTTTACTATCTCCCTTCCAAAAAGGTAAATTTTGCCGCTGTAGCCTCCACCGACTATGTATGAGCCATTGGAGGACATTGCGACCGGGTAAACCCATTCAACAGTTTGGTAACTCCATAGCGGCGTGTTATCATTTTTATTAAATAGATAGATGGGATAGTATCCGCTCCCAGCGGCGATGTAGGAACCGTCCGAAGATAGTGCGGTATAATAAACATACGACCACGGTTGGTAACTCCACAAAGGTGTACTCGAAGTGCGAGAGAATAGGTAAAACTTATCTAGCCCTGCAGCCGTCACGTAAGAGCCGTCGGAGGATATGGAGACAGACCAAATCCAGTTAACAGTTTGGTAACTCCACAAAGGTGTACTTGAAGCGCGAGAGAAGAGGTAGACTTTGGCATCCAAGCTTCCGGCAGCTATGTATGAACCATCAGAGGAGATTACAACCGACCGAACGTTATCACCAGTTTGGTAACTCCACAAAGGCGTACTCGAGGCGCGAGAAAACAAGTAGACTTTGTGATCATCGCCTCCAGCAGCAATGTATGAACCATCAGAGGAGATTGCAACAGATAAGACTTCTCTCCCAACAGGGCAACTCCACAAAGGCGTACTAGAGGTTCGGGAGAACAAGTAAACCTTATTATCCTCACTCCCGGCGGCGATGTAGGAACCGTCCGAGGAAACGGAAACTGATATAACCCATTCGCCAGTTTGGTAACTCCACAAAGGCGTACTCGAGGCGCGAGAAAACAAGTAGACTTTATTATCCCCGCACCCAGCCGCTATGTATGAACCATCAGAGGAAATAGAAACAGAGCAGACCTTGCCTCCCGCTTTGTAACTCCAGAGCGGGGTGCTCGAAGTGCGGGAGAACAAGTAGAGTTTGTTGTCATCGCTTCCAGCAGCCACGTATGAACCGTCTGAGGAGATTGAAACAGAATTAACAAAATCCCCCGTTTGGTAACTCCAGAGTGGTTGTTGTGCTGGTTCAGAGCGCGCGGGTGGTGTATCAAAAGTTAAAATCGGTACATATGTAAAACAAAGTATTAACAAGAGCAACAGGATTTTGATTCTTGCGTTCAATCCATCATCTCATTAATTTTTGTCGTGTTTGCTAATAAATTCACCCAGCTTCACCTGTTTTTCGTGTGCGAATCGCAGGTCATCTTCTCTGTACCCGAGAACTTCCATGATTCGCATCACGGCAGGTAAAACCTGATTTTCAACGTAGTAGTCCGCGTCGTACTTCATCCCCTTGAAATCCTCCACGGGCACAGCTCTCTCGCTTATGCTTCCAGCGCCCTTTGCCTCGATGTACGCGATTATCATGCCCGGTTCTATCTGCACTCCCTTCGCCCTCAGTTTTTTCGCAGCCGCCACGTGCGGGCCTATCAATCGGTATTGCTCTATTGGCATAGTCAACTGCGTGTAAATTATCAAGTCGTCCAGATCCACTTTTCCCTCAAAAATGTTTTTCGTGACCTCGCGCACAATTTTCGCCGCTTTTTCTCTGGAGCCATCGCGGAGTATCGCCTCGAGCACAGCTTCCTGTGTCTTCTTGGCGAGCGCGGCCCAGTCGCGTCGCACGAACTCTAACCCCTTTACGACCATCCTATCATCCTCACTTATCATCGCGTAGCGCTTCTTGGTGACAAAAACTCCGCGCTTGTAGAATCCCTCGAGCTCGAGTTCAATGATGCCGGGCAAGCTTTCGTTGACTTTTTTTAGGAAATCTGTAGCATCTTTTTTGCTTTTACCGTTCAGCTTGCAGAATAAGCTGTCGGTGTCGCCATAGATCACTTCCAAGCCTGCGTTTTTCGCCATCTCGATGGTCTTGTAAATATAATTTCTTCCAAAGCTCGTCACGCTTTCTGCGCATTGTTTGCAGTACCAGCGTGCCCTAGGGTAACCGAGCATCCCGTAGAAAGAGTTTGCGATAATCTTGAACGCCCATTGCTTCGCATCGAGCGAGCGGTATTCCCTGCTGTCACGCTTGTACTTTTTTATCTCCTCTTTCACTTTTACGCGTTCCTTGATGATGCGTTCGAGAGTTGTCGGTATAAAGCCATTGCGCTTTTTGCAGAAGCGATAACCGAGCTCGGGCACAGAGGTAGCTTCGCTCGACTTGCAGCATTTACAGTCGAGCGTCGATGGATCGATGTGGTGCGTGACGATGATACTCGGATACAGGCTTCTGAAGTCGAACACGACGATATCCTCATGCAGGCCTTTCTCCGGCTCCATGACGTAAGCTCCGACGTAAGTTTCCTCGGCGCGCTCCGCGAACTCCTCGCCCACCGGCCGTACCGGCACAAGTTCGCCTATCCTGAACGCCTCCGCGATGAGCAGCCATTCGACGAGCTGTCCAGGCGTCATTCGGCTGACATCGAAGGGAGACTGGCGCACTATCCTTGCGAGCTCAAAAAACATGGGGAGAAGTTCCAACCCAATCTCGAGGGTGGCATCCGCATCGGACATGGAATATTTGAGGAATGTTTTTGCTTTTTCCCCGCCTTTGTCCCAAGCGTCGCAGATTTCGGTGAACTCTATGTCGAGCTTATCTTTGCCCGTGAAATATTTGTATACATTTTCAAGCGTGTAGTGGATCAGCCTGATGTTGCCGATCGTCGCAAGGAAGTCTATCATGGCGTAGACGTCTATGTGCGGTCGACCGCGGATGCGTGCTACCGTTGCGAGCCGTCTCTTTCTCGCAATCACTTCGGAGCCATCTCGTCCCAGCTTCAGCTTCACCTTTAGCACCTTGGCCCGCTCGCGCATGTATGGGAAATCGAAGAGGTCGGTGTTGTAGCCGAGCAGGATATCGACATCGCGCTCCGCAACGATCTGAACGAAACGCTCCAACATCTCTCGCTCGCTCGGTACGACCTCCACGTAGTCTAGCCCAGCCTTGAAATCTTTCCATGTTATCACCTTTCTGAAGCCGCGGTTGTCGGCCAAGCTTATCATCAGGATTGGGTCCTTCTCGGGCCGGGTGGAGCCAGTGGGGTTGTAAACTTCGATGTCGAAGCTCATGATGTTGAGGTCGATCTTCGGCGCCTTTGTTGGAGCCGGTGGTTTATCGAGAAGCACGGTTTTCACGCCATTTTTTTCGGTGGTGTCTCCACTGAAGCTGATGCCGCCCATCGGCACAAGGCCGCTGTCGATGAGGTAGCGCCTCGCAGGTTGGATGTCAAATTCATAGATCTCCTTGACCCCGCGGATGCTACGCATGGCATGCCTTAGTGGAGCCATGTCTTTGGGGTTATCAAAGGTCACTTTGATTGCCTTGACCTCCTGCCCAAGAAAAGTTCGATTTTCAAGCCCGACAGATTCAGGCTTTATGGTGCGATTTTCCTCTTCCATTTGAAGTTTGCCTATAGCCTTCGCAGCCTTCGTTGGCTCATCGGCAACGACATAAAAGTATGGCTTGAAACTCTGATCCACGGCAGCGATGGTCTCTTTCTCGCTTTTTATGAACAGCTTTATGCAGGGTTGCTTTTCCTCCTCTGCGTAGTCGCTGTCGAGCAACAAGCCTTCCAAATGTTCACCGAATTACAATCGCTGGCTTTTCAAATAAAGTTTTTATACCTTAAAAAAGTGGCCGGAACTTTGGCCCTTCTGCTTACTCTTTCAACGAACTTCGGAATCTCGACCACTTCCGTCGCTCGTCGCTTTTTCACTTTGGGGCCTTTCTCCAGCAGTCGTTGCCTCACGCCCTTCTTCCAGGCGCTTTTCCGCGGCCTTCCTGGGTTTTTCGCCCCGGTTTTTCCGCGGCTCCCCGTTGTCCGTAGACTTCGGTTCGGCCACCTCTGCAGGCTTTCGTTCCGGCCAATTATTAGTTATTGCGAAACTTCTATAAATAGGTTGTTTACCAAAATAGAGATATTTCTATTCTGGTGATATGGGAAGGCCAAGCTCCTATCATCCAAACACAAAAGAGAATAAATGTTTATCCGCGCTTTTTTCTTGCTCGTTTAAGGTCTTTTATCGTGAATTCTAGGCCAAGCTTCCTGAGTTTTTTCTCGGCTGGAAGTCCTGTCTTGAGGTCCCAGTCGCGGAGCTTGTAGTAGTCGTCTAGCATCTGGTCCAGCTCGACGACATGGCCCTTCGGCGGCCCCTCCGGTGAGGGCTCCTTCAGCAGGCGTTCCGGCAGAGTATCATCTTTACGCCGGATACCTTCGCGGACGTTGAACATGCGGTTTAGGTTGACTATCCTCTCGCCTATCCTGCGCAGCTCTCTCTCCGTCAGCCTCATTCCGGTTGTGGCGTTTAGGGCCCTGAGAACATCCTTGTAATAGAAGGTCGGCGGGATCATCGTCCCGTACTTGCAGATGCCGACTGACTCAACAACGACCGCGAAATCCTCACACTCCTTGACCATCAGCCCCTTGTACTTGGGGTTGAGTTTTTCCCCCATCTCTGGCAGGTATTTTGCGCCGAATCGTTCTTTTATCGCTTTCTCGAAGCCCACCTCATCTAGGACAGGAAATGCGTAGAGGTGGTCGGCGCCCCTCGCTGCGGTGGCGTTCCCCAGCCCCATCGATTTCTGCGCCCGCCCATCCTGTCCCGCGAGCTCCTGCTTCTTGATGGCCATCACGTATTTTTCTGCGCCCTTGCCGATCTTCTGGGCCGCGCGATGGCTGCCCTCCGCGAGAAGGTTGCCGATGCCCTTCCGCAATGCGATCATCTTGACAAGTTCCACCATCGTCTCGTGGTTGCCGAAGCTCAGATCGAGGCCGCCAGTGTCCTTCTCGGTGATGAGCCCCCTCTCAAAACACTCCATGGCCCAAGCGATGGTGCCGCCGCAGCTACATGTGTCCATGCCGTAGCGGTTGCAGAGATAGTGCATGTAAAGTATCGCTTCGACGTTTCCGATGCCACATTTAGAGCCCATGCACGCGAGCGTCTCGTACTCCGGGCTGCCTCCAATGTATTTGTACGGTCCTTCTGGCACGCACGTGTACCTGCCACAGCGCTGTAGGCATGCGAAGTCTGCGCGCGGCTTCACCAAGTACTTGCGCCTTATCAGCTTGCCTCCTATCTCCTCGGCGTGCTCGAAGACGCCTGTTTCATAGTTCCTCGTGGGCAGGCGGCCGATTTCGTTCATCAGCTCCACCAAGCTCGGGGTTCCGTAGTCGGCTCGCCCTTGGGTGAATGGGTCGGCCAGCATTTTTGCGTGGAGCTCGTCCATGAGCTTGACGTAGTTCTTTTTGTCGGAGATTGGGATGTCCATCTCCCCGCGGACGGCGATCGCCTTCAGGCGTTTCGATCCCATGACCGCGCCCAGGCCACTCCGCGCAGATGTCCTGTCGAGGTCGTTCATCACGGCTGCGAATCTTACGAGGTTCTCTCCCGCTTGGCCTATGTACAAAAGTTTGATCCTACCGTCGCCAAGCTCCTCTTTTATCATGTCGTCGGTTTCGTAGACGTCGTGGCCCCAAAGTTTTCTAGCATCTCTTATCTGGACTTTGCCGTTGTCTATCCAGAGGTAGACGGGACGCGGGGATCGACCTCTTGCTATGATTGCATCGAAACCAGCGAACTTAAGCTCTGGGCCCCAATGGCCGGCGGCGTGGGATTCGCCCCAGATATCCGTGAGGGGTGACTTTGCAGCGACAACGTGACGTGAGGCTTGTGGGAAGAGAGTGCCGGTAAGTGGACCGGTGGCGATCATCAAAACGTTCTCCGACCCAAGTGGCCTAGTCCTCGGCCCAACTTCGTCGTAAAGTACACGCGAGCAAAGCCCAGCGCCGCCTAGGTATCCTCTCGCGAGTTTCTCATCCAACGGTTTAGTGAGAGCCTTTCCTCGGGTCAAGTCTACATCGAGTATCTGGCCAGCATAGCCGCCGTATTTAAACATTTCACTCCCTCGGCATCTGCACGCGCTCTAGCATGATGGGCTTCAAGCGTTTGACCAAGTCGAGCCTCTTCTTATCGGCGAATTTTTCCGAAGTTTCGATGGAGAGTGCGTTCGTCGGGCAACGTTTGACGCACGCTTGGCATAGGTCGCACTTTATTGCCTTCTTGCTCTCTGGGTGCAACCATATCGCTCCGAACGGGCAGGCTTCGACGCAGGCGCCGCAGCCTATGCACTTTGACTGGTTGAGTATGACGACATCCACTTTATCGTTTCTCGTGAGGGCTTCGGTCGGGCAGACCTTCGCGCACGGAGGGTCAGCGCATTGGCGGCAGGCGATGGGCTTGTCTATTGCCGGCTCCATCCTGACGACGCGGAGGCGCGCTTTTTTTGGATTCAAAACCTTCTCATGGCATAAAGTGCAGTACAGCTCACAAATTCTACATCCGGTGCACTTGATTGGATCTCCATAAAGATAGGGCATGTTCCGACTCCCAAACGTCTTTGTGCACTGCCTATTTATTTTTGCGCTTTTTGCTGTGCTTACAAAAAATGCTTGACCCTAAACTTTTTTGATTAGTAAAACAGCTGTATAATGGTGCTCGGATGTTCGTCAAGGCGCTCAAATGTTTGAAGTGTGGCATGGAACATTCCCCAGAAAAAAATCTCTACGTTTGTAAAAAATGTGGGGGAAAATTGGACATCATTTACAATTACGATGCTATCGCAAAGAAAGTAAATAAAAAAGTTTTGGCTGGGCGACCATCAGGAGTATGGAAATATCCGGAATTCCTACCGATCGCCGACAGCAAAAACATCGTGACGCTCGGCGAGGGCGGCACCCCATTGCTTGAGGCAAAAAATCTCGCTCGCGAGCTCGGCATGAAAAATGTTCTGTTGAAGGACGAGACGAGGAATCCGACGGCGTCGTTCAAGGACCGTCCGATGAGCGTGGGAGTTTCCAAGGCCAAGGAGTTCGGGGCGAAGGCTGTCGTCGTCGCGTCGAGCGGTAATGCGGCGATAGCTGTCGCAGCCTACTCGGTGAAGGCAGGCATAGATTGCTATGCCTTCGTTCCAGCGGAGGCACCGGCGGAGAAAGTTGCGCAGCTTTCGATGTATGGCGCCCACATAATCAGGGCTAAAGCGGAAGGCGAAGGTGATCCATCTTACAAGCTTATGCAGATAGCTTGGGAGCGCTACGGCTGGAGCCCAATACCGAGTAGCGGAGCTTTTAACCCATATCAGCCCGAAGGATCGAAAACGATGTCCTACGAGATTGTCGAGCAACTTGATTGGCGCGTGCCCGATTGGTTGGTCGTGCCTACTGGGGCTGGGACTTTGCTGTCGGGGAACGCCAAAGGTTATTTTGAATTCGAGCAGCTCGGATTCATAAAGTCCGTGCCAAGGATAGTTTCGATTCAGGCGGAAGGTTGTGCTCCGATAGTTAAAGCGTTCAAGGAAGGCACACCACCATACAAGATTCCAACTTGGCGGAACCCAAGCACCGTGGCTGGCGGATTGGTCGACCCCTATCCCTGGGACGCCGATACTGCGCTACCGGCGATCAAGCGTTCGAAAGGAACAGCCGAGGCCGTGAGCGATGCCCAGATATTGGATGCCGGGAAGCTGCTTGCGAAGTGCGAAGGGATTTTTGCCGAACCTTCTGGAGCCGCGGGCCTAGCGGGGCTCAGAAAGTTGTTGGATGCGGGAACGATCGATCGCTCCGATGTCGTCGTCGTTGAGGTCACGGGCAGCGGGCTGAAAGACACCAAGGCCGCGATGCAGCTGGTCAAAGAGCCGCCGACGATAGAAGCCAAGCTGGAGCAACTCGAGCATCTCATCAAGCGAAAATAAAAATCGCTTGCCTACGGCATGAGCATTGCCATTACTGCCTTCTGCGCGTGCAGCCTGTTCTCGGCTTCCTCAAAGTACAGCGAGCGCTTGTATTTGTCAAGAACATCGTCCGTGACTTCTTGTCCTCGATCGGCTGGTCCGCAGTGCATGTAGTAGGCCTTGTTCGTCACGTCGAGCAATTTGGTCGTCGTGATCCAGTCTTTGAACTTGGCTTGGTATGTTGAGGCCCCATCTTTGTCGACGGTCTTGCTGTAGGGCGGCACGAACTGCTTCGGAGACCAAGCCTTCGGATAGACGAAGTCGGCGCCCTCGAAGGCCTCCTTCATGTCGTAAGATATCTCAAAGCTTCCGCCGTAGCGATCGGCATTTTTCTTCGCGGCCTTTATCAAGCTGTCCTCGAGCTCGAAGCCCTTCGGATGCGCGAGCACGACGTTCATGCCGAACTGCGTCGTTATCAGCACCTCGCTCTGCGGCACCGCAAGAGGCTTCAAACCGCCGGAGTATGCGTACGAAACGACGAATTTCTTTCCCTGAAGCTTTGGTGACGCTGCTCTGGTAGCCTGAATATCCGCCATCGCCTGGAACGGATGGTAGAGGTCGTCTTCCATGTTGAGCACGGGTATGTTGCCCCACTTCGCGAACTCTTCTATCACGCGATGCCCGCGCCCTATCGTCCACTTCGCCGCGTCCCCGTAGATCCTTATGGCGATCGCGTCCCCGTAGCGGCTGAGCACCCTGCTCACGTCGGAGATCGCCTCGGTCTGGTATGGCACCATATCCTCCGGCAAAGTCGGTGTATACAGATCCTGCGGGCTGAGGAAGTGCGCATGGCCTCCGAGCTGATAGATGCCCGCCTCGAAGGAGTTTCTCGTCCTCAGGGAGCGGTTGTAAAAAATCATGAAGAGAGTTCTTCCAGGCAAAAATTGTGTTGGCTTCCTAGCTCTAAACTTTTTTCTTAGATCGTCTGCAGCATCCAATATTTGTTTCAATTCATCTTGTGTGAAATCCTGTGTGTTCAGGAAGTCCCTCCCTTTGAACGCACCCACGTAACTTGGCACAGCCATACAAACACCTCCTCTAAAACATAAATCGCCAAAATTTAAAGCTTGACATTCTCACATCTAACTTTACTAATGTAAAGCAAAATTTTAATAAAGTAAAACTAACTAAAGCGACTTGATTGGTGTAAAAAATGCGGTTGCTTGTTTTCAGAAACAAGTGCACTGGCTGTAGACTGTGCGAGCTCGTGTGCTCGCTGAAGCACGAGGGCGTGTGCAACCCGAGCAAGTCGAGGATCAAGGTCGAGCGGCGCACAGTAGCGTTAGCTATACCAACGGTCTGCTTGCAGTGCGACGGAAAGTTTTGCGTCAAGGTCTGCCCTCAGAATGCGCTCAGCACCGATGATCATGGTGCGATAAAGGTGGATGAGAAACTCTGCACCGCATGTGGGTTGTGCCAGTACGCCTGTCCTTTCGATGCGATTCGCATGCATCCTTCGAGGCACGTCGCGATGATATGCGATCTGTGTGGAGGAGACCCACAGTGCGTGAAGTACTGCGCGCTCGGAGCCCTCAAGGTGGGATAGATGTACGGATATGGCGGAAAATTTTTGTACGTTGACCTCTCGAGCAGCGAGGTGAAGAAGCTTGAGCTCGGCGAGGAGTTCGCGCGCAGGTATGTGGGTGGCAATGGTTTCGGCGCTAGGTTGCTCTACGATAACGTCCAAGCCAAGACAGATGCCCTCGGCCCGGAGAACTGTTTGATCGTGGCACCAGGCGCCTTCTGCGGAACTCCAGTGTTGGAGGCGTCGAAGACCGGATTCTACGCGAAATCGCCGCTCACCGGAGCATTCGGCGAGGCCATGGCTGGCAGCGGCATCGGGGCGACCATGAAATTCGCTGGCTACGATGCACTGGTCGTGCGCGGAAAGGCCAAGCGCTTGTCGTATATCTGGATCGACGATGAAGATGTCAGCATACGCGACGCTACTCACATGCAGGGTTTCAAGACATCTGAAACGTTGAGGCAGGTTCGCAAAGATCTAGGAGATCCAAGAGTGATGGTCGCCTGCATAGGTCTGGCTGGGGAGAACTTGGTGAAAATAGCTGGAATAGAATCGGACTTCCGACAAGCAGGGCGCACAGGTCTCGGCGCGGTGATGGGCTCGAAAAATCTCAAGGCGATAGCGGTGCGGGGCTCTCACGATTTGGAGCTTGCTAATCCGAAGCTGATGGAAAAGTTGCTAGTCGAGTGGTACAACACCATCTCGACCCACCCACATGCGATTGCGGATATAAAATATGGAACGGGGGAGTTCATAGGCACCGTGAACGAGGTGCACGGCGTCTTCCCAACGAGGAACTGGCAGGACTCGGTGTTCGAGGGCCACAGGACGATAGCGCCGCAGTACTGGGTGCCGAAGTATTCGATAAAGACGACCGCCTGCTACGGCTGCGTCAAGCCATGCGGGAAAGTCTTCGTCATAAAGGAAGGCCCATATGCAGGCACAGAGGTAGACGGCCCGGAGTACGAGACGCAGTACTCGCTCGGCGGTTGCGTGGGCAACGCGGACCCAGAGGTGCTCGCGAAGGCCAACCAGCTGTGCGATGAGCTCGGCATAGACACGATATCTGCGGGCGTAACGGTGGCTTGGGCGATGGAGTGCTACGAGCGCGGCCTGCTGACGCCCAAGGACACAAATGGCTTGAAACTAAGCTTTGGAAATGCTGATGCAATATTGAAGACGCTGGAGCTGATTGCCTATCGTAAGGGCATAGGTGACATGCTCGCCGAAGGCGTCCGCGGAGCTTCGAGGCGATTGGGCAAAGGTTCGGAGGCATTCGCCATCCACGTAAAAGGTCTGGAGCCACCTGCGTACGATGTTCGCGGATTGAAAGGCATGGGGCTGGCGTTCGCTACCTCGACGCGCGGCGCTTGTCACCTGCGCTCGTGCGCGTATGCGGCTGAGCTCAGCGGGAGCTGGTGGAAGTTCAAGCGCGTTGATAGGCTTTCAGCAAAGGGCAAAGAGTATGTCGCCACTGTCGAAAATATAATGACCGTGTACGACATGGTCGGGATCTGTAAGTTCTCGCGACACTTCTACTTCATCGAGGAGCTGCCGGATTTCTTCAAGGCGGTGCAGGGGTTCGTCTTCAAGTCCAAGGATCTTTTGAAGTTGGGGGAGCGCGTCTGGAACATCGAGAAGGCGTTCAACGTGCGCGAGGGCTTCGGAAGGATGGATGACGTGTTGCCCTTGCGAGTGATGACCGAGCCGATACGCGACGGTACTTCGAAGGGCAGCTACATCCCGCGCGAGGAGTTGGACAAGATGCTCGACGATTACTACGCCGCCCGCGGCTGGAACAAGGATGGCATCCCGACGCGAGCGAAGCTGGAGGAACTTGAGCTTAAAGACTTGGCCGATGACCTGAAGTTGGAATAGTCATGGAGATAATTTACGATGGCAAGACCAAACGCATACTGAGCGATGGCGAGAAGGTCTTGCTTCAGTTCAAAGATACTGTTACGGGCGACGCACGTGGAAAATTGGATACGGGCGGTGACTTCGTAGTTGGGAGCGTTGAAGGTAAGGGTGTAGCTTCGGCTAAAGTTGCTGTCTATTTTTTTAAACTTCTCAACGAATTTGGTGTTGCGACTCACTTTCGCAGGATGCACTCTGATGCGGAGATAGAAGTTTCGCTTGCGGCGAAGATTCCTCTGGAAGTCATCTATCGTGCGAAGGCCTTTGGGAGCTTCCTCATCAGGTACAAAGGTAGAGTCGAGCCGATGGCGCAGCTCGATTTGATAGAGTTCAACCTAAAAGACGATGCTCTCAAAGACCCACTGATGACGTCGCAGGCTATCGTGAAACTTGGTCTCGCTAGCGAAGATGAGCTCGAGAGGATGGAAGCGATGGCGCGCAAGATAGCTTCGGTAGTGGTCAAGGCACTTGCCGACAAAGGTTTGGAGTTCGTAGACATGAAGCTCGAGTTTGGACGAGCGGATGGTGAACTTCTGATGGTGGACGAGCTGAGCGGCGATACCATGCGCGTCCACGATAAAATTCAAAAGCGGATGATAGATCAGATGGAGCTCGCGAGAAAACTGGATCTTACTTGGTCAGCTTCTCGACTTCATTTTCCGAGAGTTCTCGGTAACCCTTATCGTCGATGAGCGCAACAACGATTTTCTCCCCAGTCGCTGCGTCGCGTTCGATTGCCGTCTTGATAGATTGCGCCGCGAGCTTCAATCCATCGCTCGCCTTCATGTCGTCGCGATAGTTTTGCTCGAGCACACCATACGCGATGGTTTCTCCTGTCCCGGCGCTTGCAAATTTTTCTTCCTCTAGCTTTCCCCCGACCGGGTCCAGGAAGAACAGAGAGGGCTTACCATCGTCGACCCCAGCCATCACCGCAGCCACCAGATATGGGAAGAAGCGCCTCCCATGCAATATGTTTGACGCAAGCTGCGTCAGCCCCTTCGTGGTGATCGAGCGTCCATGGTTGAGGCGGTAGAGGTTGGCCTCGGCCTTGAGCATGTTGACGAAGTTTTGGATGTCCCCTGAACTTCCAGAGATCGTTGCACCGATCTGCTTCTCGAGTTGAAAGATCTTGCGTACGCTCTTGCTTACAACGAGGTAGCGGTAGGCTCCCCTGCTGTCGGACGCGAGAGCGATGCCGTCCTTACAACGAATGCCAACAACAGTTCCGGTGAATGCGTACATGTTATCAACATTAGTTTAAAGCACTTATATAAAACTTCATCGCCGCAGTAGAACGACGGCGGCCACGGCTACCACCAAGACAATGACTACACCTATCAGCGCAAACAGCATGATGTTCGATGTTCCCCCAGCAGTGCCAAGGTTGAGACTCGCCGATATTTGAGTCTCTGCTTGAAAAGTCCCGTAAGTAGTGTAGTAAGTCACTATTGCTCGCACGGGGCTGTTCTGAGTGCTCGCTTTGACCCCCACGTTGAAGGTCACTGCTTGGTTGTTGCTCGCCGCCAAGCTGCTTATACTCTTAGCAGCTGGGACGTCAAAGTACGTGCTATCCGCCTGTAGATCAACTCGAACGTTTGAAATTGCCTGTTGTCCCACGTTGTTTATTGTGACAGTAAACTTCCAAATGTCGCCCTCAATCGTGCTAGCTGCAGTGATATCTGGCTCGACTGCCACCTCACGCACTATTGTTGCAGCGGTTTCTGTCAAGCTTATGTTTGGATTTGCCTCGCCGTGTGGCCACTCGTAGTGCGTCCCATCGGGAGGTATCTTAATTTCTGAGCCCCTAACAAGGTTTGTGCCGTCGCTCGTCGTAAGGACTAGGTGAGCATAGCTAAGCTTGCAAAATTCGCCTTCTGGGCGGTTCCACAGCGTGTCAATTGGGACCCAGCCAACATTGGGCAAGTACATATACGCGAACGCATGCCCCATCTGTTCGAGATTACTACCATATTCTGGGTTGTAGCCGTAACCATTCACAAAATTCGCGGGTATGCCAGCCGCGCGAGCGAGGGCGATAAACAGGTGGGTGAACTCGCTACAGTCGCCTACGCGGTTGTTGTATGCCCAAAGGGCGCTGTGGTCTGTGGAATAAGGTGTGTAAATTATGTAACCCTTTACAAAGTCAAATATCTGCTTCGCGTTTTCATAGAGATTTAACGCGTTCTCGGTCAGCGTCAATGCCTTGGCCGCAATCGTCGAATCGTTACTCTCCCACAGGTTGGCCACCGGTTGCGTGTATTGAAGCAAATTAGTAGGGATAATACCTTGCACCATGCTCGAAGTGACTCCCGGGTCAACATAATCAACTTTTACGACTTGAGTTATGGTGATTGTTCTTGATTCACCGGTGTTGAGTGTTCCCAACGAGGCTCGCACGGCGCGATTGTCGTCCGTGCTAACGATTTCATAGGTACCAGAACTCAGTTGGATATTCTCACTCAACACGTGTTGACTCGCCCAGCCCGAGCGGTTGTCAAAAATATAGATGGTCGCAACAACTTTTGTTGCTGTAGTCGAGCTATTGTTAGGAATCTGCCATGTCCTGTCAATGCGATAAACTACAGATTTCGTCGGCGCATCAGCACTCACCAACGGCTGAACAGCAAGCACAATCAAGAGCAATCCGACGATCAAAAATTTGCGCAATTTAGCACCACATCAATTTGTGTTTTCCTTATAAACGACCTTCGACCAATGCTGCGGTGGGTATATGGAGAAGATAACCAAGCTGGGCTTGCTATGTTCTCTCGTCGGGTTGGCGGCGATATACGCGGGGGCAATCCACGTGCGTCCGTCCGTGACGCCGATAGCGAAGATAGACAACGAATTCATCGGCCTCAAGGTGATCATCTCCGGCCAAGTCGTGGATCTTCGAGAGTCGAACGGCCACCTGTTCCTCACGCTCCAGGACAACTCGGATGGCACGATGGCGGTGCCGATATTTTCCAGCGTCAGGTCGCAGCTGGGGGATTCGATAGAGATGCTCGATGAGGTGCAGGTGACGGGCGAGGTCACGCTCTACCAAGGTGCGCTCGAGGTGGTGCCGGAAGAGGCGGGCGACATAAGCATCGTGCATTCTCCATGTTTGGGGATATCCAGCGTCGACAACGGTCTGCTCGGCGAACCCATCAAGGTGAGGGGGGTCGTGGATAGGCGAGATATCGTCGGCAGGGGGAACATCATCCTTACCCTGAGCGAGGATGGCGGGCAGTTGTTGGTGTTCGTGCCGTCGTCCGTGGCCGGGAGCAGCGAGTTCCCGGAGGTGCACGTCGGATATGTCGTGCAGGCGAGCGGCTGGCTTCAGCTGTACGAGAATGAGCTCGAGCTTCGGATCACAGGAGCTTCGAACATCAAGGTCATCGAGGCCGAGTGATGCTTGAGCTGCTGGCGTTCATCGCGCTGGGCGTAGCCATGGGCATAGTCACAGGTCTATTGCCCGGCATTCATGTCAACAATCTCTCGCCCATGCTCATGGCGTTGGCGGTCGCGTCAGTTTTTGCGCCGATGTCGCTTGCAGCAGCGATTATGGCAATGACAATCACAAATACCTTCATCAGCTACATCCCCTCCACTTTCCTCGGAGCTCCGGAGCCTGGGAGCGAATTATCGGTTCTGCCAGCGCACCGCCTTCTGATGCAGGGAAAGGGGTACGAGGCAGTTGAGCTAGCTGCCATCGGTTGTTTCGGTGGATTGGTGCTGAGTGTCGCGTTGGTCTTGCCGATGTCGCTGTTGATGGGCCCGACGTACAAGATGTTGAGGCCGCAGATGTACTTGTTGCTCACAGCCGTTGTAGTTTTGATGGTCGCGTTAGAGCGGCCGAAGACGAAGATAATCTGGGCGGTTGCGATATTTCTGCTCTCTGGATTTCTAGGCCTTCTCTCCCTGGACACAAATATTTGTAGAGGTGATGCCGCGCTGATGCCTCTGCTGAGCGGTCTTTTCGGCGTCAGCGCTCTGCTCTTGAGCCTCAAGAACGAGGGCAAAATGCCTGAACAGAGGGTCGATGATAGACCGTTAGAAATGAAGCACCATCTCAAACCAATTTGTGTCGGGACGGCGGCTGGCGCAGTTACTGGTTTCTTCCCCACCATCGGCCCATCCCAAGGCACAGTGCTTGCCCAGTTAGCGACGCGTTCTAGCGGGAGCAGAGAGTTCATAGTGTCTGTATGCAGCGTGAACATGGCAAAGGCGCTTTTTTCGTTCGTTGCGCTCTACGCGATTGGTAACGCTAGGAGCGGTGCGGCGGCGGCAGTGAGCGAACTCATGGAAATCGGGCCGCGAGAACTCCTGTTTTTGCTCGGCGTAGCACTCTTTGTGGGCGGGATCACGGTCATCTTACATATGAAGCTTGGACGTTTCGCCGCGCGGAACATCGGTCACCTCCCATATCGCGTGACCTGCATCGCGGTCATCGCCAGCATAGCTGGTCTCTCGTTTTACTACTCCGGATTGATTGGACTAATCATACTAGCGACATCCACTGCGATCGGGATATTACCAGCGGTGGTCAATGTCAAGCGGACTCATTGCATGGGTGTGCTCATGCTGCCGTGCATACTCTACTTTGCGGGGATGAAGGGCGGCGTGCTCTCGGCGTTTGGGCTATAGCTTTTAGTTTTCAGCGTGCAGATTTTTAGCGATGGTCATGAAGGTCGCAGCTCTGTGCAGTGGAGGAAAAGATTCGACTTTTGCCCTCTGGCTGGCGATGAGGCAGGGGCATGAAGTAGAGCGATTGGTCGCGATGATTCCGAAGCGAGAGGACTCTTGGATGTTCCACTACCCAAACATTCACCTCGTCGATCTATTTGTGGAGTGTGCTGGCTTGCCGCTCCTCAAAGCTGAGACCAGCGGTGTAAAAGAGGAGGAACTCGACGACCTCGAGCGTGCGCTTCGAGAATTGGATATCGAAGGAGTGGTGAGCGGAGCGATAGCCTCGGAATATCAAAAAAGCCGCATCGACCGCATTTGCGAGAAACTCGGTCTTGTTTCAATAGCACCGCTCTGGGGCCGCGAGCCAATCGAGTTGCTCAGCGAGATGTTGAATGCTGCGTTTGACATCATCATCACAAGCGTGGCCGCCCAAGGTTTCGATGAAAGTTGGCTTGGGAGAGAAATAGACAAGAGCGCGTTGTATGATCTTGTTGAACTCAACCAGAGATACGGGGTCAGTCCGAGCGGCGAAGGAGGCGAGTATGAGTCGCTCGTGCTCGATGCGCCTTTTTTTAAAAAACGAATCGAGGTAATAGAGGCAGAGAATATCTGGCGGGGAACCAACGGATATCTGCTTATAAAGCAAGCAACGCTTGTGGAGAAGTGATGGATTGACGACTGTCCTCGTTTATTCAGAAAAATACCTCGAACACAAACTCAGTCCAGGACATCCGGAGTGCCCAGAGCGCTTGGAAGCAATAGTAGAAGCGCTTGAGCAGACAGGCTTTTGGAAGTCACCAAAAGTTGATGTTATTGAACCTACGCTTGCCACTCGAGCGGATATTGAATTAGCTCATGACGCGGAATATGTTGCGTCAGTAGAGAAGCTTGGTAGGTCTGAGCTGCCGTTGGATGGGGACACGCCCGTGCATGAAAATACTTTCGAACTTGCGTTGCTCGCCACAGGTGGAGCGATAGATGCTGGACGTGCGGTGGTGTCAGGTAAGGCTTCAAATGCTTTTGCGCTCGTGCGACCTCCTGGACATCACGCTGGTAAAGACCATGGTGGTGGATTTTGTTATTTCAACAACATCGCTGTGATGGTCGAACGTCTCAAGAGAGAGTTCAAGTTACGGCGGATATTCATCCTAGATTTGGACGCCCATTGTGGCAACGGAACTGAAGATATCTTTTACAACGATGCAAGCGTGTTATTCATGTCGATTCATCAAGATCCACGGACACTTTATCCGGGTACTGGCTACATCGGCGAGTTGGGTGCTGGCGAAGGTGAAGGTTATACGGTTAATGTTCCTCTCCCGCCGGGTAGTGGAGATGCTGAATATGTGAGCGTCATGAATGAAATTTTTATTCCACTTGCTCAGGAATTCAAGCCAGAATTGATCGCACTGTCGGTTGGATTCGATGCGCTAGCCGAAGATCCATTGACAGCACTTGGGCTTACGACCAAGGCATATGGTTGGCTGACGAAATACACAGTTGAACAGGCGAACAAGCTCTGCGATGGCAAAGTGGTGCTCACTCTGGAAGGAGGGTACGCTTTGAAGCCGCTCGCGGATGCGGCGGTGAACGTTGTGAAAGTTCTCGTCGGGCAGGAGCAAGAGCTGCCGCGGAGAGGCAAGAGTTTGCCCGTCGTCGATGATCTCAAGAAGAAGCTGGCGAACTACTGGCGCTTGTGACGTGGAATAATTGTACACACCTGCGTACAATTTTTAACGCTAAACATTTAACATCAGCCGCAAATCGATGTTTGTGGTCAAATGGACGAGGTTCTGAAGGAAGTGCTCGAGCGCATCAAGCCGACGCAGGCGGAGCGCAAGCAGCTCGAGAAGGTCGCAAACGATATGGTGGCGCGAGTGAACTTGGCATGCGCCAAGCTAGGCGTGCCTGCTAGGGGTATGCTCGTTGGGTCAGCTGCGCGTGAGACTTGGCTTCGCTTTGAGCGAGATATCGACATTTTCATCCTGTTTCCAGAGAAGCTTTCGCGGGAGAAGCTGGAGCGAGATGGCCTGCGAGTGGCGCGGGCCGTGGCTGGGCAAAAGGGGAGGGAGAGATTTGCTGAGCATCCGTACATCACGACGCGTGTCGGGAGCTTTGAGATAGACTTCGTGCCATGCTACGATGTCGCAGACGCAGGCAAAATAAAGAGCGCGGTCGACCGCTCGCCGCACCATCAGCGTTACATCAGCAAGCGCCTCACGCCAGAACTCACGGATGAAGTGTTGTTATTGAAAAAATTCATGATTGGCATTGGAGCTTATGGGGCCGAACTAAAGGTGCAGGGGTTCTCCGGCTACTTGTGCGAATTGCTTGCGCTCTGCTACCGCACGTTTAAAGCGGTGGTAGAAGCAGCGAGCAAGTGGTCGCCCGGCGAGGCAATAGATTTGACGAGGAGCTATCATGATTTTGGTGAGATCAAAGCCCTTTTTCCGGGACAGCCGCTTGTCATAATCGATCCGGTTGACCCGAATAGGAACGTTGCCGCCGCAGTTTCGATGCAGAACTTTTCGACTTTTGTTCGGGCCTGCCAGGATTTCGTCCGCAAACCGAACGAACACTTCTTCTTCCCGAACCAGGCAAGGGTGTTGAGCTCTCAAGAGATCAGGCGCGTACTAAAGCAACGAGACACAACGCTTTTTTGCCTCGTGTTTGACTCGCCAGATGTTGTTGAAGACATACTCTACCCACAGCTGCACAAAACTGAACAAGCGCTCGTGATGCGGCTCGTGCGCGCGGGCTTCGAGGTGCTCCGCAGCGATGTTTGGGCGAACTCAAAGGCGACTATCCTCATCGAGCTGTCATCTGAAAAGTTGCCTAGGGTACAAAGACGTATCGGTCCACCGATCACTGTCGAGGCGGGTGATTTCATAGAGAAACACCTCGTATCAAGACAGAGGTTCAGCGGCCCATTCGTTGACAAGGCTGGGAGGTTGGTGTTCGAGGTCGAACGCAGGCACGTTAATGCAAGACAAGTGCTTGAAGTAGCTTTGGAGGAGCGAGCGGCCTTTGGAAAGCACGTCGCCGAATCTCTGGCTAAGAGCTACAAGATTTACGGAGGAAAGCAGATCGTTAAACTCTGTGTTGATAAAAAGTTTTCCAAATTTTTGTCAGAGTATCTCACGCGTTGCCTGCCGTGGTATCGTTAGATTTGGATGTGTCCTAAATAGGAGATCAAGCCAGTTCTACCCGCGCGAGTGCGCTATAGATCGGCCCCTTTGGAGTGAGGGTGCTCTGCTTCAGTTCTATCGCATCTGCGCGGCTCGAACCAAATTCAGCGTTCGTCATGGTTTTTAAGAATGATACCAGCTTCTCTTTTCCTGTAGCGGATTTTGCCCTAGCCAATGTGAGGTGCGGCACGAAATCTCGCTCGGGCTTGAATCCCAGTTTCGCCAAGTTCTGGTCGATGCGCTTCTGGATGGAGATTATTTGTTCTCGACCATCAGACACGCCAGCCCAGACAACCCTGATGTAGCCGAGATTTGGAAAGGCTCCGACGCCGCGCACGCTTATCTCGAAAGGTTTGATGCCCTCCACAGCCGCCTGCAACGCCTCGGTTATCGCCCCGGTTTGATCCTCCCTGATATCGCCGAGGAACTTCATCGTGACGTGGATATTCTCTGGCTCTGCGAGTTTCAGCTGCGCACCAGTACCAGCAAGCTGTCTTTGTGCAGCTACAAGATTTTGACGAACTGTTTCATTGATATCGATCCCAACGAAAGCGCGTATCATATTTTTACATCCATATCCTCATCTAACCTTCGGCGCTTCAAAATTTACAACTTTTAGCATGTCTTTGACGCTGTCTATTATTGCATCGGGCTTCAACTTTTCAAAAGTGTCTAGTTCCATGGAGCCACTCAAGACGGCGACCGTCTTTGCCCCAAGTTCTTTTCCGGCTTTGATGTCGCTCCAATAATCTCCCACTACGACACAGTCATGCGGCGCGACGCCGAGCTTTTTCATGGCTAGCTCAAAAATTTCTTTCTTGGAGAAATGGTGCCCCTCGTTTAGAGCTTTCACCACATCCGCCCCAGTTACAATAGCGTTCGCAAATTTACGTACGTCATATTTCGAAAGTTCTCTCCCAAGTTTGTTCGGGGGCACGATACAACTTGTTGTGATGGCGATCAGCGCGCCTTTCTCAGCGATTTTCTTTAGTACTTTGTCCACACCATGTATCAGCGCATCTCCATCCGCATGTATGAATCTATACTCCAAAAGAAATTCTATCCAGAAACGGTGTAAAAATTCCTTCCGATTCTTGGTTTTTTTTGTGGCTACGACATCGTCGAGCGTGTCTTTGCAATATCGTTTGTAAAAATTTTTCCAATCCAAGGGTTTTTTTCTGTGCTTTTGGAGTATGCGATTGAAGACAGTAAAAAATCTCTTGGTGGTATCGATGAGGGTGCCATCGGTATCGAATACAACAGCTTTGGCCTTGATCACGGTCACACTTACCTATAGTTTCATTTTATGTCAGGTTGACTCTTGGACAATAAAAGTTTGTGCCTAGCTTTCATCTTCTCGACGCACTCGTAGGGCACCTTGACGGTCCCGAGCGGGCTATTCACGCCATGGCAGTCCGTACCGCCTGTCGCTAGCAAGTGCAGCTCTTCCGCGACTTTCTTGTAATATTCTGTCGTCGCTGAATCGTGTTTACTGTGATAAACTTCTATGCCATCGAGACCAAATTCGACAAGGTCGGGCAGCAGATTGTTAGCTTGTGCGAAGACCGGGTGTGCGAGGATAGCAACGCCACCTATGCGATGGATCATGTGTATAGCAATCTTCGGTAGGAGCCTGTATTTCGGCACGTAGGCTGGGCGACCATAGGCGAGGTATTTTGCGAAGGCCGCGTCTTTAGTTCGGACGTATCCACGTTGTGCTAGGACCTCTGCTATATGTGGACGGCCGATGACACCGTCACCTGCTACGGCTGCTACTTCTTCGTGTAATATGTTGATGCCGAGTTTGTGCAACTTCTCCAGTATCTTCCCTGCTCGAACTTTTCGAGCCTCTTGAAACTTGTGCAATTCATTATTGAATTCTCTATCGTGCCAATCGATGAAATAGCCAAGGATATGAACCTCCGACTGTTCAAATTCAGAGCTCAACTCAACTCCAGGAATAGCTTCAACTCCATATTTTTTGCCAGCCTCAAGCGCCTTATCGATGCCTCCGACAGTATCGTGGTCAGCTATGCCAATCGCAGCTAGCCCTATTTCTTTTGCTTGTTTGACGACTTCTTCTGGGCTAAAGTCTCCGTCGGATGCCCGCGTGTGAACGTGCAGATCGGCGAACTTTGGGGTCATGTTTTCAATTTCCTGTTTGACGTATTTTCTGCGATTATTTTTCCACCTTTGATTACCCAGCGCCTATCGGGTTGCCTTCGGATGGCGTCTTTGGGCGAGGACGCATCGATCACCACGAGATCGGCGCGCTTGCCGACTGCTATGCCATAGTCATCGAGCACGCCGAGCGTTCTGGCCGCGTTCGTCGTCATCATCTCGAATACAGTTTCGATCTCGTCGGGCATAGTGAGCTGCGCGGCGTGGGCGCTTATGTTTGCGACCTCAAGCATGTCCGCCTTTCCGAACGGGTAGAAAGCATCGTTCACGCAGTCCTGCCCGAATGTCACGTTGACTCCAGCTGCGAGCAGTTCTTTCACACGGGTGATGCCCCGTCTTATCGGCTGCTTGTCCCCGCGCCCTTGAATAACTAGGTTAGTTACTGGATTGGTAATCGTATTGATATCTGCTAGTTTTACTTTTTGAATGACTTTTTTTGCATATTCGTCTGGGTAAGCTGCAAGAGCACAAGTGTGGCCTACAGTCACTCGTCCTTGATAACCCTCTTCTACAGTTTTTTCAGCTAGATATTCAAGCGAGTGCGAGTTTGGATCGTCGGTCTCGTCGACGTGCATATCGATGTCGGCGTCAAACTCTTTCGCAATTTCAAAACAGATGTCGATGTGCGGCCTCGCTTTGGAGTATGGACGTTCGTGGTGTGGCATACCTCCGACCAAATCTGCGCCGAGTTCCATCGCCTTTCGCATGAGTTCCTCCGTGCCCGGGTCTCGCAGAATTCCTTCCTGTGGAAAAGCGACTATTTGGATGTCCATAATGTTTTTGAACTTCTCTCGAGCGGCCGACAGACCCTTGATAGGAGTTAGTCCGCCTATTGTGTCGACATCCGCGTGTGTTCGCATCCTCGTTGTGCCGTTGAGTGCTGCAAGCTTGATCACCTCGCCAGCGCGCTTCACGATGTCAGCCACGGTGTACTTGCGCTTCTTTTCCCAGATTATTTCGATGGCTTCCTGCAGGGTGCCGGAGACGTTCGGCCTGATGTCGTCTCCAATCATGCATTTGTCAAGGTGGATGTGCGGGTCGATAAATGCTGGAGAAACGAGCATTCCTTTGGCATCGATCGTTTTGGGAGCACGACCGCTAACTTTTCCTATCTTTATGATTCGTTCGCCTTCGATGCCAATATCGTTTAGGTCTTTGCGCCCCACAATTCGAGCGTTTTTTATCAAGAGATCCATCTTACCATCACCCACATATTTTGCAGCACGAGCTAAACTATAATATGCACTTATAAAAACTGTTAGATGGTGGAAATGAGTGTGCTGTTATAGATAATGTGGTGACCTGATATCGTTTATTTGAGCAGTCACGCTGGTGTTTTTCGAAAAGAGAATGAAAGATCTATGCTATTTTTTATAAAGTTTGTCTCTAATAATATCACTGACTCTCGTACCTGCTCGCACAATAGCTTTGTTTATCTTGTACTCTATGAGCAACGCTGAAGCGCCCGGCCCGAACTCGCTCGCAACAACCGTGTTTGCACCTTTGCCTTTGAGGATCTGAACTACTGTGCGTCCTCGTCCGTGAGAGAGAGATACTGCTGGGTTATTCAGGACTTCCACATGAATTTTATTCCCCTCAATCGTGGCAAGTGTGAAAGTTTTCGCTAGAGCAAAGGTATCTGCCACCTCGTCCCCGAGGCCCTTATGCCCATTTGTGGCTATAGCTACCTTGACCTTCCTCATGAAATTTCCAACCACTTACTTTTTACTCTCAGCTTCTTCCAACTGCTTGATTCTAGCTTCGACGCCTTCTAGCTCCTGCTTCAGATCCTTCATGTAGGCTTCAAGATACTCGGTTTCTTCAGCTGATGTAGGCTCTCGCATGTAAGGGCGAGAACCGTAGAGCCGCCAACAGGCCCCGGGCCCATGGAGCCGCCCTGGACGTTCCCATGGGGGTAAATGACTGAAGGGACCTCTGCCAGGCCATGGTCCAAAACCACTTCTTGCTCTCCCACACATTTCGCTCACCGAATTATGTTCATTTGCACAAAATATATAAAGCTTTCTGAAAGGGCGTAAAAATTTATCAATCTGAAACTCACGCCAAGTATCTGGCGGCCCTGTATGTGGTTAAGGGAACAAAGGCTTAGCTCTCGTCAGATATTTTTATTTTTGAGAAAATAGCGAAAGATTGTTCTAGCAAGAAACCAAACTCTTGCTTCACTCGATACCCAGCCTTTTTCATCTCTTCTATAATAGTTTCTTGAGGAACATAATGTCCGAACATCCCACGGAAAGTGAATGGTTTAGCATGCGTATACTCTACGATGGCAACTCTCCCTTCTGGTTTTAAGAAGCGTCGCAATTTTTTAAAATATTTCACTCGATTTGTTAGATGGTGGCACACATTGCGCATAAAGACTAGATCTAAACCTCCTTCTGGCAAAGCCAAGTTTTCTCCAACAACAAGGATTGTTTTAACATTATTGAGTCTTTTTTCCTTAGCACCGTTCTTAATAAATTCCAGAAATCTTGGATTTGTATCGACCGCGTAGACCTTTCCTTTTCCTCCAACGGCTTCTGCAAACCGTAGGCAAAAGTAGCCGCCTCCAGCCCCGATATCCGCAACATTTTGTCCTTGCCGCAATTCTAAGGCTTCTAATATCTGGTCAGGTTTATTTCTCGGATCAGAAGCTTTCTTGTTGAACATCTTTGCTTTAAGATTCCTCATTTTTATCCTCCATCTCATATTTAGGAATCGTGTTTAGTATTATCTGTAGTGGTGTAGTGTCTATGTGTGGGTGATGATAAAATGAGAAAATTAAAACCGATAGGGATAATCCACACCCCATACAAAAAGGACGCAGACGCGCCTTTTCAAGCATGGAAATCGAAGGATGTGGGCGAGATAGAAGTTTTCAAGGAGTACGAGAAAGGGCTGAAAGATATCGAGGGTTTCTCCCACCTCATCATTTTGTACGAGTTCCACAAGTCCGTCAAGTGCTCGGTGAAAAAGGAGCATTACTTGGAGTCACGGGGGCTTCTGGTAAAACCATATTTGGATGGCACCCTCCACGGGCTTTTTGCCACTAGATCTCCGAACAGGCCGAATCCAATCGGGCTTACGGTGGTGGAGCTGTTGGAGCGCAAGGGAAATATCTTAAAGGTAAGGGGTATCGACATGCTCGACGGCACTCCTCTTTTGGATATCAAGCCGTATGTTCCGGCATCCGATCGAAAAAATAATGTTAAAATTGGCTGGCTCGAAGGTAAATTGTGATTATCCTTTTGCAACGATGTCACCAATTCTGGCTCTGATATTTCTAGCAATCGTTGGACACTTCACCTCGTCATTCGTGGCCATCCTACTCGCTTCTAAAGTTTGCCTAACAAAGCACGGGATACAGTCTAGATAAGTCTTCACTTTTATCCTCCAATTCCTTTTGTCCAAGCCTCTCTTCTTTTTTTCGGATAATTCCAGTCGCGCATTCCATTCAGAGAAGCGGAGAAATTCGGCTGCAAAGCTGTTTAGTGATGATATGCGTGATGGCAACCCTCTGTAAGCTCTTGAAGTTTGTTATCATTGTATGCGGCAATCACGTCTTTGACCGTGTCAGCGCTCGCCTTCAGCACCGCTACTCGTGCATCTTGAAAGCCACTCAAACCTCTCGGGCCCATTCCATAGGTTATTATCGCGTTTGGTTTCAGCTCTAAAATGCGGTCATGCATATGCCCTTCACCGCCAAAATGTTCGCCCGTATTTGGCATAGTCTCGATGCTTATGACTTTTCCATCTTTATCTAAAGCAACAATGGCATAGAAAGGCGCTCTCCCGAAATGCTCAGCTATCCGAGCGTTCAAACCGTTTTTGTCCGACACAGGAACGATGACTGTAGTTTTCATTCTGTTCACCCCCTCAACTCCTGATTTCGTGCACTTTCGGCGTACCGTGCGATACTTAGCGCACGATCTGGCTTAAAACCATGCGCCTTCCGCCGCACGGTTCCATAAACCATCAAGTTCTTGTCAATCAACTCGTTTGAGCTTCTTTATTTTTTTCTTTCCAATAACCTTTCCTACCCTTGGTTTTCCCGCTTTGTAAACAGATCGAAAGTTCATTCCCTCGAAACTTTTTTGAACCTCCTTCAACTCTTCTGGAGTCAAAGGCCTAACAGGACTAGGTCTGAGAGGAGTATTTATCTGAATCTCATCGGGCCCTATCGCCCTCACTATTTTCGCGATTTCTTCGGAGAGGCCCTTGTTTTCAGGGATGAACATCACCTCTAAAGAAAATTCCCCCCTGAATTCCGCACGAAATTTTTTCAGCCCTTTGACGATATCTCTAAAGAGTATTTCTTCGTGCGGTCGATTAATCTGCCTAAGAAGCTTCTCGCTAGGGACATCCAACTTGCCCTTCACTATATCTGCTCTGGCAAGATCCTCCCTAACATCTTTTCTGTATTTGAGGGATGAATTTGTCAGGACAGCGACAGGTAAGCCTGAGATATCTCTGGCGATTTCTATCAATTCCTCCAAGTTCTGGGCAAGAGTTGGTTCACCTGTCCCGGAGAAAGTTACTACATCTGGTCTAACCAGCTTCAAAGCTTCTTGGAGATTTTGCTTTACAATTTCCGCCGTAACAAACGTTTTACGTTCGATGGTTTTCTCCGTTGTACGCCCGAGGGAACAATAAACGCAATCGAAAGAGCAAATCTTTCCCTCTGCACAGATCGGATCCACGCCCAAGGACCTGCCGAGCCGCCAAGAGGAAACGGGCCCATAGACTATTTCCATTTTTATTCACTTCAGAGTGATTTCCAAGCCAGCCTTTCCTTCAACATAAGCTTCGGGAAACAATTCGGTGATCTTCTTTTTGTTGACTGTGCAGTGAGAAGGCGAGATCAGGGTGAGGTTCTTCAGCAGCGCGTAGTCATCAAAGCCGTGCATGCCTCCGAGCACCCCAGTTATTTTTCCAAATTTCGATGCAACAGCGAAGATTTTTTCGAGTCCAGGGTGAGCGCAACCTGTGATTACCACCAATCCTTTCGCAGTTTTTACGATAAGCGATTGCTCCCTGATTCTTTCTCCGAGTTCCCCGGTTGTCCAGACGCCCTCGCATATTTTCTGGGCACTCTTCACCTCATGCAGGTCGGAGCGGGAAGAGATCTCCTCTTTTAGGTGTTTTGAAAATGATTGGAGAACGTAAACTTCAACTCCTTCCCTTAACAAATTAGGCAAACTGCCCATGTGATCCCAATGCGAATGAGAAATAACGATCCTCTTTATTTGATTAGGGCTTTTGCTTAGCCTCTTCATATTGTAAAGCAACATGCGCCCATCCCATCCAGTGTCAAATAGTATGTTTTCATCGTCAAGCTCGAGTAGGCAAGAGAAACCCCAGCCGCCCATTAATCCTTCCTCGGCCACGTTGTCGTAAAGGATATTGAATTTCATCTCGGCACCACTTTTCACGGTCCTTCAGGTGATGGCTCGGATGCGACAATCAAAACACGACCTTCGGCCATCATCGATGCTACTTTTTTTCTTGCGTTCTCTAAACATCTCCAGAGCGTCCCTCTCGAGATACCCATTCGGCGTGCAGCCTCCTCTTGTAATAGCCCTTCGTAAAAAACGAGTTTGAATGCCTCGAACTCGTCGTATGTTATGTAAATTGGTTCCCCTTCTGACGCGGGCAGATTGTCTGGACCAATGGGTGCAAATCGGGCCACGCCCGGCACCACATGTATAAACCGAGGTTTCATTGGTCTTCCTGGTCCCTGCCAACGACGGCACCATCTTCGACGCATGTTAATCAATATTTGTTTTGTTCATTTGCACATAATAAGATTTCCTATCAACAAAAGTAGTACCGTTCTACAGCCCGAATGGGTTTAGATGATACACCATGCTGCCGACAGCCACCGCAAGTATAAAAGTTCCAGCAGATATAATAATTGCATCCTTCCACCCAAGCTCCCTAACAAGAACCGCTACCGTGGCTATGCAAGGCACGTAGATCGCCACCACGAGCGCGAACACGAAGATTTGCAGTGGGCTCATGAACGCAAGGAGATTGGAGGTGCCAGCGATCGAGACAAGCAGCACCAGCGCTCCTTCTTTGCGGATGAATCCATAAATCAACGGAATGATAGCAACAGCAGGGAGACCGAGCAAGCCAGTCGTGAATGGTGCAAGCGGTCCAGTTATCGAATTTAATACACCAGAGACATGGAGGGCACCTATAACAAAGCTGCCCACAAGCAGCAGGGGCACCGCGATGTAGACGAAGTGCTTCATGCGTAACCATGTTTTATAGAGCACCGGCTTCAGCATCGGTCTGCGCAGGGGCGGCATCTCCATAATCATCCCTGACACTTGGCCTGGAAGCCAGCGGTTGAGCAGCCACCCGACGATGAATATCAACGCGAGTATGATGCCGTAGATCACGAGCGCATACTTTATACCTAAAAAGACGCCGACAGTCCCTAAAATCACCGCAGTCCTGGCCGAGCATGGCGTCATGGTTATGAGGAACGACGCTATTCGCCGTTCTCGCTTTGTCGTCAGCACACGTGTCGCCATTATCGCTGGCACGTTGCAGCCGAAGCCTCCGAACATGGGGACGACGGCGCGGCCATGTAAGCCAATCTTGTGTACCGCCGAGTCCATGACGAAAGCCATTCGAGGCAGGTAGCCCGTGTCCTCGAGAACAGCGAAAGCGAGGAAAAAAACGAGGATGTATGGAATCATCACAGTAAGGATGCCAGCGATTCCCTGAATGAGGCCTATGTTTAGCACTTGCCCAAGACCCCCAGAATTGATGAGGGTCGAACTCACTCCTGACGTGAGGGCGTTCCATCCATTGACGAGCACGTTTTCAAGGAAGCCCCCTCCGTAAATAAGAAGCAAAAGCATGGCGGCGAAGACCACGACCATTATTGGGATGCCCGTCTTTGGTCGAGTCATAACCTCGCTTATTTTTTCTGACAGCGTTGGTTTCGTTATGACGTACTTGGTTGCCTCCCTAGAGATTATGTTGGCTATGCCGTGACGTTCTCTCGCTATCCTGAACGCTGCTGGTTCACCATGTTGTGCCTTGATATCTTTGGCAAGTTTGCTGGCTTTTTTTAGTACGGCGTCGCTGCCAGGTTCGCGCGCCAGCGCTTCGGTGAGATGAATATCCCCTTCTAAAAGTTTTACGGCAAGAGACCGGGTGGGCAAGCCGAGCGGGACTTCGGCGAGATTCTTTCTGATGTTTTTATCGAGTTCCTTGACGGCGCGTTCTAGGTCCTTGCCCATTGGAATTAATTTTTTTGGCAGTTCTTTTTTTGTGGCTATTTCTATGGCTTTATCAAAGGCTTCTCGTACATTTTCCCCCCTTATTGCCACGGTTGAAACTACGGGCACGCCTAGTTTTTTTGAGAGTAGCTGCAAATCGATTTTTATTCCTTTTTTCAGCGCGATGTCTTGCATGTTTAAAATTACAAGCATCGGGTAGCTCAGCTCAATGAGTTGTAGTGTAAGATACAAGCTGCGACCGAGAGTAGAAGCATCGACTATGTTTACTATCACGTCGGGCTCCTGCTCAAGGATTGCGCGACGAGCCACCAGTTCGTCGTCTGAAACAGCACCAAGCGAGTAGATGCCGGGTAGGTCTACCACCCGAACGTCGTATTTGCCGTGCTTCACCTTGCCCTCAGTTAGCTCCACCGTGGTTCCTGGATAGTTCGAAATTATGACATCAGCACCAGTAATCTGGTGAAAAATGGCGCTTTTTCCGACGTTTGGGGTGCCAGCGAGTGCCATCACTAGCGAGCGCTCGGGCTTCAATTACCCACGTCCCCATCTATGACGGGCGCGCCTTCTCTTACCACTCACTAGAATTTGTGAAGCCACGCCGCGGCTCAGCGCGACTTGCGTATCACCACACTGCACGAGTATGGCGCCTCGCGGTAACTTTTCCACGACTTTAATTCTCGACTTTGGCAGGATGTTCAAGGAGAGCAGACGTTGTACAGCTTCCCGCTCTTCAGGGATAGTGGTGATCGTACATTCCTTACCCTCATCGATATTCATAAGATCGGTGCAGTGGGCTCTAGGTACTCGCCCATTTGTAGTTGGTATTGGGCTACCATGTGGGCATGTACTTGGTTTTCCCAAGGTTTTTTCGATCTTGTCAGCGAGTTCATCATCTATCGCATGTTCGAGTTTGCAGGCATCGTCGTGTACCTTTGGTAGCTCTTCTCCAAAAACGTCGGCAAGTAATCGCTCAGCTAAATTATGGCGGCGAACAATTTTAGCAGCCAGTTCGTGCCCCTTCTTGGTCAGCTTCACTCCAGTATGGCGCCCATAGTAGACCAGCTTTTTTTTCTTCAGTTTCTCCAGCATTTGGACGACGCTGGGAGCCTTTACATGGAGCTGGTTTGCAAGCTTTCCTGTTTTTACTACTTGATCGCTATTCTTCATGCATGTGAAGATAGCTTCCAAATACTCCTCTTCAGCCGGGGTCAATCCCTTTCGATAAGTATGTGGTGAGTGACATATCATGTTTATCATTAAAATTTAGGTGTGCCTAATTTATAAATATTAGGTATGCCTAATTATTTTCAAATAAAAAACGCTATACTGATTTTTTCAGTTCGGTTAGTGTTCTATCAATCTCAAGTTTCAGCTTTTCCAAGTTGTCTGATTCATTTCTAATTGCAATGATTTTTGCTGGCACCAGTTTTTTGAGTTCATTTTCGGATTTCAAGAAAAGTTCCTCATAGTCGTCGTTTCGGTAGTACTTGTGCATCATATCGCTCGGCACTATGTGGTCGTCCAAACCTTTTTGCCTCGCTCTGAACCTGCGGACGTTCCTCTCCAAGCAAACGTCGAATGGTGTGTAAATGTAAAGTATTAAAGAGCGGTCGAGCACTTCGCTGTCAAAGTTTTTCATCGCATGGGCATAGGAGTCGCGCGAGAACTCGACGAAAATAACTCTGCCAGATTTCTCAAGTTTTTTGAGTTGGTCATTTATGCGCTTGAGCACATCGTCGAGCATCGAGAGATCAGTTACTTCAAAGCCCCCTTCCTTGCGGAGGTGGCGCTTGAACTCCTTGTCCTCGTCAACGATATCTTTAAGCACTGGAAAGTCGTCGATGCGCATTACCTCGCGCGCGAGCTTCTCTTTGTGCAGCCGCTCGCCCAGCATATTGTATATGATGGACTTGCCGCAGCCGGGGCGACCGAGCAAAAAAATGAACGAAAACATCTAGGCACCGAATATTTCTCGGACGTATTGGCTTTCAGCCTTCAATAGGTTTTTGCGGTCGAGCACCTGCTCGTTGTTTTTCAAGGCGGTCTCCAGCACAACAACTTCGACGCCCTTCCGTTTCATAGTCTCGGCGTAGCGCCTCAAATTTTCGCGCTTTAGAAGCCCCCACTCAAGGTGCAGGGGTGGATGAAAAATCTTCTTGCCAGGCACGTAGTCGTTGAGGTGGATCTCCTTGAGCAATTCTCGTGGCAGAACCTCCATCACCTTCTCTGGTGGCGATGGGATTTCCTTGCCAGCATCTGCACGAGTGAACCAATGCCCAATGTCCAAGTTGAAGTAAATGTCGACGCCCTGCTGTCGTGCATCTTCTATCGCGAGCACGCAGTCGCCTATCTCACTATAAGCGTTGTCGGTGGCAACGTTGTTCTCTAGATGTAGCGCGACGTCGTGCTTGGAGGCAAACTCGGCAAGCTCGACCAGACTCTCGACAAGGGCTCGGTGGGTGCGCTCCTTGTACTTGCCGACCGCATGGTAGAAAGGTACGCTACCTGGATGTATGTTCACGTATTTTGCTCCGATGTCCGAGGCGAACTCTATGCATTTTTTGTGCAGCTCTACCGATGTGGTGCGATCGATTTCTTGCATGCAACAAACAGCACAACCAACGTAGCTGTACGGTAGATGCAAGGAAAGTGTGATGTCGTTGTATTCAGCGACGCGCTTTATTTTTGCCCGTTCCTCTTTGGAGAGATTGATGTATGGATTAGGCAGGTCGGCGTCAAGCTCGACATGGCTGAAACCTATCTCTCGCGTTACTTCGATCTGCCGATTCACATCGAGCTTTGCTTTATGAAGCGCGATGGCGTTCATCGAGCCGATATCCAGTTTGCCCTCTTTGAATGCCTTCTTTTCAGCCTCGCTGAGGTAGTCAAAGACGAGGCAATTTGTGTAATCGCGCCCTAATCGCATTGCATCACGATGTTAATTCGCATACACTTTTATTAATCCATACTACCAATCGCTGTTGAGGTGGTCAGATGAAGATCGTTTCTACGGAGCGCCCTGCCACGAAGGGGAAGCGGCAATATCACATCGCATGCGCACCCGGCGAGGTAGCGCCATACGTTCTTTTGCCTGGCGACCCAGAGCGCGTTCCGAAGATAGCGGGTTTGTGGGACAGGGCGAAGAAGGTCGCCTACCATCGAGAATATCAAACTTACACCGGCAAGGCCGACGGCGTGCCGATTTCGGCGACTTCCACGGGCATAGGCTGTCCGAGCTTGGCGATAGCCGTCGAGGAGTTGGCCGCGGTGGGAGCGAACACTTTCATCCGCGTGGGCAGTTCTGGTTCAATTCAGCGTGATGTCAAGGTTGGAGATGTGGTGATCTCGAGCGCCGCTGTCAGGCTGGAGGGGACGAGCAAGCAGTACGTGCGCGTGGAATACCCAGCGTCGGCGAACTACGAAGTATTGCTGGCGTTGATTCAGGCGGCCGAGAAGCTTGGGCACCGCTACCATGTTGGGATAACTGCCTCGACGGACTCCTTCTACTTGGGTCAGGGCAGGCCCGGTTTGGGCGAGTACACTCAGTCGTTTGCGAAGGAAATAATGCAGGATCTTCAGGCGGCGCGGGTCATGAACTTCGAGATGGAGACTGCGTCGCTCTTCACGATATCGAGCGTCTACGGTTTCAGGGCGGGGAGCGTTTGTGCGATCTTCGCGAACCGCGTCACGGGCGAGTTCGGCGTCGGCGAGGGAGAGATGGTGAGCGCTGAAATCGCGACAGAGGCAGTAAAAATTTTGGCAAAGATGGACAAGGAGAAGCAAAAATCCAAGAAAAGGTACTGGGTACCAAATTTGTGATTTCGGTGATTTGGTGAGGGATGTCGCGATTATCGGCTGCGCCATGACGAAGTTCGGGCGGGCTGAGGGAAAAGATCTGATGGATATCATGGCTGAGGCCTCCCTACAAGCGATTGATGATGCTGGAGCTAGTGATAAAGATTTTGACTCTGTTTACGTAGGAAACATGCTCGCAGGGGAACTTTTCCACCAAACCGCGATTGCTAGTGCTCTTGTAGATCGGATCAATCTGATTCCGGCGGCGGCTGAGCGAATCGAAAACGGGCCTGCAGCTGGAGCGTCTGCGGTCAAGAACGGCTTTTTGGCGGTGGCTTCTGGGGCCAGTGACTTGGTGCTCGTTGTTGGCGGGGAAAAAATGACAGGTGTCGATACAGACACCATCACTGACTTTATATCGACGATGAATCACCCCACCGCGGAATACGTACACGGTGTAACTATGCCCGCGATGGCAGCGCTGCTGACTCGCCTCTACATGGAGCGCTATGGGCTTACTGAGCGTCACCTAGCGATGGTCGCCGTGAAAAACCATATGAACGGGATGAAGAACCCCTATGCCCAGCTACACAAGCTGTGTACTGTCGAGGGCGCCATGAGTTCAGTCATGGTTTCAGATCCACTGAGGCTCTACTACTGTTGCCCGATCGGCGATGGCGCCGCCGCCTTGGTTCTCTGCCCGCTGGAAAAAGCAAAAGAGTTTGGAAAGGTGCCAATACGAATAATGGGTTTTGGGCATGCGACTGACACTCACACATTGCAAGAGCGTGAAGACCCGGCGGTGCTCAAGTCAGTCAAAATCGCCGCAGAACGCGCATTCAAGATGGCCGGGCTCACACCTAAAGATATAGATGTCGCGGAACTCCACGACGCGTTTGAGATTCTCGAGATCGCAGAAAGCGAGGATGTCGGGTTCTTCAAGAAGGGCGAAGGTCACTTGGCGGTTGAAAAAGGTGTGACCGCGCTCGACGGGGAACTGCCGATAAACCCCTCTGGCGGGCTGAAGGCGAAGGGCCATCCTGTGGGGGCGACGGGAGTGGCGCAGATAGTCGAGCTCATCTGGCAACTCCGTGGTGAAGCGGGGGAACGGCAGGTCAAAGACGCGAGGCGAGCGCTCGCCTGCAATTTCGGCGGCTTCGGAAACAACACAGTCATACACATTTTGGAGAGGGTGGGTTAAAATGCAGGGAAAAATGACTGGTTTCAAATGCAAGCGTTGCGGCCGTGTGATGTACCCAAAGCACGAGCGCTGCCTGAGCTGCAAGGGCCGGGAGTTTGAGGAGGTTGGACTGGGTGACGAATGCACGTTGATCACATACACAAAACTTTACGCCCTGCCCAAGGGGATCGAAATGCCACCCCTGACGCTCGGGATAGTCGACTTCGGCGGCAATGTGCGTGCGCTTGGGCAAATCATGACGGACGAGCCGAAAATAGGCATGAGGCTCCGCCCTGTATGGGGAAAGCTCCGCAAAATCGGTGAAAAAGAGATTTACGGATTCAAGTTCGAGCCAGCCAAAAAGGGTTAAATGTTGTCAGCAGGAGAAAAAAACGGAGGGGTTATGATGGAGGTTGACTGGAGCAAAATAATGAAACCGTACCCGAAGAGGAGCATCACTTTGCCGAACGGCGAGGAGATGATTGTCCGTTCGCAGGGGAAAGACGAAATCGAAAGGGTCGCCGACGCGCTGTTACCTAACGTAAAGTACCACGCGGATCTTTTCGACCTCGTGAACGCGGAAATGATTACTGAGCTTTACCTCTGGAGAGAGAACCGTGATATCTGGAATTGTCCCGCTGGGAGCCACTTCAACTTGGTCGGCGAGGTCAATGGTGAAATAGTGGGCGTTACCAACGGTGTGCTCAGAGATCCAAAGATTGGATGCAGCCTTCACACCACCACTCTTAAGCGAGGGTTGCAGATAGGTGCTTACCTCTGGCCGTGCAAGCTTGAGATGTATTTCGACGTGCTTGGTGCGGATAAGGTGGAGGCCAGTGCCGAGAGCGCGATTGGTTCACGTAAGCTCTTCGTCACATACGGGTTCACTGTTCGGCCGTACCCGCAGGAGCGAAGCCACTTCAGCACCCAGCTTCAGGTAATGACCAAGCAGCAGTGGGACAGGATAAAGGCCGGCAAGCTCGTGGGCGAACAAATTTGAATTAGGTGTAAGTGAACACCTTGAGGCGAGCTAAGGCAACTTCGATCGGCAGTGCAGTGTTCGATACATTGAAGAATCGCGATGGCGAGGTTCACAGTGTATTCGAGCGAACATTCAACATCTTACTTGGCGAAGAGCTCGTGGGTGTAGCCAGAAGGGATGTCGCGCGAAGTCCGATCAATTTGATTACAGATATCCAGCCAAACGAGAGCATGTCTTCGCTCGGTATCGATAAAGGCATGCAGGTCAAAGTTGACGATTGTTTGTTGATAAATGAAGTGCTTGAAATTTCGTTAAAAGATGTGACAATCTGGCGACCAAGAAATCGCGTAGATGGTCATCCAAATTTTGAACATGTTAAGAAAAATTTGAAAATTTTGGAAAAATTTGTCGCGAAAAATTGTCGACGTGAAGGATTGGGGCAACTGTTATCGCACATCGATGAGATAGCCATCGGAAAAATATCATCCACGTCTAATTTCAATGAGATTGCAAAGACAGTGTTGCCCAGTCTCATGAATTTGTTCAAGGCAATCAGATATGAAAGCATCGACGAGATTAAAAAAATTTCTAGAAATCTCATCGGGCTAGGCCCAGGACTATCACCATCCGCAGACGATGTGCTGATGGGTTTGATGATCGCACTTTGGTGGTCTACGAATTCGTTAGGTGGGGATATCGGGCGAGTGAAGAAGGTCAACGAGGCCATCATCAGCCACGCGAACAAAACGACGTTGCTCAGCCAACAACTACTGAGGCACGCAGCCAGAGGCGAGACGAACGAGGCCGTCGAAATTTTGCTCGACGGAATATTCATGGGTGAGTCCGAAGATATTGGAGTTAGTGCGCAAAGAGTTTTGAAGATCGGTGAAACATCAGGCACAGATATGATGGCGGGTATCCTGCTGGGACTGCGAGCTGGATTTACATTATTGTGAAAGAGTGCTCAAGATTTTTTGCCGATTGGACACACTTTAAGGCACAAGCCACAGTATCTTTGTTCTGGATCAATTTTGTAGATTTTTTTCGAATATTCATCACATTTTTCTTTGTCGGTTTTTCCATTTTTCAGAGCTCCAGCGGGGCATGCTCTTATGCAGATATCACAACCTTTGCACAAATCGATTTTCAACAATTGGTTCGATTTTAGTGGAGCGTTCGTGACCAATGTAACTAAACGCACTCTTGGGCCGTATTGTGGCGTTATCAACAAATTATTCCGTCCTATCTTCCCTAATCCAGCGAAAACTGCTGCGTGTCTGTGGGATATATCTCTCATGAACTTGGACTTGTCCGATCGACGAGATGCAGGAATAGGTATTGCGGCGTATCCTTTTCCCCCCAAAAATTTGGCTATACGACGAGCGATTCGATTCAATTCTGAATTTATGAAACGAGTGTGGGCGGTATATTCTCGACTTGGCAGCGTTTCGATGATGTTGTCGAGGAGATGTATCCCTAATGTTATCGTAAATTTCGCTGATGGCAAGATATCTTTTGGTGTGTGTCCCTTCGGAACTTTTTCAAATCTTTGTACAGGCGCTATTCCGACCAAATTTACTCCTTCGGACCTAGCCAGTGATTTCAACTGCGTGGTCAATCGATCGCTCATAGTTTACCTTTGACATTCTTTGAAGTTATTCCTCCGCCTTCTTCAGGAAGATGCCTTCTGGGTCGACTTTCTCGCGGAGAATTTTTATCTCGGCCTCGGTCGGCGGCTCGGTCTCCTTAGCGCGTGAAATATCGAGCCTGAAGCTAGTGTTCTCTTGGACCTGCTTGGGCGTCACCCCCGGGTGGTAGGATGCGAGGTAGGCCCGCTTCGTCCGCTCGTCGAACCGGAGCACTCCAAGGGTGGTGATGACCGCAGAGGGGCCGCCCCAAGGGAGCCCAGCTCTTTTCCTTCCCTGTGATCCATCGATCCATCCGGGGCTCGTGATGTAGTCGACGCGCTCTGGGAACCTCCGCTTCTCGTGGACGGCGATGATTATCGTCCGCTTCGATAGACAAGCGATGTCCCCGGAACCCCCGCTGCCGGGAAAGCGAACCTTTGGATGATGGTAGTTGCCGATGCAAGTCGCGTTTATGTTTCCGTACGCGTCGATCTGAGCCCCGCTGAGGAACCCGACATCGATGAATCCACGTTGTAAGACGGTGGAGAAGACGTCGAAGAGGCCAGTCGCTGTGGAGGCAAATCTCATCGTGCGCGGGTCCCCCACGGACATCGGCAGGTGGGCGAGCTTGCAGTCGACCGCTCCAGCCTCGAAGACGATGATGCAGTTTGGGGCGTTGGTGTGTTGAGCGAGCATGGCTCCGAGCATCGGCAGGCCTGTCCCCGCGAAAACTATTTCCCCATCTCTTATCTCCCTCGCCGCGGCGACCGCCATGAGTTCCATGAGCTTGTAATCCTTTGCGTATTTTTTCACCATCGCCTCACCTCCGCTTCAGCCTCGGCGCATACCCTAGTTTTCGATCGGCCTTGAGCGTCCGAAGTTTTCTATCGCCACCGATTTTCATCAGGTACTCCTCCCAATCGCTCACGCCGAGGATGTAATCGTTCAAAAATTCTCGGAAAGTCCCATCATTTTTCGCCTTATTGTGGTACATGCGCAGGAACTCCGGGTCATAGTCGTAGTAGCGGTAGCACGCGTATGGGTGTGCACCGTATGGAACTTTGACGATCGCGTTCACCCTGAAAAACGGGATGATGTTGTGCTCTGGATACTCGCGCAGCTCCTCTGGCTCCACGATATCCTCACAAGTCACGATCAACTTCTTCGCACACTTCGCCTGCTGTTCATCGCCGAAATTTTGCCCATAGATTCGGACAGTTCCTTGAGCGTCGACCACTTGGGCGTGGATTATCGTGACATCGGTTTGGATTGCTGGCAGGAGGACGATTTTATCCCCCGTGAACGGGCAGTTTATGACGGCAAGCTTTTTCGGGGCAATCTTCGGATCACTTCTTGTCTTCTTGCTGAAGCCCTCTTTTTTTACTATATCAGAACCGAGCATGGTTCTCGTCGGGATGAATGGTATCCCCATCGCTCCGGCCGCGAACCTTTGCACCATACCGAAGTTGCTGTAGTCCTCCCATTCAATTAGGTTCCTTTCGACCGCGCGCCTGAAGCGGGGACCGATGCGAGAGAAGGCCTCGTCGGCTTCGTACGCGAGTTCAACTCTCTTGACGCAGCCAGCACCAATCAGCATGTCGAGGTCGCCGCCAGGGGAGTGCCCATAGAAATGGAGATTTCGCGTTTTTTGCCTGATGAGTTCGTGGACGAAGGCCATCGGGTGGCGCTGGGTGGTGAAGCCGCCGAGCGAGATATGAGCGCCGTTTGGCACTAATTTCGTCGCTTCACGCAAGCTCATGATTTTGCTCTCAATTTCTGACGCCACCAGTTCACCTCTACATTATCAAATTTTTGCGATTGTATAAAAGGATGGTCAAACTACACAACTTAAATCAATACACCCATATTATTTTGAGATTGGATGGTAAAGAAACAGTCCGTTGGATCGGCTAGCATAGGCGTTGGGGCCTTAATTTTGGCGTTGGCAGTGCTTTTTCTTGTGCTTACTCTTCTGAAAATTACGCCAAATCAGTCCTGGGTTATTTCGTGGATCAACAACTACGTCATCGGCTCCATAGGCGTGGTCGTGGGTCTGCTGTTGCTGGGGTATGGGATATACACGCGCAAAGTGCTTGGAGCGTACGTGGAGAAGGTTGAGAGGCTCGAACAGGTAAAGGCGGAGCAAGCGCAGAGACTGAGGCAGAAAACCATCGCGCTCAAGGAGAAAGAGGTCGAGGTGGAGCGAAAAGAGGCTGCTTTGCGGCTCACCAAGGGTCAGCTGAGGATTAGCAGAAAGGAGGCAGAGCGGAAGACTGAGCAGATGTACCGTGTGCGCGGGAAGCTAGGAGACCGCAGCAAGCGACTGAAGCGAATAGAGAAAATCGCTAAAGTCAAGAAGAAAAAGTAGGGCTCAATACTCCTCTGCAAATGCTTTTAATGCCTTCTTGAAGCACAGCATGGGGGCCCGCAGCACACCGAAGCCGACCGTGCCGAAGCCTGGCCTCTTGTGGGCCACGCCAGTGTTGATGAATGGCAGGATGCCAGTGTCCATAACCTTTCGCAGGTCGATGCCGCGCGGTATGCCCTCGAAGTTCATGAATGGGATCGATAGGCTGCCGTCCTTTGCCAAGCATATCTCGCCCATCTCGCGGGTGTAATCGGCCGCGACGCTCGGCGATCCCCCGACTACTTGGACCACAGCTGGAGAGGCCGCGGAAGCGAAGCCCCCGAAGCCAGCTGTCTCCATTATCGCGCTGTCGCCGATGTCTGGGTTGGCGTCCTCCACGGTGAAGCCTGGGAAGAAGAGCGTCTTTGGGATCTCAGCTGGCGCCGTGAACCACCGCTTGCCGAGCCCGCTCACCCTGATGCCGAAGTCCGTGCCGTTCCGCGCGAGGGTGGTGACGACGGTGCTATGCTTGATGCCGTGTGCCGCGTCGAGCGTGGCCTTGCACGCGGCCATCGCGGGGTTCAGGAAGAAGAGGAAGTTATCGCCCATGAATTTGAGAGCATCGTCCACGTCGCGCTTATCGAAGCCGGTCTCGGGCATGTGTGGTGCCATGAGTTTCATGAGGATCAGGCTGCTCGCGACGTTCCGGCAGTGAAGTTCATCGCCCATCTGCAGCGCCTGCGCCATGATGTTTTTGAGGTCGATTGGTCCGGAGCGCTTCAGTGCATCGGCGAGCATCGGCGCGAGCTTTTTTTCTATCCACTTCAGCCGCTTGATCACGCTATCCTCGTAAGCCCCATATCGCAGCACCTTTCCGAGACCTTCGTTGAAGTTTGAATACGAGCGATTTCCATTCTCTTGGTTCTCAACGATGAAGACTGGCATCGAGGACGAGATTATGCCTGCCATTGGACCCACGGAGTCATGGTCGTGACAAGCTCCAAACTTTATTTTCCCGCTCGTGACCAATTTGTCCGCCTTTGAATGGTCTTTCGCCAGGCCCTCGTAGATCAGCGCACCCCAAACCGCTCCCTTGGTCGGGCCGGACATCCGCTCCCACTCGATCGGCGATCCGGAGTGCAAAATTGTGCGTTCGGTCATGCCGGGGATCACATCTTTTGCCTTTGCGATACCGACCAGCATCGGTCTCGCGGCGAGAATTTTTGTGATGGCCTTTTTGTTTGCTTCGTCTATCTCTAGACGGTCGAGCTTCGCCAGCAACCGCGCGAGTTCGGGGTCTCCTCCAGCGGGCGGGCGCCAGTCGACGTGAGCGACATTGGCTCCTTGGGCGCGCACACTATCGTAGAAGGAGCGCAATCCGACGTTTATCAACTTTGGTCGATCCAGCTTCATCTCAACTTCCCCCACACCTTGCCCTTCGTGGTTATCAGCGCGGCCATCCTCGCGGCCTCCGCGTTGCTAGGCATCACCACGACGCCCGCGTCTTCGAGTTTCTTCCGCTGAGCTTCTAGGTTTTGCGGGTCGCTGGTCGTGCCACAAACAGAGGCGACGACCGACAAATAACCGTTGCTCTTCTTCACAATTTTCTTTGCCTCGGCGATCGCACCAACGAGTTCTCCAGCTGGGTCGCGGTTTGCGCCGTAGCCGAGGACGACATCGAGCAAAACGACAGCGACTTCCCAGTCCTTCGCCTCGCGCAGCAGGCGTTCGCATCTCGGTTTGAAGAAAATCATCGGGTGTGGGGTGCCGCGCGTGAACTCCTCGGTGCCCATGTCGACGCATGTGTGGCGCTTGCTCTTGTTGGCGCTCGGCAGCTTGAGCCTCGGCTTGAGCGGAACGTTCGAGCGGATGTCGCCCACCAACTCCTGCAGGATCAGCATGGCCTCTGTGCACAGCGTGCCACCAGAGAATAGGCCGCGGATGTATTTTTGGTCGCGGGCAAAATTTTCACTCTCGCGCTCGACGATGGCTTCGATCTGCTTTTCTGGAGCGGTGAAGACCACCTCCTCTGGCTTCTTGCCCTGAACAAGGGCGATGGCCTTGGCGGCAGCATCTCCGAGCGTTGCGGCGTAGGTTGCACCCTGGCGCGTGACGAGCGATTTTGGTGCACCGAGCAGGCATGCCACGACTGGCTTACGAGTTTCCTTCGCCGCCTTGAGCAGCCTCTGTGCGACGCTCGTGGCGGGAGCTTTTGCGATGAGCACGATCACCTTGGTCTCTGGATCATTGGCGAGGAATCGGATGGCGCCAAGAGCGCCGAGCCCGTCTACCTTCTGCGAGAGGTCGCGACCACCGACGCCGAGCGCGTGGGTAATTCCAGATTCAACGTCGATCAATCGCGTGACCTCTTGGATCCCAGTGCCGGCAGCCCCAACTATGCCGATCGGGCCGCGCTTGACGGCGTTCGCGAAGCCGAGCCCGACTCCGCCGATGATGGATGTCCCAGCCTCGGGCCCGAGAAGGAGTAGCTTTTTATCGAGCGCGACCTGCTTCAGCTCGATCTCGTCCTCGAACGGCACAGCGTCGCTGAATATCATGACGTGCTTGCCGGCGTTGAGAGCGCGCATCGCCTCCCGCGCCGCGAATTCTCCGGGGGTAGAGACGACAACCAAATTGGCGCCGGGCAAAGCAGAAAGTGCGGAACTGAGAGTTTTGTACACGACCTCGCCCTTCTCCGCTTCTTTTACAGCGAGCAGCCCCTCGACCTTCGACAGCGCCTGTCCCGCCGTCTCCTCGCTTTCGGCGTCGACCGCGATGACGAGGTCGTTAGCGCCAGCGCCCTTCACCTCGTCCGTGAGCAGCCCAGCCTCCCTCAGCATCTGCTTGTTGTTGTCGGTGCCCATCATCACCGACGCTTTTTTTACACCGGCGAGTTCTTCAAGCTCCTTGGAGATGCGCATGAGGACTACTGAATCGCGATATTCATTTTTCTTAACTATACTCTTAACTGTCATCTAATCAGTCACCTTCGCAGATAGAGATTAGAGGGGCTACTTATAAAAATTATCAATAACCGAATAAATTAAAAATAGTTTTTACAGCGTCCGAAGTCCAACAGCAGCTACAGCCGCACTAACTATCCAACAAGCGGAGACAACTATAACTGGGGCTAGACGATAAAACAAAGTATTTCTGGAGAGCAATGGCGATATTTTTAGCTGTAGTTTTGGCGCCATTACATACCCTGCAGGCGAGGTTGCAGCGCTTATTGCCGTCCAAAGTATTCCGTTTGTAGCAATATATGCAAGCTGCCCACTTAGTCCTGATACTTTCAGAATAGGTGCACCAAGTGCAACTACTGTGTAAATAAAGGCTGCCGAGCTCAAGAATCCGGACAGCGCTCCGGCCCCGATGAGGACTGAAGTAGTCATCTCAAATCTTTTCATCGATAGAGTAGCTACAATTGAGAATATTACAGAAGAAAATATCATCGCTATAACGGGGTTTATTATTGGATAAGTTGTTGACGGCGTAGTGAATGCAGGTATATTTTGAATAGGTATTACTAGAAAGCTGAATGGGATTGCGGCTAGACCTATACCAATCAACATCGCGGGCCTTTTGTAGATGGCCAAAGCTGCGGCCATTATCGGAATACCCAAAATTGCACCTACCAGTGGGCAGGGACAAACATGTAGATTGCTTTTGAATAGGGAGTCAAGTGATCCAAAAACGCCACCTATTGTAGCTTGAAGTAATCCCCAGATTGAACCGAAAATCAATATCCCGACGGGTATCGGATATTTAGCCAGATTTTTTATCGAACGGATTTTCGGAATAAGCACACCCCAATTGACCACTGTTTTTAACGTTTTAAATATTTTGATAGGTCATTTTTCCATTACGACGAACTCAATTTCTCCAGGATATTTTTTTGGACTTATCATTCCACTGCCGCGACTGATTTTCTCAATTATTTTTTGTGGTTTTAGAACGTTCACGCCAGCCAGCATATCCGCGCCATAGTCAAAAAGCACGTCTGACATTGGTGTACTCGGACCCAGAACAATAGTGTAAGCGTTTCGGCCTAGCTCTAACAGGTGCTCGAGGGATTTGTTTACTAAGGCAGAGCCGGTGATGGCGAGTATGTCACTTTTTGGTATTTTGTGTTCTGCAGCGGTGGACGGTAGCACACATTCTTCCGGGTTTATCAGGTTTGGCTCAAGTTCTAAAATCCAAAGTTCTTTTGTTACAGCACGCAATTCATCGAGCCTTGGAAATTTACCCACAACTACAACTTTTTTGTTTTTACCTTCTTTGATGATGAGGTCAATAGCATTAATACCTCGTTTACCTTTAGGTCGGATCATGGAATTTATTGCCGCGACTCCTATGCCCGCCTCCACCAAGTTCCACGATTTCGCATATTCGGCAAGTTCGAGCGTGGTCTTTTCGGTCAATTTGTCGATATCCTTGACGCCGGAGTGCGCCATAACTGGATTAGAATAGGTTCTGCTAAGCCCACAGTATTTGCCCCAAACTCCAGTCCACGTTAGACCGACTCGAACATCTTTTACAGGAGCTTCGTTGCTTTTAACAGAATTTACGAGATCGTTTATTAGTTTCATGAGCATCACTAGAACTTGTATTCTGGTTTTTATATTGACACCCCACAACCCTTATAAATTCCCTGACCCACCTTCAGCCAGGAGGTCAAAAAATGGCGGACAAATTGCTCGAACTTGTAGAAAAAAAGAAAGTGAAGATCTACGACATTTCGCAGCCGCTCGGCATCCACACGCCCTTTTGGCCATACTACCCGCCTTTCGAGATGAAGTACTTCAAGCGCAAGCCGGAGCACGGAGTGAACGCACAGTACATCCAGAGCTCATGGCACATCGGCACCCACCTCGATGCGCCCCGGCACTTTTTGACGCGGGGCAAGACCATCGATCAGTTGCCCTTGGAGTGGACGTTCGGCCCAGGCGTGATCGTGAATTTGAGCGATGAGATGGACGACTTGGCCGTCTACACCCCGAAGATGATCGAGGAGAGGGCGGACGTGCGTGATGGGGACATCCTCATCCTCCACACGGGCTGGCACAAGTACACTTGGTGTGGGCCGGAGGCCGACGAAGAGCGCTACATACACCGACACCCCGGAGCTCACCCAGACATGGTCGATTGGTTGATCAAGAAAAAAATACACATCTGGGGCGTCGACGCCGTTTCCACTGACCACCCGATGGACTTGCCGATAGGCAGATTTCTGGGCAAGGGCACGTTCGGCCAGTGCGAGAGGGTTCGGGCGCTCTGCGAGAAGAAGTTCGGCGGCAAGGCGGAGGTGGACAAGCTCTTCCCGCCGGAGGACTACCAGCTGACACACAACAAACTGTTCGGTCACGACTGCATCCACCTTGAGAACTTGGGCGGACAGATAGGCAAACCAGAGCTTCAGAACAAGCGGGTGACGATCTCGTGCTCCCCGATCATGATCGAGGGCGCGGAATCGGCTTGGACGCGAGTGGTGGCGTTGCTCTCAAAGTAGGTCAAAAATGGCCCCGCGGAGATAACGCGGGGCATCGATTTTTACATCGACTATTTGGCAACCTGCTTCTAACGTGACTTGAATCTCACTGCATCCATGGCAACGATTTCCGCTCATTTTACCGATTGGTGAAAACCCTAAATATATAAAAATTCTAAAAGTGAAACTGTGGAAAACATGAAAACCGAACGAATCAACCTTGGATTCGCCCGCGTGGCGCAGCCAGCGGTGCGCACAGCCGGTGCTCAGTCCGTGGGTCTGGGCCGAAACGTGTCTTATTTACGACATTCAGATGGGCACCAAGGCACACTTTTGCCCATCCAGCCAGCCCAGGGGTGGCGCCATCGGCGGGCAGTTCGCCCCCCTCTTTTTAGTATATTTTAGTATAGCGCCGCCAAAGGGTTTATATACCCTTCCCAAAGACTTAGTTACAGTAATGAGGCTGGAAGATATGACCGGATTGAAACACGAAAGCAAGGTAAAGCATGCGGTGCAGTTCTTTGCAGTTATGTTTACGTTCATTCTTGTTGCAAGTATGACCGCATCGGTGGCATCTGCAGCTCCAGCAGTGTGGGAGAGCAAGGCGGCATGGCCTGGCGCTATAGGCAGCGTTGTGGCGTGCTATGCGGATGTCTCCGGCGCGAAGTACATCTACGCCTTGGAGAGCAAGGGGACGCCAAAGCTCTATAGGTATAGTATTGCCGGTGATTCATGGACAGATATGGCCACGGCGGGCTTGCCAACGACCACTCAAGGTTCAGGTATGGTCTGGACCGGTGGTGACAACATCTACATATTGGCTGGTGGAACAACTAACCCCAACCTATTCTACAGGTATTCAATTTCAGGCAATAGCACGGCCGCTATGACACCTCTTCCTAGTAAGGCAAATAGCGGTAGCGGCCTTGCTTACGATGGTGGCGACAAAATCTATGCTTTGTCCAGTTGGTCGTCTGGTGCTTCATACAGTTTCCTGTTTGCCTACAGTATATCCGGCAACAGTTGGGAAAACCTAGGCAATGCACCAGCACTAATGGGAAGCGGCTCAAGCATCTGCAGGGTCGGAGATTATCTCTACTTAGGTCGCGGAGGCCAAACCGCTTACTATCGATACACCATAGCGGGCGGTACTTGGACAACCATGGCCTCCCTGCCTTCTTCTTATATCTGGGGCGCTGGTGGTGGGCAGGAGAAGGTGGGTACGGGCTACATATTCGCGACAAGGGGAGGCGGTAGTGCGACTACGTATAATTTCATGCGGTACAGGATCTCGGACGACAACTGGACTTACTTGGCAGACACGCCTGTTCTCAACAGCGCTAACGATCGCCTGACATTTGACGGCTCATACCTCTACATGATCGGGGGCTACACCACCGTGCCAGCTACCTTCTTCATGCGCTACGAGGTCGATATTACGCCACCTGACGCGCCGGAACTCGTCTCGCCTGCGAATGGTGCGGCTATCACGGATAACACTCCCACGTTTGTGTGGAACTCTGTGGCCGACCCGAGCGGCGTGACCTACCAGATCCAGATCGACGACAACTCCGATTTCAGCTCCCCGGTCTACTCTGCTATTGACCTCACCGAGAACACTTACACCGTGCCTGGCGAGTTGCCAATGTTCACCCAATTCTTCTGGCATGTCCGGGCTGTGGATGGGGTCGGCAACGTCGGCGACGGGAGCGGGACGTGGGACTTCACGGTGGTTCCAATGGGCGCGATCGGTGTGCTGCTCATGCCGCTTCTAATGCTTCTGCCGTTCGCGTTTATGCTAAGGCGCCAGAACAGACGATACCACTACTGAGCTGATGAGACTTCTGCATTGCTGTCCTGTACTTTTATTCTAGATTTTTTTAGTATAATTTTGTATAGCGCCGCCAAAGGGTTTATATACCCTCCAAAGACTTGTTTCAGTATAGAGGTTGGAATATGAGTAGGCCAAAAGGTGAAAGCAGCATGAGACATGCGGCACGGTTCTTTACAGTTATGTTCACATTTGTTCTGATCATCGGCGTGGCCGCGCCAGCGTTGGCGTCGAGTTGGACGCAGAACGACTGGAGCGGTGGGCCGACGACGCCAGAGCTCCAGGTCGGGACTTGGACTCCTTCTTACGATAACTTTTACAGGGGCGAGAACGTCGACTGGTCGGCCAGCGTGAGTTTGTTGCCGCAACCCTTGGGGGCGCAAGTGACTGAGAATAAAATAACGGTCGCCGATTCTTACGTGCGGGAAGACGTTCCTGATAATAATTTCGGGACAGCCACTTCAATGTATGTTGGACACTATATTCTTGGCACTGCGAGTGCTGAGAGGGGATATGTGAAGTTCGACCTCTCCGGTATCCCATCGGGCGTGACGATCACTGGGGCGAAGCTCTGGCTCTATAATTGGGGATACAGCAGCCCAGGAACCAGTGGATACGTGCGGGTCGAGCGCGTCGGCGATGACAGCTGGACGGAAGCTGGAATTAAATGGAGCAACCAGCCCGCTCGCACCGGGGTCCTCGTAGATAGCCAGTTGGTATCAGGCGATAACGTATGGAAATCATGGGGGTCATCGGCCCTCGCGAGCTTCGTGGAAGGCGAGCGCGCCGGCGACAAAGTGGTGAGCCTCGCTCTGATCGACCTCGAGGAAAACAATCCTGCTGACAACACGCTTCCTGGAAGCCACGGCGCCAGGTTCGAGTCCAAGGAATGGTCGAGCGGCGCATATTCGCCGAAGCTGGAAGTAACGTATGCATATAATGTTTTCAGGAACGGATGGTTCGAGTCATCGATATTCGACGCAGGGTCGAGCGCGGACTGGGGTGTCGTGACCTGGGACGCATCGACGCCGTCCTTCGGGGGCTCGGACACGTACGTTTATTCTAATGAGAATGTGAAGGGGACCGTCACGGACTTTGCGAACGAGCAGTCCGCCGGCGATGGTGGCGCGTACGCGACGCTGGCCGAGAGGGCGGTGGCCGGCGGTGGCGGCTCACCGGTTACGATTTTCAGCAACAACTTCTCTGATGCGACCGATGCCGATGCGCAATATGATAGTTGGCATGGTGGCAAAGATGGAACAACAGTTGATGATACCTCGTGGAAAAAACTTTCAAGCACAACAGGGGCCCCCAAGCAAGGCGCTGGAAGGCTAGGTTTGTTGCCTTCCTCCGCTGTTACAGATCCGTTCATTAATTCAACATCCTTTGCGACAACTGGTTACAACAGCATCAAAATTTCGTTTATATGGGCTCGGGAAACTAACACAAGTGATACTAGAACAACCACCTTTGATACATATTGGTCAACAGATGGTACTACTTGGACCAAAATTGACGGAGCTAGTTACGCTCCGGATACCGAGGGGAATTCAAAAACGATCTCTGATCTATCAGTTGGTTCTGATGCTCAGGTAGGAAACAAGCCAACTGTATACATCAAATGGCGGTCTGCAGGTCGTGGTGGCGGAAGCGGTTCTTCTAAAAAAGTCAGCTTCGATACCGTGGTGATCACCGGAACTTCTACTACTGGAGGCACAAACACTTATGATATGGAGATCCGCGAGAACATCGACGGCATCCCATCAGCCGTCACATACACCCTCCAGATGAGGTACAAGAAACAGAACACGAACGATAACTTCCGGATTGAGGTCTGGAACGGCTCCGCTTGGAACGCGCGGGGCGACAACCTGACATCCACAAGCTGGACGGACTGGAGCTACGTGCTGCTCGGCAGCGAGGTCATCGGCGGCCAAGTTCGGGTTCGAAAGGTGGACGAAAATTCAAGCTCGACCGCCCAAGACAACCTGCTCATCGACTACCTGAGGGTCCGGGCCGCCCCGTGGTCGACATCGATCGTGGTGAAGCTGCGCTCTGGTGACGACACCGACCCGTTCGGCGGCGGCTGGAGCGGCTGGTACGAGCACACCAACGGCACGGAGAACCCGTCCCTGCCGGCCGGACGCTACGTGCAGTACAGGGTCGAACTCTCCACGACCAACGAGTTCGTGACGCCGGTGCTCGAGAGCGGTTCCGTTGACATCGAATACGAGATCATAGACAATACGCCGCCTGAGGCACCGAAGCTTATCCACCCGGAGAATTGTAGGGATATCCTGGACAACACTCCGACGTTCGAGTGGACTACTGTGACTGACCCGAGTGGCGTCATGTACGAGATTTGGATCGACAACGACATCGATTTCAGCTCCCCTGTCTACGTTGCTCTAGAGTCGGAGAACGCTCACACCCTACCCGATGAGAACGCGCTAGAGTTGTGCGTCCATTACTGGTGGAGGGTCCGAGCATGGGACGGCGCGATGAATGTCGGCGAGTGGAGCGAGGAGTGGCATTTCCATGTGGTTCCGATAGGCGCGATCGGTGTACTGCTCATGCCGCTTCTAATGCTTCTGCCGTTCGCGTTTATGCTAAGGCGCCAGAACAGACGATACCGCTACTGACGATCTAGCTGCGCTGGCTTTTACTGCTTTTATGTATTTGGCCAGTCAGTCCACGCTTTTTGTCTAATTTTGTATAATCACGTCAGAACACATAATAACGTCAGGGTAGCAGCTAGAAATGTAGTTGGTGGTAGATTGAAAGGGCACTTCCTACGTGGGCAGCGGTACGTTTGGGTCCGAGCGGCAGTTGTCGTACTTTGTTTTACATTTATCTTTTCTATAGCCCTCAACATCCCCCGGAGCACGGCTCAAGCCGTGGTGCTACTGACGTTTAGTTCGTCATCCAATACGGTATCCGCAAGTTCATCTCCGAGCTTTCCAGAAAACTTTACAATTATAGTGCTGCCAGATACACAATTTTACTCTAAGGTCTATGCGTGGATTTTTGAAAACCAGACTGAGTGGATAGTCCAAAAAGAGAACGAGTATAATATCGTCTTCGTGACTCATCTGGGCGACATCGTTGACACTTATAATGATAATAACCAATGGCGAAATGCCGATAACGCTATGAGAATCTTGGACAATAAAGTTCCCTACACAGTATTGCCTGGAAATCACGATATGTTCGGGAATAGCAGCGCCCCGATATACGAGAGCTATTTCCCAGCCTCGAGATACGAGAATTACTCCTACTGGGGCGGAAGCTACGACCCCAGCTCCGCGAACTCTTCATCCCCAAACATGAATAACTACCAGTTGTTCTCGTGGGGCGGGATGGATTTTATAACACTTAGTTTGCAGTATGAACCCCCAGCCGATGTGCTGAGCTGGGCAGACAATGTTTTAAATAATTATTCAAACAGGAGAGCGATCATTTCGACGCATTCGTATCTTAACCCAGATGGAAGTTTGACAGACACCGGCGGCTCGGAGATTTACAATAAAGTGGTGGTTCCAGAAAACAATGTCTTCCTCGTCCTTTGCGGGCATATGACCGAATCCTGCACCAGGATCGACAACTTGGGCGGCAGGGTAGTATACCAGCTGCTTTCAGACTATCAAGACCTCCCCAATGGTGGTAACGGCTATCTAAGGATAATGGAATTCGTGCCAAGCGAGAGCACGATCTACGTAAAAACGTATTCGCCATACTTGGACAATTACATGACCGATCCCACAAATCAGTTCGAGCTGTCGTATCCAGAGGGACTATTAGCGCCGTCCCTTATATCGCCCAAGAATAACGAGGAACTCGTGGATAACACGCCGACATTCGAGTGGACTTCGGTGAGCAATCCGGGCGGCGTGACCTATCAGATCCAGATCAACGACAATGTTGATTTCAGCTCGCCGATCTACTTTGCTTCGGGCCTAGTCGAAAATACTCACATTCTGCCGGACGAGAACGCGCTCGCATTAGGTGTATACTTCTGGCGCGTCCGAGCTGTGGATAATGGGGGAAACGTCGGCCTTTGGTCATCCGTCTGGAGGTTGTTTATCACTACCGAAAATCGTTGGACGCAGGTGGACTGGGGGGGCGGGCCAACCAAGCCGTCGCTGCAGGTCGGGACTTGGGACAACACCTACGACAACTTCTACGACAACGAGAACGTAAACTGGTTGGTTGGCGTTAGGCTCGAGAATTACTTAACGCCGATTTCTGGCGTAGCAAATTATTTGGTCATAAGCGAGTTAGCGTCTCGTGGCCCCGGCGGGTCGACAGATGAGTTCGTTGAGCTGTACAACCCGACTGACGACGCCGTATCCATAGCGGGCTGGGATCTCCAATACTTTACACCAGGTACCGGTTGGACCACGGTGTTGCTCACGTACCCTTCTGGTGCAACGATTCCTGCATACAGCTTTTACCTCGCAGCAAATCCTAATGGTTATTCCCCGCCTGGTAGTGGGCCAGCCGCGGATTACTATACTGTTTTCAGTTTGGCGGATGGTAGTAATACTTCTCCAAGGGGGGTAAGGCTCAGGGATTCTTCTGGTCTGGTGATCGATACTGTCGTTTATGGAGGCGATGGGAATTATGCCCGCGCCGAGGCGGAGGGAGGTAGGACCGCACCTGGCGCCTCCGTGTCTCCACAGAGCGTCGAACGCAAGGCGCAAAACATTTCAACCGCAGCCTCGATGACGGCTGGCGGCACGGATGAAAATTCTGGTAATGGTTACGATTCAGGCAACAACTATAATGACTGGGTCAGACAGGATTTCCGCAACCCACAGAATTCTTCGAGCCCGCTAGAGTATCCAACGACTCCTCGGTTCAGGTTGGCTGGATGGTTCGAGTCTTCGATATTTGATGCCGAGTCGAGTGCTGACTGGAAGTTTATAGGATGGAGCGAGAGCAAGCCGTCTGGGACGAGCATTGTTGTGAAGGCGCGTACGGGCGGTGACGACGACCCGTACGACGGCGGGTGGAGCGACTGGTACCAGCATACTAATGGCGCGGAGAACGCTTCGATGCCGGACAATCAATATTTCCAGTACAGAGTCGAGCTTTCTACTACCGACAACACCAAGACGGCCGAGCTCCTCGACATACTGATCAACTACCTTGATAGTACGCCGCCTCCAACTCCATCCCTCATCTCGCCCGAGAATGGCGCGGAGATCTTGGACAACACTCCGACGTTCGAATGGACCTCTGTGACCGACCCGAGTGGCGTGACCTACCAGATCGAGATCGACGACAACGAAGATTTCAGCTCGCCGGTATACTCCGAGATTGATCTCACTGGGACCACCCTCACCCTGCTTGACGAGGACGCGCTCCCAATGTTCATCCAATTCTTCTGGCGCGTCCGGGCTGTGGATGGGGTTGGCAACATCGGCGACTGGAGCGAGGAGTGGAACTTCAGGGTAGTTCCGATAGGCGCGGTCGGTGTACTGCTCATGCCTCTGCTACTGCTGTTGCCGTTCGCGCTGATGCTCCGGCGCCAGAACAGACGATACCACTACTGAGCTGATGAGACTTCTGCGTTGCTGCCCTGTTATTTTATTCTAGATTTTTTTAGTATAATTTTGTATAATCACATCAGAACGCATATTTAACACCTAGGCGACAGCTAAAAATGAAGTTGGTGGTAGAATGAAGGGGCGCTTCCTGTGTGGGCAGCGGGACGTTTTGGCTCGGGCGGCAGTTGTCGTACTCTGTTTTACATTTATCTTTACGCTTTACCCGATGTTGACCCCCGAGGTACGTGCGTGGTCTGGGACCACCCACGAATTTGTAGCCTCGCAGGCTATCGCGCTCATGCCCCATAGTTATGACTGGTTTTTCTCGACATATTCAAGTACCATCGTGAGCTATTCCACCAAGCCCGACGCTTGGAAAAGCAGCGACCCAAATGAGGGGTACAGACATTATTACGACTACGATCTGTATATCACTCATACTCATTCAGAACAACAACAGCCTGCAAATGGTGTGCTGCCTTGGGCTCTTGAGGACAACTTCAACATGCTCGTACAGTACTTGAGGAACAGCGACTGGACTCATGCGGCGCAGCTCGCGGGCGTAATTTGTCACTACACAGGTGACGCCTCCATGCCGCTTCACGCGACGTCTGATTATTGGCTTGGCGGCGCACACACAGATTATGAGACTGAAGTAAACGGTCACCTAGGCGAAATTACAATTTCGAGCTACGTGCCCCATGAGCTTGGAAACGTATTCGACGCAACTATGGCAACGCTCGTGGATAGCTACGGGTACACGGACAGCACTCATACTGATCCCACTAAGCTTAGTTACTGGTTACTGCAGCCTCAACCCTTCTGGAACTATGATACCGTGCGGAGTATCACGCAGAGCAGGTTGAACGCAGCGGTTCAGCTCACGGCAAACGTGTGGTACACCGCAATGGTTCAAGCAGGAACCCCATTGCTCATCTGGCCCGAAAACGGTGTGTATCTCTTTGACATCACGCCGACTTTCGTTTGGACTTCCGGGATTGACCCGAGCGGCGTGACCTACCAGATTCAGATTGACGACGATGCCAGTTTCAGTTCGCCGGTCTACTACGCTGTGGACCTCACTGAAAACACTCGCACGCTACCGGATGAGAACGCGCTCGCGCTGGGCACGTACTTCTGGCGGGTCCGAGCTAAGGATGGCGCGGGAAATGTAGGCAATTGGTCATCCGTTTGGACGTTCTTTGTTTGTACCCAAACTAGTTGGGTGCAGACGGACTGGAAGGGCGGGCCGAAGCCGGAGCTGCAGGTCGGGACTTGGGACAGCACCTACGACAACTTCTACGACAACTACAAAGTCGACTGGTCGCAGGCCGGCAAGGTAACGCTGAAGGCGTTCCCTGGATCACAACAAGTGACAGAGAATCGCACACCACCGGCCGCTGATTCTTACGTGCGCGCTTCTAGTGTTGGCAGTAATTACGGTACTTCCACCAGTATTTATGTTGGCTATTCTAGTGGCGCTCAGAGGGGATATGTGAAGTTCGACCTCTCTTTCATCCCATCGAACAGGATGATAATCCAGGCGAAGCTCTGGGTCTATAATTACAGTGTGTCTGGAGGTGGCGCGTATGTAAAAGTGGAGCGCGTCGACGATGACAGCTGGACGGAGAGTGGGATAACTTGGAGCAGTCAGCCAGCCCGCACGGCGCTCCTCGTCAGTCCCCAATCAGTGAATAGTGGCACTACTTGGTACTCATGGACCTCCTCGACCTTCACGAGTTTCGTGGCCGCGCAGTATGATGGCGACAAGCTTGTGAGCCTTGCCCTGATCGATAACGGGGAAAACAGCGGTTCTAACCACTACGCTCGGTTTAATTCCAAGGAGTACTCAAGCGGCACATATGCGCCAAAGCTTGAGGTCACATACCTAAATGCTTTTTACGAAAATGGTTGGTTCGAGTCCTCGATATTCGATGCTGGCAAGGTCGTGGAATGGAGGTCTATAAGCTGGAGCGAGAACAAGCCGTCTGGGACGAACATTGTGGTGAAGGCGCGCACGGGCGGCGACAACGACCCCCGCGACGGCGGGTGGAGCGGATGGTACCAGCACACAAACGGCTCCGAAAACACCTTGATGGAGAATGGACGCTACATTCAGTACAGGGTCGAACTCTCCACGACCGACAACACCAAGACGCCGGAGTTCTTCGAAATAATTCTCGTGTACGAGTTCGACAACACGCCACCTTCGCCGTCGCTTGTCTCGCCCGAGAATGGTGTGGAGCTCTTGGATAACACGCCGACGTTCGAGTGGACTTCCGTGACCGACCCGAGCGACGTGACGTACCAGATTCAGATCGACGACAACTCCGATTTCAGCTCGCTGGTCTACTCTGCGATCTACTTGGCTGACAACGCCCACACTTTACCAGACGCGAGCGCGCTCGCACTAGGCAAGTACTATTGGTATGTTCGTGCGAAGGATGGGGTCGGCAACACCGGGCCATGGAGCGAGGAGTGGAATTTCACGGTCACGACGAGCGTTTCGTTCACCCTCAATCTTCGGGCGGGCTGGAATATGGTGTCGTTCCCTGTCTTGCCGGATAACGCGGATCCGGACTCGGTGTTCCCTGGGTATTATTTAATGTACAGGTGGAATGCGGCGAGCCAGTCGTACGTCTTATGTGGTGGGAGCTCGGTCGAACCGGATGAGCCTATTGCGCCGGGTGTTGGATATTGGGTTAACGTCCTCGCAGCTGAGAATGTTGTGGTAAGTGGAACTCCGGTCGATAACTTGACATTGTCGCTGAGCAAGGGCTGGAACTTGATTGGGTCGCCTTGGGGTGGGGCGAGCATAGCCGACCCAGACGACACTCCAGACGGCTCCGTCCTTCCATCCGCGTTCACTTGGGATGGTAGCGCGTATGAGCTTACTACGGATCTCGTGGCAGGTGCTGGATACTGGGTAAATGCTCTGAATGATTGTGTGTTAAGACTACCGGGTGGTGTGTGACCGATTCGAGCGGCGTGACTTGCCAGATTTAGATCGACGGCAACGATGATTTCAGCTCGCTGGTCTACTTCGATGTGAACCTCACTGAAAACACTCACACTCTGCTGGACGAGGACGCGCTCGCATTGTTCGTCCAGTACTTCTGGCGCGTTCGCGCGAAGGATGGGGTCGGCAACATCGGCGACTGGAGCGAGGAGTGGAACTTCAGGGTAGTTCCGATAAGCGCGGTCGGTGTACTGCTCATGCTGTTGCCGTTTGCACTGATGCTCAGGCGGCAGAATAGGAGATATCCCAAAGTTCGCATGCCGTGATCGATCACTATTAGTGATTGTTTTTTGTATATTTTAGTATAAAATTGACAGGCAGTTTAAATAGAGATACATTCAAACTTAAATAGATGGTGCGATGAGAAAGGGCTCTTCGATGTCGGCGTGTAGGCGATATATCGCGTTGGGGCTAGTGGCAGTCTTATTCGCCAGTGTTTTAACGATGGGTTCAGTTCCTGCAACTGCAGCCTCCGAATCTTTCAGCGCCACTCAGCATACGACCTCCGCCCACGACAAGAAGTATCCGCAGCTACAAGTGGTCGGAGACAAAATCTACTATGTCTGGCAGGAGTTCGATGGCTCGTATTATCAGATCTGGACCGCCACCATGAACACTGATGGCACTGGCTGGTCCGATGTTCAGCGTACGACCTCCACCTACGGCGGCAAGTTCTATCCTCAGCTTCAGGTGGTCGGGGGTACAATTCACTACGTCTGGGAGGAATACGACGGCTCCAACTACCAGATCTGGACCGCCAGCATGAACACTGATGGTACTGGCTGGTCTGCCACCCAGCGCACGACTTCCTTATACTATAAGCATAATCCTCAGCTCCAAGTGGTCGGCGACAACGTCTACTACGCTTGGTCCGAGTACGATGGCTCGCGCTATCAGATTTGGACCGCTGTACTGAACTTGCTTGACAACACTTTCACCGCCACAAAGCGCACGGACTCCCCATACGACAAGTCCGAGCCACAGCTCCAAGTGGTCGGGGACATCATCCACTACGTCTGGCGCGAATACGATGGCTCGTACCACCAGATCTGGACGGCCACAATGAATACGAATGGGACGGGCTGGTCCGCTGTCCAGCGCACGACGTCATTCTATGGCAAGTACCATCCAGAGTTCCAGGTGGTGGGGGACACCATCCACTACGTCTGGCAGGAGTTCGATGGCTCGTATTATCAGATCTGGACCGCTGCGCTGAGCTTGCTGGATAACACATTCACCGCCGCCAAGCGAACGGATACCCCATACTACTTTAAGCATACTCCACGGCTCTGTGTGGTCGGGGACAGTATCTACTACGTCTGGCGTGAAAACGATGACGCATATGGACAGATTTGGACCGCCACCATGAACACTGATGGCACGGGTTGGACTGCCACCAAACGCACGACCTCCACGTACGACAAGTGCGAGCCGCAGCTTCAGGTGGTCGGTGGCCAGATCCACTACGTCTGGCAGGAATCAGATGGCACATACTACCAGATATGGACCGCCGTGATGAGTGTTCCGTTTACTCTTGAACTTCGGGCGGGCTGGAATATGGTATCGTTCCCTGTCCTGCCGGATAACACGAATCCGCATTCGATATTTCCTGGGTATTATGCGATGTACAGGTGGGACGCGGCGAGTCAGTCGTACGTCTCATGCACGGATGATCCTATTGCACCGGGTGTTGGATACTGGGTTAACGTCCTCGCGGGCGAGAATGTTGTGGTAAGTGGAACTCCGGTCGATAACTTGACATTGTCGCTGAGCAAGGGCTGGAACTTGATTGGGTCGCCGTTAGGAGGGGCGAGCATAGTCGACCCAGACGACACTCCAGACGGCTCTGTCCTTTCATATGCGTACACTTGGACGGGCAGCGGGTACGTGTCCACTCAGCAGCTTGTGGCGGGCAAGGGATACTGGGTAAATGCTCTGAATGATTGTGTGTTAAGACTACCAGGTGGTGGGTAGATTGAAAGGGCGCTTATTTGGCCGGTTGTCATTCGATTTTAGTATATTTTTATATAGCGTCACCAAATGGTTTATGTACCCTTCAAATACAGTTTTAGTGAGGCTGGAAAATGGGTAGACCAGAAGGTGGAAGCAGCATGAGATACACGGCACGGTTATTCATAGTTGCATTTGCATTTGTTTTGATCATAGGTGTGGCCGCGCCAGCGTTGTCGGTGAGCTGGACGCCTAAGATTTTAAGTGAATTCACCGCGGTCAACCCAACCAATTGGTCTGCTTCTGTTGTGGCATCGATTACAGGTACTAGTGATAGTGCGACTTTTGGGGTTAGGCCTAGTGCGACGGGTGGGTTTGACCCAGCGTATGATTCTCCCGAGCCGCCTGCGCCGCCGACTTCGAGGTATATTAGTGCTTACACTTATTATTCGGCTAATCCGACCGGTTATAAGAGCTTGGACATGAGTTATATAGCTCCTGATAACGATCTCGTGTGGGATCCTCTCAGGATAAAGTACGTTAATGAGGATGATCCGGACACACCAATAGACATAACTCTCACGTGGGATATCAGCGACATCCCGACCAGTTACAGCGTCTGCCTCTATAAAGGTGCGAGTTTGGTGGCTGATATGAGGGCGGTCAGTAGTTATATGTTCAGTGCTGCCCCAAGCACTACTGCATTCAAGATAGTCGTCAGTCGTCCAGCCCTGGTTTCGCCGACACCCGGGAGTATCGTGTCCCCCACCCCAACGTTCACGTGGACTTCAGTGAGTGACCCAAGCGGCATCACATACCAGATTCAGATCGACGACAGCGAAGATTTCAGCTCGCCGGTCTACGACGTTGCGGGCCTCACTGGCACTACCCTCACACTACCTAGTGAGGACGCGCTCGCAGTGGGCGCGTATTTCTGGCACATCGAAGCGAAGAATGGGTCGAACGAATTCCGCGGCTTGAGCGACACGTGGAACTTCACGGTAGTTCCGATAGGCGCGGTCGGTGTACTGCTTATGCCTCTGCTCATGCTGTTGCCGTTTGCACTGATGCTCAGGCGGCAGAATAGGAGATACCCCTAAGTTCGCATGCCGTGATCGATTACTGTTAGTAATATTTTTGTCTAATTTTGTATAATCACGACAACACTTTTAAGCACAGGGTAGCAGCCAGGATATAATGTAGCTGGTGGTAGATTGAAAGGGCACTTTCCTCGTGAGCAGCAGGAAGTTTGGGTCCGAGCGGCAGTTATGGTACTATGCTTTTCATTCGTCGTTTCTATAGCTTCCCTCTGCATTTCTCGGAGCGCGGCTCAATCCGCTTACGTGAAATCGGTGACGATGAGCGGGAGCGGCGGCGACAATTGGGTGGATGACCCGACAGATGCGCCGGTGAGTGGGGGGTATGGTGAGGCGATAGTTGGCGCTCAAGGCAAGATCTATCTGGCACAAACTTCTAATGCCACTACCGCAGATTACTTCTACTGCTACGACCCATTGACGAACGCGTGGTCATCGTTGTTGAGCGTGAGCGGGCTGCCGGGTGGTGGAACCGGGGATTTCAGGAATGGCACGGCGTTGGTCTGGGACAACGGCGATTACATCTATTCGCTCTTGGGGGGAAGTTATGGCGATGGCGACGGTGACCGTTATTTCTTCTACAGGTACTCGATCAGCGGCAACTCTTGGACGGCCATGGCGAGCACCACTCCGGCTGCGAGTGAGCAGCAGAGTGCCGGCGGGGCTCTGACATGGGTTCCTGGTTTCGTGTTGGGTGTGAGTGACGACAACTTTATCTATGCGTTCGCTGGAAATCCAAGTGGAAGTTCTCACAGACGGAACTTCCTCTGCTACAGCGTCAAATACAATAACTGGACGCGGATGGCGGACGCCCCGGGAGGTGTGGATGACGGCGGCTCCTTAGCATGGGTCGGGAATAATTACATCTACGCTTTGCAGGGTGAATGTGATGAAAGTGGTTACAATGATGCCGCTTGGCGCTATAATATCATCACAAACACTTGGGACCTGACCGGCAAGTTCGCGACCGAGGTGGGGGACGGTGGCTCCATGATCTGGACAGGTGGAGATTATATTTATGCGACAAGTGGATGTACTAGTGGTGAAGATTATCGGGGCAATTTCTATCGCTACAATTTTAAGACAGGGCTCCTCAGCCAGACCGATTGGGTGCGCCTCGCCGACTTGCCAGAGGGCATAGGCTATTTCGTTGGTTGCAGGATAGGCTTCACTTGGACGAGTGTTGGCTCTTTAGATGGAGATATCTATGGATGGCGCGGTACGAGTGGCAGTTACAAGTTCTGGAAATACAATCCAGAGATCCCTAGTACAAGCTGGATGCAGACCGACTGGAAGGGCGGGCTAACCAAGCCTACGCTACAGGTCGGAAAGTGGACTGATAGTTACGACAACTTCTACGACAACGAGAACGTCAATTGGTTGCAGGCGGGCAAGATAATGCTCGAGAATGTTCCTGGCTCACCACCACCTGGCATAGCGGATAACGTGGTCATAAGCGAGTTCGCGACTCGTGGGCCGTCCGGTGCCTATGACGAGTTCGTTGAGCTGTATAACCCGACGAGCAGCGATGTAAGTATAGGTGGCTGTATATTTGAATATTATGATGGTAGCGATTGGTCGTATAGTTATTATGGTGTTTACATCGGTACGATCCCCAGTGGTGCAACGATTCACGCGCACGGCTTCTACCTATGGGGGAATGAGAATGCTACACCAGGTGCTAGATATTCAGGGACGGTTAGGCCAGATTGGAGCACAGCTGGTAAGGGCTTAAAGGATGATACTCCGGCTGGTAGTCCGAGGGGGATAAGACTCAAAACTGCAGACAACATTAATGTGATCGACACCGTCGTCTTCGAAGGCGATGGTAATACCGCCAACGTCAATGCTGAGGGCGGAAGGACTGCCCCCAACATCGGTACCAACGTAACCAACAGCGTCGAGCGCAAGGCGCAGAACAGCTCAATTGCGGCCTCCTTGTCTGAACCAGACGGCGCGGATGCGTTTAATGGGAATGGTTACGATACCGACAACAACGCTAATAACTGGGTCAGGCAGACGAATATCCGCAACCCTGAGAACTCAGCTAGCCCGCTTGAATATCCGCCGAGTGTAACGTTTAAATCGGCCGGCTGGTTCGAGTCCTCGATATACGACGCTGGCGAGTTCATGGACTGGAAGGAAGTACGTTGGAGCGAGAGCACGCCTTCGGGGACGGACATCATCGTAAAGTTGCGTACTGGTAATGACAACAACCCGTACAACGGCGGGTGGAGCGGCTGGTACCAGCACACCAACCACACGGAGAACTCCCTGATGCTGAACAGCCGATACGTTCAATACCAAGTTAAGTTCTCGACTACAAACGAAACCACGACGCCACAATTATTTGATATACTGATTAGCTACGATATCAGTACCGACAATACGGCTCCTCCGGCTCCAGCCCTCGTATCGCCCAGTAATGGGGCGGTCCTGTCGGATAACACTCCAACCTTCGACTGGACTTCTGTGTTCGACCCGAGTGGCGTCACCTACGATATTCAGGTGGATAACGATCCAAGCTTCTCATCGCCCGAGGTGAACGTCGCTGGGCTGATCAGTAACACCTACACTTCACCTGTGCTTGCGGACGAGAACTATAGCTGGCGCGTGCGCGCCGTGGATGGCATGGGAAATGTCGGCAATTGGTCGTCCGTCCGGACTTTGCTGATCTACAGCAGGCCCTATTGGACGCAGACGGACTGGAGTGGCGGGCCGACGAAGCCGTCGCTGCAGGTCGGGACTTGGACACCCTCTTACGTCAACTTTTACGACAACGAGAACGTCGACTGGTCGGCCGGCGTGAAGCTGAGGCTGCAGCCATCAGGAGTTTACAGAAATGGATGGTTCGAGTCCTCGATATTCGACGTCGGGTCGAGCGCGGACTGGGGCGTCGTGACTTGGAGCGCATCGACGCCATCGCAAGCGTTCGTGGACAACTACATGTACGTTTCTTCTTATGCTGCCGTGAAGGGGACCGTCACGGACTTTGATAACGAGAAGGCCGAGGATGGCAACTCCGCGACGCTGGCCGAGAGACAGGTGGCCAGCGGCGGCGGTGGCAGCGTGACCATCAGCACTCAGGATTTTTCAACCTGCACTACTAATGGCGCTCCTGCTCCGCCGCCGGTTGGCTGGACGAGTGTATCCCCCGCCCTTCAATCAAATACCGGCACACAGAATCATACCCCCAGCCCAGCCCCAGCGTGGTCTATAAGGATAAATGCTGCAGGCACAGGTGTACTTACATCCGATACGATTAATTACACCGGCTACGTTAATCCCGATGTAAGTTTCTGGTTCAGGGGCACGAGTTCAGCAGTTGGCACTACAAAATTATATTATTCTATTAGCGGAGGAGCATGGGTTCTCATATATACTCAGACCCCTTGGCCCAACGACAGCGCCTTTCACCTATATACTGTTTCAGATATTACCGCATTGAATGGCCTGAGCAGTGTCAAATTCAAGTGGGAGTTTATTCGCACCGGGGGTACTAGTAACTCATGTGACGATATTACATTTACTGCCGATGTTGCTAGTGTAAACAAGTATGACATGGAGATCAACGAGAACATCGACGGCATCCCATCGGCTGACACTCAAACCCTCCAGTTGAGGTACAAGCTAGCGAACACGAACGATAACTTCAGGGTCCAGGTCTATAATGGGTCCACTTGGGAAAATAGGGGCTCAGCCCTGACATCCACAAGCTGGACGGACTGGAGCTACTCGCTGTTGGACAGCGAGGTCATCGGCGGCAAGGTGCAGGTGAGGTTCGTCGATAACAACCCGAACTTGACCTCTCAGGACAACCTGCTCATCGACTACCTGAGGGTCAGAAGCTACTCCGCACCGTGGTCGACATCGATCGTGGTGAAGGCGCGGACGAACACGACTCCGGGCGACAGCAACCCATACGACGGCGGCTGGAGCGGCTGGTACCAGCAATCCAACGGTGTTGAGAATACCCTGATGGAGAACGGCCGCTATGTGCAGTACAGAGTCGAGCTCTCGACGACGAACGAGAACCAGACGCCGGTGCTCCAGAGCGGTTCTGTTGTGATCTACTACACGGGGGACACTACGCCGCCTCCGACGCCATCACTCGTTTCGCCTTCCAACGGCACGATCACCAGTGATAATACCCCGACGTTCGAGTGGACTTCCGTGAGCGATCCGAGCGGCGTCACCTACACGCTTGAGATAATCGGGTGGCTGACCAAGACTGGGTTGACCAGCCCGACCTACACGCTCGCGAGTGACGAGGCTCTTCCAGATGGAACTTACTCTTGGCACGTCCAGGCCGTGGACGGCGCGGGGAATGTTGGCGAGTGGTCTGAGTCTTGGACGTTAACGATAGACACTACAGCTCCTGCGAAGCCATCGCTTGTCTCGCCCGCGAATGGTGCGAATATCTTTGACAATACTCCGACGTTCGAGTGGACTTCGGTGACCGACCCGAGCGGCGTGACCTACCAGATCCAGGTCGACGACAACGATGATTTCAGCTCGCCAGTCTACTATGCTGTGGACCTCACCGCGATCACCCACACTCTGCCGGACGAGAACGCGCTCGCATTGTTCGTCCAGTACTTCTGGCATGTCCGAGCGAAGGACGGGGTTGGCAACATCGGCGACTGGAGCGAGGAGTGGAACTTCACGGTAGTTCCAGTGGGCGCGATCGGTGTACTACTCATGCCTCTGCTACTACTGCTACCATTCGCGTTGATGCTCAGGCGCCAGAACAGGTGGTATCAATGAGATATGCGGCACGGTTATTCATAGTCATGCTTACGTTTGTTTTGATAGTAGGTGCGGCTGCGTCAGTTGCCGCTTGGACTGGGACAGTTACTCATACTTCGACGGCCGACTTCAGCACTGGGACGCTCGAGAACCTGACTGCGGCTGGGGATGAGGTAAACCTTGGTGCAAACGTGGGTGCTGGGCAGCAGTGGACGCAAGCGACCGCGTCTGCAGGCTGGAGCGTGAGAAGTGCCCACACGTCGGTCGTATTCGACAACAAGATGTGGGTGATTGGCGGGTATCAAAGCGGCGTTGGCGGTAAAAATGATGTTTGGTACTCATCTGATGGTGTTACTTGGACGCAAGCGACCGCGTCTGCAGGCTGGAGCGCGAGAATGGATCATACATCAGTGGTTTACGACGGAAAGATGTGGGTAATTGGCGGGCACCTTACAGTTGGATATAAAAATGATGTTTGGTACTCATCCGATGGTGTTACTTGGACGCAGGCGACTGCGGCTGCGGGATGGAGCGATAGAGCCGGTCATTCATCAGTGGTATTCGACAACAAGATGTGGGTGATGGGTGGATTCAGAAGCGCTGAGGAACTCTATAGCGACGTTTGGTACTCATCTGATGGTGTTACTTGGACGCAAGCGACTGCGGCCGCAGGATGGGGCGATAGACGTGGCTTTACTTTGGTCGTATTCAATAATAAGATGTGGGTGATCGGCGGGGATAGTTACGCCGCCACCGCCAAGAATGATGTGTGGTACTCCTCCGATGGTGTTACTTGGACGCAAGCGACTGCGGCCGCAGGATGGGGTGCACGAACCGGACATTCATCAGTGGTATACAACAACAAGATGTGGGTAATCGGTGGACGTGAAAACATTACAGAAATTAACGACTACTGCAACGACGTTTGGTACTCATCTGATGGTGTTACTTGGACGCAAGCGACCGCGTCTGCAGGCTGGAGCGCGAGAATGGATCATACATCAGTGGTTTACGACGGAAAGATGTGGGTAATTGGCAGCGGAGTTAAAAATGATGTGTGGTACTCATCCGATATCTACTTCTCCTTGGGCACCCTCACCTCCACCGTGCTCGACAACACAGATTTCAACATCACCTCGGCAACTGCCTCTTGGAACGCCAGCGTGCCTGCTGGAACCTCCATCGCAGTCTACCTCTCAAACAACAACGGCGCGACGTGGGAGGACGTCCAGAACGGCGTCCAGCACGCTTTCGCTTTCACGGGCTCGGCTCTAAGGTACTGCGTCACGTTCACCACCACGGACAACACCAAGACGCCGGAATTATTTGATATACTAATCAACTACAACCTCGACAATACGCCGCCCCCAACTCCGTCACTCATCTCACCCTCGAATGGCGAGAATATTCTGGACAATACCCCGACTTTCGAGTGGACCTCCGTGACTGACCCGAGCGGTGTCACATACCAGATTCAGATCGATGACAATTGTGATTTCAGCTCGCCGGTCTACGCCGTGAATCTCACCGAAAACACTCACACCCTGCTGGACGAGAACTCGCTTGCGTTGGGCACATACTTCTGGCGCGTTCGAGCTGTGGATGAGGTTGGCAATGTCGGCGACTGGAGCGAGCAGTGGAACTTCACGGTTGTTCCGGTGGGCGCGATCGGTGTACTGCTCATGCCGCTGCTTATGCTGTTGCCGCTCGCGCTGATGCTTTGGCGTCAGAACAGGCGATACCACTACTGACTCACGTGTTTTGACGATTCCATTTCACGATTGTGTATAATTTTAAGAATGCTTTAAATAGGTAAACTCCAATTTTATATGGGCCGGGTAGAAAATGAAGACTTGTATACCGCGTTGGGTAGCGGTGGTTCTTATTGTGCTAACATTCATGGGTCATGCAGCTAGAACTTTGAGGGTGGCTAAGTGAGTAGACTGGGATCGAAGCGTGCGTGCGCGAAACTTAAAATCTCACCAAACAGGGTCGGCTCGTTAACGCTCGCGCTGGTATTTATAATTGTACCCGCAATATCGGCGCTCTTCTCCGCGACCGCGCCTCTAGCATCGGCGAATCCAGGGTGGTGGAACGCGAGCTGGACCAGACGGAGGCCAATCACGATAACTGGCACGCACCCGGAGAACTATCAGATCAGAATCGTGATCCCCTACGATAACGACATGCGGGCCGACTACGGCGACCTACGCTTCTTGGAAAACGAGGCGTCGGGCGTGCTGAGCTACTGGGTCGAGAATTACACAACCGACAACGTGACGGTCTGGGTGAGGCGCCTTGAAAATTATGATGGCACAATTTACGTCTACTACGGCAATCCAAGCGCGGAGAGTGAGAGCAACGGGCCCGCGACTTTTGAGCTGTATGATGTCACAGGGCTGGTGGGATTCTGGCACTTCGATGAGGGCTCCGGGACCACCGTCCACGATGAGACGAACAACAACCAAGGAACGGTTCATGGTTCAGCTTGGGTCGATGGAAGATACGGAGAAGGTTTAACATTCGATGGAATCGACGATTACGTTAATGTTCCAAATTCTCCTTCCCTCTCGGTTTCAGAATACTCCGTTTCCCTTTGGGTTAAAAATGGTCCCTTGCTCAGCAACGAAAGGGTTTTGATAACCAAGGGTGTAGACAATTTACCCTATCGCATTTCTGTTCTCCCTGATAATATGGTGAAGTTTAGTGTACAAAATGCAGCTCACAATTTTGCGAGAGTGGGAAGCATAACTCTTGAGAACGGGGAAACCAACTTGGGCTCATCAGTCATAGATCCGAAAGGAGAGTTCGCGTATTTCAGTACCGCCACATCCCCACCAAGGGTGGTCAAGGTGAGGCTGAGCGATTTCACGAGGGTGGGTGGCATAATACTTGAGAACGGGGAAAACCACGCGGTGGCGGCGGCTATAGATCCGGCGGGAGAGTTCGCATACTTTGGCACTTGGAGGCGCCCAGGAAGGGTGGTCAAGGTGAGGCTGAGCGATTTCACACTGGTGGATAGCATAACATTTGAGGATGGTGAAGATCTGCTTGACACGGCGGCTATGGATCCGAAAGGGGAGTTTGTGTACTTTGCTACTCACACAGCTCCGGCAAAGATAGTGAAGGTGAGGTTGAGCGATTTCACGAGGGTGGGGAGCCTGACACTCGAGAATGATGAAAACTACGTGATATCAGCAGTCATAGATCCAAATGGGGAATTTATCTATTTTGGCACCCGCCAGAATCCAGGAAGGGTGGTCAAGGTGAGGCTGAGCGATTTCACGAGGGTGGGGAGCCTGACACTCCCGAGCGGTGAGGGCCACCTACGGTCAGCAGCTATCGATCCAAGAGGGGAGTTCGCATACTTTGGTACTTGGGGTCCAGTGAGTGTAATAAAAATTAGACTTGGTGATTTCACAAGGGTAGGGAGCATAACATTCCCGGGCGTGGAAAGCGGCGCCTTGGACTCGGCGATCATAGATCCGGCGGGAGAGTTTGCATATTTTGGCGCTTGGAGGGGCCCAGGAAGGGTGGTCAAGGTGAGGCTGAGCGATTTCACGAGGGTGGGGAGCGTAATATGTGAAAACGATGAGAACAGATTGGATCCGGTAGTAATGGATCCGAAAGGGGAGTTCGCATACTACGGTACCGATGTAGCTCCTGGAAGGATAGTGAAAGTGAGGCTGGCTGATTTTACCACCGATAACATTACTTCTTCCTCCACTCTTACGGGTGATTTTAAGCACGTTACTGTAACAAGGGATAATTCTTACATGAAAATTTTTGTGGATGGAAATTTGGAGACCTCCATAGCAGTAACCACACCTGCTCCGACTAACACGGAGGATTTGATGATCGGCTCTGCTGGGCAGTGGCGTGGTTATAATGGTAGGAGTGGAGGATTTTTCTCCACAGCTTTCAACGACGCAATAGACGAAGTACAAATTTACAATCGAACCTTAACGGAGGAAGAAGTTGGCATAATTGCTAAAAATTATACGCAAAAGATGGGGAACATTTTCAATGTCCGCAAGTTTGTTTATCCTGAGCCTACTGCGAGCGTGGGGGGTGAGGAGAAACTTTTGCCAGCGCCGAGCTTGGTTTCTCCCGAGAACAACGAGAATATCCTGGATAATACTCCGACGTTCGAGTGGACATCGGTGAGCGACCCGAGCGGTGTCACCTACCAGATCCAGATTGACAACGATGACAATTTCGGCTCCCTGGCTTACTTTGCCGTGGGCCTCGCCGAGAACGCTCACACCTTGCCTGACGAGAACGCGCTCGCGCTGGGCACGTACTACTGGCGCGTCCGCGCGAAGGATGGGGAGGGCAACATCGGGCCATGGAGCGAGGAGTGGAACTTTAGGGTAGTTCCGGTAGGCGCGATCGGTGTACTGCTCATGCCGCTGCTCATGCTGCTACCGTTCGCGCTGGTGCTCAGGCGCCAGAACAGGCGATATTGAGTTTGTATGTCGTGATCGATTACCGTTAGTAATGTTTTTGTCTAATTTTGTATAATCCAAAGAAATAGTTTAAATAAAGATGAGTTTAAACTTGAGTTCGAGAAGATGAAGAAAAATCTTATATATCGGTTGGCATTCTTTGCAATGGCCCTTATGCTGGTGGCGATGAGCAGCGCTCCAGCAGTGCGAGCTGACACTTGGGTCAATACGGGCAACCTGGGGGACGCGAGGCACGTCTATTCTCTGCTGTACGCGAACGATGGGGCAATATACGCGGGGACCGCGAGTGATGATGATCCTTGGGACTCCATTGGAGTGGTGTACAAAACCACAAATGGTGGGACCACATGGGCACCGACTGCAAGCCTCGGCGGCCTTGGGATCGTCGGGAATATTGAGACTATAATCCAGACCACCGGCGGGAGCATCGATAACAACATCTTCATCGGCACCGCCTGGGAGGGCAAGATATTCAAGACGAGCAATGGGGGGAACAGCTGGACCGAAGTGGTCGATCTCGCTGGAGTTGCGGAAGTCGACGTTCTTATTCAGGCGGCCAACGGCGACCTCTACGCCGGCACCCATTACACCGCGCCCGACGAGGCGCGAATCTACCGCTCGACCGACGGGGGTACAACTTGGAATGTAGTCGCCGCGCCCTCTATAGATGGTGACTTGAGCGGGATGACAGTGATCGAGTCCTTGATCCAAGCTTCCACAGGGTATTTCTACGCAACCGGTCTGCCCGGCCATGTCTGGCGGTCGGACAATGGTGACACCTGGGTGAAGGTGGGCGATAAGGACACCAATTTCGGGGGAGCATACAAAAACTACTCCTTGCTGGAAACATCCAACGGTTACATTTATGTGGCTACTCGCAGTCCAGCGGGCGTCTACCGCTCCACCGATAACGGTAGCACTTGGACCAAGGTGGCGGACAGCACAGAACTCGGAGGCAGCGTCACGAGATGCGACGGCCTCTATCAGGCGAGCAATGGCACCATCTACGTCGGCACCGACACGGGCAAAGTCTACCGCAGCACCGACGGGGACACCTGGGTCTTCGAGACTAATCTAGCGGGGGCCGGTCGGGTCAATGCAATCATCGAAGCGGCTCCGGGTTACATGTACGCTGGAACAAGTTACCAGGGAGATGTTTTCATGGTTCCGATAGGCGCGATCGGGGCCCTGCTCATGTCGTTGTTCATGCTTCTGCCGTTCGCGCTGATGCTCTGGCGCCAGAACAGACGATACCACTACTGACGACACGATCGTGCTTTTGCAACGAATTTTCATATTTACAACCTCAAGTGAAAGCGTAAATCTTACATCCTGAATTTTTTCAACAACTCCCTTGTCTGGATTATCTCGGTCCCTCCAACTTTCTTCAGCGCTAGAAGCCTTTTATCGCCCGTGACTAGGTAATCCGCTTTGCTCACGACCGCCGCCGCCAAAATTGGGGCATCTGTCCTGTCGCCGATCAGCTCAGCATATCTTCTTACGGACCTTCTATACGCGCGCCTGGATATCTTCTCATGTTTCACCGTGCGCAGGAAAAGTGGAAAAAGGACAGCTTGTTTGGGGAACTTCCTCCTCAGCGCTTCTTTTGCCTCGTCGATCACATCGCTGCTTAACATCGGCACAAATTTTCTGTCTATCGCCGCCTCCAGCAATTTTCTCTCGTTTCCGGCGAAGACCATGCCGGATATCAAAATGTTGGTGTCCAAGAAAACTTTCGGCTTTCCCGTCATCTCTTTGCCCGCCTGATCTCTTGGATGACCCTATCCAGCTCCCTTCGCGTGAGACCGATTTCTCTCGCACTGCGCTGAAATGCGTTCAGGATTTCTCTTGGGTCTACGCCTATCTTCTTCATCAGGATCAGGCCCCCAGCCTCGGTGACGTAGAGATAATCGTCTTCGCTGATGTTCAGTTCATCCCTTATATCCACGGGCAAGGTGAGTTGGCCCTTCGACGTGACTTTTACCACCGCCTCCGCCATTTCCTCACCATCTAAAAGTAAGGAATTCTTACTTATAAATTTATCGACTTCATATCGTGCGGTTCCGTCCGCTGGCATGTTACCCGCCGATGCATTGGGTGGGGGCCATTTATAAGGAAGGAACATTTTGGAATTCTACTGGTGGCGCCATGTCGGAGTTCGTCATCAGGCCCTACATAAGCAGGTGGATAGGCGGGATGTACGTAGGCGTGACCATATTCATGCTCGCGCTCTTCTTCGGCCTTTGCGGCTATTTCTACCTCAGCCCGCCGGAGCTGACGGTCAGGATCGCCGTCCTCGTCCCGCTGTTCCTGGCATCCATGTTCGTCGTCTGGATAACGGCCAGCTTCTACGAAACCAAGTACACCATCGAGCTGGGGGTCCTCCGCGCGCGCTCGCCGTTCATGAGGATGGAGGTGAGGCTGAAGGACGTCGTCAAGGCCGAGCGGGTCATGGTGCCGGTGCACTTCAGGGTCGGGGCGAGTTTGTACTGCGGGTGGTTCTACGTGCCGAACGTCGGCTGGGTGCGGTCGATAATCACGAACCTTCGCGACGCCGTGATGATAACCGCGAAGGACGAGAGGCGCTACCTGATCACGCCGTCGGAGCCTGAGAAGTTCATCAGGAAGTTGATGGGTTAGTGCTAAAATCAGATTGATCTTTACCACTTCATGCTTTCTTTGAATTGACTTGTCTTCTCGTCCTTCTCTGGTTTTCTAAAAACATACAGATGTTCATGAGCTATCAAAAGAAAATCGTAATTGTTACCTCTCCATCTTTCTCGTGTCGATTTCATTTTCCACTGCATCTTTATGATGTCTTCGCGAAGGATGAAGCCAGCATCCAAAAATGATTGCAGAATTCGAGGTGTGATAGGGACGGGGTACTTTATGAAAAGTACCTACCGAAACCTTTAGATCCAATAATCTCCAACATTTCTTCATGCAACCATACTTCTTCATTGCGGTCTCCATCAAGGAAAACCTTGAGTTATGCAAAAAGTACGCTCATGCTGGCTTGCCAAGCACCATTAATGGTTTATGGGCTTACTTAGAGATCAGGGAAGGCGACTATGTTTCATTTCTATACGGCGCCAAAGCGCACAATCTTTACAAAGTCCTGAGGAAGGAAGCAATCGAAGGCTCTGCTTTTTCATATCCATGGGAACCTCTTTCTCGGCGTGGTAAAGCGGTTGGTTTTCAATATCGACTTTATTTGAAACCAGTAAGGAAATTCGACGAATCACTAGCGCGCGAAGGGTTTCAATACATCGCAGAAAACTTGATGTTGAGGGGTGGGTACAGAAAAACCCACTTCCAAGCAGACCAGACTACCCTCCAGAGCGCTTCCCAACTTCCAGAAGTTTACAGTGGCGAGCCAGAGCGTTTGAGCTTACCTCCTCATAATAATTTCATCCCAAAATTTGTAAGAGGCACAAAGACAAAGCAGCAAGGAGTCTTTCAGTTGAGAGAAATAATTCTTCACTCGCTTATAAGGCAGCATCTCTCCAAGAGCAATAAATTAGACAACTTTTTTGGTATTCTGGGCTTTAAGGGCTTTGCGCCCGAAGATTTTGAGATCTTAACGGAGAAAGCGTTGCCGCGAGGGTATGTCGACTTGCTCATAAAGGACTCAAAGCCCATGGGCAGATCAAGGATAATCGCTGTGGAAGTGAAACTAAGTAGGGCAGGGAGGAAGGATGTGGAACAACTCCAGAGATATGTGGAGGAATTAGGAGAGGAATGCGTAGTCGGAGTTATAATCGCCGAGGAAATTCCCAAAAGGATTTCTAGCCCAGATGTACGTTTCATGAAATACGAGTTTGGAGGAATAGATCTCAAGGAGCCACGTGCTTTCGAGGAGTTGCTTTCCGCGATTCAAATATCTTCCGAATAGCACCCCATATTTCTTCAAAAGGATCAAATTCAAAAAAATTCGAAAACTCTGGATACTTCTTTAAGAATGACTCTAACGAACGGTACTTTTCTCCCCACTTGACTATATCAAAACAAACCCATTCATCTAGGTGGGGTGCCCGTACCCACAGCATCGCGTCGGCGAAGTAGCCATAGTTAGGGTGCTCCCAGTCAATCGCGACTACCGTGAAAGTTCCAACCTTTTTCCTCGTTGCCTTTATTCTGTAGCCGTTGCCCAGATTTAGTGTTTTCCTCATCGATCAGATCAGATCAAAAAGGATCGTATTTAATGTTTCGGATCGGTAAATCCGAAAAATCTGGAAAAAGAGCAATAATTAAGCTTTAATTTTGTCTTGCTGCTCTAGCTTACAATAAGCTTTATATATGTTATGTAACAAAACATATACAGATGATATAATGGATAAAAACAAGTTCACCACAGTCAGGGTCCCAACAGAAGTGAGAAACCAGGCTGAAGAATTGCGGAAAGTACTCCAAAAAAAGGAGGCTCTTAAATGGGTTGGGGCATTAGCTCTGGGGGCAGTTATTGGATACGCGCTAGCTAAAATTTTAGAAGAAGAAACTAAAGAGAGGAGGTGAAAAGTATGTATCAAACAGAAGAAGCGTTAATGAATAAAATTTATCCAATTAGCAATAGTGGAATTTACATAAATCCAAATCAACTTCAAAATGCGGTCAGTAATTGGGTAGAAAATACGTCAGATGATATCAAAATAAAACAAATAAAGCAATTTGCAATGATAGGATTTATTCTATGTGGGGCCATTTTAATCCTTAGTAAATAATTTTCATAATCGATTGCGGTTTCAGGCACCAGCTCCAGCTTCATAACAACACACGGTACATTTTACGTAATGCTTGATCTAAAACTTTGTGCAGATTGAGGCTTTTCCGTCGATAGACAGGTTTTTTATCTCTCCTCTATGGTATGGTTTAACAGGTGAAGGCAATGAAAAAAGCAAGTTATGTGATAATCGCCGGGGGCGGCAGGGTAGGCTCACATCTGGCCAGGATACTGGAGCCCAGCGGCAAGGATATAGTGGTCATCGAGAAGGACCAACAAGTTTGTGAGAAGCTTTCATCCGATATAAATGCGCTCGTGATATGCGGGGACGCCAGCGACAAGAAGACGTTGGAGGAAGCGAGAATTCAAATGGCAGATGTATTTGTCGCCGTGACCGGAAACGACAACGAAAACATCGTCGCAAGTCAGCTCGCAAAATATTCGTACAAGGTACCTTTGGTCCTCGCGCGCGTCGAGGACGTGATTAGGGCGCAGATGTTGCACGGCATGGGCATAGATCTGATCGTAAGCCCATCGCATGTGGCCGCGATGGTGTTAGAAAATGCGATAGCTTTGCCTGGCACCACTTCCATCCTGGTTTCCGAGACAGTCACGAGGGCAGTGGAGGTCAGCGTGCCAGATGTTTCTAAAATTGCTGGCAAGAAGATCAAGGACCTCTCGCTGCCCGCAGAATGCGTGTTCGCCGCCATGTATCGCGGTGGCAAGCTCATCATACCCCGCGGCGATACTGTGGTGAAGGCCGGCGATATCGTCGCGTTGATAGGGAAGGAAGATGCTATTAGGAAAGCTGTGAATCTTTTGAAGGGATAAGATGGAGCGAAGGAGATCTGGCCTTCGAGCGTTTTTGAAGAAAAACTTTGATTTCATAACGGGCATTCTAAGCGAAGTCGGTCTGACCGCGGTGATCATGGTTGTCGCTTTTATAATCTGCATAGTGCTCGTGCTCATCAAGTCAGTGGTTTAAGGTGCTACCGTGATACCTGCGTTGACGAGGGAAGACCTGAAGGTCATCGGGTTCAATCTGTGTAGAGTAGGCAACATAATCGGCTTTCTGCTCCTTGTGCCAATCATCGTGGCCGTGATATACAAGGAGTTCGACATCGTACCGCATTTCATCATCGCTTCCTCCATCGCGTTTATCCTGTGCAACGTTGGCATTCACTTCTTACAAACCGACAAAAAGATGGAGCTCAAGCACGCGCTTTGTTTGGCCGCCCTGGCATGGATTTTTTGCATGCTGTTGGCGGCGATTCCCCTTTGGTCAACTGGTACTACTAGCTCTTACTTGGACGCAAATTTTGAGACAATGAGTGGCTTCACGACGACCGGTCTATCGCTTGCCCAGGGTGTAGACCATTTGCCGTACAGCATCAATTTCTTCCGCCACTTCCTCCAGTTTGTTGGCGGCATCGGCATAATCGTCGTTTCGTTGATGATTTTGTCGAGGAGTGAGATAAGTTCTGTCCTAGCTTTCAAAGGCGAGGCGCGGGATATGGGGATCAGGCCGAACATCGTTAGGTCTTCGCGCATAATTTTGGGCATCGCCCTCACCTTCATGGTGCTCGGCGCCGTCCTCTTTTCGCTCGTCGCTATCGGCGAAGGCGCAAATATCGGCACTTCGATTTTCGATGGTGTCAACTACTCCATGGCGGCGTTCAGCACAGGCGGTTTTGCCCCGCATTCACAGAATATGCTCTTCTACCACAGCACCCTGTACGAAATAGTGGCGCTTGTGATATTTCTGATTGGGTCGTTCAACTTCACGTTCCATTATGCTGTGCTGAGTGGCAAGCGCAGAGAAATTTTCAAGAATATTGAGATAAGGACGATGTTCATCACCCTGACGCTCTCGACGCTTATAATCTCTGGATTGCTCCTGTACTTCAACGTATATTCTTCCGCAAGCATACTTTTCAGAAAGGCGTTCTTCCAAGCGGCTTCAGCCCACACGACCACTGGTTTTGGAACAGTTTATCCCGCCCAGATAGCCGGCATGTGGCCAAGCGCAGTATTGTTCTTGATGTCGATAATTATGATACTTGGTGCTTGTGCGAACTCAACAGGTGGCGGAATAAAAGCGATCAGAGTTGGGATAATCGTAAAGTCCTTCTTCAGGGAGGTAAAAAAGGCCCTCTCGCCAAGTTCGGCAGTGGTGACTGAGAAGTTCCACCACGTAGAAGATACTCCGCTCACCGACACCATCGCCAGGGGGGCCATGTTGATCGCTTTGGGCTATGTCATATTGTTCGTCTTTGGCACTACGGTTACAGTACTTTGTGGATACAACGCCTCCAACTCGATGTACGAAACTGGGTCCGCCGTTGGCAATGTGGGGTTGAGCAGCGGGATAACCTCGCCGGCCATGCCTGCGCCACTGAAGATCACATATATTTTCTTGATGTGGGCCGGCAGGCTTGAGATCATAGCTGTGCTGGTGCTGATGGGATTCGTCGTTTTGGCGATTGGAAAGGGGGTTAGAAGACGATGAAGAAGGCTTTTATTTTCGCGGCTATTTTGCTCACGCTGATGGCGCCCTTGGCGAGTTCGGAGTCAGGTCAAGCGCTGATAGAGAACGCCGGCAGCTTCGATAGCAAGGCTGTGACTTTCAGAGGAGAGGTCATCGGGGTGATGATGAGGGGAGATTTTGCATGGGTAAATATTATCGACAATGGGTATGCGATAGGGGTTTGGTGCCGTGCGGAGAATGCTAAAAAAGTTTCATTCGTCGGCGATTACAGCCATGTCGGAGACACGGTGGAGGTGGCCGGAACTTTTCACATGGCGTGCGCCGAGCATGGTGGCGACCTCGACATACACGCGGAAAACTTTACCATTGTGGCGCTGGGGCGAGAAGTAGACAGGTCGACAAGTTTGCCACTCGCAGCGCTCAGCGTCGTCCTCGCGGCGGTCGCGATTTTTATAACATTTTATCTTTGGCGCATTCGTAAAGAAAGGGCGAAAATATTGCCTTGGCCTTCCTACTGATTTGAAGTCTCCTCGGCCCACGTGAATTTTTGTTGCAGGGTCTTTGGGTAGATTTTCTTCCAATCGTACGAGACATCCGTCGCCCACTTGACGAAGTGTCGCGGGTCGATGTAGCTCTTGAGCGATGTCCCGAGGTTGTAGTCGCGCGTGGCCTTGGCCGTCTTCACCTTGACCTCGGCCTCCTCTATCCTCTTCAGCAGGCTCTCGACCCTCTTCTTGCGCATTTTCGATTTTTGGTTTTTCCTGACCTCCGCCAGCTGCGCCTTCAGCGCCCTCAGCCTTTCCTCCTTCTTCTTGAGCGACTCCGCCCAGTTCTTTGGGAGCTTCCGCTTGTGGTGGCACAGGATCGCCGCCTCGAGGTTCGCCATCATCGCAGCATATTTTTTCTTGAACTCCGGGTCCTCGGGCTTGATGTCCAGGGCATCCAAAAATTTCTTTACAGCCCGCGAGGCGTGGTATGTCCTGAAGACCTTCGCCGTGAGCCCGGGCATCACCTCGCCCAGGAAAGCGTTCACCTTCTCGGAGCGGATGCCGGAGAAAATTTCCTCCTGAGGTTTTCCGATGAAGGAGCGCAGGTTTTCCACGACCCGAGGCGGCGGCTTGATGGTCTTGACCCACCTGACCGAATCCTTTCCCAAAAAGTCGAAGTTCACGTTCTCGCCGTCGATCTTGACGTGGCTTCCCCTGAGGGTGGTCGCGCCGATGGTGTCGGCTTCATCTTTATCTTTTTCATCCCCGACCCTCATCTTCGCGTTGTCGATCAACCAGCAGACGGTCGCGACCTTGCGCCTTTTGATGTCCTCGGAGGCCAGATTTTTTTCGATGTGGGCCCGAACTTTTCCGATGAGTTCCTCCAGCTCCTTAGCCCTATCGTACTTCTCTATCTCGCGCTCCTGCTTGTGGCGCACGGTGTCGGCCAGCCAGATGTACTTGAGCTCGCCGCTGAGCTTGTCCTGCCACTT